>Ga0209507_1000127_pt1 | contig 105628 bp, 75 predicted proteins | sample AD_UKC028_MetaG_FD_184414 | JGI IMG/M metagenome (GOLD analysis project Ga0209507, IMG submission 184414) | Active sludge microbial communities of municipal wastewater-treating anaerobic digesters from USA - AD_UKC028_MetaG (SPAdes) (version 2) | ecosystem: Engineered > Bioreactor > Anaerobic >...
CCCTTGCCTGCCTGCCGGCAGGCAGGCCTGCCTGCGCCGCCGCGGCAGGCAGGCGCCTCGCATCTGGCCCGGCGGCGCTCCCGCCAAAATCGGAAGTAATTTTTGCACAGACCCTTAGATTGTAGCAGGGATTCATGGGGAGCAGATGAAGGAGACCGTGGTCAGGGCTGGGTGGCTTGGGTGATCATCTTGTTGAACTCGCTTTCAACCTTGGCATTGAAGTCGGTCTCAATCTGGTAAACCTCGGTGAACTCAGCAAAACACCAGCGGCCGAATTGCTTGAGGTTGTTCACGCCAGGCGCCCAGTAGGTATCCATGGTGGACTTTTTCTCCTTCGCGTCCTCGCCGCGGTACCCCTTAATCTCGACGACGAGATGCAGGAGGTCGTCGGGGCCGTGACCGTCGTCCACCAGCACGATGAAGTCCGGCAGATACTTCCTGATCTCCGAGCCGTAGCGATACGGCACTTCGAGACCGAGGTTGTGATTCTTGACATAGGCGCGGACCTTCGGATGCGATTCGGCGACGCGGCAGAACTCGGCTTCCCAGTCGCTGTCGAGCACGACCCAGTTGATGTGGCAATACTTGGAACTCGTCTCCCAGCGGTCCGCGCGGGACGTGTTAAAGCGAACGTGGGCTGTGGAGCCGGTGGGATTGTAAGGGTCGAGCAGTGCTTTGATGGGTCGCTTACCTTCCAGCGCACGGGTGATGCCGGCGGTGATGCGGTTGCAGGCCATGTCCGCCAGTTCCTGATACATGAGCTGGGCGGGATAGGTGCCGCCTTTGCAGACGAGACAGGTATCGAGCCATTGCTTGGTGATGCGCTTGAGCTGGCCGAAGAGATGGAGTTTCGGCTCCTCGCCGGGGTCGCGCCATTTGGTGTAGAGCAGGCGCTGCGTGACGTGGAAAAGCAACGTGGAGGGCCGCATGTCGCCCAGGTGTTGGAGGTTCATGTCCACGCCTTCGCCGATGATACCGGAATTGCGGGTGATAGACGGGCCGACGAGGTCGGGGTTGAGTTCGAGAATGGAATCGTCGTTAAAGCTGGCCGCGAGGCGTTCCTCTGGCAGATCCACGCGGTAGCCTTCGACGCGGGGAAAGCGGATTTCGAGGGCGTCGCGCTCGGGGCGGATGGCCTTGACCTGAACCGTTTCGCGCGGCGGCTGCGGCGGGGCAATAACGGGCTTGGCCGTGAAGTCGAAGGGAATGCCGAAGACATCGGCGTATTCGACATTGAAAAGACCTTTGTCGGGACCGTCTTCGTTCAGTTCATAGGACTGGCGGCGGAGCGCACGGCCGATGACCTGCTCGCACAGGAGCTGGGTGCCAAAGGCGCGGATGCCGAGGACGTGAGTAACCGTGTTTGCATCCCAGCCTTCCGTGAGCATGGAAACCGAAACCACGCAACGGATGGAGCCGCCGAGCTGGTCGGGCTTGCCGACGGTGTTCATGACCTCGCGCAGCAATTCCTGATCGGTGAGGTTATCGGCGGCGCGGGCGTCCCGGGTGCGCTCGATGATCTCGCGACGGAATCGTTCGATTTCGTCGGCGGCCATCGTGCGGAAATTGTCATCGAGCGCATCGCCGGCTTCGAGCTGCTCGCCGTCGATGAGCAGGGTATTGGGGCGCGGGAGCGCATTGCCCGTGTTTTCGTCGAAATTGCGAAAAAGCGCGAGGCGACCATTCTCCAATGTTGTTGTGCCGTCTTCGTTTTTGCGATGGAAGCCAGAGACAAAATCGTAAACCAGTTTGGAGATGGCGGTATTCTGGCAGACGATGATGAAACAGGGCGGCACACGGATGCCCTTTTCCTCCCACAGTTTGAAGGTTTTCTCATAGTGGCCGTAGAGAGCCTGGAGCGCGGTTTGCAGGCGGGTCGGAAGCTTGAGAGGATCGAGTTCACCACCCTGGCTGCGACCTTTCTTGGGCATGTCCTTGCGGATGTTCTCCCAAAGGTTGCGATAAACCGGCATTTGGTCGCCGGGGATGTTTTCCGCCACTGGAACGCGCGGCAGTTTGACGATGCCGCATTCGATGGCATCCATGAGCGAAAAGTCGCTCATGGTCCAGGGGAACAGGGTGCCCTCGGCGTAGCCCGAGCCGCTCAGGAAAAACGGGGTGGCCGACAAGTCGATCACGCGGGAGAGGCCCAGCTTACGGTTGACCGCTTCGAGGCCGGAAATCCAGAGGCGCGCTGCTTCGTTATTTTTCTCCGCCTCTTTTCGCTGATCACCTTTAAGGGCTTCGTCTTCATCCGTGTCGGGCTTTTCACGGTAGCAGTGGTGCGCCTCGTCATTCAACACGAGGATGTTTTTCATGCCCATGAGGTCGGGCATGACGCGCTGGATCATCTGACCCTCGGTTTCCTGCGTGTTGAGTTCGTCACCGGTCCGTCCTTTGAGCAGCAGGCTGCCCACCGGCAGAGAGTTCGACGCGCTCGCGCAACTTGAAGGCGTGGTAGTTGGTGATAACGATTTTGGCCTTCTTGAGATCGTCCAGCAGGTCGCCGGGCACCAGTTCGCGGTCCCTGTAATAGCTGTCGGGGTCGTGGGGCTGGAGAACGCGCAGACGATCTCTGATGGTCAGTCCGGGGGAGACGACGAGGAATCCACGGCTGAAATGTTTGCTGCCGGGGCGGCGGACGGCGTTGATCGTTTGCCACGCGATGAGCATGGCCATGACGGTGGTTTTTCCGGCGCCGGTGGCCAGCTTCAGGGCGAAGCGCATAAGTTCGGGATTGGCGTCCTTGTTCGCGTTCGCCAGGTAATCGAGCAGTCGCTTGCCGGACTGGGACTGGGACGCGACCTCGGTCAGCCAGATGGCGGTTTCGACCGCCTCCACTTGACAGAAGAACGGACGAATGCCGCCGAACTTGTGGTGCCGCCAGTGCTGGAGCAACCGCGCTGTTTCGGGTGTGACCTGCCATTGGCTGGGGCTTGGCAAGGCCCGCCATAAATCCACGTTCGTGCGCACTTCATTGATGATGGAGGTGGGATCGTACTGCTGCTTTTTGGTTGAGAGGCCAATCCCCTCGTCGAACACGATCTCTTCCTGTTGCGCGGTTATTTTCCACTTCTTCGGCTTTGGGATGGGAGTAATGAACTCGGCGCGCCGCCGTTTTTCCAAGACGCGCTGAGTTGGCTGCCCGGAAGAGTCCAGCTCCCAATGCCGCAACGGATACTCGTAGGGCGAGTTCAGGATTGGGTGGTCGAAGAAGGGATTGGACATTTTCAAGACAGGTTCGTGCGGCAAATGCGCCTGGTTTCGTCTGATTCCTGGAGCTTCAGGCCGGACTTGGCACGAACCTGGTCGGCGGCGTCCCAGAGGCGTTTTTTGATCGACTCAGTTGCAGCGTCCTCTTCCGATGCAGCGATCCAGACCCTAAGGCTGACACGGATAGTATTTCAAAGCATTTCAACAGGGAACAAAAAATGATGTCGTAGGTCGTGAAACCCCATCCGCTGGAGGTTTTCCGGCAAAGCCTGCTCCTTCGCATCGAGCCCGGTACCCCCCGCATTTCGGGCAGGTAGCCGGCGCGTCCATCCTGAACACGATGCCACGATGCCCTGACAATCGCGGCACACCCAACCGGACACCGCTCGCGTCAGCAGCAGCGATTCGCGGAAGGTCTTTGAGCGTTCATTCAGCCCGCCGCAGCTTGATGGTTTCCTGCTCGCGGGCTCCACACAGCGACAGAAGCCGCAGGTAATCGCGAATGTGGGGCAGCGGCCGATGTGCCGCAACCGATGCTCCTTACGCGCCAACTTGACCGCATCGAGCTCCTGGCGGACCTCGGCGGCGGTCCTGGCGTTCGGCGGCATCCATTTGACCGCTTTGCGGCCCGAATCATTCTCGATGGTGATCCGGGCATAATAGCGGTCCAGACGCCGCCAGAGGCCGCGAATTCCGTGCTTGCGGTTATCCAGAACCTTGGTGTATTTGAAGCGGCGTGGGCTTGAGATTGCTTCAGACGAATTGCAGGGTGTAGCCGGCGGTTTCATGCGGCAACACTGCCGCAATTTCTGACGCAACTGCGTAGATCGTGCAGGGCAATGGTCATAAGTGCCTGCAAAGCAGCATGCCGATGTGGCGGAACTGGCAGACGCGCTAGACTCAAAATCTGGTTCTCGAAAGGGAGTGGGGGTTCAAGTCCCTCCATCGGCACCATCCAATTTCCAGAAGTTCATCGCAACGGGCCAGCGGCGGAGGCCGGGCGCGTTGTTTCCAGGAGGGCGAACATCAGGATAGCCGATGCGGTGCCGTCCATGGTCGGCTCGTTGGTCGAGTAATCGCCCAGGTCATCGTGGTAGACCGCCCGGGCGTCCTGGAAATCGGCGAAGGGATCGGGGAGCTGGATGTGGACGCCTTTGAGCTGGCTGAAGATCTCTTCACGAACGGGTCCATCGACCAGGCCGCCGCGAGCCATGCGGCCGGTCAGCCGCGTGGTCATCAGATGCGGATGCCGCGGATAGACCGATCCCACTCCCGTCCACATGGTGACTCCCCACGGATTGCGTCCCAACAGCCAATCCCAATGCCGATGTGCGAAATCCCGGTATTCGTCGCGTCCGGCCATGCGGTCGTATAAGAGGCATTGGGTGACGAGGCCGACGACCAGGTTGTTCGAGCACCAGATGAACGGGACGCCCAGGCCGAACGGATTCGATGCGGCGACGACCCGACAGCGTTCGAGCCCGGCTCGGTAATACCCGGCCAGCCGGGTCCGGACATCGGCGTGCACGAGCGGATGGAGCCGGTAATGGCCGACGTTGCAGAAGGGATAGAACTGATAATGATCGGCGGTGGGGCGGCCCATCCAGGACTCGTCGGCTGCCTGGCGGGCATAGTCCACGGCCTGCTCGAGATAGTCGCGATTGCCGGTGGCGCGAAAGAGCTCGGCGGCGCCCCATTCCATATCATCGGCCCAGGTGGTTTCGGCATAGCGATAGGGGGCGCCGTATGAGTTGCCCTGCTGGACGCCTTCCTGGGCGCGGCCGAGGCGGTAGACCTCGATCCCGGCCTGGAGGCAGCGCCGGGCGAAGGCGCGGTGATCGGGCTGAGATCCCCAGATCTGCCAGGCCAATCCCATCGCGGCGGCGTAGCGGCCAGCGAGGTTGGCGAGGCCGGTGGAAGCGCTGGCGAACTTGCCCAGCCCCTGGGGGCGGCCATCGGCGCCATACACGACTCGGGGACCGCCTTTGCCCCAGCCGTAATCGGCCTTTTCGTCGGGGGGCAGGCGCCAGCCCCAGTGATCGCGGTCATCGGCTACCTGGTGGTAGAGCGCGTCCGGGGCCGGGTGGAGCTTGAGCATCCACTCGAGGCCCCAGCGGGCCTCATCGAGTAGATCGGGCATGCCGTTCGCGCCGGGCTGCCCCGAGGCGTCCACGCGGTCGATCCAGACGCCGGCGGATCGCCGGTCCGGATTCGATTGGCCCTGCTCGTCAGCGATCTGCCAGGCCAGCAGCAGCTGCGCAGTGGCATTGCCGGATGTGAGCAGGTATTTCAGGAGATCGGCGGCGTCGTGCCAGCCGCCGGCGGCGTCGATCTCGGCACCGGGCGCGGCGGGCCCGTAGGCGGTTCGCCCATCGGACTGGTGGCAATGCGTTCCCAGCCAGGGGTTGAATCCGCATCGCTGCTGCCGCATGAACTCGAGCATGTCGTCCCCCAGCGATCCCCCCGCCTCTGGGGCGATCACGAAAGGGAGCGAACGCGATCCGCCTGCCTCGAGTTCGAACCGGCCGGGCCGGGTCACGGCACTGAAATCCAGGTCTGCGAAATAATTAAAGGCTCCCCACCGCCCCTCCGACGCCGCCGGCAGCGGCCGGCGCAGCACCTCTCGGCCGGTGCCTGATTCGATCATAACCCATTCGCCGGCGATGGGCACCCGAGCAAAAGCGATACCGCATTTCGGGTCCTGGGGGCGGTAGCCGAGCTGATTGCCGCGCAGGTGGATGGCGGGCGGTGCGCTCTCGAGGGGCGAGGCTCCTGACGTTGCGCCGGATGTTCGGATGGCATCCGGTGTGCAGCCCTCTTCGGCGGGAGCGGATGCCGGGGCCGCCAGGATGGCCGCGGCCAGCCAAGTCAATCCGCACTTCCGCCCGGGTTGGCGCCCAATCGGTGTCATGCCCGCATGCTGCCCGAGCGACGTGATCCTGCCCAGGCTTAACTTGGCGAACCGGCTCGATGATCGGCGGGGGCGGGCTTCAAGGCGATCTCGACTTCGAGGCCGGACGGGGAGCGGTTGCGGGCGACGACCGTGCCCTGGCAGGCCTCGATGCAGCTCTTGACAATGGCCAATCCCAGGCCGATGCCGCCCGTCTCGCGGCTCCGGGATGGCTCGACGCGGAAGAATGGATCGAAGATCCGATGCAGCGTCTCCTCGGGCACGCCCGGGCCGGAATCGGATACCCGCACCAGAACGCGATCGCCGCTGGACTCGGCGGCGAGAAGGATCGGACCTGCCGATCCCGCGTAGCGAACCGCGTTTCGGACCAGATTGGCCAGGGCGCGGCGGAGCAGGTCGGGCTCGGCGAGGACACGGCAGGCGGGATCGATGCGGACTTCGAGGGCGGCGAGACGCGGCGCCTCGCGCGCGGCGATCGGCTGGGCGATCTCGAGCAGGGGAACGGATTCGAGCGTGATGTGCTCGGGCTGAAGGCCGGCGCGGGTGAACGAGAGGAGGTCATGGATGATATCGGACATCTCCTCGACCTCGACCTGGAGATCCTGGAGCTGGGTTTGGGATCCGGGATCGGCGCGCTGTTCGAGGACGCCCAGGGCCATCTGGATCCGGGCCAGGGGCGCGCACAGCTCGTGGGCCATGTCGCCGAGAAACCGCTTCTGGCCCTGCACGAAATCGGCAAGCCGGGCCGCCAGCTGGTTGATCGAGGCCGCCAGCCGGCCGAGCTCATCGGCGCGCTGGACCGGGACCCGGGTGTCGAAGCGTCCCTCGGCGATCCGGCTGGTGGCGCGGGTCATCTGCCCGATCGCGCGGGTCAGCCGGTGAACCAGCGGCGTCCAGAACAGGACCGACAGCAGCACGGCGCCGAAGCCCATCGCGATCCACGGGATCGGATCGAAGAAAAGCCCGCCCCCCCGCAGCGAGTCGGACACGGCCAGCAACACGAGGGGAGGCGAACGCATCCGGGCCGGCTCCGCCAAAGGGAGACGCACGCCGATCCAGTACCGGGATGGATCGCCGGCGCGCAGCATGAACTTGGGCTGCGGATTGAGGGGGGGCGGTGTCCAGCGCCGCATGGGGCCGCGGCCGGGGGGCGGGCCGCGGCGGGCGATCGAGCTGCGGCCGGGCGGCTCGGGAACGGGCTCCTGGCTTCCGGCGATCCGCTCGCGGACGGCGGCTGGCAGCTCGATGGCCTCGCCGCCGGCCTGGACGCCATCGGCTCGGAACAGCAACAGCTGGGCGCGATACGCCTGGCTGAACCGATCGAGCACCTGGTTCCAGTCCGCCTCGGGCGTGTCAGCCAGCTCGGCGGCGATGAGTTCGCCGACAGCCTGGATCCGGTCGCCCGCCCGCCCCAGCAGCAGCGAGTCCATGTCCACACGGAACTGCAGCCGAAAGAAACCGTAGAACACCGCCCCCAGAAAGACCAGGTTCAGCAGGAACCCCAGCAGCAGCCGGACGTAGATCGGCAGATGGACCTTCATCGCGGTTCAATCCGGAGGTGTCCAGGGCTCAATTCGCTCGCGATCCGGATCGATGAGCATGTATCCGACCGACCGGATCGTTCGGATGAAACGCGGCGTTCGAGGGTCGTCTTCGAGCTTGCGGCGGAGGGCGGAGACGTGGACATCGATCGATCGATCGAACACCTCGTAATCGCGCTCGGCGATCTCGGCGAGGAGCTGGTCGCGGGTTTTCACGCGGCCGCGTGCGCGGGCGAGCGAGGCCAGCAGATCGAACTCGAGCGCGGTCAGGGCCAGCGGCCGATCGCCGAGAACGGCCACGCGCGCGCCCGTGTTGATGCGGAGGGGGCCGACGGCGATCTCGGGCGCGGCGGCATCCGGGCAGGGCGCGGCCGCGGGGGCGGCCCGGCGGATGACGGCGCGGAGCCGGGCCAGGAGCTCCCGCGGCGAGAATGTCTTGGGCAGATAATCATCGGCGCCCAGCTCGAGGCCGACGATGCGGTCGGACTCGTCGCCTCGAGCGGTGAGCATGAGGACGGGGACGTTGGAGTCGCGGCGGAGCTGGCGGAGCAGCTCGAAGCCATCGAGGCCGGGCAGCATGACATCGAGGATGACGGCAGCGTAGGGGTTGGATCGAGCTTGATCGAGCCCCTCGGGGCCCGTGTGCGCCGCATCCACCGCATAGCCCATCGGCGCCAGATAATCCTGGATCAGCCGGCACAGCTTGCGGTCGTCGTCAACCACCAGCAGCCGGATTGGATGAGCGGATTCCATGGCCAAGCCCGGGCTTTTCTGCGCAGCCGGCGTCCCATCCCGATCGCCGCCCGCGGCCGAGGCGATCAAGGATAGAGGAGGAAGGACGCCCGGCGCCGGGCGAACTCCTCGCGGGCGCGGCTCCAGCTCGATTCGATCTCGGCGACGGGCTTGCCCTGGCGCACGGCCTGGACCGTGGCCGGGTGGACAAGCAGCGTGTTGAGCTTCTCGAGCTGGAACTGGCCGGGGTAATCGCGGTGCAGCAGGCGCGCGATCGCCAGCCCGACGCGGATCGGCTGGCAGCGGTCGCGATCGGTGAGCAGGATGTTGACGCCGCGGCATTCCTGGCCCTTGAACTTGCTGGCGACGGGGGTGAACCGGATCGGGACGAACCGAACGCCCGCCAGACCCGCCCGATTCAGCTCGGATGCCAGGCGGATCTCGTCGATATACGGCGCCCCGATCACCTCGAACGGCGTGCCGGTGCCGCGCCCGACCGACAAGGCCGACATCTCGAGCAGGCCGATCCCGGGGTAGAGCGCCGCCTCGGTCAAGCTGCGCATGTTGGGCGAGGGATTGATCCAGGGAAGGCCGGTCTCGTCGAACCAGAGGGAGCGCCTCCAGCCCTGAACGGGGATCACCCGCAGGTCGGCGCCGAATTTCCGCTCCTGGTTGAACATCCGCGCCAGCTCGCCGACCGTCATTGCGTGGCGGACGGGGATGGGATGGAATCCGGTGAAAGTGGCGGGCCCATCGAGCACGGGCCCCTCGACGGCGATGCCGTTGATGGGGTTGACGCGATCGAGCACGAAGATCGGGAGCGGCTGCTTGCCGGCGGCTTCGAGGGCGAGCCCGAGGGTGGAGATGTAGGTGTAAAAGCGGGTCCCGATGTCCTGGATGTCGAACACGAGCGCATCGAGCCCCTGGAGCTGCGCCGGCGATGGCTGGCGGGTCTCGCCATAGAGGCTGTAGACCGGCAGGCCGGTGGCGGAATCGACGCTGTCGCCGATCTTCTCGTCGAGGTCGCCGCGGATGCCGTGCTCGGGGCTGAAGAGGGCGCGGAGCTGGACGCCCGGAGCCTGGTGCAGCAAATCGATCGTCGATCGGCGCTGGCGGTCGATGCCGGTGGGATTGGTGATGAGCCCGATCTTGAGCCCCTGGAGGGGGGCGAACCCCTGCTGGGCGAGGACGTCGATGCCGTTGAGGACGGCGGCGTCGGGTTCGCGGGCCGGGGCGGCGCCCGATGGGGAGGGCTCGGGCCGGCGCGGGAGCGATCCGGGCACGCCGGCGAAATTGAAGCCGACGACCGACTCGGCGGCCAGCGAGCCCAGGGTGCTCCACAGCTCGAGCACGTTGCCCTTGCCATCCGGATGGACGCGGTTGCCCAGGAACAGCCAGAACGTCTTCGAGAACGGGTCCACCCAGATCGCCGTGCCCGTCCAGCCGGTGTGCCCGTAGGATCCGACCGGGAACCACTGCCCGCGGGGCCGCGCATATCCGGAGTCGATGTCCCATCCCAGCCCGCGGCGCCAGGGGACTTCGGGCGGGGTCTGGACCGTGGTCATGAGCCGCACCGTGGCCGGCTGGAACAGGCGCACGCCGTCGAGGCAGCCTTCCTGGATCATCATCCGCGCGAAGCGCGCCACGTCCGCAGCCGTCGAGAAAAGGCCGGCATGGCCGGCCACCCCGCCCATCGCGCGCGAGGTGGGATCGTGGACCACGCCGCGCAGCATGACGTCGCCGGTCTGCTCCGTGGGGGCGATGCGCGCGATCCAGTCCGCCGGCGGCCGGAAGCCCGTGTCCTTCATGCGGAGAGGCCGGTAGATTTCGCGCTCGGCGAACTGATCGAGCGGGGTGCCGGACACGCGGCCTACGACCTCGCCGAGGAGGATGAAATTGATGTCGCTGTAGCGGAAGGCGGCGCCGGGGGCGGTGGTGAGCTTCTCGGCGCAGGCGAGTTGGATGGCATGCACGGCGCCGGTCCAGGCCGGAGTCAGGCTCAGGCCCGGGCGCAGCCCGGACGTGTGGGTCATCAGGTGGCGGATCGCAACCAGCTCCCGCCCCTCGCCGGTGAACTCGGGGATGTAACGCTGGACGGGGGCATCGAGATCGATCTGGCCGCGCTCGACCAGGAGCATGATCGAGGGGGTCGTGGCCAGGACCTTGGTGAGCGAGGCGAGGTCGTAGATGGTGTCTTCGGCGGCGGGCTCCGGGGCGGGGCGGATGGCGCGCTGGCCGTAGGCGCGGTGGTAAGCCCGGCCGGTGCGCTCGATCCAGAAGACGCCGCCCGGGGTGCGGCCGGCTGCGACCGCGCTTTCGATGGCGTCGTCGATCTCGGCCACCTTCGCCGGAGCGAGCTCGGGCGTTGCGGGAGAGGGCGTGCGGCAGCTGGGGCAGGCGAGAGCGGCCAGGAGCGCCAGGCCGAGGGGCAAGGTCAATCCGATGGACCTGGCGACCGTGTCCGTGCGAGCCCGGGGCGGGCGGGACCCGCCCGGCAGTCCGGGGCGAAGGTTCACGGTGCGGCGGGGGTGTTGGTGGCGGTCACCGGCTCGGCCGCGGGGGCGGAATCCGAAGGCAGAGGTGTGATTCGGACGGTGCCATCCTGGCGGAGCTCGACATTGAGAGGGTAGCCGTTGGTGGCGGTGACGGGCTGGGGCGTCTGCTGCTTGAGGCGTTCGGCGCCCTTGGCGGTCGATCCGTAAAGCCCCTGGCGGATCCACTCGAGGCGGCGGGCGACGGAGACCTCCTCCCGCAGCCGGCGGTACTGCTCGCGAAGGGTGGAGAGATTGTTCAGCTGGCGCTCGAGGTCGGCCTTGTCGGACTGGAGGCGTTTGAGCTCCGAGAGGAGGAACGCGCGGTCGCCCTCGGAGGCCGCCAGCTTCTGCTCGGTGTCGGCAATTTGGGATTCGAGGCCGGTGATGTCGCTGCGCAGGCTGTTCATTCGCTGCGTGAGATTGTCGCGCTCGGATTCGAGCTCGGCGATCCTGGCGTCGCGCTCGGTGATTTTGGTGTCGCGGCTGGCGATCTCCTGGCGGGCCGACTGGGCGGCGGCCTTGGAATCGGCTTCGAGCTTGGTGAGCTGGCGCGTGGTGCTGACGAGCCGGTTGGAGGTATCGAGCAGCTCGGCGACTCGTTCGTCCAGCGTCTGGCGGAGAAGCGTCAGATCCTGCCGCGCCTGGCCGAGCTGGGTCTCGGCGGTGCGCCAGTTGTTGGAACGATCGACGAGCGCGGTCTGTAAATCGGAGATTTCGCCTTTGGTCTTGTAGAGGCCGTAGATCAGCGCCGCGGCCAGGGCGAGGCACAGAATGACCAACAGCACGATGACCGGTTTCGCATTCATAGACGCCAAGCAAACTCAAGCATTCGAGGTTTGGCAAGCCTCATTATCGGCTCCGGGGCGATATCGGCGGGCAGCGTCATGACTCGGGGGTGGAGCGGACGGCGATGGCTTCGGAGAGCAGGCCGAGGGCCTCGGCGCGGACGATGCTGCCGACCAGGCGCTGCCGGGCGAGGCTGTCGACGACCGGCAGGTGGCGCTGCTCGCTGGCCAGGAGGGCCGGCAGCGCCGCCAGGAGCCGCTGGTTGGGCGTCAGGGCCGGCGGCGGCGGGCGCATCAGGTCATACGCGATCACCCCGCGCAGCTCCTGGCCCGCGTTGAGGTGCTCTTTCATGTCCTGGAGGGCGACCAGGCCCACCAGCCGCCCGTCCAGATCCACCACCGGCAGAAAATTGTTCGAGCAGCTCAGGAAACGGTCCGCCAGCTCGCGGAACCCGGCCGTCAGGGCCACCGGAGGCACCGGCTCGCGCATCAGGTCGCCCACCGTGCGCTGCATGGCGTCGCCCGGCTGGAGGCTCTCGCCATGGACCTCGAGCCCGCGCCGGCGCAGCGGCTCCGTGTAGATCGAGTCCCGGTGCAGGCGGCGCGCCACCAGGGCGGACACGATGCAGGCCAGCATCAGGGGCGGCATGAGGGAGTAGTTCAGCGACAGCTCGAACACGAGGATGATAGCCAGCAGGGGCGAGTGCATGGTGGCGGCCAGAACGCTTCCCATGCCGGTCAGCACGAACGCCTGGACGGGCAGGTCGGGCGCCCATCCCCAATGGTGCAGGAGCATGCCCATCGCCGAGCCCAGCGTCGCCCCCAGGAACAGGGTCGGCGTGAACACACCGCCCACGGTGCCGGCGCCCACCGTGACGACCGTGGCGATGAGCTTGGCGCCGAACAGCCCTCCCAGGATCCCGAGGGGAACCGCGCCGTGGACAATGCGGTGGGTGACCTCGTATCCGTTGCCCCAGACCTCGGGGTAGACGATGGCCAGAGCGCCCACGCCCAGCCCGGCCGCGCCCAGCCGCGCCCAATCATGCGGGGGCATTCGGGCGAACCAGCCGCGGCTCAGGTCAAGCAGCTTCAGGAACAGCGCGCCCACCAGGCCCGCGCAAGCCCCCAGAACCAGAAACCAAGGCAGCTGGCCCAGCCGGCTGAAGGCAAACCCCTCGACCTGGTACCAGGGATCGATCCCGAAAAACGAGCGCGAGACCATCGCGGCCACCAGCGCCGACAGCGCCAGCGGCGCGAAGAGATTCATCGCGAAGTTGCCCAGGACAATCTGCGCCGCGAACACCGCGCCGCCCAGGGGTGCGTTGTAGGCGGCGGCCAGGCCGGCTGCCGCGCCGCAGGCCACCAGCAGCCGCAGCCGATACGGCTGCCACCGAGCCCATTGCCCCCACTTCGATGCCAGCGTGGCCGTGAGCTGCGTGATCAGACCCTCCCGTCCGATCGACGCGCCCGAGCTGATGCTCACCAGCGACGACAAGGCCTTGAACAGGTTCTGCCGGAACGGCAGCCGGCCGTCCCCCGCGACCACGACTTCGAGCAGGTTGCTGTCCCGCCGGCCGCCGCCCCACCGGCGGCCCCAGACCAGGATCGCGCCGGCGATCACCCCGCCCACGGCGGGCGTGAGCGCCCACCGCCACCAGGGCATCCGCGCCATGCCATCCCCGATCCCGGCCGGCCCCGCCTGGATCAGATGCGCCAGCCCATGGTAGGCGCCCGAAAACGCCAGGTTGACCAGGCCGCCGAGCACCCCAACACCGCACGCCAGCAACAGGTGGATCGTCGCCTCGTTCAGCCGAAGGCGCTCCCGCATCTTCAGCGCCGCCGCCCAATGACCTCGAAGGTAGGCGCGCGCGCGCTGCGCCAGTGATGGCAGGATCTGAGACCAACGCGACACCAACCGCTTTCTAACGTGGAACCCGGTTCGAGTCGAGCCCGCGATTAGTTGCGGCGGGATTTGGGCTTTGCGGCGGGGGTGCGTTGGGGGTAGTGTGGGCGGGTGAGGCACAAGGGCAAAGCGGGGCAGGCAGCCGGCCGGATCATACTATGGACGCTGGTGGGCATGCTGGTGCTGCTGGGGGCGGGCGTGACGGCGGTGGTGATCGGATCGGCGATCACGCTGGCCGCGTCGGTGATGTTTGCCCTGTGGATCGTGCTGGCCGGGTTCACGCTCTTCTTCTTCCGGGACCCGGATCCGGCGGTGCCGGGGGCGCCGGGGGCGATCCTCTCGCCGGCCCACGGGCGGGTGGATGTCGTGGACGAGATCGATGAGACCGAGTTTCTGGGGGGCCGCTGCCGGCGCATCTCGATGTTCATGTCGCCGCTGGATGTCCATGTGCAGAAGGCGCCGCTGTCGGCCCGGGTGGTGTATGTGCGGCATCATCCGGGCGTGTTCCTGGCGGCGACCCAGCTGGAATCGGCGGCCCGGAACGAGAACGTGATGATCGGCCTGGAGTCGGTCGAGCATCCGGGCTTGCGGATCGGGGTGCGGCTGGTGGCGGGCGTCCTGGCGCGCCGGATCGTCCCGTGGATCCAGGAGGGCGAGACCGTGGCGCGCGGCGAGCGGATCAGCCTGATCCAGTTCGGCTCGAGGTGCGAGGTGTATCTCCCGTTGAACCTGCCGCTCGAGGTCAAGCTCGGCGACCGCGTGCGGGGCGGCGAGAGCATCGTGGCGCATCGGATTTGACCCTTATGTCCAGCCCGGAACCTTCTTTCACGCAGACGCCCGAACAGGAAGCGCGGCTGCGGATCTACTGCCTGCCGAACCTCCTGACGGCCGGGAACCTCTTCTGCGGTTTCCTGGCTCTGACCAAGATCGTCGAGGCGGACCCGTCGGCGGCCGATTTCAACTCCGCGATCCGGCACGCGATGTTTTACATCCTGCTGGCGTGCATCTTCGATCTGCTGGACGGGCGTGTGGCGCGGCTGGGCGGCTACGAAAGCCCGTTCGGGCGCGAGTTCGACTCGCTGGCGGATCTGGTCTCGTTCGGGGTGGCGCCGGCGTTTCTGGTGCACCGGATCGTGCTGCGGGACGTGTTTGTGGAGCATCCGGAGGTGGGCTGGTTCCTGGCGTCGATTTACCTGATCTGCGGCGCGCTGCGCCTGGCGCGGTTCAACTGCCTGGCGGCGATGAGCCCCGGGGTGGGCAGCAAGCAGTTCCTGGGATTCCCGATCCCGGCGGCGGCCGGCCTGGTGGCGTCGCTGACCCTGTTCCTGCTCTGGTGGGACGAGCGGAATTTTCAGGCCGGCTTCTGGCGGTACGCGCTGCCGGTCCTGATGATCTTCCTCTCGTTCATGATGGTGAGCCACGTGCGGTACCCGTCGTTCAAGGCGTTCGACTGGCGCACCAGCCCGACGTTCACCCGCATGGTGATCATCATCATGACGATCGGGTTCTTCATCATCCTGCGGAACCGGGTGCTCCCCATCGTGCTCCCCTTCGTGTTCGGGGCCTACCTGGTCTACGGGTTCGCGCGGCCGTTCATCTCGAGCCGGATCCGGCACGGGATCGAGGATGACGACGAGCCGCCCGCCCCGGGCAACGGATCTCCATGATCGCGCATCGCCATCTCTGGATCCTCGCCCTGCTGGCCTGGGCGGGGACGCCCTTGCCGGCGGACGAGGGAATGTGGCTGTTCAACCATCCCCCGCGGCGGCTGCTGCAGGAGCGCCACGGCTTCGAGGCCGGCGATGCATGGCTCGAGCGCCTGCAGAGATCGTGCGTCCGTTTCAACAGCGGCGGCTCGGGCGCGTTCGTTTCCGAGGACGGCCTGGTGATGTCCAATCATCACGTCGGCGCCGACGCGCTGGCCAAGTTTGGCGATGCGGCGCACGATTATCTCCGGGATGGCTTCCACGCGCGGACGAGGGACGAGGAGAAACGCTGTCACGACCTCGAGCTCAACGTGCTCATGAGCATCGAGGACGTGACCGATCGGGTCAATGCGGCTGTCGGCCCGGGCGATTCGGCGGCGGCGGCCTTCCGGGCCCGCAGCGAGGCGATCGCGGCCATCGAGAAGGAGTCGCTGGACCGGACGGGCCTGCGGAGCGACGTGGTGACGCTCTACCAGGGCGGCCAGTACCACCTCTACCGGTCCAAGCGCTACACGGACGTGCGCCTGGTGTTCGCGCCCGAGCAGCAGATCGCGTTCTTCGGGGGCGATCCCGACAACTTCGAGTACCCGCGCCACGATCTGGACATCTGCTTTTTTCGCGTCTACGAGGACGGCCGGCCGGCGCGCACGCGCGATTTCGTCCGATGGAGCGCGTCGGGGGCGGCGGAGGGCGAGCTGGTGTTCGTGGCGGGGCATCCCGGGCACACGGACCGGGGGCTGACGGTGGCGGAGCTGGCGAGCCTGAGGGAGTGGGATTACGCGTATCTGCTCCAATGGCTGTGCTACCGCGAGGTGAACCTGGCAGCCTGGAGCGCGCGGGAGGAGGAGAACGCGCGGATTGCCCGGGACGATCTGCTCGGCGTGCAGAACCGGCGCAAGGCGCGCCTGGGCGGCCTGGCGGGCCTGCTGGATCCGGCATTGTTTCCCGGCCGGGAGGCCGATGAGGCCCGGCTTCGCGCAGCCATCCGGGGCCATCCCGAGCTGAGGGGCGCCGATGCCGCATGGGATCGGATCGCCGCCGCGCAGCATGCCATCGACGCGCACGCCTTGCGATACCGGCTCCTCGAAGCCGCGCACGGTTTCCGATCCAGCCTGTTCGAGATCGCGCGGACCCTGCTGCGCGCGGCCGAGGAGCGAGAGAAGCCCGATGGCGGCCGCCTGAGCGAGTTCCGCGAGGCCAGCCGCGAATCCCTCGAGCTGGAGCTGTTTTCCGCGCGGCCGATCTACGACGAATACGAGATCGAGCTGCTGGCCCAAGGGCTGACGTGGCTGGCGATGCGGGCAGGGGCCGGCGATCCACTGGTTCGGAAGGCGCTGGCGGGGCAGCCGCCGCGCGGCCGGGCGGCCGAGCTGGTCCGCGGCACGAAGGTGAAGGAGATCGAGGTGCGCCGCCGGCTCTATGACGGGGGCAAGGCAGCGATGCACGCCGCGCGCGATCCGATGATCGAGTTCGCGCGGCTGGTGGACGCCGAGGCACGGGCGGCGCGCGACGCCATCGACGTCCAGAACGAGATCCAGGCGCAGGCCCATGCCCGGATCGCCCAAGCCCGGCTCGCGCTCGAAGGCGCAAGCCAATATCCGGATGCGACTTTCACCCTGCGTCTGGCCTTCGGCGTGGTGAAAGGCTACAGCGAGGACGGGCGGTCTGTTCCCTTCCAGACCACCATGGGCGGCCTCTACGAGCGCTGGGCCTCCCACCAAGGCCGGCCGCCCTACGATCTGCCCCAGCGTTGGATCGACCAGCGCAGCCGCCTCTCCCCTCCGACCCCGCTCAACTTCGTCTCGACGGCGGATATCATCGGCGGCAACTCCGGCAGCCCGGTCGTCAACCGCCAGGGCGAGCTGGTCGGAATCATCTTCGACGGGAACATCCAATCCCTCGTCCTCGATTACCAATACACCGAAGAAAAGGCGCGGGCGGTGGCGGTCCATTCGCAGGGCATAATCGAGGCGCTGCGGCGGGTGTATGGCGCCGACAGTTTGGCGGACGAGTTGATCCGCGGGAGCCGCGCCCGGTAGCAGGCTGGCGGCTCGCGGGCCGCGTGCCCTCACGCGGCGTGACTATAATGGCGTTGTGTCTAGCTCTCCTCCCACCGGCTGCGGGCGGGGGAGAGGGGGGGAGTGATGGAAAGGCGGCGGTCGCCGGCGGGATCGTCGGGCGTTTCCGGGTATTCGAAGACGCGGCCTTCATGGTTGCGGAACACCACTCGATCGGCGTTGTGGCTCAGGATGTAGGGGGGGTGGATGGGAACCTTGCCGCCGCCGCCGGGGGCGTCGATGACGTAGCGGGGGACGGCGTAGCCGGTGGTGTGGCCGCGCAAGCTGTCCATAATCTCGAGGCCCCGCCGCACGCTGGTCCGGAAGTGGGCCGAGCCGGCGATGAGGTCGCACTGGTAGAGGTAGTAGGGCCGGACCCGGCACGCGAGGAGCTTGTGCATCAGGGCGCGCATGACGGCGGGGTGATCATTGACATGCCGCAGGAGGACAGTCTGGCTGCCGAGGGGGATGCCGGCGTCGGCCAGCCTGCCGAGGGCCTGGCGGGCCTCGAGGCTCAGCTCGCGCGGGTGGTTGGCATGGACGCTGATGAAGAGCGGGTGATGCCGGCGCAGGCGCGCGCAGAGCTCGGGCGTGATCCGCGCGGGGAGGAAGATGGGCATCCGCGTGCCGATCCGCAGGAGCTCGACATGGGGGATGGCGCGCAGTTCGCCCAGGAGGCCGTCGAGCTTGTCATCGCTCAAGAGGAGGGGATCGCCGCCGCTGACGAGGACGTCGCGGACCTCGGGGTGGCGCCGGACATAATCGATCTGGCGGTCGAGGGCGGGGTGGAAATCGTAGCCGGCGGCGTTGCTGACGAGCCGGGATCGGGTGCAGAAGCGGCAGTAGGCGGCGCAGCGGTCGGTGGCCAGGAGGAGCACCCGATCCGGGTAGCGGTGCACCAGTCCGGGGACGGGCGACTGGCCCTCCTCGCCGCAGGGATCGGCCATCTCCCACGGAGAGCGGTCGTTCTCGGGGAGGCGCGGGACGACCTGGCATCGGATCGGGCAATCGGGATCGGCAGGATCGATCAGGCCGGAGAAATAGGGCGTAATGGCCAGGGAGAGCTTGCGGCTGGCCAGGCGGGTGCCTTCGCGCTCCGAGGGGGTCAGGGCGGGCAGTAGCGCCTCGAGCTGATCGAGCGTGGCGATCCGATGCTTGAGCTGCCACCGCCAGTCGTTCCAGTCTGACTCGTCGACTCGAGCCCAGATGCTCCGGCTGGCGGGTTGGAATTGCTTCAGCGAGGCCAGGCGGCGGGAGCCGATGTCCGGCGATCCTCCGCCAGGTTCGTCGTGTTCCTGCATTTGAACGCACTATAGGTGCGGTCTCGAACCTGTCAAGCCGACCACCTGCGATTTGCCAGAACGGCCGATTGATGCTTCAATCGGGGTGGATCGACAAAAAAGGCGCGGCATATGGAGACGGCCAGCGAGCGGCAAGTCCAGGATTCTTTTTGGAGGCGTTTGATCATCGGACGCCGGCCCCGATGGACTCTGGTGCGCCTGGCCGTGGTGGTGGCGGCTAGCCTGTTTCTGTTTACGGGCGTTCTGATCCCCATCCGCGTGCGGGGCACCAGCATGGTTCCGAGCTACCGCGACGGCGCCATTAACCTGGTCAACACCTGGTCCTACTCGAGGCACGGGCCGCGGCGGGGGGACGTGGTGGCGATCCGGTATCCGGATTCGGCCCTGGTCCTGCTCAAGCGCGTGGTCGGCCTTCCCGGCGAGCGGATCGCGATCCGGCGCGGCACGGTGTTCATTAACGGCGAGGCGATCGACGAGTCCTATGTCAAGAACCCGCGGGCGCCGTGGCATCTTCCCGAGATGCAGCTCGGCCCGACCCAGTGTTTCGCGCTGGGCGACAACCGCGAGATGAACCAGTGGGACCACGTGTACGGGCCGTTCGAGCTGCGGCAGATCGTGGGAAAGGTCGTGTTTTGAGACGCGCGATTCAACTCCTGCTGGGGATGGCGATCCTTGCGGTGTGCGCGGGGATTGGCGTCCGGTATTTCACGAGCGAGGAGACCCGGATTCGGCGGGCCCTGGCCGAGCTGGCCGGATCGCTCCGGGTGCCACCCAACGAGGCGCCGCTCGCGCGCCTGGGAGCGGCGAGGAAATTCCAGGGGCTGTTCGCGCCGGACGTCGGCGTCATGCTTGCGGGGGTCCCGTCCGAGTTCCGCGAGATCCAGGGCCGCGACCAGCTATTCGAGCTCTACCTCAGCGCACGGGGGCTGGTGAATGAATGCCGCGTCGAGTTCCGCGGCATCCGGGTCACCGTGGGTCCGGACCAAAGCAGCGCCCATGCGGAGCTGACCGTGCTGGGGGAGGTCGATGGCGATCCGAATGCCGTGGCTCAGGACGTGCGCATCGACCTCGTGCGGTCCGGCCGGGACTGGCTCATCCGGCGGGTTCGGACCCTGCGCAACTACGACCGGACGCGCTCCGGCTAACGATTCGATGGAGTGGCGGTTGGGAGCGCGGCCTGGTAGCGCTTGAGCGTGGACTCGAGCTCGGCCTTCTCGCCGGCGTCCTCGCAGAGATCGATCGCCTTTTGCTGGAGCCGGACCGCCTCGGCGACCTTGCCGGTGTCGAACAGGGCGCGGGCATAGGTGTCCGCGATGGATGAGTTCTTGCCTTCGCTGAGGTCGTAGGCGGTTTTGGCCAGCTGGGCGGCGAGGCTGGGGTCGCGCTTTTTCACCTGCTCGCCGGTGAGGATCGTCCAGGCGAACTGATTCAGGAGAGTGGGATTCTTGATCTCGGCTTTGGAGAGCTGGCGGCCGAGGTCGGCGGCCTGGGCGGCGTCGCCCTTCTCGCCCACGGCCTCGAGGTATCGAGAGAAGAGCCGCTGGGTCAGAAGCATCCCCTTGATCTCCGGAAAATCGACCCCGGCAGGGGCGAGCGATTCGGCCTTCTTCGCCAGCTCATCGGCGGCAGCATCGTCCTGGCCGGAGAAGAGCGCCATTTGCCACTTGCGCAGGGCCTGGCTGAACTGGGCGTGCTGGCGAGCATCGGCGGCGCGGAAATGGCGGCCGCCTTCGAGGATGCCGCCAACCTCGGCATCGAGGGCCTCGAGCTCCTTGCCCAGCGACTCGATCCTGGCCTCGTCGCCGCCTTCCATCACCAGCTCGAAGAAGGTCTCGATCTTCTGGCGGGCCCCGGCCCGCTTTTGCGCGGCGGCCATGTCATATTTGCCGTCGATGATCTGCTGGAGGGTTTCCTCGAGATCGGCCATGGGGTGGCCGTGCCAGACGATCCGGCCGGAGCGGTCGACGACAAAGGCGTGGGGGATGCCGTCGATACCGAAAGCTTTCATGTAGCCGGAGGCGGTCTTGCGCTCGTTGTCGACCGCCACGGTGTATTCCATCTGATCGCCCATCTTATCGACGAACTTGCGGACGACGGCGGTCTGTTCGTCGCTGATGCTGATGAACTCGATGCCCTTGTCCTTGAACTTCTTCTGGAGGCTGGTCAGGTGGGGGATGCTGGTGCGGCAGGGGGGGCACCAGGTGGCCCAGAACTCGACCACATAGACCTTTTTGCCTTTGCCATCGGCCAGGGCGACAGGGCCGCCCTTGATCCACTGGGCGATGTCGAGGGCCGGGGCCGGGCTGCCCAGATCGGCCGCGCGCCCCTGGTTCGACGTGGAGACAATTTGCAGGGCGGCCAGCAGGGCGGCCCCGGCGATCACGATCCGTTTGACGGTCATGGTGGATTAGAGCATGGAACCTCGGGACCGTTCAATCCGCAAATCCGCCAGGGGCACGACGGCGGTGCAGGACAGAATTTTTCGCCGCTTCGTGCGTCTGGTTGCAGTTGGGCGATCGTCCCCAGTTTGTCTTCTCCCTCTCCTCCATGGCCGATGGAGGAGATGCCCCCAGAACGTCAACACCAGCCAGCCAGGGCCATTTCCTCGAGCGCGACGACCCGATCCAAAAAGCTCAGCCGGTGCGCCGACAGAATCGCTGCTTTGTCGGGGGCGCAGAGGAGCCAAGCTCCTTGTTGACTCAAGGCGAAGGCAAGCATGTCCCTTTCTCCCGGATCAAGCCTTGCACTTCGCGGGTCCCTTACGAGAAGGTCCGTTCATCTCGGGTTACAGGTCGAACGGCGGCTCCAAGCCGTAATCCCGGAACAAATCCTCCAAATCCTCGATGGTGCAATCAAGCAGCCCAGCCGCTCTCCGAACGGAAAGCAATCCCTTGTCGAGGCCCTGATACAGACAATCCACAAAGCGAGGCGAGTAAAGCTTGGGCTTGGCCTCATCCTCGTCAGGAGCCAGTCCATCGAGGTTGATCTCCAACAGATCTGCCTTGCTCAGGTAACCGAGATTCACGAGCCGCCAGAACAACGCCCTGCCGGAAACGCCGAACGCCCCAGCAATCTCCTTGAGCCAGCCCTGAAGAGCCGTGTCCTTTCGGTTCTCCCAAACCGCCTGCACGCTTTCCGCGGGCATCAGCAAGGCCGAGGTGAATGCTTCGGCCAGATGCTCGACGCGCTTCTTCTTTTTGCCATCTTCCACGTCCACCCGTTCCGGGGGCATGCTGTGCCAAGTCAACAGGTGGAACAATTCATGCCCGAGATCGTAGTTCCGCCGGCCAATCGATTCCTTGCGGTTGATCAAGATGGTGTCGAATTCTGGCAGATGTAACGCGGCGCCCGAGATTTCCGCGGGCGCGTCCACCATCAGCACCAGCACGCTCAAACGTTCCTCAGCCGCTGATAATAATGCGCGGGACGGGATTTTGCCCAACTTCCACTCTTTGGCCAGGCGCGTGGCGGCGGCAGCGGCCTCTTCGAACGAACTTCGCAGCGTTAACGGCAGTTGCGGCACCAACGCGTTTCGAGTCTGACGCGCGGGAAATCCCAGTTGCTTGGACAATTCCTCCTGGCTCAAGCCAAGTTCGTCCCGAGCGAACTGAATCCGCCGGCCAACCATCCGCTGAAAGCGTTCTCTGTCGTTTGGCTCAAACGTCTGTCGAGCTCATAGCAGTGCGACCTTCACCCCGCGTTCCGTCTCTTTCAATGGTCTTCTGCGCGGATCCAAATCCGTTCTCGAGCATTCGATCATCGACAATCCATGCGCGCCCGGGTAAGGTCGCAAGGCGTAAGACATCCTGTTGAATGAACTCGAGCTCGATATCGTCTTATGCAATCGAACATGAATCACAGACGCGCTAACGCCGCAGCCACATCCGCCCTGATCGCCGTCTTCCTGGCCCTATTCATCGCGCCGCACTGCGGCGCCGCGGAGAAGCGGAAGGCGCCGGAGCCGCCCCTCCTCACCGCGCTGGGCTGGACCAACCTTTTTGACGGCAAGACCCTGAAAGGATGGAAGGCGAGCGATTTCGCCGGGAGCGGCGAGGTCGCGGTCGAGGGCGGGCGGATCGTGATGAACATGGGCAACGACATGACGGGGATCACCTGGACCAACGAGCCGCTGCGGATCGATTACGAGGTCGCCCTCGAAGCGATGCGGGTGGACGGATCGGATTTCTTCTGCGCGCTGACGTTTCCGGTGAAGAAGGATCCGTGCAGCCTGGTCGTGGGCGGGTGGGGCGGCGGGGTGGTGGGCCTTTCGAGCATCGACGGCTACGACGCCGCCAACAACAACACCACGACCTACCACTCTTTCAAGGACAAGCAATGGTATTTGATCCGCCTCCGGGTCACCGCGGAGCGGATCCAGGCGTGGATCGATGACGAGCAGGTGGTGGACCAGGAGCTGGCCGAGCACGAGGTCTCGATCCGGTTCGAGGTGGAGCCGTGCCGGCCGTTCGGCATTGCCACGTGGCGCACGACCGGGGCCGTGCGGAACATCCAGTGGCGGTCACTCCAGCCCGCACCCTCCAAGTAGCGTGCGGCGGCCGCCGGCGGCGCCGGGGGATCAGCGGCGATTGGCGGGCCGGCCCGCAATCGAGCTGTTGCCCCCGTCCATCTGAATCCAGTCGCGCAGGATCCGCTGCGCCTCGCGCAGGGCGGCGTCGACATCCGGGACGGCGTCCTCGGGATCGACGCTGTCCGGGTCGGGGGGATCGAGCGGGTCGCCGGCCTCGGTCGCGCGGGCGACGGAGTTGGTGGGGCTGAGCGGGGGAGGGAGTCCCGGCAGATCGGCCTGCTTGAGAGTGATCTCGTAGACCGTCTCCTCGGGCGCGGGCCGGCGGCGGAGATCCTCCTTGTGGGCCTTGCTGCGGGCATCGGCCTCGGCCTTTTCCTGGCGGCGGCGAGCCTCGTTCATCGAGACGCTCTTTTCCGAGAGGGCCTTTTCGAGGCGCTGGATTTCGGCCTGCAGGTAGGCGAAATCGGGATCGGCGTGGACCCGCTCGAGCGATCGCTGCTGGAGGCGCTCGCGGTAAGGCTGGACCGTGTTCATGGCGCGGAAAGGCACCCGAGGGATCGAGTCCCAAGGGAGCGCGTTGGGGAGCGCGCTTTCGCCGATCTCGTCATGGTTGTTGAGCGAAGGAAAGACGATGTCGGGCACGACGCCCCGGAGCTGGGTGGACCATCCGTTGGGGAGGTAGAACTTGCGGATGGTGAGCTTGAGGGCGCCGGGGTTGGCGGCGGGCTCGATCCCGAACCGGGCGAAGAGCGGTTCGAGCTGGATGAGGTTCTGGACGGTGCCTTTGCCGTGGGTGGAGCTGTCGCCGACGATGAGGGCGCGGCCGTAGTTCTGGAGGGCGCCGGCGAGGATCTCGGAGGCAGAGGCGCTGAACCGGCTGGTGAGCACCACCAGCGGCCCCGCGTAAAGGATCGAGGGATCGGTGTCCTCGTCCACGGTCACCGAGCCGTCCGGGTCCTTGACCTGGACGACGGGGCCCTCGGGAATAAACAGGCCGGTGAGGCGGATGGCTTCCTCGAGCGACCCACCTCCGTTGCGGCGCAGGTCGAGAATCACTCCGCTGACCTTTTCCTGGACGAGCTTGCGGATCAGCAGGCTGACGTCGGCGGTCGTGCTTTTGGGATTGCCGGGGCGCGACAGGAGGCCCATCTCGGCGTAGAAGGAGGGCAGGTCGATGATCCCGAGGCGCAGGGGAGGGGTGCCGGGCAGCTCGACGATCCGGGCTTTGGCCTCGCGCTCCTCGAGCTTGATCTCGTCGCGGACCAGCGTCACGGTGCGGCGCACCGACGGGTCGGCGGCGTCGGCGGGGATGATCGTGAGGCGGACCACGGTGCCCTTGGGGCCGCGGATGAGCTGGACGACCCGATCGAGCTTCATGTCGACGACGTCGACGGACTCGCCGTCGGCCTGGGCGACGGCGATGATGCGGTCGTTGGGCTTGAGCCGTTTGGACTGCTCGGCCGGGCCGCCCGGGACCAGCTCCATGATCTTGCAGTAGCCGTCCTCGGACCGGAGCTGGGCGCCGATGCCGAACAGCGACAGCTTCATGTGGATGTTGAAGTTCTCGAAGGCGCTGGCGCCCATGTAATCGCTCTGGGGATCGTAGACGTGGGCCAGGGCATTCAAGTAGGCCTGGAGCACGTCCTCCTGCTCGTATTCCTTGAAGAACCGCTGCACGCGCGTGTATCGGCGGGCGATGGTGTTGGTGATCTCGCCGCTTCCGCTCAAGGCGTTGGTTCCCGCCGGCTTGTCGAGGCGCACCTCCTGGTTGAGCTTCTCCTGCAGGTACTCGTAGCGGATCCGCTGGAGCCAGAGCTGGCGGCTCTCCTCGAGGTCACGCGGCCGCGCCTGCTCGCGCCGGTTGTAGCGGTATTGCTCGTCGGTATCGAACGCGAACGAGTTCGTCCGGAGCGTCTCGAGCGCGAACGCCACCATCTGGTCGTAGCGCTCGAGGAACCGTTTGAAGATCAGGTAGGCGGGCCGGGTATCGCCGGCTCGAAGGATCAGGTCATCGAGCCTGTGGCGCAAGGGCTCGAGCTCCTCGACATCGGCTCTCGTGAACACCAGCCGCGTCGGGTCGAGGGTGTCCAGGTACTGATCGAGGAACCTGGCGGACAGCTCGTCGTTGAACGCCCGCTGGGTGTAGTGCGAGGTCATCAGGAGCCGCGCGGTGAACTGCGCGATGTGTCCTGCGTCGGGCCCGGGAGCCAAGTCCCGCGGCGGGGCGGCCGGATCGCGCGGCGAGGCTGCGGGCAGATCGCGCGCCGCATCGGATGCTCCCGGGGCGACAGCCTCCGCCCCGAGCGCCCCCGCACCCCACCCGGCAGCCCAAAGCCAAATCCATGTCAGGCCCAGCGCCAAGCGCGGGCCCCGCAACCGCCAGCGGAACTCGAAATGTCTCATGCTCGATCGGGAACAGGCTCGGCCCGTCCGCGCTCCGGATTCCCGCCCATCATGGGCGCCCCGGAGCGCGCATCGACCGCCTTTCCTGCGAACCAAGTTAGTGAAACCCACGGAAAATACAACCGCTGGATCGCCGGCATGGAACCGCGGCGGCGAGAGGGTCCGCCTTGCCAATGGGCCGAGTTCCATTAGCATGGAGCGGAACGATCCAATGCTGAACTCATGAACTTGCTCCGGAAACGGCGGTTGATTGGCTTATTGGCTCTGGTGGCGTCCTTGGACGCGGTGGGGACGCCTCTGCAGGCTGCCGATGTGTATGTGGCGCCCGACGGAAAGGACGTCTGGAGCGGCCGGCTCGCCCGGCCCAACGCGGATCGGACCGACGGCCCGGTGGCGTCGCTGGCCGGCGCGCGGGATGCGGTTCGTGCCATGCGTCGCCAGGGGGCCATCTCGGGGCCCGTTCGAGTGGAGGTGGCCGACGGCCAGTACGCGCTCGAGCAACCCTTGATTCTCGAGCCTCAGGATAGCGGCACGGCGCCGGCGCCGGTCGTCTATGCGGCGGCGGCCGGAGCCCGGCCGGTGTTCAGCGGCGGGCGCGTCCTGCGCGGGATCACCGTGGGCTCGGATGGGCTCTGGCGAATCCGGGAGCCGGACGTGGCGGCCGGGCGCTGGTATTTCGAGCAGCTCTTCGTGAACGGGCGCCGCGCGACGCGGGCGCGATCGCCCAACGAGTTCTTCTATTACATGGCCAGCGTCCAGGAGGACGCCCGCGAAGGGGGCGGCGCCCGGCGCGCCCGGAGCGCCGTCCAGACCGTCGGGCTCCAGGACGACGCGATGGCGGCGCTGTCCGGTCTGAGCACGGCCGAGCTCCAGGACGTGAATCTGATCGTCTACCACAAGTGGGACAACACCCGGCGGTTCATCGAGCGGATCGATCCGGCGCGCAAGGTTCTGGTGACGCGGGGCGAGGGGATGAAATCGTGGAATCCATGGCAGACGAACACGCCCTTCATCGTCGAGAATTTCCGGGCGGCATTGGATCAGGACGGCGAATGGTTTCTGGCTCGGGACGGCACTCTGTTTTACAGGCCGCTCGATGGCGAGGATCCGCGGACGGCGGAGCTGGTGGCGCCGGTGACGGACCGGTTCGTATGGCTGCGAGGGTCGCCGGACGAGGGGCGATGGGTCCAGCACATCGCGCTGCGGGGCCTGGCGTTTCGGCACGGCCAATGGCTGACGCCGCCGGGCGGGTTCGAGGCAGCTCAGGCCGCCTCCCCCATCGAGGCGATGATCCAGGCGGACGGCGCGCGGGACATCACGCTCGAGGATCTCGAGCTCGGGCATTTTGGGATCTACGGCATCTGGTTCCGGCAGGGGTGCCAGGATTGCGTGGTGCGGCGGTGTCACGTGCACGATTTCGGCGCCGGCGGCGTGCGGATTGGCGAAACGTCAATCCCTGCCGCCGACGCGCGCCGCACGGGGCGAATCACGGTCGATAACAACATCATCCGCCACGGCGGCCGGATCTTCCCGTGCGCGGTCGGGATCTGGATTGGGCACAGCGGGGACAACGAGGTGACGCACAACGAGGTGGCGGATCTCTATTACACGGGGATCTCGGTGGGGTGGCGCTGGGGGTATGGCGAGAGCCCGGCCAAGCGAAACACGATCGCGTTCAATCATGTGCACCATCTGGGGTGGGGGATGCTGAGCGACATGGGAGGGATCTACACCTTGGGGCCGTCCGAGGGCACCGTCGTGCGCAACAACGTGTTCCACGATGTCGAATCGTACTCCTACGGCGGCTGGGGGCTGTATACGGATGAAGGAAGCACCGGGATACGGTTCGAGAGCAACCTGGTCTATCGGGTCAAGAACGGCGGGTTCCACCAGCATTACGGCCGCGAGAACGTCGTGCGCAACAACATCCTGGCCTTCAGCCGGCTCTACCAGCTCCAGGCGACCCGCGTCGAAGACCACCTGTCGTTCACGTTCGAGAACAACATTGTGTTCTGGGACAGCGGCCACCTCCTGCAGGGGCCTTGGGACAAGGTCCGGCATGTCATGCGCAACAACTGCTACTGGAACAGCAGCGGGCAGCCGGTCGATTTCAAGGGCAAGACCCTCGAGGCCTGGCAGGCGCTCGGCCACGAGGCAGGGTCGATCGTGGCTAACCCGAAGTTCGCCGATCCGGCGAACCTGGACTTTCGGCTGGCGCCGGATTCGCCGGCGCGGGCGGTTGGGTTCGAGCCGTTCGATCCGGGCCGGGCGGGAGTGTATGGGGATGCGGGGTGGATCCGGCTGGCTCGAAGCGCCGCCTATCCCGCGCTGCTGTCTACTTCTGGACGCTGAATCGGTGGATGGTCGTCTGGCGATAGGTCTTGCCAGGGCGGAGGATCGTCGGCGGGAAGGCCGGCTGGTTGGCCGAGTCGGGGAAGTGGTCCGCCTCGACGCAGAAGGCGGCGTGTTTTGGGTAGACGCGGCCGTATTTGCCCCGGATCGTGCCATCGAGGAAATTGCCGGAGTAGAACTGGATGCCGGGCTCGGTGGTACGGACCTCCATGACGCGTCCGCTGTGGGGATCGGAGACGCGGAGGGCGCGGGCGAGTCGTCCGCCGCCGCTATTGAGGACGTAATTGTGGTCGTAGCCGCGGGGGTTGTTCGTGAGCTGATCGATCCGCGAGCCGATGGCCATCGGGCGGGTGAAATCCATGGGGGTGCCCTGGACGGGCTGGAGCTTGCCGGTGGGGATGAGCGTGTCGTCGACGGGCGTGAATCGATCCGCGGCGATCATCATCTGGTGGGCGAGGATGTCGCCTTCGCCGGCGAGGTTGAAGTAGCTGTGATTGGTGAGGTTGATGGGGGTGGCTTTGTCGGTGGTGGCCTCGTAATCGATGCGGAGCTCGTTGCGATCGGTGAGGGTGTAGGTGACCGTGGCGGTGAGGTTGCCGGGGTAGCCCTCTTCGCCGTCAGGGCTGGTGTAGACGAGCCGGACGCTGGCGGCGCCGCGGCGTGCGGCCGGCTCGGCTTTCCAGACCTTGCGATGGAACCCCTGAGGGCCGCCGTGGAGATGGTTGGGGCCGTCGTTGCAGGCGAGCTGGTACGATCGGCCATCGAGCGTGAAGCGGCCTTTGGCGATCCGGTTGGCGACGCGGCCGACCGTCGATCCGAAATAGGGATGCTCGCCGAGGTAGCCGTCGAGCCGGTCGAAGCCGAGGATGACATCGCCGAGGTTGCCGCTGCGGTCGGGGACCCAGAGCTCGGTGAGCGTGGCGCCGTAGGTGATGACCTTGGCGATGGCCCCGCGGGCATTCGTCAGCGTGTAGAGCTCGATCTCGACGCCATCGGGCGTTCGGCCGAAGCTGGATTTTTCGACGCGCGCCCTGCTGGAGGGGGCGGCGGCCTGCGCGATGGGCGCGGCGACCGCCAGGGCCGCCAGCCAACCGCACCAACGGAACGTTCCAAGCGACAGACAGGTTTTCATGATGCTCGATGTGGATCGTGGTTTATTCGGTTTCCTCCTTGAGCTCTTTCTTGGAGGCCTCGATGATCTTGCGGGCAAGCTCGTGAGGGACGGGATCGTAATGCGAGAATGACTTGGTGTAGAACCCGCGTCCCTGGGTGATGGACCGGAGGGCCTGGGAGTAGTTCTGGATCTCGGCCTCGGGGACCTTGGCGACGATGGTCTGGTAGCTGACGCCGGGCTCCATGCCGCTGATCTTGCCGCGGCGGGAGGAGAGGTCGCCCATGACATCGCCGGTGTTCTTGTCGGGGACGGTCACGCGGAGATCGACGATGGGCTCGAGGAGGATGGGGCCGGCCTTTTCGAAGGCGAGCTTGAACACCTCGCGGCCGGCGATCTGAAAGGCGATGTCCTTCGAATCCACCGGGTGGGTCTTGCCGTCCACGAGCAGCACCCGGACATCGACGATGGGATAGCCGGCCAGGATGCCGGTCTCCATCTTGGCCCGCGCGCCCTTGTCGACGGCCGGGCGAAACGGCTGATCGATGACGCCGCCGACGATCTTGTCGACGAACTCGTAGCCGCTGCCGCGGGGCAGCGGCTCGAGATCGATGGCGACCTTGGCGTATTGGCCGGCGCCGCCGGTCTGCTTCTTGTGGGCGTATTCGACGTATTGAACGGAGCGGGTGACGGTCTCGCGGTAGGAGATGCGGGGCGGTGTGCGGTCGACCTCGACCTTGAACCGGCTTTTGAGGTTGTCGAGGACCATGTCGATATGGACGTCGCCCATGGCGGAGATGAGCTCCTGCCGGATATCGGGGTGGTACTTGAAGGTGAAGCTGGGGTCCTCCTCGCGCAGCTTGGCGAGGCCCAGGCCGATCTTATCCTCGTCGCCCTTGGTCTTGGGATGGATGGCGATGCTGACCAGGGGCTCGGGGAAGGCGATGGGCGGCAGGAGGAGGTTCTGCCCGCGATCGGCCAGCGTGTCGGACGTGTGGGTGCCCTTGAGCTTGAGGAGCGCCCCGATGTCCCCGGCCACCAGCTCGCCGGCCTCGGTCCGATCGTGCCCGCGGAGCAGATAGAGGTTCATGGGCTTCTCGGAGATGTTGCGGGTATTGTTCTGGACCTCGGTGCCGAGGGCCAGGCGCCCGCTGAAGACGCGGACGAGATTGAACTCGCCGATATGCTCCTCGGAGATGGTCTTGAAGACCAGAGCGGTCATGGGGGCGGCGGGGGAGCAGGCCACCGGCTTTTGAGCCTGGCCTTCGAGGGCCTGGATCTCCTTCCGCGAGGCGGCCGGAGGGCTGAACTGGACCATGGCATCCAGGAGGAGATCGGTGCCCATGTTGAGGGCCGCGCTGGCGCACAGGACCGGGTAGAGGCTGTTCCTGGCCAGCCCGGCTGCCAGCCCTTGCCGGAGCTCATCGACCGAAAGCTCGCCCTTGTCGAAATAGGCGTTCATGAGCGTCTCGTCGGTCTCGGCCACCGATTCCATAAGGGCCAATCGGTGCGTCTTGATCGAGTCGGCCAGGCCGGCCGGCACCTCGATCTTCTGGCCGATGCCGCTGCCTTCGCGCGCGTACTCGAAGGCCTCGAGCGTGATGAGATCGACGATGCCCTTGAACCCGGCGCCCTTTCCGATCGGGAGGTGGACCGGGGCGATGGCGGTCTTGAACTGCTCCTTGAGCGCCGAGAGCGCGGCCTCGAAATCGGCGCCGTCCTTGTCCAGCCCATTGATCAGGAAGAGGTGGGGGAGATTGGCGCCGCTGACGATGCGGAGGGCGCACTCGGTGCCCACCTGGATGCCGCTGGCGGCGTCCACGAGGACCACGGCGCTCTCGACGACCCGCACGGCGGCATGGATGTCGCCGGCCAGATCGAGGAACCCCGGCGTATCGAGGAAATTGATCTTGGTCTCCTTCCACTCGCAGAAGCCCGGGTGCATCGAGATGGTCATCCGACGCTCCTTCTCATCCGCCCGATGATCGAAGGTGCTGGTGCCATTGGCGGTCTTCCCGAGGCGGGGGAAGCCTTTGGTGGTGAAACAGAGGGCTTCTGCCAGGCTGGTCTTTCCCACGCCGCCATGGGACACAAAACACAGGTTACGAATGGACTGCGCGTCGTATTTCTTCATGTCATTTCCGCCACAAGGTGCGGCCCAACTTGCTTGGCCCGGAGCCGGTGGCTGTGCCGGCGCCACACCTGATTATTGATGCCCGTGCCGCCGTAAGCCGATCCAGCGGCCATGGATTCCGTTGGATATACCAGAGCCGCTAAAAGCCGTGCAAACAAAAACCGGGGACGCATCGCTGGAATCTTGGCTTCGGGCCCCGGCAAGGATACAGTCCACGGTCATGAAAACACATGTTGCTCTTGGGACAGAACGCCGCCGTGCGCTCGATGCCTGGCCGATCGGCACGATCTGCCTGGCTGCAGGCATTCTTGCGGCGAGCGGGCAGGCCGGCCCCGGTTCGTCCGGGGCGGCAGGGGCGGACCTGCGGGGCGGGCGGAACCTGATCGCCACGCCGGTTTACAGCGAGGCGGAAGACCAGCGGATCCTCGGGCTGTTCCGGGGGCTTCGAGTGTCGGACGCCATCGACGGCATGGATGCGGTGGGATTGCCATCGACCGGCCTCATGGATCCAGGAATTCGGCCTTTGTGGCGGGATACGGAGAAGTTCACCCATCGGATCATCGGCATCGCAGTGACGGCGCGGTATGTGCCGACGCAGCAGCCGGCGGCGGGGGCCCGGGCGATCGAGGATTACGACCGATGGGCCGGAGAGTGGTATCGGAACCGGTCGAGCGAGCCGTTCACGGCCCTGATCCGGCCGGGCACGGCCCTGGTCATCGAAGACGCGCCGGACGCGGATGTGGGATCGATCGGGTCGAACAACATCCTGGGATGGAAGGTTCGCGGCTGCGTGGGGGTGGTGACCAGCGCAACCGCGCGGGACACGGACGAGATCATCGCCGAGAAGGTGCCGCTCTACTACCGCCAGCCGGGCCGCGGCATCCGGCCGGGGCGCAACGAGATCGAGTCGGTGAATCGCCCGATCGTGTGCGGGGGCATGCTGGTGATGCCGGGGGATGTGATCGTGGCGGACGGGGACGGCGTCCTGGTCGTACCCCGAGCGAAGGCGGAGGCGGTGGCGGCCTACGCGCGGAAGATCCTGGATGGCGACAAGGAAGGCCGGCGCCAGCTCTACAAGAAGCTGGGGATGCCGTCGGATGACTCCGTGCGATAGGGCCTGAACAAAAGACACGAGCCCGGCCCCGAGGCGATTCGCCCGGAGCCGGGCCCTGCGAAATGGGTCAGCGCGGAGGATTTATTTCTTCTCCTGGGCCTGTTTTTCCTGGGCCTCTTTCTGGAGCTTCTCGACGTCCTCTTTCTTGATGACCTCGATCTTGGCGCCTTTCTTGAGCTCCTCGGCGGACGGGACCTTGATGATATCGCTGGTGACGGGCTGGGCCGGAGCGACCTTGGGAGGCTGGATCTCGATCAGCTCGACCTCGAACTGAAGCACGGCGTTGGGGCCGATCTTCTGGCCGGCGCCCGTTTCTCTGTAGGCGAGCTGGCTGGGGATGAAGAGCTGGTACTTGGAGCCGACCGGCATGAGCTGGAGCCCTTCGGTCCAGCCGCTGATGACGCGGTTGACGCCGAACACGGCGGGCTGGCCGCGAGAATACGAGCTGTCGAACTCGGTGCCGTCAATCAGGGTTCCCCGGTAGTGGACCTTGACCATGTCGTTGGTCTTGGGTTTGGGGCCCTGGCCTTCGGTGATCACCTTGTATTGGAGGCCGCTGGCCGTGGTCTGGACGCCCGGCTTCTTCTTGTTCTCTTCAAGAAACGCCTCGCCTTCCTTCAGGTTTTTCTCGCCTTGATTCTTGCGGATCTCATCCCGTTTGGCGGTGTACTCCTTTTGGAACGTGCTGACGACTGTCTGCATCTCCTGGGGGCTGAGCAGCGGCTTGGCCCCGCTCATGGCGTCCTTGATCCCTTTCTGGACGACATCGAGGTCGAGATCGATCTCGCCGTTCTTCCATGAGTTGCCGAGGTTATGGCCGATGGTGTAGCTGAGCTTCTGCTTCTGGTCGGCCAGGGTGACGGTGGTGTCCGCGGCGGGCAAGGCGCAGGCGATCCAGGCCAGGCCGGCGGCGGTGATGGTCAATGCTTTCATACAGTCTTTCATTTTCCGTCAACCATGAGGCCAAAGGCAGCGCATTTCAACGGAAATCATGACGAACGGAGGGGACGGCGGAACCTATGGAGCGTCCGAACCGGAGGTCGAGGGGGCGCGCATCGTGCGGGGACGGATTTTGCCCTGAGCCAGGCAGAGCCGGCCATCGAGCGTTTGCTTTCATGGGGAGTCTGCTTGGCAAAAGGGGCTCGAGGGGATATGCTGCTGGGATCGAAATGAAAACCATGAGAACAACAACATGTCGGGGTCGGGGGATCTGGGCGGCGATCCTGCTGGCAGGCGCGGCGGTCGGTCTGGGGGCGGCGCAATCGTCGAATCCATTCCTGGGTTCATGGGCGCTGACCCTGCCGGGCGGCGGCGCCGGCTGGCTCGAGATCACCCAGGAAAAGAACTATTACGATGGGCGGATCCTGTGGGGCGGCGGCAGCGTGGTCCCTGTCTCGAGCGTCTTTTTCAGCGATGACCAGGACGTCGTCCATGTGGTTCGGATCAGCGAGGTGAAGCGCAGGGATGCGGCGGGCCAGGTGGTTCGGACCCATCTGTTTCCCGAGCTGCTGATGGGGCGTGTGGATGGGGACAATCTGCATCTGATGCAGTTTCGGCCGCGGGACAACGGGGAAGGGGTTCCTCAGGAGGAGCTGTCGGGCCGGCGGATTCCGCCGCTGCCGCCCCGGCCCGACCTGGGTCGAGTGCAGTATGGGGAGCCGATCCGCCTGTTCAACGGGCGGGATCTGGACGGCTGGCGTCTGACCGAGCCGCGCCAGGTGAACGGCTGGCGGGTCGAGGATGGCACGCTGGTCAACGATCCTGTCCAGCAGGAAGGCAGGCCGCGCCGGTCCTACGGCAACCTGCGGACGGAGCAGGAGTTCGAGGATTTCGCGCTGGCTCTCGAGGTGCGGGTGCCGCCGAAGGGCAACAGCGGCGTGTATCTGCGGGGGATCTACGAGGTGCAGGTCAGCGACAGCTTCGGCCAGGGATTGGATTCTCACAACATGGGCGCCGTCTACAGCCGGATCACTCCGGCCGTCAGCGCCGAGAAGCCCGCAGGGCAGTGGCAGACCCTCGAAATCACCTTGCTGGATCGCCATGTGACGGTGGTGTTGAACGGCCGGAAGATCATCGACAACCAGCCGCTGCTGGGCTGCACGGGCGGCGCTCTCTGGTCGGATCAGTTCCGTCCGGGGCCGATCTATCTCCAGGGCGACCACACCGGGGTGGCGTACCGGAACATCGTTCTCAAGCCGATCCGGAAGTAGACCGGCGCAGCCGGGCCACATAGGCGCCGTCGACGCCGTCCTTGATCGGCAGCAGCTGGCGCTGGTCGGTGAGGATCCAATCCGGATGGGCGTCGAGGAAGCCTTGAACGACCCGCTGGTTCTCCTCGGGCTCGAGGCTGCAGGTGCTGTAGACGAGGATGCCGCCGGGCCGGGTGAGGCCCGCGGCGCGCTCGAGGATGGAGGTTTGGAGGCCGGCCATGCGGGGGATGTGGGACGGCCGCAGGCGCCATCGGAGCTCGACTCGCCGGCGGAGCACGCCCGTGTTCGAGCATGGCACGTCGGCCAGGACGCGGTCGAAGGAGGCCGGCTGGGCCAGGCGGGGATCCTGGTCGTCCGCGATGATGGCGCTGGAGATGCCGAGCCGCGCGCAGTTGTCGGCCAGCCGGCTGCGCCGGGCCGGATCCGGCTCGGCGGCGACGAGCTGGCCGGGGGGCCGGATCGATTCGGCCAGGCAGGTGGCCTTGCCCCCGGGCGCGGCGCACAGGTCGAGCACCCGATCCTCGGGCTGCGGATCGAGCCAGCGGACGGCCAGCAGCGTGCTGGGATCCTGGAGATAGAAGCCGCCCATCTGGAAGCTGGGCAAGGCGGCCAGCGGCGGGAACGACCGGAGCTCGAACACGGTGTCCGGGCCGGTCCAATCCCAGGCGCGGGGGATGGCATCGACGCCTTCGGCGAGCCACCGGGCCTGGAGTTCGGCGGGCGTCAGACGCAGGCGGTTGATTCGGGCCATGACCGGCGGGGGCGAGTTGTTCCAATCGAGGAGGCGGAGCAGGTCGGGGCGTCCCCAGCGGTCTTCCCAGCGCTCGCACAGCCAATCGGGATGGGAACAGCCGATGGGCGGCTGGCGGCGCCTGAGGCCCTCGAGCTCGACGCGGATGCGGTCGCGGTCGCGCGCGCAGCCCCGGAGCAGCGCATTGACGAATCCGGCGTGGCGGGGAGAAAGGCTCTTGGCCAGCTCGACGCTTTCATGGATGGCGGCGTGATCGGGGATTCGATCGAGCCAGAACAGCTGGTAGAGCCCGAGGCGGAGGAGGTTGCGGAGGCGGGGAGCGGGGGGGTGTTTCGTGGCCCGCTGGTCAATGATCCAATCGAGCGAGCGCTGCCAGCGGGTGACGCCGAACACCAGCTCCTGCGCGAGCCGCCGGTCGGCAGCGGTCATGCCGGCCGGGCCGAGGGCGGCATCGAGACGATCCTCGAGATAGCCTCCCGCCGCCGATCGAGATGCATCGAGCAGTTCGCTGGCAAATTGTCTTGGTTTCGTGCCCATCTTCACCCATGATGACATAGCTTTGTGATCAGGCGATTCGATTTATGAGAGAAGAGTTCGAAAAACTGGTGTCCGCCGGCAAGATCAGCCGGGCGCATGTGGATCGTCTGGTGCAGCTGGCCCACTGCGGATATTGCCGGCACCGGAGCTGGGGGTTTGGCAAAATTACGGCGGTGGACACGATTTTCAGCCGGTTCATGATCGACTTTGCGGGCAAGCCGGGGCATTCGATGGATCTTGCGTTTGCGGCGCACTCGCTGGAACCGATTCCGCCCACGCACATCCTGGCTCGCAAGGCTCACGATCTGAGCGGATTGCGTCAAATGGCCGCGTTGCACCACCTCGAGCTGATCAAGCTGGTGCTGGATAGCTACGGCGGCAAAGCCACTCTCGAGCAGATCCAGCAGGTGCTGGTTCCGGACGTGATCACCGAGGATTGGCGGAAGTGGTGGGAGGCGGCCAGGCGCGAGTTGAAGAAGGACGGCCATTTTTTGGTTCCGATGCGGAAGGCGGATCCGATCCGATGGGCGAGCGAGGAAGTGAGCCTGCAGGATCGGCTGATGGCCGAGTTCCGGGGTGCCAAGGGGCTCAAGGCGCGCCTGGTGCAGGCCCACGAGATCTTGAAGAACCATTCGGACCTGGCCGATCCGGCGGCGGCGGTGCGGGAGATGTGCGGGCTGCTGAACGCGGAGATTGCGACTCATCAGCGGACTCAGCCGGCGCTGGCGCTGGAGGCGATTTTTGTGCGGGACGAAACCCGGCAGGCGACCGCTGTAGCGGCAGCGGAGCCGGAGCTCGGCGCCAAGGACGTTTGGGCGCACCAGCATCCCGTGGGAGAGGTTTTGGACCAGGTCACGGCCTCCCGGCACAAGCATGCGCTGGAGTCGTTCCGCGCCTCCTGCCCGGACCAGTGGGCGGTGGTGCTCATCGAGGCGCTCAATCATGTGTCGTCCAAACTCTGCGGCGAGATCGTGAAGCTGCTCAGCCAGGAAGGCCGGATCGAGGAGTTCAAGGCCTGGCTCGCCCGGCTCATCAGCCAGCACCTGGCCAGCAGCGAGCTGCTGCTCTGGCTGGCCCGGGAGCGGTCGGATTCGTTTGCGGACATCCTGGGGCCGGAGTTGTTTCGAGCGATGCTCACGGCCGTCGAGCGGGATCAGTTTCTCGAGAAGAAGTCCAACCGCCTGCGGGATTACATGCTGGACGACCCGACCCTCCTGGTCGATCTGATCGAGTCGGCCGACCTGGATGTCATCAAGGATCTGACCCGGACGCTCCAGCTGTCGCCCAGCTTTGACGACATGGACAAGCGATCGCTGCTGGCGCGGATCGTGAAGCATTTCCCGGCTATCCAGAGCCTGATCTCGGGCGATCAACATGCGCGCCAGGAATCGAGCCTGGTCGTCTCCTGGGAGAGCCTCGAGCGCCGGAAGGCCGAGTACGACGAGCTGGTCCACAAGCGGATCCCGTCGAACTCGCACGAGATCTCGGTGGCCCGAAGCTATGGCGACCTGAACGAGAACCACGAGTACAAAGCCGCCAAGGAGATGCAGAAGCTCCTCATGCGCCGCAAGGCCGAGCTCGAGAGCCAGCTGGCCCGCGCCCGAGGCACCGATTTCGTCAGCCCGCGCACGGATGTCGTCAGCATCGGAACCCGGGTCCATGTCACCGATCTGGCCGACTCGCATGGCGAGATCTACATCATTCTGGGGGCATGGGATTTCGACGCGCAGCGGGGCATCATCAGCTACCTGAGCCCGATTGCCCAGAGCCTGTTGAACCGCGCGGTGGGCGAGGAAATCGAGCTCGAGCACGACCATCAGCTGCATCGCTATCGGATCGAGAGGATCGAGGCCTACATCCAGACGCCTCCCGCACCGCTCCAATCCGACGCGGCGCCGGCTGCGCCTCTCGAGGCGGAGGCGTCCGTCGCGATGAGCTCTCCGTCCGTGTCCGATCCCGGCAGCCCGCCGGGCGAGCAAGCGGCGGACGGATCGGCCCCGCCATAAGATCGAGGCCGCCGGGCGGCTCGATCCTAGCGCCGCCCGGATCGGGCATCCGGCCAGGGCAGCACCCGACGATCATCGTCCAGCCCGCCACCGCCTTCGCGCATCCCACGAAGTCCCGCCGCCGGCGGAGCACGCGCCCGGATCAATGATAGACAGTTATATTGTTTATTAACAAATATCCACTTGAAATATAAGGCAGATGTCATATAATGAGCGTACGATTCAATGGCCGGCTTGCGGCCGGTCGATGCCGAAAGTGGATGTTATGGCAAGACAAGGCAGATCGCTGCATGTGGGATTGAACCGGGTGGACCCGGCTCATTACGAGGGATGGAACGGGGCGCTGCGGGCTTGCGAGCACGACGCGCGGGATCTGGAGGCGATGGCAGGGGAGCAGGGGTATGTGGCGCGCCGGCTGCTGACGCGGGAGGCGACCGCGGCGGCGGTGGCCGAGGCGATCGGCGAGGCGGCGGAATCGCTGCGCAAGGGGGACACGTTTCTGCTGACCTACTCGGGCCATGGCGGGCAGGTGCCAGACCGGGATGGGGATGAACCGGACCACGCAGACGAGACCTGGGTGCTGTATGACCGGCAGATGATCGACGACGAGCTGTATGCTCTCTGGGCGCGATTTCGGGCGGGGGTCCGGATCGCGGTCTTATCGGACAGCTGCCACAGCGGGACCGTGACGCGCGCGAGGGCGGTGTATCGGTTGCTGGGCGCAGGGCCGCGGTTTCGGCTCTTGCCGGCGGCGGTGGGGAGGCGGGTTTATGCGGCGCATCGGGCGCTCTACGATCGTCTGGCGGCGCGATCCGGGCGGCCGGGCGGCCGGGCCAAGGTCAAGGCGACGGTTCTCCTGATCTCGGGCTGCCAGGACAACCAATACTCGCTCGATGGCGATCGGAACGGGCTGTTTACGGGCACGCTGAAGCAGGTCTGGGACGGCGGCCGTTTCGAGGGTGGCTGGCGCGCGTTTCGCCGGGCGATCGCCGAGAGAATGCCGCCCACCCAAAGCCCGAACTACTACCGGATCGGGCCGGCGAATCCGGATTTCGAGGACGGGAAACCGTTCACCATTTGAGAGCGGGCCATGGGCGATCGCGCGGGTGGGGCGGGGCGGGCGAGGGTGCTGGTCGTGCCGGATTGGGGAGGCGGCGCTGTCGATTTTGCCCGAGCGAGATCTTTGCGGCGGCTGGCCGCCTGGCTCGAGCGCATGTTGGGCCGGGGGCGGATCGAGTTCCGGTGGGCGCGGTGGCCGCGGGCAGGCGGCGGCCCCGAGCCGGGCGGGCCCGAGCCCTCAGGCTGCATCGACGAGTGGGCGCGGTGGCTGGACGGGGCGATGTTCGAGCGCCGGCGGCAATACATCGAGGGCAGGCTCGAAGCCGTGGATCCCCGGGGAGTGCTGGCGGCGGGATTGGGCGCCTTGGTGGCGATCGAGGCCTTGCGCCGGCGGCCGCGGTCCGGGTCCGCGGCCGGCATTCGCCTGATCACGTGGGATGCGCCAGTGATGGAGCCGGGGGTGCTGGGCTCGCGGCTGTTTCGGGGGCGCGTAGGCCGGCTGCCGATCCGGCATTGGGATGCGATTGAGCCGGAGGGCCGGAGGACTTGGCCGGCCGGCGGATGGATCCCTGAGAGCCGGGTCACCCGGCACATCGTCCCTGAGGGGTTTGCGCGAGGGGGTATGGGGCTGCTGGACATCGTGTTGTCCCCGCCCTGGGGGTTTGGATTTGAAGGGGAGACCGCGGAGCAGGCGAGGCGGGGCCGATCGGGCAATGTCCGGATCCAGCCGCGAGTTGTCCGCAGCTCGAGACAGCGCCGGACAGCGCCCGGCCGGCGCGCTTTGCTGGTCGGCATCGATCGCTATCCGGATCCGGCGCACCGGCTCGAGGGATGCGCCAACGACGTGTTTCTGGTCAGCGCCCGCCTCCAGGAGCGCGGATACGCCGCCGAGGAGATCCGGGTGCTGTTGAACGAGCGGGCAACGGCCGCCGCCATCCGCCAGCGATGGGACTGGCTCGTCGAGGGCGTCCGCGGCGGCCATCAACGGGTCTTCTACTTCAGCGGGCATGGCGCGCAAATGCCGGGCTATGGATGGGGGGAGCGGATCGATCACGCCGACGAGTGCCTCGTGCCGGTGGACTTCGATTGGACGGCGGATCGGGCGATACTCGATGACCATCTCTTCGCGTGGTACAGCCAGCTGCCCTATGACGTCGGGTTCGTGGCGATGCTCGATTGCTGCCACAGCGGCGGCATGGACCGCGGCGGCATCGGCCGCGTCCGGGGGTTGCATCCGCCGGATGACATTCGGCACCGCGGCTTGCGCTGGGACGCCGCCTCGGGCGAGTGGGTTGCGCGGGATTGGCCAGCCTGGGGCTGCGGTTTGGGAGCGGCCAAGCAGGCCGAGTTCTTCGGCGCCGGAGGCGCGTTGCGCCGGCTGGGCCGGGCAGCGGTCCTGCGGCGCACCATGGACGCCGGATTCCAGGCGGCTTGCCGGAAGCTGGGGCACCGGGGACCGTATATGCCCGTCATCCTGCAGGCCTGCGGCGAGGCGGAGACCGCGGCGGAAATCCGGGTTGGGACCGTGGCGCACGGGGCTTTCACGTGGGCCGTGAATGCCGAGCTGAAGCAAGGGCGCTCGATGACATGGCTGGGCCTCATCGCGGCGGTGACGCGCCGGCTGCGGCACGCCGGGATTGGTCAATCGCCCCAGGCGGCCGGCCCTGGGGCCGTTCTGGCGGCGGGCGTGCTGCCGGTTTGAAGCCGGGGGGCTGCGGCTTGCCGCCTTGCTACAGGCTGATCAGTGGCTGGAGATCGCGCACGGCCTGCTCGATCCGGCGCTGTTCGGCCTCGTGGAACGGTGGGAACGGTTCGGCCATGCGAGCCCCGCAGATCCCAAGGCATGCGGCGGCGGTCTTGATGCCTTTGATGACCGCGGACGCGTGAGCGCCCACCCCGTAGATCCGGTCGGCAACCTGCCCCACGATGTCCTGGAGCGCGCGGGTGCGGGGGATGTCTCCGGCATGGGCCGCCTTGAAGAGATTCACGTAGAGGCGAGGGAACATGTTGGCGCCGCCGCAGATGCCGCCATGGCCGCCGAGCAGGACGGCTTCACCCAGGAGCTCCTCGGGGCCGATCAGCAGCGTCCAGCCGGGCCGCCGCGGCAGCAGGGCGCGGACCTGGTGAAAATAGATCATGCTCGCTGAGCTGTCCTTGATGCCGGCGATGCCGGGCTGATCCATCGCCCAGCGGATGGTATCGAGCGTGATGGACACTTTGGTGAGAGAGGGCAGGTTGTAGAGGAACAGCGGCAGCGGCAGCTCGGGCAGGAGATGCTCGAGGTAGGCGCGCAGCTCCGGCGGCCCGGGCGGATGGTAGAAAGGCGGCGCCAGCACCAGGCCGTCGGCGCCCGATTCGGCGCTTTGCCGGGCGAGGTGGATCGACTCGACGAACGAGGTGTCCGTGATGCCCACCAGGACGGGGACGCGGCCTTGAACGATCTGGCAGGTCCGAGCGACGAGCTCGCGGCGGAGGCGATAGCTATGGTTGGGTCCTTCGCCGGTGGTGCCCAGGACAAAGAGCCCGTGGACGCCTCCGGCCAGGAGATGATCGATCAGGCGCTCCAGCCCGGCGCAGTCGAGCGCGTCCCGGTCCTCGAGCGGGGTGAGCATGGGCGGCACGACGCCGGCGAGCGGTTGGGGCAATCGTTTCATCAAAGGGTCTCTCTATTCTGGGTTCTCCGATCTCCGGCCGTCTGTGGCGCCCGTCGGAGCAGCGCCGCGTCCCGTCCAGGGTGCTCCCCTCCTGTCAGCATTGCGTCCATTCGTGCCAAAGATCCCGCATGGCGGCGCACTCGGCGCGTTCTCGGGGGAAGACGACCGGGCGGAGAATGACGCGGGCGCCCGTCTCGCGGACGAGCCCGGCCAGGCGCTGCGCATAATGCTCCCAGGTCTCGCCGGCTTCGGCTGCCAGCCGGCTGTAAAGGACCGTGCGCGTCCGCGCGCAACGCTCGAGAACCCATCGGGAGTCATACTGTTCGGGGTTGCCGAGGTCGATGGCGCGGACCGCATCGAGCGCGCAGAGCCGCTCGAGCAGCGCCGGGTGCCGGCCGCAAAAATGGACGAACACGCCCCCGAACGGCGCGGCGGCGCGCTCGAGGACGGGCAGGATCCAGCGGTCGATCATGGCGGGCGAGAGGAGGGTGGCGGTGTCCTCGGCGAGGCGGGCGCCGGCGGCGGTGAACCAGACGCCCTGGCTGGTCCCGTGGCCATGGATCATCGAGCGATCGGGCTCGCCGAGGAACGCTTTGAGCTGGCGCGTGGCTCGGAGATAGAGCTCGAGGCTGATGCCGAGGAGCTCCTCGATCCACTCGGCCTGGCCCGGATCGGCCAGATCGTAGAAGATCGCCGATCCATTCAGCAGATGCGCGATGTCGAACACGCCCTGCGTGTCGGCGTGGTAGGCGGCCACCTCGTCCATGCCGGACTGGCGATGGATGGCATAGAACTCCTCCGCCAGGCGCATGGTTTCCGAGCGGCGAATGTCCGCGCCGAGCGCGGCGCGGATGGCCTCGCGCTCGAGGGGTTCGCCGGGCCAGGGCATCGATCCCTCGGGCAGGCGGTAGCCGAGGCCGGCCATGGCCGGCACGAAAATCACCCCCAGGTTGGGACGCACCGTGGGCAGGCCGTCGGTCGGCCAGCCGATGAGCGGCTCGGCCCGGCGGATCTCCGACTCCCACATCAGGCGGGGGCTGCGGAACTTCGCCGGGTAGTTGTCCAGGTCGTAGAGATCCTGCTGGGCAGGGGGGATCAGGATCAGGCTGGGGCCGCTGCCGCGCCAGAAAGCATCCTGCGCGGCCAGGCGCTCCGAACGGATTCCCGGGCGGCTAGGCATGGGGTTTGAGCAGGAGGGCCAGGGCTTTTCGGGTGGCTGCGGGCCAGCGGCGCGGCTCGGTGAGCAGGGCATGATCGAGGGCGCGATGGCAGGCGCAGCCGGGCTTGTCGGGGATGGCGGGGATGGTGAGGCGGATGACCTGCTGGGCGCGCTCGGCGTTTTGGCGGAGGTTGGCCACGACGAGATCGACGCTCACGTGGGCCTCCTCGGGATGCCAGCTGTCGTAGTCGGTCACCAGGGCAATGGTCGCGTAGGCGATCTGGGCCTCGCGGGCGCAACGGGCTTCTCCCAGGTTGGTCATCCCGATGACGGCGAAGCCCTGGGCCCGGTGCCAGATGGATTCGGCCCGGGTGCTGAACGCCGGGCCTTCCATGTTGACGTAGACGCCGCCGTCGTGCACGCGGGCGCCGGCCGCTCGCGCGCCCTCCAGCGCCAGCCGCCGCAGATCCTCGCACACCGGATGGGCAAAGGAGATGTGCGCCACGATGCCGCGCCCGAAAAAGGTGTGCTCCCCGGCCTTCTTGGTCTTGTCGAAGAACTGGTCGGGCAGGACGAGATCGCGCGGCCGGTATCGCTCCTGGAGCGAGCCGACCGCGCTGACGCTCAGGATCCATGCGACCCCGAGCTTCTTCAGGGCGTAGATGTTGGCCCGGTGGTTGATCTCGCTGGGCAGCAGACGGTGCCCGCGCCCGTGGCGGGGCAAAAAAACCACCCGGCGTCCCGCCAGCTCGCCCGTGAGGCACTCATCCGAAGGCGCGCCGAACGGGGTTCGCACGCGCACCCATCGGCGCCGAGTGAATCCTTCCATCTCGTAGAGGCCGGTGCCCCCGATGATGCCGATGGCGGCGGGTTGTTCCGATCGCATGCGGTATGATTCGCGGCGCCCGAAAGCCGGCTGGGAGGCGCACACCGCCCTCTTCCCGTGGACCGTGTCCCCCGGCGTTGCGAACGCTGTATTACAGCCACACCCGCCCGCGCCAGGCAAGATAAACTGTCGGCCGTGGCGCGGGACGCGGGCGGGTCCGGACTTCGGGAGGCCATGAAAACGAAAAGACCGGGAAGGATGCCTTCCCGGTCTCGAGTTGGCCCGGACCCGGCGGACCTCCGCCAGGGGGCGCGCTATGTTACTTCACGCTGCGGAAGAACATCGTCCCTGTCGGATTCGCGATCAGGTGCGGATTCTGTGCGCCCTGGACGGGTGTGAAAGCGCCGTCGACCGCGGTGGCGGATTCGAGCGTTCCGATGTAGCTGACGGCGATCCCGGTGTCCGATCTCGAGATGGAGATCGTGGGCGTGGCCGCCAGCTTCACGACGTCGCTGTAGATGACCTTGCCGGGAATCCCGTAGGCAGTCACCACGAGGCGGAAGGACGCATTCATATCCACCGGGGTTGGGGTGATCTGGAAGCTGGCGGTGGTGGCCTCCGGGATGTTGACCCATCCGGCGCCGTCATCGCGCTGCCATTGGTAGCGGAGCTCGACCGGCTCGCCTCGCCGCTGGGCCACCGCTTCGGCGGTGAACGTGGACGGCTCCGCCCCCACCATGAGGTCCAGCTTGACGCTCTGGATCTCCCAGCTGGGCGCGCTGGCGGTGGCGCAGTCGTCCCACGCCCCCACGAACTGCACGACGACCTGGTCGTTGGTGGTGAAGGTGCCCAGGATCGCCTTGCTCGTGATGAACGCGCCCGATGCATAGCCGGGCGAATTTGCGTTGAACGCCCGCTGGTCCTTGGCGATGCCGTTGCCGACGATGAGCCCCTCGGCGTAGCCGTTGGTGATGAAGTTCTGGGCCGGCACCAGGGTGAAGGCGCCGCCGTTGACGCTGACCCGGACCTGCCCGGCATCCCAGAGGTCGGGCTCGAACGAGTAGCGGTGGTTGAAGGTGAGCATGAGCGTGCCGTTCTGGCTCAAGGTGTTCGTCGGGCTGTTGAGCTGGGAGTTGTAAGGGCCGGTGCAATCGGACTCGCCGCCATCGGCGAGCCACGTAGTGCCGTTCCAGTACCACGGCCCCGGAGGCGCCGGGTCGGTGTTGATGACGGTGTAGCCGCCGTCGCCTGCGCTGAAGTTCTGAGAGGAGATCTCGACCGCGGTGGAGGCGGGAGTCCCGATCTGGCTGACCGGTTGCTGGGCAAAGGCCATGTCGACATTCGGATCGACCACGGTGGCGAGGTACTGGCCCGGGATCGACGACAGCTGATTGGCGGGGGTGGCGTCTGTTTCCTCGCGCCAGGCGACGTTGCAGTAGTCGCCTCCGGTGCCTTCCTTCCAGATGGCCTCGATATAATACTGCTGGCCGGCCACGAGGTGGATGGGGGTCAGCGTGGTCTGGCCCATGCCGGCTCCGTTATTGTGCCACGCATCGCCCTGGGCTGGATCGGGCTGGAGGAACCCGACGCAGCAGCCGACCTCCTCGGCGATGAGGGTCTTGTTGGCCGCGTCGGCGTTGGTGCTCAGGTAGAGCCGCGAGGAGTCGTCGCTGGCCAGGAAGAACCGGTAGTCGGCCGTCTTGGTCGGAACGAGGAGCCCCGACATTTTGCCGCCGTAGCCTTCGTGGCTGTCGGTGGGGTAGACCGGACGGCTCGAGAAGGCCGTGGTGAAGGTGACCGCGTCCGGCGAGCCGGGGAAGCGCGGGTCGCTTAGCAGCGTGTTGGCGATCGAGTTGTCGCTGGTCGAGAGCCCGTTCCAGACTTCAAACCGGAGAACGCCAGGGCTGAGCATGCAACTGGAGAACTGGACGGCGGTGCCCGCCGCGATCGTGTTGGCCGGGAAGACCTGGTCCTTCACGTCATTAACGGTCAGGGTGTAGACCTGGCCCGGGGTTTGCATCGAAGTCACCAGATCCACAATGTTGTCGCCCGGGTTGCCTGCCGGAGCGGAAAGGGTCGCGGAAGAAACCACGAGCTCGCCGGAGAGCTTGTAGTTCTCGGCTTTCTGGGCGGACACGGGATCGAGCGGCTCGGAGAACCAGACGCGTACTGCGTTGAATGTTTGATTCCCGGCGGCGTGGAGGATTGTCGGCGGGTTCGTCTCGGCGGGCTTGACGGCCAGCGTGACCTTGGCGCTCGCGATCGAGCCGTAATTGTTGCGGATGACGACGTCGTAGACACCGCTGTCGGCTTCCGTAATGCTGTCGAAGGCGAGAGTGGTCGAGGTCTGGCCGATGAGCTCGACATCGCCCTTGCGCCACTGGTAGGAGAGCGGCGGGTTGCCATCGGCGACGACGCTCAGCGTCACGATGTTGCCGGCGAAGATGTCGCGCGCAGGCGCGGCCGGCTGCCGGGTGATCCACGGCGGCACGTTTGCCGAGAGGAACAGGTCCATGATCTGCTGGTCGGTGAGGGCTTTATCGAAGATGGCCACTTCATCCACGTTTCCATAGAAGAAGTCGCCTGTGGCATTGAAGATACCCCCGCCGGCGATGTTGAAGAAGTAGCCGCTGTTGCCGTAAGTGGTCACGGTGGCGGGCCGGGAGGCGACAGGAACACCATTTGCGTAAAGCGTCATCTTTGTGCCGTCTCCCACCAGCGCGAGGAATCCCCAGTCGTTGTCCTTGAAAGGATAAGGGATTTTGATCTGGCCGCCTGCGCTGCTCCAGAGCTCGATGTTGGTCCCGCTATCGGCATCGCCGAACTCGATCAGGTCGTTTTGGCCGAAATAGCCGCCCCGAGTCGAGTGGCCCACGCCGCGCTGGATCCAGCCCATCATGGTGAACTGAGCAAGGTCGTTCAATGTGGCCGCGGTTCCCACGCCTCCCGAGACCACGCTCCAGAGCCTGCCTGCGCGGTTGTTGGCTCCGAAACCCGTGTAGGCTGGGCCCGCCGTGAACTCCATGCCCAGATTGTAGAGGCCAACCAATGCATCGCCTGCAGTGCCGCTGTTGGCGGCGACGGGGTAAGTGCTTGGATCGGGCGCCGTGTAATAAGGCTCGTTCATCCGCCAGTAGCCCAAGGGCGAGTCGGCCAGCACGACTTGAGAGTAGGGGGTCGTGGGCGCCAAGCTGCTGCCGGCCTGGTAATGAGCCAGGATCCGGGCATCGCTGAGCGCCGCACCGTAGTAGGCCGCCTCGTCGATATCCCCGCCCCAGCCGTAATTCCCCGAGGCGCCGTCGGCGCGGGAGCCGAAGGTCAGCGGAATGATGGGAGTGGTGGGGGCGTAAGGGCCTCCCATGGGCGTGGAGGCCGCCAGCGCGCCGTTCACATACAGCTTGACGTTGGCGCCATCATAAACGCCGACAAGGTGATACCACTGGGCCGGATCCAATGCCAGGTCCACCCCGGCGGTCCTGACGACAGCCGCATCCGCGCGATAGGCGCGGAACATCCAACCGTTGGCATTGTTGAGGCCGGTATTCCCTTGATAGAACAACCATCCTTTGCGTGGTGTGATATTGAAATCCACCGAGCACGCCGGGCAGGCGATGTCGTTGAGATTGGCGGGCCGGGCCCAGAACTCGATCGAGAACGGCGCGTTCGAGTTCAGTTCCGGGATGTGGGGGACTCTGACTCAAGCGACGCCGCCTGAGCCGCCGTTGGCGTTGGGGAAGTTGGCGGCGGTGTCCGATCCGGCTCCGGGGATGCCGGGGACGGGATGGGTGGCTCCGGGGACGTATTCGCCCTGGGCCAGCGAACCCAAGGAGCCGCTGTTTTTGGCGACGTCCCATGCGGCTGCGGTCGTTGTTTCGTTCAGGCGCCAGTAGCCGATGGGGCCGTTGGCCAGGACGGTCGAGGCGTAGTCGGCATGGGCGCAGATGGCCCCGCTGCCGAGCGCCACGAGCGCGGCCAGTGCGGGAAGAAATCTCCCGACGTGTTTGTTTGTGCTCATAAAGTACGGCTTTTCGCTATCGTTCTGTGGAACTTGTTTTGTTGCGGTTATTTTTACAGGCTGCGCGACGATCCTACCCCTTGCCTGCCACGAACGCCAAGGATTAATGCGCGAGAAATTCGCTTTTCCAGGGCGGGGGCATCTGGCAAATGTAGCTCGTGTCCAGAAGGCGACGCCATGCCAACCGTCCATCCGATGGGCCTGCAGCCGGCCCTGCAAGGTTGGCAGCCAGCCCCGATTTGGCTGAGGGGCAGGTGGTTGCGCATCGAGCGCACCCGGGCTGGAGACGGAACTTGGTCCGCGCTCTCCTGGCCGTTGCGGGACCGGTGCTGGTGCTCGGCGTGCTGGAGGTGGGGCTGCGGTTGGCCGGGTATGGTCATCGCACGAGCTTCTTCGTGCCGCTGGACGACGGCCGGATGCTCGCCTCCAATCGGTGCTTCGGCTGGCAGTTCATGCCGCGCCAGACGGCGACGCAGCCGTATCCGCTCGTGATCACGGCGCAAAAGCCTGCGGGGCAGGCGCGGATCTTCATCCTGGGGGAATCCGCGGCGCAGGGCGCGCCCTCGCCGGCCTTCGGATTCAGCCGGATTCTCGAGGTCATGTTGAGCCAGCAGTTCCCCGACTGGCGCTTCGAGGTAGTCAATGTGGCCATGCGCGGCATCAATTCACACGCGGTGCTGCCGATCGCCCGCGAGTGCGCCCGGCTTGGGCCGGATCTTTGCCTGGTGTATCTGGGCAACAACGAAACGATCAGCATCCACGCGCCCGATCCGGAAAGGCTCAACCTCACCCCGTATTTGGGGCTGCTGCGCTTCACGCAGTGGATGAAGGGCGCCAGGCTGGTCCAACTGGGAGACCGCCTGGTCCGGGCGCTCCAGGCCGCCCCGCCCCGGCGATCCGGGCAAGACATGGACTTCTTCCGGCGCAAGCGGCTGGCGGCCGACGATCCGCGGCGCCAGGCTGTCTACGACAATTTCCGCGCCAATCTGGAAGAGATCTGCCGCGCGATCCGCGCATCCGGCGCTCCAGTGATTGTCTCGACGGTGGCGGTGAATTTGTCGGACTTTCCGCCGCTGGCCTCGCTGCACCGCACGGGGCTGGCCCCGGCGGAGCTCGCCGCCTGGCAGTCGGCTTTTGCGCAGGGCGCGAACGCCGAGGCGGAAGGCCGGCTCGCCGACGCGCTCGCCCGCCACCGCGAAGCCGTTCGCGTGGACGGCCATTTCGCCGAGCTGCACTTTCGGCTGGCGCGTTGCGAGCTGGCCGCGGGCCAGCGCGAGGCCGCCGCGGAGCACTTTTCGCTCGCGCGGGATTGGGACGCCCTCCAATTCCGGGCCGACCGCCGCATCAACCAGATCATCCGCGACACCGCCGCATCCCGGCGCGATCCCGGGGTTATCCTGCTCGACGCCGAACGCAGCTTCGCGCAAGCGGCTGGTCCCGATGCGGGCGGGCCGGGGAACCGGTTTTTTCACGAGCATGTGCACCTGAACTTCGAAGGCGACTACTTGCTCGCGCGGCTCTTTTTCCCGCTGGTGGCGCGGGCCCTGAACCTGGCGAGCTCGCCTCCCCCTGCTGGCGAGCCGCCGCCGATCCCCTCGCGCCAGGAATGCGCCGACGCGCTCGCTTTCACGGAATGGGACGAAATCGGCGTCGCGGCGGCCATGGCGCGCCTGACCGCCGGGCCTCCATTTCTGGACCAGATCGAGCACGCCAGCCGGCAGGCGCGCGTCGAACAGGAGCTCGAGCGCCGCGGGCAGCGCTTTCAACAGACCGGCGGTTTCCCGCGCGTGGTGGCCGTGTATCGATCGGCCACGGCGCGACGCCCCGAGGATTGGCAGCTGCGCTTCAATTTCGGGTCCTTGCTGCGCGATTTCGGGGACAAGGCCGGCGCCTCCTCGGAGATCGCCCTCGCGATCCGCTTCATGCCGGTCTACCCCGCTCTGCACCTGGTGATGGCGCGGGCCCTCGAGGACCAAGGCCGGCATGGCGAGGCAATCCAGCAGTACCAGCTGGCGCTGCGCGTGGATCCCGACTGCGCGCCGGCCAAAGCTGCGCTGTCGCGCTCCGCGGGCCGGGGGCCGCCCTGAAGCCCGCGGGGCGATCGTCGAACCGGCCCAGGGGGATCGGTTCGGCTGGCCGATCGCCCGACAGGGATGCGAATCGAGACGGCAGTTGGAACCAAGCTCGGTGCCGCTGTCAGCGTCCGGTCCACCGGGCTCGCGATCGTCCTGGTCAATGGCCAGGGGCGGGGTCCGGGGCGAGGCGCGCCGTGAACGGCGATCGATGTGCGCCGAACTCGAGGCGCCCTCGGATCTCGAGCGGCTGCGATGCCGGGGCGGCCCGCAGCTCTCCGGTCAAGATCACCGGCAGCCGGTGCGTGCGATTGGTGCCGGTCACGGTGAACGCAATGGGCTGGGCTGTCCGAAGGATCGGGCCCGTGAGCGGCATGGGGCTGTTCGAGTCGGGCATGTGCGGGGCGGCAGCGGCGAGCGTTGGCGCCGGTCCCGGCGGATCGGGAGGCGATGCCAGATGCGCCTCGGCTCGGCCCACATACACCGAGCCGTCCGTGTCGCGGACGCGCACGATCCCTCCGTCCTGCTCCCAGTGGAACCGGGCGAGGAGCGTGGCTGGAGGCTCGGGCTCGGAGGCGGGCACGGGCTTCGAGGCCGCGGCGGGCGCGGCGGCTCGGCTCCGGGCGGGCAGGGGCCGCGGCGCCTTGGCAGCCGGTTCCGGCGCCTGGCTTGCGCGCTCGAAGAGGAGCCGGACATGTGAGGAGCTGATGCGGTCCGGCATGGGATCGGCCGCGGGGAGGCTGCGGGCAGCCTCAACGGTCGGAGAGGAAGATTCCTTTCGGGGCAGGGCAGCCACGGCCAGGAGGAAAGCCAGGAGGGCGAAACCGCCCGCCCAAGCCATGCGGGGCCAAAGGGCTCGAAGCCAGCCGATCCGCGAGGCTGAAGCAACGGGCGGTGGCCCGGGCCGTGGCCAATGGCGAGCGATCTCGGCGTGGAGCAGGGCGCGCACATCGGGCGGCATGGCGGCAGGCGGCTGGATGCCATCGCGCCGCCAGGCGGAATAGTCATGCAGCCATCGCTCGACCCATCGTTCCATGTCGGAGCCCATACTGGTTAGACGGGAAACGGTCCGGATTTCTCCCGGGCCAGCTCCTTTCGGATGAGGATCTCGAGGCGGTCGAGGCAGCGGCTGAGGCGGGAGCTGACGGTTTTCGGGTTGAGGTCAAGCTCGCGGGCGATCTCCTCGTAGCTGAGATCGCCGAAGTAGCGGAGGTCGATCAGCTCGCAGCAGTCCCGGCGCAGCCGGGCCAGGGACTGGCCCACCAGAGCCGCCAGCTCCGAACGGATCAGCCGGACATCGGGCGGGGGCTCATTGCTCGGAGGGTCGACGGGTGCGCTGTCCCCAGCCGGCTCGAGGTCGAGGGGGAGCGCCGCCTGGCCGCCCCCGCGCTTGGCGGCCAGCCGGCGGTCGCGGAAATCGCCGGCCTTGTTGGCGGCGATGCGGAACAGCCACGTTCGGAGCTGGCTTTGGCCGCGGAACGACTCGAGGCGCTGAATGGCGGTCAGAAAGGTCTCCTGGCAAACCTCCTCGACGTCCTCCGCTGTGAAGTCCGAGGCCGACTGGAGAAGGAACCGAGCCAGGGGCGAGTAATAGCGGTTGAAGAGCGCGTCCCAGCCCGACGCGTCGCCCTGGCGGCAGCGGGCGATCAGCTCCTGGTCGGTCGGGTCGCTCATGATCGCGGGGGCGGCGGCCGGATCATTGGCCGGCGAAGTAGGGCTGGAGAATGTTGCGGGCGACTTCGAGGGCGCGCTGGCGTCCGGCGAGCGTCTGACCGAACGTGCCGTCTTCGACCTCGATGCAGACCGGGCCGTCGTATCCGGTCTCGAGCAGGGTGCCCATGAATCGCGCCCAGTCGATGTCGCCGTAGCCCGGGATGCGCGGCTGGTGCCACTCGAGGGGACAGGCGAACACGCCCACCTCGTCGAGCTTCTCCGGGTGGATTTTGACGTCCTTGGCGTGGAGGTGGAAGAGCTTGTCTTTGAACTCGTCGAGGGCGCTGACCGGGTCCATGAACTGCAGGGCAAAATGGGAGGGATCGAAATTCAAACCGAAGTTGTCGGAGGGGATGTCGTTGAACATGCGCCGCCAGATGGCGGGTGTGGTGGCGAGGTTCTTGCCGCCAGGCCATTCGTCGCGGGTGAAGAGCATGGGGCAGTTCTCGATGCCGATTCGGACGCCGTGCGACTCGGCGAACCGGATGATGGGCTTCCAGGTCTTGAGGAACCGGGGCCAGTTCTCGTCCACCGATCGGGTCCAGTCTCGCCCGACGAACGTGTTCACCGTGTTGAGGCCCAGCTTCGGCGCGGCGGCGATGACCTTCTTGAGATGATCGACCGCGTGGCGGGCGACGGCGGGGCTGGGGTCGAGCGGGTTGGGATAGAAGCCCAGGCCGCTGATCTCGACGTCGTAGCGGGTGCAGAGCCCGCGGATCTCACCGGCTTGGTCGCTGCTCAGCGCCGCGACGTCGATGTGCGTGACGCCGGCGAACTTGCGCTCGGCCTTGCCGACGGGCCAGCACATGACTTCGATGCACCCGAAGCCCTTTTGAGCGGCAAAGGCCAGCACCTGCTCCAGGTTCAGCTCCGGCAGGATGGCAGTGACGAATCCAAGTTTCATAGCGTCATGGGTTGTGGGGTTGGTTGGTTTTTGGGTTTAGCGGACAGGCTGACAAAATCGGACGCAATTCTTGCGCGGGTTCGTGCGCCGCGGTCCATCGCCGGGCGCGGCGGCTGTTGAGGATCGCCTCGCAGATCCTGACCTTCTGGCGGCCGTCGATGCGCGGGGGCGCGATGAATCCGGCGCCAGCCGCCCCGGCGCGCAGCGTGGCCATCGGGGGGACGATGGGGCCCGTCGTTTGGGATTCATGCGGGCTCAAGTCTATCGCGGAGCCGCCAAGCGTCAACCGCAAGATGGCGGCCGGCTGGATTGACAAGACCGGCGGCTTGCGGCAGAGAGGGGCGGCGATGGATCCGCGCGCGCGCAACTGGCTCGAGCTGAATCTGGCGGTGCTGCTCTGGGGCGGCACGGCTCTGTTTGCCAAGCTGATCCACCTGCCGGTCAGCCAGATCATCTGCGGCCGGTCGGTGGTTTCGGCGCTGGCCCTGGGGATTTATTTGCGATGGACGGGCGCCAGCGTGCGGATCGGGCCGGGCCGGGATCGAGAGATGGCGGTGGCGATGGGGCTGTGCCTGGCGCTGCATTGGCTGACCTATTTCCACGCGATTCGCGTGGCGACGGTGGCGGTGGCGATCGTCGCCCTCCACACCTATCCGGTGGTGACTTCGCTGGTCGAGCCGTGGTTTTTTGGCGAGCGGTTCCGGCGGACGGATCTGGCGGTGGCGCTGGCGGTGTTTGCCGGGATCGGCCTGATGGTGCCGGAGCTGAGCCTCTCGAGCGAAACCACCCGCGGCATCGCCTGGGGGATCCTCTCCGGCCTCTTCTTCGCGGCCCGAAACCTGCTCAACCGGCATCAGATCCGGAGGTGGCCGGGATCGGTGATGATGCTTCATCAGTCTATCGTGACTGCGGTGGCGACCTTGCCGCTGGCGTGGGCGGCTGGCGCCGATCAGTGGGACGGCCTGGCGGTACGCCAGCTGGTGTTGTTGGGAGTCGTGTTCACGGCCCTTCCCCAGGCGCTGTTCAACAACAGCTTCGCCCACCTCACCGCCCGCACGGTGAGCGTCATCGCCACGCTGCTGCCCATCTACGGCGCGGTCTTCGCCGCGTTGATCCTGGGCGAAATCCCCGAGATCAGGACCGTGGCCGGCGGGTCGGTGGTCCTGGGCGCCGTCCTGTTCGAGACCATCCGCCAATGGGATGGGGCTCGAAGAAAGAGACTCCATGATCCTCAACCATAGATTGGAAGCAGCCGGACTGGCTGTGGTGCTGGGAGCGGCTGGGATTCAGCCGGCAAGGGGCGCCGAGGCCGAGGCCCAGGAAGCACGCCCCCCATCCAGGCCGAACGTCCTGTTCGTCGCGATCGACGATCAGAATGATTGGATCGGCTGTCTGGGGGGGCATCCCCAGGTGCAGACGCCCCACCTCGATGGGCTGGCGCGCAGGGGCACGGTCTTTCTCAACGCGCATTGCCAATCGCCGCTGTGCAATCCGTCGCGGACGAGCCTGCTGACGGGGCTGCGGCCTTCGACCACGGGCGTCTATGCGCTGGCGCCGTGGTTTCGAACGGCCGATCGATTCAAGGATCGGGTGAGCCTGCCCCAGCACTTTGCGGCGAGCGGGTATGACACGCTGGCCACGGGCAAGATCTGGCACGGAGGCTACCCGCCGGGCGGCGAGCGGCAGAAGGAATTCCGGGTCTGGGGGCCGCCGGGCGGCGTGGGAGCCCGGCCAGCCAGGAAGCTAGTCCAGACGCCCGATCCGAACCCGCTCGTGGATTGGGGCTCATTTCCTCATCGGGACGAGGACAAGGGCGACTGGGTGATTACGGACTGGGCGATCCGGCAGCTGGAACGGCCGCCGGCGGAGCCGTTCTTTTTAGCCGTCGGCTATTTCCTGCCGCATGTGCCGTGCTACGTGACGCCACGCTGGCTGGAGCTGTATCCGGAGGACCGTCTGGCGCTGCCGCCGGTGCGCGCGGGCGATCGCGACGATCTGCCGCCGTTCGCCTCGTTTCTGCATTGGAGGCTGCCGGAGCCGCGGCTGGCCTGGCTGCAGGACCGGGACCAGTGGGTCCCACTGGTTCGGTCCTATCTGGCGAGCGTCAGCTTCATGGACAGCCAGGTGGGCCGCCTGCTGGACGCACTCCGGCGTTCCAGCCTCGAATCCAGCACGGTCGTGGTCGTCTGGGGCGACAACGGATGGCACCTCGGGGAAAAAGGGATCACCGGGAAAAATACTCTTTGGGAGCGCTCGACGCGGGTTCCTTTGATCTTTGCGGGGCCGGGGGTGGCGGCGGGCGGGCGCTCCCGGCGCCCTGCCGAGCTGCTGGACATCTATCCGACGCTGATCGATCTCTGCGGGCTGCCTCCGATGGAGGGGCTCGAAGGGCACAGCCTGGCCCCGCAGCTGCGGGATGCGTCCGCGGCCCGGCCCTGGCCGGCCATCACCACCCACAATCACGATAATCACTCCGTCCGCACCGAGGATTGGCGCTATATCCGGTACGCCGACGGCTCCGAGGAGCTCTACGACGAGCGCGGCGACCCGAACGAGTGGAACAACCTGGCGGCTGACTCGCGATTCGATGCCGCCAAGCGCGAGCTGGCCCGCTGGCTGCCGCGCATCAACGAGCCGCCCATGCCCGGCAGCGCGCACCGGCTGCTGGTCTACACGAACGGCGTGGCGATCTGGGAGGGCAGCCCCATCGATCCCAAGGCGCCGCTGCCGCCCTGAGGCGGGCCGGCGGGCGCTCGTGCGCAGGGCCGGCTATTCGTAGCGAAGCGCCTGGATGGGATCGAGCCGGGCCGCTTTGAAGGCCGGAAACAGGCCCGCCACGATGCCGACTCCGGCGCTGAAGGAAACGGCCAGGATCATCGGCAGCGCCGTGATGACAGGCGAGTTCTGCGTCGGCGACATCCACTCCAGGAGCCGGACGAATCCGAGCGACACGGCCAGGCCGGCCATGGCGCCGAGCATCGCGACCACCAGGCTCTCCACCAGGACCTGGAAAAAGACGGCGGTCCCGGTGGCGCCGATGGCCTTGCACGTGCCGATCTCCCGGATCCGCTCGTTGATGCTGGCCAGCATGATGTTCATGATCCCGATCCCGCCCACCAGCAGGCTGAGGCCGGCGATGATGCCGCCGCTGATCCGGGCGTTGCGGATGCGCGTGTTGATGTCCTCGACCTGGTTCTCCTGGGTGCGGAACTCGAAGTCCTCGATGCCGTTGTGGGTGATCAGGAGGATGTTTCGCGCCTGCTGCAGCGCGGGCTCGAGCTGCTCGATGCTCGCCACCTTGATATCGATGTCCGTCAGGCGTGGATCCGGGATGCCGCCCGTGCCGGAGGCGGATCGGAACTTGATCCACATCGTGTTCAGGGGCATGTAGACCACGTTGTTCTTGCGCCAGAAGGCATCCCAGTGGCGGGAGCGGAAGCCGCGGATGCGGGTGGGTCCGTTGGTCTTCCTGTCCGGCTGGCTCTGGGCCTGCTCGCGCAGCTTTCGCGTCTGCTCGCTCTCGTAATGGCGGAACATGCCGACGATCGTGAACGGCTGGGAGTTGATCAGGATCCGCTCTCCCAGCGGGATGATCTGGCGTCCGGCCTCCTCCGGGGAGCCGAACAGGGCGTCGCGAATGCCGGTTCCGATCACGCAGACGCTGCGGGCCTGGTCCTCGTCGACGGAGGTGAAGAAGCGGCCGTGCTCGATCTCGTAGAGGTTCATCTCGAGCACCGTGGGCCACACCCCGACCACCTCGGATGGCCAGACGTTTTTCCCCCCGCGCGACACCTCGACCCGGTAGAGCGACATCTCCGGGGAGACCGCCCGGACGAGCGGCGCGCTGGACTGGAGGGCATGCACGTCGCGCAGGGTCCGCCCCGGCGCCTGATCCTGCAGATGATGCTGGTAGACCGGCACGTCCTCGTCCCGGATGAGCACCTTGTCCAGCCCGCCCATGGCGATGAGGGATTCTTTCATCCCGTTCTCCATCCCCTTGACGATGGCGGCCATGGCCACCAGGCTCGCCACCCCCAGCACGATGCCCAGCATCGTCAGGAGCGACCGGAACTTGTGCGCCCAGATCTCTTTCAGCCCAATCAGTATTGCGTTGGCCAGTATCATGCGGTTCTGTGTTCGCCTGCCTTTGTCTATAGCACGAGCCAGCCTCCTCTGACAATGCCCGACGCGCCCCTCTGTCCCCCGATGGCTGCTGCCCAGGGGGCCGGCCGCCGGCTGCCGCCGGCGATGGCTTTTGCGTTTGCATCGATTCGGCGGCCGGCCTAGTATTCCCAGGCATGGCGCTTCGGCGGGATAAGGTCCGCCGGTTCGCGCGGCGCGGCCGGGCAGAGCCCTCGAGACCGTGGCGGGAAGGACCGCAGCCGGCCGCCAAATGAATTTATGAAAAGCACGTTGAATCTCACGCCGACCTCGAGGATCCCGGGCGGCGGACGGGGATGGCATCGAGGGATCGGCGGCTGCCGGATCGCATGGATCAGCCTGGCGTGGATCCTCGCGGATGCGGGGCGGGTTGGAGCGGCGGAGGGATTTCCGCCCGCGCCTGTGCTTCCTTCGGCTGCGCCTGCCGCAGCCTCTCCGGCTGCGATTGGCCCGCGGCTCGAGTTCGACCGGCTGACCTACGATTTCGGGCGCGTTGCGGCCGGCTCGGTCGTGAGCTGCGAGTTTGTTTACAAGAACACCGGCGATCAGGTGCTCGAGATTCGCGACGTGCGCCCGTCCTGCGGGTGCACCACGGCGAGCAACTGGAAGCGGCAGCTGGCGCCGGGCGAGAGCAGCCAGCTGGCCTTTCAGCTCAACACCGCCAATTTCAGCGGTCCGCTGCACAAGACGGTGATGGTGACCAGCAGCGCGGCGGGCCAGCCGTCGGTCGTCCTGCAGCTGCAGGGCACGGTGTGGAAGCCCATCGATGTGACGCCCTCCTATGTGATCTACAGCGCGATCACGAACCTGCAGGCCGCCGAGACGCGCAGCGTGCGGATCGTGAACAACACGGATGATCCGGTCGATTTCAAACCGCCGCAGATCAACAATCCACGCTTTCGGGCCGAGCTGAAGGCCGTCCGGCCCGGCAAGGAGTTCGAGCTGGTGATCCAGACCGTGCCGCCGCTGGCCTACGGGGCCATCCAGGCCGTGGCCACGCTCCAGCCCTCGACGGACAAGCTGCCGCCCGTCCAGGTCACCGTGTTCGCCTCGGTGGTTCAGCCGGTGCAGGTCAACCCGCAGCACATCGTCCTGCCCGCCGGCCCCCTGCCCAACGTCCAGGCTCGCTCGATCATCGTCCGCAACAGCACCGAGTTTGCCCTCAAGCTGTCGAACCCGAAGATCCTCAACGCGGAGAATGTCACCGTGACCGTTCAGGAGACTCTGGCTGGCAAGGTCTTCAATATCGCGCTCGCATTTCCGGCCTTGTTCGAGGTGCCGCAAGGCAAGAACGTCCTGTTCTCGATCGAGACCAACCACCCGGATTTTCCGCGAATCGAGGTGCCGGTCCTGCAGATCCGCCTGCCATCGGCGCCCGCGCCGGCGGCGGCTCCGCCGTCTGCCGCCACCCCGGCGATTCCGGGCTTGGTCTCGCCCGCACCGGTCATCCCCCCGCCGGTCCCTCCTGGACTGCCGGCGCCCGGCCCCGTCCCCCGCTGACGAGCGAGATGGAATTCGTCCGGCCTGCCAGCGGCAGGCGGTCCCCGAACTGTCATGTGGAACCAAGCGCGGATCGTCCTGATTGAAGCCCTTGTGGTGGCGGCGGCTGGCGGCGCGCTGGGATGGTTCGCCAATGCGCTCTCCCCGCGCGGGATCGAGCTGGGCCGCAATTACTTCCCCGGCGGCCCGGCGGCCGGCCTCAGCGCAGGGGGGGCGGGCGCGGCCCGGGACCGGCTTGCCGCCAAAGGCCTACAGGCGCTGTCGCACGAGGAGGCGCTCGCCCTCCTGCAGGATCCCCGCGCGGCGCAAGGCGAGGTGCTGTTCGTGGATGCCCGCGACGATTCGCAGTATCAGGCCGGGCATATCCCGGGCGCCTGGCAGCTCGATCATTACCGGATGGGCCAGTATCTGCCCGATCTCCTGCCGGCCGCCCTGGCCGCCCGGCAGATCGTCGTCTATTGCGCCGGCGGGGAGTGCGAGGACAGCGAGTTCGCCGCCGTGGTGCTCCAGGAGGCAGGTGTGCCTCGCGATCGGATCTGGATCTACACCGGCGGCTTCACCGCCTGGCAGCAGGCCGGCCACCCGATCGAATCGGGTGCTCGCGGCAGCGGATTGAGCCCAAGCCCCCCTGCGTCCCCATGAACCACCCTCTCCATTCGCGGCCCTGGAACCTTCCGGACATCGTGGGGATCGCGGCGCGGGCGATCCTGGCGGCGACGTTCATCGGCATGGGCATCTCCAAGGCGCTGGATCCTGTGGACTTTCTGAAGCTCATCCGCCAGTACGACACGATCGCCCAGCCCTGGCTGCTGAACCTGGCGGCCGGCGCGCTCCCCTGGTTCGAGATCTTCTGCGGGATTCTGCTCCTGATTGGCGTGGCGGGTCGCGGCGCCGCCGTTGTCCTCCTGGCGATGCTGGCCGGTTTCACGGCGATGATCGCCTGGCGCGGCGCCGCGATCGCGGACATGCAGGGCATCCCGTTTTGCCAGGTCCGCTTCGACTGCGGCTGCGGGGCGGGGATTATCAACGTCTGCCGCAAGCTGATCGAGAACGGCGGATTGATCCTCGCGGCGCTCTGGCTGGCGGGCTCCTCGCGGTCGCGCTGGGCGCTCCGCTGGTCCTGGTCCAAGGAGCCGGCCTCGCTGGAGGGCTGATGCGGTCCGGAGCTCCGCGGAGCGCCGGCGATCCTGGCGCGCACCTGCGCCGTGAGGCCGTGAGATTCTCTCCCCCTCCCGATTTGGCGCATTGACTTGCCCGCGCCATCGCCCTAGTTTTTTCGACGCCCGGGTCAGGGCGTGAACCGCGTGCGCGAAGTCATTCGTCAACTGGTCGAACTGCAGGAGCGGGATCAGAAGATCCTCGCCGTCGAGGCGGAGATCGCCTCGCTGGATCCGCAGCGGGCAGGCTTGCGGCAGCGGGCCGAGGCCGCGCGCACCCGGCTCGACGGCATCCGGCAGGAGATCAAAGCCAACGAAAGCCACCGGAAGGATCTCGAGCTCGAGGTCGAATCCCAGCGCGAGGCGATCGCCCGCTACTCGATCCAGCAGTACCAGACCAAGAAGAACGATGAGTACCGGGCCCTCACCCACCAGATCGACACCTGCAAGCGCGCCATCTTCCAGCTCGAGGACCGCCAGCTCGATTCGATGGAGAAGGCGGAGCAGTTCCAGCGCGAGCTCGACGCGGCCGCACGCTCCGACCAGGAGGTCCGCCAGACGGTCGACCACCAGCTCGGCGACATGGACGAGCGCGAGGCGGCGCTGCGCCAGGCGCTGGCCGGCCTTCAGGAGGAGCGCACCCGCATCGCCGCCGGCATCGGCGACACCCTCCGCGGCCAATACGAGCGCCTCCTCAAGCACCGCGGCGCCCGCGTCGTCGTCGGCGTCGAACACGGCGTCTGCGGCGGCTGCCACATGATCCTGCCGCCCCAGGTGCTGATCTCCTGCCGGACCAGCCAGGAGCTCGTGCAGTGCCCGAACTGCAGCCGGATACTCTATTTCACCCCGGAGATGGACATGAGCCAGGCGGGCCTTCGGTAGGGCCTGGATTCTCGTTGACGCGACCGGGCGCGCCCGTAAAATAGCTATTTCGTGGCAGTGTGAGAGTGCAAAAACCATTAAATAAAGAAATCTTATGGCAGTGAAAGTTGCGATCAACGGGTTCGGCCGGATTGGGCGGTTGGTGTATCGGGCGCTGGTCGAGCAAGGCATGGTGGGGCGGGAGATCGAGGTGGTGGCGGTGGGCGATATTGTGCCTGCGGACAACCTCGCCTATCTGCTGAAGTACGACTCGATCCAGGGCCGGTTTGCGGGGACGGTGGGGAGCAAGGCGTCGGCCGACGCGGTGGCCAAGGCCCAGGCGGCCGGCAAGAAGGAGACCGAAGCTGAGCCGGACATTCTGGTCGTCAACGGCCGCGAGATGCGGGTAGTGAGCGCGAAGTCGCCCGCCGAGCTTCCGTGGAAGCAGATGGGCGTGGACATGGTGATCGAGTCGACCGGCCTTTTCACGGAGGTCGAGAAAGCCAAGGGCCATCTGGCGGCCGGGGCGAAGAAGGTGATCATCACGGCCCCCGCCAAGGGCGACTGCCTGACGGTTGTGATGGGTGTCAACCATGCGAAGTACGATCCAGCGCAGCATCATGTGATATCGAACGCCTCCTGCACGACCAACTGCCTGGCGCCGCTGGTCTACGTGCTGCTCAAGGAAGGGTTCGGCGTGGAGGAAGGGCTGATGACGACGGTCCATTCTTACACGGCAACCCAGAAGACTGTCGACGGCCCGAGCAAGAAGGATTGGAAGGGCGGCCGGACCGCGGCGGTCAATCTGATTCCGTCGACGACAGGTGCGGCCAAGGCGGTCGGTCTGGTGCTTCCCGAGGTCAAGGGCAAGCTGACGGGCATGGCCTTCCGCGTGCCCACGCCGACGGTGTCGGTCGTCGACCTGACCGTCCGCACGGTCAAGCCGACCAGCTACGCCGAGATCTGCGCAGCGATGAAGAAGGCCAGCGAGACCTATCTCAAAGGCTACCTCGATTATACCGAGGACGAAGTGGTCAGCTCCGATTTCATCCATTGCCAGTTCTCGTCGATTTTCGACAAGGGTTCCGGCATCGAGCTCAACAATCGGTTCTTCAAGCTGGTGAGCTGGTACGACAACGAGTGGGGCTATAGCTGCCGCGTGGGCGACCTGCTCAAGCACATGATTCAGAAGGGCTAGCCAGCCAGGCCTCTCGGCCCGATCGAGGAGCCGGGTCCGGCTTCCTTGCCCCGGCCGATCGGATCAACGAAAGGGTGGACATCGAATGCTCGATGGCCGCCCTTTTCGCTTGTGCGCCGGCTCTTTGCGGGATCAGCCCGATCCTTATCGCGGGCGGTGCAGGTTGAGGCTGTCGGCTCGGGACCGCGCCCACCCAGGACCCCGGCCCTGGCCTCCCGGGTTGCGAGCCCCGCCGTCCGGGGGGATGGCGCCTCAGCTTTTCGGCACGGGCGGCCTTGCCGCCAGCGCGGCCTCGACGGCTTCGATCACCTCCGGCGCGTCCGGCTTGACCGCCGGCTCGAACCTCCGGAGGATCCGACCGTCCCGCCCGATGAGGAATTTGCCGAAGTTCCACTTCACGTCGCCGGGGAATAGGGATGACTTGCCGGTGAGCGCGGCATAGAGGGGATGCTGCTCGGGGCCTTTCACGTGGAGCTTGTCGAACATGGGAAAGGTGACATTGTAATTGAGCGAGCAGAACTGTTTGATCTCGGAGAGCGATCCGGGCTCCTGGTTGGCGAAATCGTTGCAGGGAAATCCGAGGACGGTGAATCCCTGCTTCTGATAGCGGGCGTGGAGGGCCTGCAGCGGCTCGTATTGGGGGGTCAGCCCGCATTTCGAGGCGACATTGACGATCAGAAGCACCTTGCCTCGATACGGCTCGAGCGAGGCCGGCTGGCCATCGATGTCGCGCAAAGAGATCTCGTAGAGCGAGGCGGCGCGGGCCGCAGCGGCGATCCCCGCGCAGACCGCCAGAGCCAGACATGCTTTTTTCATGCACACAAAATCGCCTAATCCGACCTTCTGTCAATGGCGGTCGAGGCGATGAAAAAAGCTGTTCCGCGCCAACCCAATGCGGTATGAATGCAATCGCCCGTCCACCGCTGGGAGTGGAGTCCGCATCCGGCATCGCGCGGGCTATATGATTGCTATCGGTCTGGAGGCCAGACCGGCCATCGGGCGGCGTTTCGGGGAGTGGGGGCGCCATGTCGCCGGAATGGGAGGATTGCTGGCCGCAATCGCATTGACCGGAACGCCCGGCTCCAGGGCCGACATTCCCGCCCAAGGGGTTTTGCGCGAGGTCTACCTCGATACGGTCGGCACGACACTGGCCGCATTGACGAACCATTTTGCCTATCCGGACTACCCGCTGCTGCGGACGATCGAGCCGGCGTTCGATATGCCGGTGGACGCGGGAATTCATTACGGGACGCGTTGGCGAGCGTGGCTGGTCCCATCTCGAACCGGGCGACATCGCTTCTGGATTGCGAGCGAAGGCCCCAGCATCCTCTACCTGGGCGCCGGCGAGGATCCCGCCTCGAAAGTCCCGATCGCCCAGGTCGACCTGTCCGCCGAATACCAGGAGTGGGGCAGTGAAGCGGGCCAAGGCTCGACCTCCATTGACCTGGCGGCCGGCCAGCGATATTACATCGAGGCCATCCATGTCCAGGACGGGCTGGGCGGGCATCTGGCTGTGAGCTGGATGCCGCCTTTCGGCAGCGGGCCGGAGCCCATCCCGACCGACTCTCTGAATCCCTACGGCGCGGCCGAGCCGTGGATCGTCGCTCATCCGTGGGACCAGACAGCTTTCGAAGGGGAGGCAGCGATCTTCAGCATCGGCTTGTTTCAGCCTTTCGCCGCCCGCTACCAATGGTATCGCAACGGCCAGCCTATTCCGGATGAAACCCAGCCGATCCTGGTGTGGGCCCAGGTCCGCAAGGAAGACGACGGCAGCCGGTTCCATTGCGTGGCGGCGGACTGGGTTGGATCGATCGCCAGCCGGGCAGCCGCGCTCGAGGTGCTTCCGGACACCGTCGCCCCCGAGGTTCTCGGGGCGATGGGCGGCATCGACGGGCGCCAGGTGCGCGTGACGTTCAGCGAGCCTGTCGCCGTCCTTCCCGCTGCCCTTGCCAGCAATTACGCCATCGAGCCTTCGGGCCATGTTCAGTCGGCGCGACTGGCCCCGGACCGTCGAACCGTCGTGCTGGGCGTCTCTCTCCCCGAGTCGCAGGATTCCACCTTGGTGATCCGGCAATTGACCGATGCGGTTTCTCCTCCCAATGCAGCCGGCCAGCCCGTCCGGGTCCCTATCCAGAGCGAGTCCGGATCGTATCCTGTCCGGCGGCCGGAGGATGCGCGCGAGAAGCCCGGTCCGGGCAGCCGCCGGACCCCGCTGGCGATCACCGAGATCATGTATCGGCCGGCCATCCGCGCCGACGGACGCAATCTCGAGTTCATCGAGATCTACAACTCGCAGGCCTGGGAGGAGGAGATCGGCGGTTTTCGGCTGGCCGGCTCGATCGATTACACCTTTCCCGAAGGGACGCGGCTGGGATCCAAGTCCTACGGGATCGTGGCCGGTTCGGCGGCCGATCTCGATGCCGTGTTCGGACAAACCCCGATCGGCGAGTATGCCGGATCTCTGCCGGACGATGGGGGCGCGATCCGGCTGATCAATCGCCAGGGAGCGGTCCTGCTCGAGATCGAATACCGGGCGGAGCCGCCCTGGGCGCCGGCGGCGGCCGGTCTGGGTCATTCGCTGGTCTTGGCGCGGCCCTCGCTGGGCCAGAACCACCCTCGCGCCTGGTCTTCGAGCGAGGCGTTTGGCGGATCGCCCGGCGCCGCCGAAGCCGGGCGGCCCTCCTCTTTCGATGGAATCCGGATCAACGAGTTCCGATCCGGTGACGGTCCGGGAGGCGGCGAGCCGGGTTTCATCGAGCTGTTCAATGCCAGCGGCTCATCGATCGATCTGTCCGGTCTGGTCCTGAGCGACGAGATCGCGGCCGATCGATATGTTTTTCCGAAAGGGACGACCCTGGCGCCGGGCGGATTTCTGGTGTGCTGGGAGGCTGCGCTGGGCTTTGGGCCGGGGGCGCCCCAAGCTGCCCTATTGCTGAAAGACCCGGAGGGCTCGCGCCTGGTGGATGCCGTGGGCATGTCCGACGTCGTTCCCGGAGCTGCCTACGGGCGGCATCCGGATGGCGGACCGGCCATCGGGCGGCTGGCCGGGATCACCCCCGGCCAGGCGAATCCCCGTCCCGAGCGGCCGGCTGTTGTCATCAACGAGATCATGTTCCATCCATCCACCGGCGGGGCTGACGACGAGTTCATCGAGCTGCATAACCGGACTGCGGAGGGCATCTCGTTGGCGGGCTGGCGTCTGCAGGGCGCTGTCGACTACGCCTTTCCCGCCGGAAGCCGCATCGAGGGCGGGGGCTGGCTGGTGATTGGATCCAATCCCGACCGTCTGGCGCAGCTTTACCCCTGGCTGGGGGATGGCGATGTGGCGGGCCCATGGACCGGCCGGCTCGATAACGAAGGCGAGCGCATCGAGTTGGTAGGGCCGGTCTCCTTTGCGAGGCCGGAGCCCGGCGGCACGGCCCACACCATCACCGTCGAATCGGTGATGGATGCCATCGCATATTCGAGCACGAGCCGGTCAAGCCGGTGGGCTGACGGCTTGGGCAGCAGCCTCGAGCTGAGCGATCCGCGCGCGGATGCCGCCCTGTCGCCTCACTGGATGGACAGCGACGAGTCAGGAAAGGCGGGCTGGATCACGATCGAGCACACAGGGATTCTGGATCACGGGCTGGCGCCAGCCAACGCCGTGGACGTGCTGATGCTGGGTCCGGGAGAATGCCTGGTGGACGACATCGAGGTGATCGGGCCGGATGGGGAAAACCGGGTGGTCAATGGCGGGTTCGAGTCGGGGATGGCGCCCTGGAGCTTTCGGGGTTCGCACGATGGATCGGGGCTGGCGGCGGGGCCGGGCGAGGGGGGCGGCGCCTGCCTGCATGTGCGGGCATCGGGCCGGGGGGACACGGGAGCCAACCAGGTACACGGCCTGCTCACCGCGCCGCTGGCTCCGGGTGAGATCGCCACCTTGCGGATGCGGGTTCGGTGGGTGGCGGGATCTTCCGAGATCCTGCTGCGTCTGCGGGGCAACTGGCTCGAGGCGGTGGGTCGGGCCCATCCGGGTGCGGGGGGCGGAACCCCCGGCCGGGCGAACAGCCGGCGGCTCGCCAATGCCCCTCCCGCGATCACCGATGTCCGGCATGATCCGCCGATCCCGCCCCCGGGAGCGGCGGTGACCGTCTGGGCCCGGGCGGACGATCCGGACGGTCTATCGTCGGTGATGCTGGTTTATCGTCTGGATCCTGGGATGCGTTCGTATTGGGTGCCAATGCGCTCGGGGGGGGGCGGCTGGTATTGGGCCGCCATCCCCGGCCAGTCGAGCGGGATGACGGCCGCGTTTCATCTGGTTGCATCGGACCTGCACGCCGTCTCGGCGACGGCCCGGTTTCCGGCCGATGCGCCTCGGAGCGAGTGCCTGATCCGGTGGGGGGATCCGCGGGACGAGGGGCCTTTTGGCGGGTATCATCTGTGGATCACGCAGGCCACGCTTGGGCGCTGGCGGCAGCGGGAAAAACAGAGCCACCAACCCCTGGACGCGACGTTCGTCTCGAGCGAGGGCCGGATCGCCTACAACGTGGGCGCTCATTATGCCGGCAGCGCCGTCAAGGCCAACTACCACGACTCGCCCATGGGCAATTACTGCGACTACAATCTCTATTTCAGCGCCGATGAGCCGTGGCTGGGGGAGACCGACGTCCGCATCACCTGGCCAGGCAATTACGGCTCCGATGCCACCCTGCAGCAGGAGATCACTGCCTATTGGGCGATCGGTGAGATGGGGCTGCCGGCGTGCCACCGGCGGCATGTGGCGATGTGGGTCAACGGGGTGCGCCGCGGCATGCTGCTCGAAGACGTCCAGCAGCCGGGCGGTGACCTGGTCGAAGAGTGGTTCCCGGCGACACCCGACGGCGACCTTCACGAGGTTCAATGGTGGTTCGAGTTCGGGCCCCAGCTGGTGCGATATAGCCCTGCCGGGGCCAGCCTCGAAGACATCCGGACCCTGGGCGGCCACAAGAAACTGGCCTGGTATCGGTGGACGTGGCCCCGGCGCGGATCGGGCGGGTTGGCTTCGGACTACGCCAGCCTCTTCGCGCTGGTCGACGTCGTCAACTTTCCCACCTCAAGTCCGGCTTTCCTTCCCGCGCTCGAGACTGCGCTCGACCTCGATTCCTGGCTTCGCACCCTGGCCATCCAACATGCCGTCGGCAACTTCGACTCGTTCGGGTACCTCGAATGGACCGGCCATAACCTCTACATTTTCAAACCAACGGGCGGCCCCTGGAAATGCCTGATCTGGGATGTGGACGCCTCGTTCGGCGAAGATCCCGCCGCCAACCTGTTCGAGTTCGGCGATCCGGCTCTCCGGCGGTTGCTGGGGATTCCGTCCCTGCGCCGCCAGTATCTGCGATGGCTTGCCGAAGCGGCTCGAGGCCCTCTGGATCCCGCCCGGCACATGCCCGGCATCGAGAAACGCTATGCCGCGTTCCGCTCCGCCGGGCTCGAGCCCGAATACCCGTCGGGCATCACGAACTACCTCCATCAGCGCCGCCAGGTCATCCAGGCGTCGATCGATTCGGCCCGAGCCCCCTTCGCTCTCCAGTTTCCTGTCGAGGACGGGATCGAGGTGGCCGGGCACACGATCGCCTTGATCGGGTCCGGCCCCCTGGAGATGACCGATCTGACGATCAATGGCCGGCGGCATCCGATCGCCTGGACGTCGATCACCAACTGGACGGCATCGGTCGAGCTGGAGCCGGGTGTCAACCAGTTCGTCCTGGCCGCGCTGGGAGCGGACGGGATTGCCATGGCGGGGCTGCCTTCCCCTTTGACGATGGTGCGCGCCGGCTCGTTGCCCGATCCGGGCCAAGTGGTCATCAACGAGATCATGACCGATCTGACCGGCCAAGGGCGGGGCTATGTCGAGCTCCACAATCGTTCGGAGGCGACGGTCGTTGACTTGAACGGCTGGGAGCTGGCAGGGGCCGTCATTGCGGACGAAGTCGCGATCGAGCCAGGCCAGTTCGTGTTGTGGGTCGAGAACGGGGATCTCTTCGAGCAAATTTACGGGGAAGGTCTGCCCGTTGGCGGGGAGCTGAGCCGGCGATTGGATCCATGGAGCGCCACCCTGGTTCTAACCCGGCCCGGGACCTGGCCCGGGGAGAAGGTGGTGGCCGACGAAGTGACCTACGACCGCCTCGCTGCCTGGCCGGAGGCTGGCCTGGATCGGGCTGCGGCCTGGCAGTTGCGCGATGCTGCCCAGGACAACAACCGGCCCGGCAACTGGGCGGCGCGCGAAGCCCCCCTGGACAGCGCCGCCACGCCGGGCAGGGTCAACTCGGTGCTGTCGGTGCTTCTGCCTTTTCCAACGCTCCGTCTGAATGAGATCCAGGTGGAGAACCTCTTCGGGATGGCCGATCGCTGGGGGGATTACGATCCGTGGATCGAGATTCATAACCAGGGATCGAACGCCGTCGCCCTGGGAGCCATGAGCTTGGTCGATCCGGACAGCCCAGCCGACCGATGGCAGTTCCCGGCGGATGCTGCGATTCCCGCCGGAGGCCTGGCCGTGGTGTGGCTGGATGCCGAGCCCGGAGAATCGACGCCGGCCGAATGGCACGCGAGCTTCCGGCCCCGGTCCGGCGGCGGGATCCTCGGGCTCGCCGACGGGCAGAGCGGCAGCAAAGTGGTCGTGGATGCCCTTGCCTATCCGGCCGGCTGCGCCGGCCATAGCTTCGGACTGCCGCGGGACAGCTCCGTCAGGGAACGCCGGTGGCTCTTTCATCCAACCCCGGGGCAGCTGAATCACCTCTCCGAGCCGCCCCTGCCAATCCGGATCAATGAGTGGATGGCCGACAATGCCGGCGCGCGGCCGGACCCGTCGGACGGCCAATTCGAGGATTGGCTCGAGCTGCACAACCCGAGCGACGCGACGATCGATCTGAGCGGTTGCTACCTGACCGACAATTTGAACGATCCCACCAGGTGGCAGATCCCCGCTGGAACGTGGATTGGCCCGGGCGGTTTCCGGGTGGTGTGGGCGGATGGGGAGCCGGAGCAGAATCATCCGGGGGGCGATCTGCATGCGGACTTCAAGCTCTCGGCTGCCGGCGAAGCGATCGGGCTGTTCGATCCGGATGGCCGGGCGATCGACACGGTCCAGTTCGGCCGTCAATCGGAGGATGTCAGCCAGGGCCGATGGCCCGACGCAAGCCCGCGTCTGGTGTGGATGGAGGCCTTCACGCCGGGCCAGTCGAACCGGTATCTGGCCACGGAGCAGCCGTTCCGGATCCGGGAGTCCAGGGGCGAACCCGATGGCGCGTTGAGCGTCACTTTCGACGCCCTGGCAGGCCATGCGTACCGGATCGAGGCCACCGACGATCTCCTGGGCGCACGATGGACGACGCTGGTTGCGGCTCGGAAGGCGGCGGCGGCCACCGAGACCTGGATCCTGCCCGGCTCCAGCCTGCCCCATCGGTTCATTCGAATCCTGATCCTCGATTAACGTGAATGTCCTCGCCCCAGTGATTGCAGCGCTTTTCCTGTCGGTGGCGGCGGCGCCGGCTGACATCGACTCGATCCCGGTCGAAGGGATCGAGAACCGCGGGATCTACGGCGATCCGGTCCGCCTGCGCGTGCCGGTCGAGCCGGGTTTCACGTATGATTGCAGGCTGGATGGGCAGGCAATCCCCGCCGGCGATTGGATCGAGGTTGGCGATTACAACTACCACGAGCTTCGGGTCCGCCGGACGCGTCTGGCGGACGGCGAGATAGCCGAGGAGCTCCGGGCGTTCGTCGTGTATTTCAAGTGGCGCGGAACTGCCGAGGTCGGTTTGCCGATCTGGACACCCCCGCCCGTCATCCCTTCCGCCCCCGAAGAACTGTCCGGGTGCGCGCTTCGGCTCGTGGCGCCGGCGGTGATTCCCGCGGGGCATGACCTGCCGGTGATCGCCCTGCTGGAACATGCCGGCGGCCGCGGGGCCCGGCTCAATGGGGAAGTGCAAATCACGGCCCCTGCCCGCCAGACGCTGGTCGTGCGGCGCGGGTTCGGATCGGCGCAAGTCGCTGCCGCCGCTCTGGCAGGCAGCCAAGCCCCTGCGGCCCTCACCCTGTCCGCGCAGCTCCACTCCCTCAGCGCCCAAAAAACAATCCAGATCGAATCGGCCACGCAATGGATCGACCTCGAGGGCGCGGTGGAAGGTGACGCGGTCTATCCGAGCCAATCCCGGCTGCATGTGATCGGCGCGCTCGATATCCCTCGGGACGCGTCGTTGTCGGTCGGGGCCGGCAGCATGATCGCCCTCGATCCGTTGGCCAACATCACCGTCAGCGGCCGGCTCGCGGTTTCCGGGACCATGGACGAACCAGTGGTGTTTCTGCCGGCGGTCCGCAGCCAGCCTTGGGGCGGGTTCATCGCCCAAACCAATACCGCTCGCATCGAGATCGCCGGCGCCATCCTCACCGGCGGCGGCGGCGACCCCGCGTATTTCCAGACGCACTTCGGGCTGAGCCATCGCCAGGAGCAGGCCGTGTTCGTTATCCATCATGGGGCGCGGGTCTCGCTCGCCGATTCTTTCCTGATCGACAACCCCGGCCAGGCGGGCAATGGATACGGCGGCTACTTGACTCTCGATCATTGCCTGATCCAGCGCTGCATCACCACCGGCGAATACAGCAATGGCGGCGGCGTCACCGTCCGCCGCTCCGCTCTCATCGAGTTCCCGGTCGATTCCGACCCGTACATCGATTACGACAATGACGCGCTCTATCTGACCGAGGGCGTTCACGAGATACGGGATTCCATACTGGGTTGGGCCAAGGACGACGGCCTGGATGCCGGGTCCGGCTATGCCGGTTCGGTCCTGGTCTCGAACTGCTGGTTCGAAGCCTGCTTCCACGAGGGGATGGCGTGGTCCGGAGGCGGCCGGGTGGCGGAGGTCTACGACACTGTCGTCCTGGGCTGCGGGCAGGCGATCGAAGCCGGCTGGAGCCATGGGACGAACAGCCCCCTCGTCCACGCCGAGCGTCTCCTGTGCGCCAACAATTCCGTCGGAGCCCGATTCGGCGACAACTACGCGTTCGAGTTCAATGGATTCCTCCGCGTCGTGGATTCGTATCTGCTCTTCAACGACCGCGATGTATGGGGCATGAACTGGAATGACTGGACCTATCGCGCCCTTCAGATGGACATTCGCGGCAATTACCTTGGCGCACCCAGCCCGTTTCACCCCGATAATGAGGCATGGGATCCGGCCGCTGACGGCTTCCGTCTCGCTCCATTCCTCCCGCACCCGGCCGGCGCCGCCGTCGGCGTCGGCCTGGCTGTGCGCCAGCGCCAACAGCGGCTCGAGGAGGCGCCCGATGCGATCCCGATCGCTCTCAGCAGTTTCACCCCCCAGCCGGTCTCCGTGGGATATCGTGCGAGCGCCCCGCACGGCGAACTGGCGCGGGGTCTGGCCGTGTTCGAGCCCGGACGCACGATCCGGCGCATGCCGCTCCCGGCATGGCCTGCGGGTGCGGATGCGATCCAGATCGCGCTGGTGGATCCCGTCGGCGCGTCGATCACCGGATGCCCGTCGGTCTATTACGTCCGCGAATCTGTGGCGGACCAGCCGCGAGTCCATTTGTTCCGCGCAGCGGATGGCCTGGATGCCGTCTGGTCCGATCCGGCTTGCGCACTCGAGTCCGCTCCGGCTGCGGGCGGTCCCTGGGAGGCCGTGCCAGGGGCCGCCAGCCCGCATCGGCTCGCCCGCGATCAGGACGTCCGCTTTTACCGCCTGCTCAAGTGAAGGCTTGCCGATCCCATCTCGTCTTTGTCCTTGGCTCGTGGCTGCTGGGGTGGGTGCTGTCCGCGCCCCCGGCCTTCGCGGGCGTCCTGGTCAGCGAGATCATGTACCACCCGGCATCGGAGGATGTTCGCGACGAATTCCTCGAGCTGCACAACGCCGGATCGAGCCCGGTCGATCTCGAGGGGTGGCGGCTGGAGGGCGGCATCGATTTTGTCTTTTCGCCGGCCGTGCTGCCCGGTGGCGGATATCTGGTTGTCGCCGCCGATGCCGACGTTTTCCGGGCGCGGAATCCGTCCGTGACGAACGTCGTGGGCAGCTGGACGGGCCGGCTCAGCAACCGGGCCAACACGGTGGAGATCCTCGATGCGTCGGGCCGCACCGTGAACCGGATCCGGTATGCCGACGATGGCGATTGGGCGGATCGGATTCGAGACGCTGTCGACAGCGGCCATCGGGGCTGGACGTGGTATTCGGCGGCGGACGGCGGGGGCCGCTCGCTCGAGCTGGTCAACCCGCACATGCCGAACACCTGCGGCCAGAACTGGCGGCCAAGCGCCAATCCTCTCGGCACTCCCGGCCAGCCGAACTCGGTCGCCGCGACGAATTCGCCCCCGTTCGTTTTCGAGGCAAGCCAGGTCCCCGTCCTCCCCCGATCGACGGAGGCCGTCCACGTCACGGCCCGTATCCTGGATGAATCGCGGACGGGTCTGGCCGCAAGGGTTTGGTGGCGGCGCGATGGCGACGACGCGTTCGCCGAGGTTCCGATGGCGGATGACGGCCAGCACGAGGATGGCGCTCCCGGAGACGGCCGGTACGGGGCCCGGCTCCCCGCGCAAACGAACCACGCCGTGGTCGAGTTCTACATCGAGGCTCAGGACGCCCAATCCTCGAGGCGCACCTGGCCGGCACCGGCCCTTGACGACGGCCAGATCGTCCAATCGCAGAACGCGCTCTACCAGGTGATCGACGAGGTCGAGTCCGGATCCGAGCCTCTCTACTGGCTGATCCTGCGCGCTGCGGACCTGGCCGAGCTCCAGCAGATCAATCGCAACTGGCCGGCGCCGCCCCACCCGTTTCGGATCGATCTCCAGTCCTGGAGCCATGCCCAGTTCAATGGCGCCTTCGTGAGCCGCGACAGCCGGGGCTTCCAGATGCACTACGCCGTCGGCATCCGCAACCGCGGCAACAGCAGCAACTCGAAGCTGCCCCAGAGCTTTCGCGTCAATTTCCCCAATGACCGCCCCTGGAAAGGCGTGACCGGCGTCAATCTCAACTCGCAGTACCCGCACATCCAGGTCGTGGGCAGCGTTCTCTATCAGCATGCCGGGCTTCCCACCCAGCAGTCCCGCCCCGTCCGCGTCCGGGTCAACGGCTTGGATCCGACCCCGATCGGCCCGCCCTCCTACGGGCGCTATGCGGCCAACGAGGTCACCAACGAGGAGTTCTCCGACCGCCATTTCCCCGACGATCCGGGCGGCAACATCTACCGCTGCCTCAAGTTCTACGAGCCCGGTGCCAACCTCGGCTTCCTCGGCCTGGATCCCGATCCCTACCGGCTCCACTATTTCAAGCAGTCCAACGCCAGCGAGGATGACTGGAGCGATCTGTTCGAGCTGACCCGCGCGCTCGACACCGCCCCCGCCGAATCCTACGTCGCCGCGATGGAGCGGGTCCTGAACCCGCGGCTCTGGATGCGCTATTTCGCCCTCGAGACCTTCGCCGTGAACATGGAGACCAGCCTCGGCAACGGCCACCTCGGCCGCGGGTTCGGCGATGATTATCACCTCTATTTCGGCCGGCGCGATCCTCGAGCCGTCGTCGTCGCCTACGACCTCGATACCATCCTCGGCCAGGGCGACATGGCCGGGCGTGCCGACGAAGGGCTCTTCCGTGCGCATGCCAACCCCATCGTCGCTCGGTTCATGCAGACGCCCGCGTTCGCCCCGCTCTATTACGATGAATTGCTCCGGCTCATGGATCACACCATGAGCTCGACCACGTTCACGTCGCTGGTCGAGAGCGCGATCGGGCATTTTGCCCCGCGAGGATCGATCGATGCGATGAACCGCTTTGCCAGCGATCGCCGCGCCTTTCTGTCGAACCAGATCCCGCAGGCCATCTCGGTTCAGGCCGGCCTGGCCCCCGAGCCCGGCGGCTACCGCACCCCGCTCGACTCCATCTCCCTCTCCGGACGCGCCCATGCAGCCCGCTGCCGCCAGGTCCTCATCAACGGCCAGCCCGTTTCCTGGTCCGCCTGGGAAGCCCAATGGTCCGCCCCCGCCTGGCCGCTTTCGCCCGGCCTGAATCGCCTCCAGATCCAGTGCCTCGATGGCGCCGGCGCTGAAATCGATCGCGCCATTCTCGATGTCTGGCGCGAGACCGGCCCCGCGGATCCAGCTCCTCAGATCCTCACGGCCCCTGCCACCTGGTCACCCGCGGACGGAACGATCGTTCTGACCGCCCCTCTCACGGTCGCGCCCGGGATCTCCCTCGCGATCGAGCCTGGCGCCGTGATCGCTTTGCGGCCTGGCGTGCGGATCGATGTCCAAGGACAATTGGTGGCTGCCGGAACGCCCGCCCGTCCGATCCGGTTCATGCTCGAGCCCGGCGCCGCGGGTCATTGGGCCGGGTTGCTCCTGGCCGGTCCGCAGACCCATCGGCTCGCTCACGTCCAATTTGCGGATGCAGGGGCTGGCCAGCCCGTCCTGCGAGCCGTCGAAACCCGAGTCGATCTGGCCCATTCCATTTTCACGAACTGCGCCCCTCCCTGCGTCGATCTGGAGCGCAGCCAGTTCCGGATCGAGGGCTGCGCCTTCTCGCCGGCCGCCAGCGGCGATCTGGTCCGGATCCTGAACCCGCCATTGCCGGGAGATGCGCTTTTGTCCGGCAACTGGTTCGGAGCCGTGTCTGGCCCGCATGACGCGGTCCTGGCTGTCGGCGATTCCACCTCGAGCCCCGTCATCGTGATCCGGGAGAACACGTTCCTCGGCAGCGGCGGCGATCTCTTGGACATCCGGGGTTTGCGGGCGTTTATCGAGGCGAATTTCTTCCAGGGAGCGCTTGGATCGGCCGAGGCTGGCGCCCTTGGCTGCGCGGTATCGGCTGATGCGAGTGCTGGCAGAGCGGCCCATGTCGTCATGGTCCGCAACCTTTCCTACGACTGCGATTTGCTGGCCCGGGTCCTGGGGGGCAGCTTCGTCGAGATCTCGCATCACACGGGGGCTTTTCTCCGTCGAGCCGCGGTGTCGCTCGATGAGCCTCTGGGCCGTGCTGCCGGTGTCATCCCGGGCCGGGGCGCATCGGTCGATGCCTCGATCCTCTGGCCCGCAGCCGCCAATTTCACCAACCTGGTGGTGGACGATCCGATCTTCGGTTCGAGCCAATGGGCGCTGCGCGACACGATCACCTCGGCGCCCGACTGTCGGCTGGCCGAGAACCGTGTTTTCGAAGTCGATCCAGCCTTTGTCCGGCCGCCCGCCTGGCCCGGCCAGACCGGGCTGACGGCGCTGGATTTCTCTCTTCGGCCCAATTCGCCCGCGCTCGGCGCCGCCGCGGACGGGCTGGATCTGGGCGCGCTCGTCCGGGCTGGAGCTGCGATCACCGGCGAACCCCCCGGCCGGACGGTGCGAACGCAGGCGCAGCTCGCGATTGCGGGTCCCGGGATCACTCATTACCGGTTCAAGATCGAGCCCGGCGATTATGGCGAGCCCCGGCCCGTCGCCCAGCCCATCGTTCTCGAGGGCCTCGTCCCCGGGACGCATCAGGTCCGCGTGTTGGGGCTCAACTTTGCGGGGGAATGGCAGGATCCTGCCACCCCGACCTCATCCCGCTCCTGGATCGTCGATCCCGCTGCCTGGGCGCCAACCCTTCGGCTCAATGAAATCCTCGCCTGGAATGTCTCGGGCATCCCGGGCTTTGCCGGCAAGCCGGATCTTGTCGAGATCCACAACTTCGGGCCGGACGCGATCGATCTGGGCGGCATGAGCCTGACCGACGATCCGGGATGGCCGCAGAGGCATGTATTTCCCGGCGGCGCTGTGGTGGCGGGCAACGGATTCCTCGTGCTCGAGGCCGGCGGCGCTGTCGGCCCGCTTGCCCTTCCATTCCAGCTCGACCGCTTGGGTGAAGGCCTTTACCTCTTCGACTCGCCCGCCAGGGGCGGCGCCCTGCTCGACTCGATCCAGTTCGGCCGCCAGTTGGCAGATGGCTCGCTGGGAAGGCTGCCCGATGGCCAGTGGGGCCTGTGCCGGCCCACCTTCGGCGCGCCCAACCTTGCCCAGCCGCTGGGCGATCCGGCCCGGCTGGCCATCAATGAATGGCTCGCCGCCCCCGCGGCGCCTTACGCGGTCGATTTCATCGAGCTCTATAATCCGGGCGATCTGCCCGTGAGCCTGGCCGGCCTGCAGCTCCTTCCATCGGAAGTCGCGCGCCTCTCGCAGCCCTCCATCCCCGCCGCCAGCTTCATCGGCCCCCGCCAAACCGCCTGGCTGGCCTCGAGCCCGGCGGGCGACCTGCCCGCCATCCCCTGGCCGGCCGAATTGCCCGAGGAGCAAGGCGTCATCGGCCTGTTCGATCCCGCCGGGGCACCCATCGATATCGTGTTCTATGGACCCCAGCGCGCCGGCCTTTCCCAGGGCCGATCCCCCGATGGCGGCGGCCGTATCATCACGTTCGACTTCCCTTCCCCCGGCCTCTCCAATCCGGACCTCCCGTCGAATCCATCCGCGCCGGGCGGGCCTGGGCGCGTCTGGATCAGCGAGCTGGTGGCATCGAGCGGCAGCGCCTTGCCGGCCCAGCCGCCGGGGGCCGATTGGATCGAGCTGCATAACCCGGGCACTAACGGAATCTGGCTTTCCGACATGAGCCTGAGCGACGACCCGGCTTTGCCGCGCAAGTGGGTGTTTGGGCCGGAGGAGCAACTCGAAGCCGGCCAATACCGCGTTCTGGGCGCCGACTCGCAACTGCCTGCTTCGGCCTCCAACCTCGGCTTCGGGTTCAATGCCTCGGGGGAGACGGTGTATTTGTTCGCGTCTGCCGGCGAGGCGAGCCGGTTGATCGACAGCCTGGCGTTCGGCCTCCAGCTGCCCGGCTGGTCGGTCGCCCGCATCGAGCCGGATGGGAGCTGGGCCCTTGCCCAACCCACGCCCGGCGGCGCCAACATCGCGGCCGCGCTCGGCGATCCCGCCCGCCTTCGCATCAACGAGTGGATGGCCCGCCCCCTCGCGGGCGATGACTGGTTCGAGATCTACAATCCCGAGCCGCGGCCCGTCGCCCTCGGAGGGCTTCATCTCAGCGACGATCCCTCCCGGCGCGACATGTCGACCATCCCGCCGCTCTCGTTCATCGGGGCCGGCGACTATCGCGTCTTCCAGGCCGACGATCACCCCGAGAATGGCGCCGACCATGTCGCCTTCAAGCTCAGCGCTGAGGGCGATTTGATCGGCCTTTACAGCGCGGAGCTCCGTCAGATCGATGCCATCGAGTTCGCCGCTCAAACCGCCGGCGTCTCCCAGGGCCGACTGCCCGACGGCAGCGACACGATCGCCTTCTTCACCCTCCACCCCAGCCCCGCCGCTCCCAACGCATCCGATTCGCCCGGCCTTGACCTCGACATGGACGGCCTGCCGGACTCATGGGAAATCGCTTATGGATTCGACCGCCTCGACCCGCTCGATGCCGCCTTGGATCCCGATGCCGATGGCATGTCCAATCTCGAGGAATACCTCGCCGGAACCCACCCGCGGAATCCCCTGAGCCGCCTCAGCTTCGTCGAAAGCGGATCGAGCGCCGCCGGGTTCACCCTGAGCTTTGTCGCCGTAGCCGGCCGCTCCTACACCGTCCAGTTCACCGACAACCTCGCGGCCGGTCCGTGGCACGACCTCCTCCATCTGGCGCCGGCGGCCGCCACGCAGACCATCGTTGTCTCCGACCCGTTCGCCGGCGGCGCCGACCGCCGATACTACCGGATCATTGCCCGCCTGCCCTGAGGCCGAGCAAGTGATCCAGAGCCGATTCGAGCGTCGGATGCTTGAAACGAAATCCGCTCTCCTCGAGACGCCGCGGAGCCGCCCGGGTGCTGGTCAACAGCAGCTCGGTCCCCATTTGCCCCAGCGCCAGCCGGATCAGCGCAGCCGGCTGCCGGAAGATCGCCGGACGCCCGACCGCCCGCGCCAGGACTCGAGTGAACTCGGCGTTCGTCACCGGCTGAGGGCTGGCCACATTCACCGGCCCATCGAGCGCATCGCAGGCCAGGACATGGCGCACAACCCCCAGCAGATCCGTCAGCGTGATCCAGCTCCAGTACTGGGTCCCGCCGCCCACGCGGCCCCCCAGCCCAAGCCGAAACAGCCTCAGGAGCGGCTCCAGCGCCCCGCCCCCAGGCCACAGCACCATGCTCAGCCTCAGAGCCGCCAGCCGGATCCCCGCCTCGCGAGCCGCATCGGCCGCAGCCTCCCAGTCGCGGGCCAACTCCGCCAGAAACCCCCGGCCCGGCCCGCTGGATTCGGACATCGGCTGGTCTCCGCGATCGCCATAGAATCCCAGGCCGGATGCCATCACCATCGCCCGCGGCCGCTCGGGAAGCCGCGCAATCGCCCCGCACAGCAGCCGGGTCCCTTCGATGCGGCTGCGTCGGATCCGTTCCTTGCGGGTGGCGGTCCAACGTCCCGAGATGTTCTCCCCAGCCAGGTGCACGACCGCGTCCAAAGGCGGCAGTCCGGACAGGTCGATCCAGCCGCCATCCGGATCCCATGCGGGCGGAGCCGCGCTCCTGCGGCTGGGATCGCGCCGCAACGGCCAGACCTGGTGCCCCAAGGCGCCTAGAAAACAGGACAGGTTCCTGCCCACCATGCCCGTCGCGCCGGTCAGCAGGATCCGGAGCGGCTGCCCGGCAGTTGCCGGCAGAGCCAGGGGTGCGTCATGCGCCAAGACATCATGCCGGTAGCGCATCCATCGCTCGAGACGGCGGCGCGCCAGAGCGCCTCCCAACCGGCTGCCCGCGGCCCCCCCCGGCAGCCGGTACCGGATGTCATCCTCGATCCAGCAAGCCCGCGGGCCGTCGGCAAGGAACCGGTGCGCGTGCTCCCATGCGGCAAACGGGCCGCGCTCCTGGGCATCCGCAAAGCCCCGTCCCTCCTCGACTTCGGTAATGCGGCTCAGCCACCGAACCCAGACGGGTCCGATCCGGACGCGGAGGACAGCGCGGGCGCCTTGCGCGAGGAGGATTGGAGACTGGTCGACGCGGATGGCTTCCCACGGCGGGATCAGCCGCTCGAAAGCGCCCCGCCGCCGGTGCCACTCAAAGACCGCCTGCGCGGGCGCATCGATGCGGCTTCGATGGATCAAGCGCTCCATCGTCTACTCGTCTGCCTGCTGGGATGGCAGGCGCCGCCTCCGGCCCGCCCCCTCCGGCTTCTTCCATACATACCGGAACATGAGAACCCGCAAGGCCGCCGTCAGCGGAATCGCCAGCAGACCGCCCACGATGCCGCCCATCAGCGTGACGCCGACCATGACCGCCACGATGATGGTCAGAGGATGGAGCCCGACGCGGTCGCCCATGATCTTGGGATAGACGAAGTAGCCTTCGATGGTCTGCACCAGAGCGAACACGCCGATCACCAGGAACGGGTGCCACCAGTCGCCGAACTGAACCGCCGCCAGCGCGATCGTGGGCAGGATGCTCACCGTCACCCCCAGATACGGGATCAGGGTCAGCAGCCCCGCCACGAATCCGATCAGGATCGCGTAGTTCAGCCCCATCAGCAGAAAACCCACGGTCAGCATGATGCCATCGCAGAGAGCGACCAGCACCTGGCCGCGGAAGAACAGGATCAGATAGGTGTTGATCGACTGCAGGATGAACACCAGCTCCTCCTTGGCTTTGGACTCGTAAATGGGCAGGTAATCCGCCCAGCTGTGCTGGATCCGCTGCTTCTCGAGCAGGAAATAGAAGAGGTAGATTGGCACCAGCGCCATGCCGATCAGCAGGCCGATCCCCGACGCAACCTTGCTCAGTTGGCTGAAGAACCAGGCGCCGATGGCGGGCGCGGACCGGGCCACCCAGGCCACGAAATCCTGGGAGAAATCCGGCCGCCACCCCGGACGGCCCTCCAGCGGAGCCACAACCGGCTCCGTCGGCGGCGACAGGGTCAGGTCGATGTTCGTCAGCCGCGGCAGATCGATCTGGGTTAGGAAATTGGTCGACGACAGGTTCGTCAACGGGCTGCCCGAAACCGCCGTGTTCGTGCCCGGGGGGTTGTTGGTGCCGCCCAGCCAGTCGATCAATCGAGCCGGAAGATGGATGCCCCACGGCGGTTCATCGGCCCATTGCAGGATGCGCGCCCGGAGCTGCAGTGTGTAATCCGGAAGCTTCTGGATCAGCTCCTGGCTTTGAGTGACGATCTTGGGCACGACGGTGACCAGGGTCAGGAACACCAGCCCGATGCCGATCAGAAAGACGAGGATGATGGCCCGCAGCCGCGGGATGCCCCGCCGGTCGAGAAAATCGACCACGGGATCGAGCAGGTAAGCCAGGATGGCCGCGATCGCCAATGGCAGCAGCACCGACGACAGCCGGTTGATGACCAGGCCCACCCCGTAGGCGAGCAGCCCCAGCAGCGCCAGCAGCACACCGATCGCCAAGGCCGTCAGCGACAGCCAGAAGATCCGCGCCTGTTTCTCGGTCGGTGAAGGGAAGACCATGGCATCATGAATTCAGCCCGCTCTGTCACGCCGGCCCGGCCGATAGGCGCCGCGACTTGTCCGCGGCGGCCCGGACGGCCCCGATCAACGCGCCCCGCAAACCCGCCTGCTCGAGCACCTGCAGCCCCTCGATGGTGGTGCCGCCCGGGCTGGCGACCATGTCTTTCAACGCGCCCGGGTGCTGGCCGGTCGACAGGATCATCCGAGCCGCCCCCGCCAGCGTTTGCGCCGCCAGGCGCGTCGCCAGGTCCCGCGGCAGACCGCTCGCCACCCCGCCGTCGCTCAGCGCCTCCGCCATCAGAAACACAAAGGCCGGCCCGCTCCCGCTCAATCCCGTGACGGCATCCATCATCGCCTCCGGCACCGGCACCGCCCATCCGATCGCCCCAAACAGCCCTCGAGCCAGGTCCGCATCGGTGGCGGTTGCGTTCGGGCCCGGGCTGAAAGCGATTGCGCCTTCTCCGACCATGGCGGGCGTGTTCGGCATCGCCCGGACCAGGCGGGTGCGGGGCGGCAGCCGGCTGGCCAGCTGGTCCAGCGTGACTCCCGCCGCAATCGAAAGGATCAAGTGCGACGCGTCGACCGACGGCGCGATCTGGCTCAAAAGCCCGCTCACCTGCGAGGGCTTGACGCAGAGGATCAGCGTCCTCGCAAAACCGGCAACCTCGATGTTGTCCGGCGTGGTCTTGATCCGCGTGGCCGCGGCAAAAGCGGACCGCGCCGCTTCGAGCGGATCGCTGGCCAGGATCTGGTCCGCCCTCCGCAGGCCTGCCTTCAGCAGCCCCCCTGCCAGCGCCTGGGCCATCCGGCCCGCCCCCAAGAACCCCACATTCGATTCGTCGGCCATGATCTTCCGGTTAGCACGAATCCCGGGAAAACGAAAGCGGCATTTGCGGGCTCTACGAGCTCTTCAGGAAATACCCGCGCTGTTTGGCCGATATGGGGCGGCCCAGCTTCTCGAGCACTTGCAGCATGTCCTCCCATACCTGGCGCTTCACCGCCAGCGACTGGTTCCGCAACAGATACGACGGATGATAGGTCGGCATCAGGGGGATGCCCCGGAAATCCTGAAACCGGCCTCGGAACCGGGTGATCATGACCGCCTGCCCCAGCAGCCCCTCGACCGCGGTCGCCCCCAGCGCCACCAGCACTCGAGGCCGGATCAGATCGATCTGGCTCAGCAGATAGGGAAGGCACGTCCGCATCTCGTCGGCCGTCGGCTTGCGGTTTCCCGTCGCTTGGCCGGGGGTGTCCGGACGGCACTTCAGCACGTTGGCGATATACACTGTCTGGCGGGTGAACCCCATCGTCTCGATGATCCGTGTCAGCAATTGGCCCGCCCGGCCCACGAAAGGCTCTCCCTGCTCGTCCTCCTCCATTCCCGGCGCCTCACCGACGAACATCAACTCGGCATGAAGATCGCCCACGCCCAGCACCACGTTCCGGCGCGTCCGGGCCAGGTTCGGGCATCGCGCGCACCCGGCGGCTCCCCGGCCCAGGATCTCGGCTGCTTGCTCGACCGTCGAAGCGCCCCTGACCTTGGCCAGCAGATCCGCGAGCGGCGATCCCGCCTCTGCCGGGAGCAGGTCCGCCGCTGCCGCCGTGACCGCCGATCCCGGCGGCGAAGCCGCAGCGTCCACAACTGGCGCTGCAAGGGCAGATCTCCGGCGCCGGACCGGCGGCGATTCGAGAATCGCCGCCCACTTGGCCGATGTGATCGGGGCGTAAACCTCCCCCCGGTTCCGGCGGTCCTTCACATGACGAATCATGGCATCCAGCAAGCTCCGATATTCCTGCGCCATGCAAGAAGCCTATCGCCGCCTCGGGCGGAGCGCACGGAAAAAGGCGGGATCGTGGCTCGGGTCAATCTGCCGCAAACACCTCGCCCAGGTGGATGATCCGCTGGATGCCGTCCTCGTCCACCAGCAGCATCGCGCCATGGTCGTCCACGCCGGTCGCCAGGCCGCGCACCAGCCCGCCCGGGAGCTGGATCTCAACCTCCCGCCCCAGATGCGGGCAGCGCCGCAAATACTCCGCGCGGATCATGGGGAATCCTTTCTGGAGGAACAAATGGTACTGCTCGAAGAAGCGGCGCAGAAGGCCGTCCAGAAAATCCAGCGGCGCCGCAGTCCGGCCCGTTTCCAGGTTGAGCGCCGTCGCCGGCTGGTCGATCCGGGCCAGGTCCTCGGCGGTCAGGCTGAGGTTCACGCCCATCCCGAGCACCATGCCGAGGAGATCGAAGCCGCGGATGACGGTCTCCGCCAGAATCCCGGCGATCTTGCGGTCAGCCACCAGCACGTCATTGGGCCACTTGATCGCTGGACGCAGGCCGTGGCCCTCGAGCGTCCAGCACAGGACCATGGCCAGGTATTGGGTCAGGTTCAGGCACGGGGTCAGCATCTCCGCCTCCGGATCCGGCTTCAGGACGAGGGATGCGAACAGGTTGCCGCCCCGGTCCGAGAACCAGTGGCGCCTCAGCCGGCCGTAGCCGGCCGTCTGGCAGTCCGCCACGATCACCTCGCGGTCGGCCAGTTCGCTGATGTGCTCGGACGCATACCGGTTGGTCGAATCCAGCTCGTTGAAATGGCGGATCCGCCACGGCCACGCGCCGTTGCCAGGCGCGGCGCCGGCGTCGGTCTCGGGCGCCTCGAACTCGGTTTCTTCGGGGTTGATCATGGGAGACCGGGCTGCGTCCCAGGCGCCGCGGCGCGATCAGCGGACCACCGCCAAGACCTTGCCGATGGGCACCTGCTCGCCCTGGCGGACATGCAGGGCCGCCAGCGTGCCCGCCACCGGCGAGACGATGGCCGTCTCCATCTTCATGGATTCGAGCACCAGGATTCGATCGCCGGCATTCAATGTGGCGCCGACCTGCTTCTCGATGCGCAGGACCAGGCCGGGCAGCTGGCTGGTTACGGGCGTGCCGGGGCCCAACCCGATCGCCTTCGCCGGAGCCGCCTCCTCCTTCACCCCCACCCGGTAGGACACGCCGTTGACCAGGGCCATGTCGTCGTTGATCTCGACCTTGAACACCCGGTCGTTGACCAACACCTCATAGAACGCCGGCCCCTCTGGCGCCGGGCGCTCGGCCGGGGCGGCTTCGGCCGCCGGCTGGTTCTTCCGCACGCCCAGCGCGCCGTGGCCCTTGAGAAAGCCCACCCCTTTGTCCTCGCAGGACGCGACGATGAACAGGTTCTCGTCGGTCACGGGCAGCCCTTCCTTTTCCAGCGCGGCCCGCGCGGCGGCCAAGCCCCGCTTGGCGTCCTGCTCGAGCATGGCCAGATGGTCCGTCGTGGGCGGCAGCTTCAGCTCCTCGCTCGCCAGACGCACCACCTCCGGATCGGGCGGGATCGGGGTGCGGCCGAAATACCCGAGCACCATTCGCCCGTAACCCTCGGCGATCTTCTTCCAGGGGCCGAACATGACGTTGTTGAAGGCCTGCTGGAAATAGAACTGCGAGACCGGGGTCACCGACGTGCCGAAGCCGCCTTTCCGGACCGCCTCGCCCATCGCGGCGATGACATCGGGATATCGATCCATCAGGCCGTTGTCGCGGAGCATCTGGGTGTTCGCGGTCAGCGCCCCGCCCGGCATCGGGAACAGCGGGATGAGCGGCTCGACCCGGGTCGCCTCCGGCGGCAGGAAATAGTCTTTCATCGCCTGCTTGAGCATCTCCCCGAGCCGGATGATCTTGGCCAGATCGATATCGAGCGTGTAATCGGTTCCGCGGAGGGCGTGCCACAAGGTCAGCAGGTCCGGCTGGCAGGTGCCGCCCGAGACCGGGGCGATCGACACGTCGACCTGGTTGGCGCCCCCCTCGATCGCTGCCTGGTAGGTGAGCGAGCCCGTCCCCGCCGTGTCGTGCGAATGAAACACGAGCTTGATCTTGCCTCCCAGCAGACGGCGGGCCATGAGGATGGTGTCGTGGACCTTGCGCGGGCACGACGTGCCGGACGCATCCTTGAACGCGACCGAATCGAACGGCACGCCCTCATCGAGGATCCGCCGGAGCACGGCCTCGTAAAACGGCACGTCGTGCGCCCCGCTGCACCCCGGAGGCAGCTCCATCATCGTCACCGCCACCTCATGGTTGAGGCCGGCTTCCTTGATGCTCTTGCCGCTCTCGATCAGGTTCTGGACGTCGTTCAGCGCGTCGAAATTGCGGATCGTGGTCATCCCGTGCTTCTTGAACAGGCGGGCGTGGAGCCGGATGACCTCGCGCGGCTGGGCCTTGAGAGCCACCACGCTGATCCCCCGGGCCAGGGTCTGCAAGTCCGCTTCCGGCCCCGCTGCCTGCCGGAACGCATCCATGACGTCGAACGCGTTCTCGCGGCTATAGAAGAACGGCGACTGGAACATGGCGCCCCCGCCAGCCTCGAAGTGCTGGATGCCGCATTCCCGCGCGGCGAACTCCACCACCGGCAGGTAATCCCGGGAAAACACGCGCGCGCCGTACACGGACTGGAATCCGTCCCGGAACGCCGTCAGCATGAAATGGACTTTCTTGAGCGACATGAGCTTGATCGATGTTTATCGGCGTAGGGCGTGGATGGCAGCCAGGGCAATGGCGATCCGCACGTGCTCGTCGGTGAGAGCCGCCGTCGCGGCGGCCGAGTCCGCATCGGCCGAGGGCTCCTGGTCGCCGAGCTTCGAGGCGGCCCACGCCATCACCCGAATCGCGCCCGCAATCAGCAGGGCAATTCCAACCGTTAACGCGTAGGTCGCCAACGCCGCCGTCCAAGGGTTCATAAGCGCATCCAGGGTGTCGTCATTTCATTTTCCAAGCAGGCTGCAAAACACGCCCGCGATGATCGCTGTGGTGATCACTCCGCAGATGTTGGCGCCCAGGGCGTGCGGCATGATGACCACATGAGGGTTCGCGTGCGAGACCACTTTCTGGGCCACCTTCGCCGTGGTCGGCACACAGCTCACCCCCGCAATGCCCACCACCGGATTCACGCGCCCCCCGCTCAGGAAATAGAGCGCGTAGCCGCCCAGGATCCCCCCGATGCCGCTCAGCAGCAGCGACAGCATGCCCAGCAGAAGCAGCGGCAGCACCTTCGGGTCCATGATCGTGTTCGCATCGCACAGGACGCCCAGCATCAGGCCCAGGAACATCGTCGATCCATAGAGGATCGGGCCGCTGATCAGCTCCTGAAACGCCTTGATGCCCGACTCGCGCACGACGATGCCGAAGAACAGCGAGAAGATCAGCGGCGCCGCCACCGGCAGCAGGAACGACAGCAGCACGCAGGTCACGCAGGCCACCGCCAGCTTCTGAAACGACGTGTAGTCCCGCGGCTGCCTCGCCGGCGGCATCGGCAGCCCCCGCAGACGCTCCGGCACCATCAGCTTGATCAGATACGGGTAGCCACCATAAGCCAGCCCCAGATACAGATAAGCCACCACCGCGATCGGCACGAACAGCTCCGGCGCCAGCTGCAGCGAGGTGAACAGTACCATCGGGCCGTCCGCACCCCCCACGATCGAGATCGCCGCGCTCTGCTTCAAGCTGAAGCCGAACGCCGTCGCGATCGGCAAGGTCATGATCGTCCCCAGCTCGGCAAACAGCGCCAGCACCATGCTCGACAGCGGCCGCGCCAGGATGAACCGGATGTCCAGCAGCGAGCCGATCCCCATGAACACCAGGCAGGCGATCAATCCGTTGCTGAACGTGAATGTGTAGATGGGCTGCAGCCAGTCGATCTGCAGGATCGTCATCAGCTCGGCCGCGTTCTTGACCGCATCCGCCGTGGCCCCGGCCTGCGGCTCGACAAACAGGTTCCCAATCCCTCCATGCAGATCAAGCGGATCGAAGAACATCACGGCCGCATTCACCGTCGCCATCCCCAGCCCCATCGGGATCATGATCAAGGCCTCCAGCACCCCCTTCTTCCCCAGGTAGATCAGAAGGAAGCCCAGAAAGATCAGACCGAACCGGGCCGCCACAATCGGCCACGGCACTTCGAACAGGGTGCCCACTCCCTGGAACAGGCTCGATAGGGATTCCCAGCTCGTCAGCATCTCATCCTAAAGACCCCAACCGGCAGGATTTGTAAACAGGAAAATATCCTTTTGGATTCAGCCCCGCCAGCCGCTAGGATCCACCGCGATTGAAGCACCGTCGAAACCAGCGCGAGCCACGTCCCGCGGCAGCCAAGCCAGATCCCCAGGGCAGTCTCGCGCCCTCGGCGCCGCCGGCCCCGCCCCCCGCAGCCTCGAACTCGAGGGGGCGCTGGGGCTTCCGGCTTGCCGCGCTGACCGTCATCCCGGCGATGCTGCTGGGCGGTCTCGAGCTGGCTCTGCGCCTGGCCGGCGCGGGGTTCTCGCCCGGCTTTTTCCTCCGAGCCAGGATCGAGGGGCAGCCCTTCGAGATCGAGAACGCACGATACGGCTGGCAGTTCTTCCCGCCTCGGCTGGCCCGGGCGCCGGGGACCTTGCGATTTCCCGCTGTGAAACCGCCGGACACATGCCGGATTTTTGTGCTGGGGGAGTCGGCGGCTTTCGGGGATCCGGAGCCGGCCTATGGGTTCGCGCGATACCTCGATGCGCTGCTCTCGAGACGCTACCCGCGCCTCCAATTCGAGGTGGTCAATGTCGCCATGACCGCGATCAACTCCCATGTGGTCCGCGACATCGCGCGGCAATGCGCCGCACGCCAGGGCGACCTCTGGATCGTCTACATGGGCAACAACGAGGTGGTCGGCCCGTTCGGCGCCGGAACCGTCTTTGGCCGCCCGGCTGCCGGGCGGGCCTTCATCCGCCTGCAGCTGGCCCTGGGCCGCACGCGGACCGGCCAGGCGCTCCGGGCGCTCTGGCAGCGCCTGGCCAGCCCCGCCGGCTCGCCCGATCAATGGGGCGGCATGGAGATGTTCCTCGAGCAGAAGGTCCCCGCCGATGACCCGCGCTTGCGCCGCGTCTACGGCCACTTCGCGGCGAACCTGGCGGATATCATCCGGTTCGGACGCCGCACCGGCGCGGTCGTCCTGGTCGGCACTGTTGCCGTCAATCTACGGGATTGTCCGCCCTTCGCCTCGACGAACCGGTCCAGCCTCGACGCCGATGCCCGGGCCCAATGGCAGCGCCTCTTCAGCCAGGGGGACGAAGCCGCCCAGTCTCGGGATTGGGTTCGAGCGGAATCGGCCTTCCGGCAGGCCGCCGCCCTCGATGACGGCCACGCCGATCTCCATTTCCGCTGGGCGCAGTCGCTGCTCTCCCTCGATCGCGCGGCGGAGGCGGATGCGCGCTTCGAACGAGCCTGCGATCTGGATCTGCTTCGGTTCCGCGCCGATGGGCCGATCAACGATCTGATCCGCCAAACGGTGCTGCACGCCGGGACCAACACTTCCTTGAGGCTCGTCGATGCCCAGGGCCAATTCGCGGCGCGAGCAAGCGAAGGTTTCACCGGCCGCGCGGGTTTCTTCGAGCATGTGCACTTGACGGCGGCGGGCAACTACGCCCTGGCCCGCCTGTTCGCCGACGCGTCGGATCCCTTCCTGCGGGAGCGTTTCCCCCGCCACACGGGGGAGCCGCAATCCTGGCCGACCGAGGAGGAATGCCATCGCGTGCTGGCGCGCACCGGCTGGGCCCAGGCGGGCATTCTCGAGGAGCTCCACCGCCGTCTCCAGCTCCCTCCCTTCACGTTCCAGACCGGCCACGCCGGCCGGTTCCAGGCGCTGGCAATGGAGCTCGAGCAGGCCCGTGCCGGATTGACCGAGGCCGCGCTGGGCGAGGCGCTCGCACGGCTGCAGGCGGCCTTGGCGGACCGCCCCCAAGACCTGTTCATCCGGCAGATGCTGGCCCGGCTCTTGCAGCAGACCGGCGATTCCGCCAGCGCGATCGCCCAGTGGCGAATCCTGGCCTTGCAATACCCCCACTCGATCGATGCCTGGTACCAGCTCGGCAACGCCCTCGACCGGGCCGGGCAGGGCTCCGAGGCGATCGCCAGCTTCCAGCGGGCCATCTCGCTCGACCGCGATAACGCCGAAAGCTTCAACGGCCTCGGCCTCGCCCTCGCTGGCCAGCGCCGCTGGCCCGAGGCCATCCGGGCCTACGAGCGCGCCCTCGAGCTCAAACCGAGATTCGCCGGCGCCCATGTCAACCTCGGGCTCGCCCTGGCCGAATCCGGCCGGCCCGGCGAGGCCCGCGCCCACTACCAAACCGCCATCTCGCTCAAGCCGGAGAATCCCGCCGCGTTCGTCAACCTCGGCAAGCTCCTCAACCGTGAGGGCAAGATCAGCGACGCCATCGCCACGTATCTCGAGGGGATCCGCGCCTTCCCCGACGATGCCCTCGCCCACATGAACCTCGGAAACGCCTATCGCGCGCTGGGCAGGCTCGACGATGCCCGCCGCTCCTATGAGGAGGCGTTGCGCCTGAATCCAGACCTGCCCGAGGCCCACTTCCAGGTCGGCTACGACCACTCCCGGCTGGGGGACGATGCCAACGCCATCGCCCGATTCCAGGAGGCCGTCCGCCTCAATCCGCGGTTCGCCGAAGCCCACCTCAACCTCGGCGTGGCCTTCGCGCGCCAGCAGCGCTTCGCCGATGCCATTGTCCATTTCCAGCGCGCGCTCGAGATCCAGCCCGATTACGAGTCCGCCCGCCGCTATCTCGATCTGGCTCGACGCCGGATCGGATCCTCGGGCTCCGACCTGCCGGTTCCCCCTCCTCGAACCCGGCCGGATTGATCCGATGAAATCGTCGAAATCATCTCGCTTCCGGGCGGCAAAAAACCGATGATGATCCCGCTGGGTCCGGCTGCGATGGGCCTGTGGAAAGGGCGATCGCAGGATCCAGCGCTGCGGCATGGCAACCCTGCTTTACCATAGCACCAACGGCGAGGCGCCCCCGGTGGACCTCCGCGAGGCCCTCTGGCGCGGCCAGGCACCCGATCGCGGTCTCTACCTGCCCCAGGCCTTCCCGCGCCTCTCCCCCACCGGCCTGGCCAGCCTGGCCGGGCTGGCTTACCCCCAGATCGCCGCCCGCATCCTCGCCCCCTACACCGAGGGATTCCTCGATCCCGATGCGCTCGGCGCTCTCTGCGAGGATGCCTACCATTTCGAGATCCCCATCGATCCCGTCTGGGACCGGGTCCGCGTCCTGCGTCTGGACCGCGGGCCCACGGCGTCGTTCAAGGATTTTGCCGCGCGGTTCATGGCGCGCGCGCTCGGCCTTCTGGTCAAGGAGCGGGGCCGCCAGCTGCTGATCCTGACGGCGACCAGCGGGGATACCGGATCGGCCGTCGCCAGCGCCTTCCACGGCGTGCCGGGCATCCGCGTTCTCGTGCTGTTTCCCCTCGAGGAGGTCAGCGACCGCCAGCGGCGCCAGATGACCACCCTCCGCGGCAATATCCGGACCCTGGCGGTGTCGGGGAAGTTCGACGATTGCCAGGCGATGGTCAAGCAGGCCTTCCAGGATCCAACGCTCGCCTCGCTCACCCTCTCCTCGGCCAATTCCATCAACATCGGGCGGCTGCTGCCGCAGACGGTGTATTATTTCTACGCCGCCGCCCGCATGGTGCCTGAGGGCGAGCCGATGGTCTTCACGGTGCCCTCGGGCAACTTCGGCGATATGATGGGCGCCGTCATCGCCGGGCAGATGGGCTTGCCGATCCATCGGCTGGTCGCCCCCGTCAACGGCAACGATGAGTTTCCACGGTTCCTGGCCACGGGCCAGTACGAGAAGATCGTCCCTTCGCGCAACTGCCTGTCCAACGCGATGAACGTGGGCCACCCGAGCAACCTGGCCCGGCTGGTCGCCGTCTATGGCGGATGGCTCGACGAGGCCGGCTGCCAGCGCCGCCCCCCCGATCTGGCCGCCATGCGGCGCGACCTCTACTCCGTCTCCGTCAGCGATGAGCAAACCCGCACCACGATCGTCGAGGCATGGCAGCGGCACCGCCTCCTGCTCGAGCCCCACGGCGCCGTCGCCTGGCACGGCTACCTCGATTTCCGCAAGGCCGATCCCTCCGCCACCTCACGCCCCGCCGCCGTGCTCGAGACCGCCCATCCCGCCAAGTTCCCCGACGAGATCGAGCGGTTGCTGGGATTCAGCCCCGAAACGCCCCCCAGCCTGGCCCAGGTCGAAAACCTGCCCGAGGAATACGACCGCCTCAGCCCCGACTACGCCGTCTTCCGGGATTATTTGCGCAGCCGCTACGCGGGTTGAGGCGCCGCCGGCCCGCCGCCCCCTCGCCGTCGATGCTCCTCGGGCCATGATCTCTTGGCGGCGGCCACCTCGAGATCGGCCAGCCTCGTCGGCTCGGGCAGGCGATATTTCACGGCACAGTCCAGCACGCACTGCTCTGCCGATGCCAGGTCGATCCGGTGGCCCACGCTCACATAGACCGGGCGAACTCCTGCCTGCGTGCGCAAGACGGTCCCCACCGTCTCGCCCTTGTGCCGGAGCGGCGAGCGCGATCCCCGATCCCGCGATGGATCGGCGTGCTCGCCAATCAGCAGGCTCTTGGCGCACCCGATTGTCGGCCGATCCGTCCACAAGCCCACATGGCAGGCCAGTCCGAACCGCCGCGGGTGCGCCAGCCCCTGGCCGTCGCACAGGATCACATCGGGCTCATGATCGAGCCGCCTCAGCGCCGCGAGAATCGCCGGCGCCTCCCGAAACGACAGCAGGCCCGGCACGTAGGCAAAGGTGAGCCGCCGGTATGCGAGCCGAGTCTCGACGCGCTCGCGAGCGATCCGGTCCCACACCACGGCCGCCGCCAGGCAGAACCTGCTGTCGGATGAAAAGGCGCAATCCACGCCGGCGATCCAGCGGGCCGGTGCCCCCAGCGGCTCCTGCACGATCTGCCCCGCCAGCTCGCGCTGCAGCGCCACGGCCCGCGCCGCTGTCACGTTCCAACGATGCCATGCGCCCGGCATTCGCATCCCGGCATCCATCCGAAAGCCGCGGCCGCAGTCAAATCATTTTGTTCGCCCAAACCGCCCTCGAGGGGTAGCCTCGCCCGCCATGAACTCCCTGGTCTCTCGGAACAAGCCGGTCCTTTGGGTGTCGCTGGCGGCGATGCTCGCCCCCGTTCGAGCCGATCGGCCTGTCGAGGGCGCGCCCTATCACGAGTCGGCCCTGATCTTTCCGCTCGAAGGCTGGCACAACCATGCCTCCTGCGTGGTCGAGCTTCCCGATGGAAGCTTGCTGGCGTGCTGGTTCCATGGATCCGGCGAGCGCACGGCGGATGACGTCCGGATCGAGGGCGCCCGCTGGCGCGCCGGCCAGGAGCGATGGAGCCCGCGATTCGTCCTCGCCGACACCCCGGGATACCCCGACACCAACCCCGCCTTGTTCGTCGATGGACAGCAGCGGCTCTGGCTCATCTGGCCGGTCATCCTCGCCAACCGTTGGGAGACGGCTCTCCTGAAGTATCGCGTTAGCCGGGATTGGGATGGCGATGGGCCGCCCCGCTGGGAAAAGGAGGATGTCCTGCATGTGACCCCCGGCCCCGAGTTCGCCTCCGCCATGAGCAATCACCTCGAACGCGTCGAGGCCGGTCTGCCCCGCTGGTTCTCCGGCTCGGAGCTCGGCCAGTGGCGCGATGCGGTCGCCGGCCTTCGCAGCCGAGCCGCCGACAAGCTCTGGCAGCGCCTGGGCTGGATGACTCGAGCCCATCCGCAGGTGCTCGAGGGCGGGCGCATCCTGGTGCCCCTTTACTCCGATGGCTGGGAGCTGTCTCTCATGGCCTACAGCGACGATGCAGGCCAGACGTGGCGCTCGAGCACGCCCCTGGCCGGCATCGCCAATGTCCAGCCCAGCGTGGTCCGGCGCCGCGACGGCTCTCTCTACACCCTCATGCGCGACAACGGCCCTCCGCCGATGCGCCTGGCCCAAAGCGTCTCCCATGACCGCGGAGCCACATGGTCCGACGTCACCGACAGCCCCTGGCCCAATCCGGGCTCGGGCGCCGAGGTCATCGCCCTGCGCAACGGGCATTGGGCTCTGGTGGGCAACGATACCGAAGAGGGCCGGCACCGCCTCGCGGTCTGGATCTCTGACGATGAGGGCCGATCCTGGCGCTGGCGGCGGCATCTCGAGTCCGACGCGCCCGGCCCCAACTCCGGCCGCTACCACTACCCCAGCATCGTCCAGACCCGAGACGGCTGGCTCCACGTTACCTACAGCTGCCATCTCAACCGCCCCGACCTCCCTCGCGGGACCGATGGCAGGCCGCTCGCCAAGGCCATCCAACACGCCCGATTCAACGAGGCCTGGGTCCAAGCCGGCGAGGCGGCCAGCCCAGCCCCGTAGCCGCCGTGGCGGACCTTAGGTCTGTGCAAAAATTAATTCCGATTTTGCTGGAGGGGATTGGGCGGGCTGGCAAGGCGCGACGAGTGAGCATATCCGCGCGGTCTGTGAGCGAGGAGCAACAAAGCCAGCGCGCCCAAGGCCCCCAGCCCTGCGGAGCGGGGCGGCGCCGGGCCATCTGCTTCGTGGCTCGGTCGGTCGAGTATCGCAGGGGATACACTCCCTCCCTTGCGCCTCGCATCGGGCCCGGCGGCGCTCCCGCCAAAATCGGAAGTAATTTTTGCACAGACCCTTATCGCTTGCCATCCAAGGCAGCCCTTCCCCGCACCCGCTATTCGATCCTCTTCAGATGCGCCTCGATCTGCCGGCGCATCGGCTCGGCTATCCCGGGCAACGCGAGCGCTTGCCGCAGCGGTTCGGCCAGCGAGGGATCCCGCAGACCCTGATCCCGGGCATTGCGCGGACAGACGATCCGGACGAGGGCTTGAGCGGCCTCGTTCTGGACCTCGATGCGGCCCAGGTGTTCGGCAACCAGGCGGGCCGATGCTGCCGTCCGCAGCTCCCCCAAGGCCGCCAGCACGGTCTTCTGGTCCTCCGGCCGGGCCAGACGCATTAGCGCAGCCCGCATCCATTCGAGCCGCTGCGCCTCGGTGACGGTCTCGAGGTCGGCGATTCGGAGCAGCCCGCGCAGTGCCAGCGCTTGCAGGCGGGGCGGATGATCGCCCGAGATCACTTCCAGGAGCGCCGGCGCGGCTGATGCATCCGACCAGTCAGCCAGGACGCGCACGGCCGCATCCTGCATGGCGGCGTCGTCGGGCCGGAGGTGCATCGCGACCAGGTGTGCATTCCGCGGCCCGCCCACGCCGGCCAGGCATTCCATCAGGGCGATCCGCTGGGCCCCCGCCGTCTGAAGCACCTGCAGCCGGATCGGACCCGCTGCTGTGTCGGGATCGGATCCAGACCGCGCCACGGCGATCGCCGCCTGCTGGGCGGCCGCCCGCAGATCGGCGTCGGTGTCTTTGGCCACCATCTCCGCCAGGGCCGCCAGGTGGTCCATGGAAGCCGTCGTCGCAAGGGCCTTGCGCGCCGCCAGCCGCACGCCGCGATCGGCGTCCTCGGCCTGAGCGAGAAGCAGGCCCGCCTGCTCCCGGGCATGCCGGGCACCGAGGATCTCGATGAGGCCAACCCGCAGCTCGGGACGAGCTCGCGGCAACTGCTCCGCCACAGCCGATGTCACGCCGCCCGCCGGCAGAAACCGCAATCCGTCCACCATCGCGCGGATCTCGCCCGCGCCGGGCTCGGGGCGGAGATCGAGGATGGGCTTGAGCTGGGCGGCGCCGCCCAGGCGCATCGCAGCCTCGATCGCCCAGGGCCGGACCTCGTCGATCCCTTCCTTCAGCCGGGATAAGATTGCGGGGAGCGCGGTCGTATCGCCCCGCTCGGCCAGCATCGCAAGGATCTCGCGCTGCGCCGCCGCAGATGCGCTCGGCAAAAGGCGCGCCCAGGCCGCCGTCGCCTCGGGCCCCGAAAACCGGCTGGCAAGGCCCACCGCGGTCTTTCGGAATGCCGCATCCTCGCTCGCCATCGCCGCCAGCAGGGATGGCATGGCGTCCGCTCCCGCCCCATCCGCCAGCGTGCTCAGCGCCGCGCATCGTAGATGGGATTGGTCCGGGGCGGTCCAGCGATCGATGGCCTCGCGGCAAAGCCGCACGCCCCGCAGGGGCTGTCCCGAGTCTGCCAGCCGCGCTGCGTAATGCAGGCTCGCGGCGGCCAATTCGTCCCGCTCGCGGACGGAGGCGGCTCGCTCGAGGGCGGCGCGCAGGGCGCGTCCGGCCGGGGCCGCGGCGATCTCGGCCAGGGCGCGGGCGGCGGCGATGCGGGTTGCCGGATCCGGATCGCTCGCCAGCTCGGCTACGGCGGGCGCCGCATTCGTGCATCGCATCTGGCCCAGCATCTGGATCAAGCTCAGCCGGTGCGCGCCCTTTGCGCTGGCAAGGGCATCGAGCGCAGCCGGGCAGGCCGACCCGGCGCGGATCGTGAGCAGCACTCGAACCGCTGGATCCGCCAGATCGGCGTCCGTCAGAAATGGGATCACGGCGGCGGCATTCTCCTCGCCGGCCACCCATGCAAGCTGGGCCAGCAGGAACGATCGCACCTCGCGGTCGCGATTCTGCTCCAAGGCATGGAGCAGGGCTCGAGCCACCACAGCCCCCTCGGCGCCGGCCCCCGGCCGGGCCGCCTGGATCGCCAGGGCGTGAACGGCATATCGGACCGGCGCGTCGGAGCCGGCGCCGGCCAGCGCCAGCCGGCCGCACACCGCCGAAACCGCCTCCGGCCCCTCGCGGATCAAGCCCGCAACCGCTGTCTCGAGATCCGCCGCCGATGCCATCGGCATCCGTGCCACGAATGCCGCCGCCGCCTCGTCGGGCGAGGCGGACCGGGCGTTCGGGTTCAGGAACAGCAGGAGGAGAAGCGCGGGCAGCAGCCCCATTGCGGAAAGCGCAGCGACCCGCCTCGGGGTGCGGATGGCAATCCGCCGGATGTTCGGATGGCACGCGGGACGGAGCGGAGCGGCACAGGAATCGTTCATGGGATGCATCATCGGATGGGTTGAGCCAGGGTGAAGGGTCGAGCGCGTCATGGGATTGTGCAAGGCGCGGTTAAATCTGCCACGGGGCGCGCATGGGTTGATCCACCAGGCGGTTCGCCTCGGCATCGCCGATGAACCGCTGCTGAACGGGATCGAACTTGAGGCTGCGTCCGAGCTGGAGCGCGACCTTGCACAGGTTGACAATCGTGCAGGAGCGGTGGCCGTTGGATTCGTTGAGGGCGAATTTCCGGCGGGTCCGAACCGCCTCGCTGAAATCGGTGACCTGCGGCTCGGGATCGGGCAGGGCGGCCAGCTTCTCCGCAAAATGCGGCACCGAGCAGCGGAATCCGCGGTCGAGCCGGCCCTCGGGCCCCTCGAGGAAGGGCGCGTTCTGGTCGCGGTTCTCGCCGTCAAGGATGATCTCGCAGCCATCGGCGTACTTGAGCCGGAACCGCCGCCAGGTCAGGACTGCCTCCGGATGCTGCTGCGGGGCGTCCACGTCGATCTCGACCGGGCTGGTGCCGTCCTTCTCGAGCAGGTATTGGACCGGATCCAGGTAGTGCTGGCCCATGTCGCCCAGGCCGCCGCCGTCGTAATCCCAATACCCGCGGAACGTGCTGTGAACGCGGTGCGGGTGATACGGCTTGAGAGGGGCGGGCCCGAGCCAGAAATCGTAGTCGAGACCCGCCGGGACCGGCTGGGGCGTCAGATCGGTCCGGCCCACCCACTGAAACTTCCAGTCGAATCCGGTCACCCCGCTCACCGTCGCCTTGAGCGGCCAGCCCAGCAGACGGTGGGCCACGAGCTTCTTGATCGGCTGGACCGTCGTGCCAAAGCCGTAAAACTGGCCCTGGAACCGGAACCATGTGTTGAGCCGGAAGATCCGGCCGTAGCGCTGAACTGCGGCCACGACTTTCTGCCCCTCGCCGATCGTGCGGGTCATGGGCTTCTCGCACCAGATGTCCTTGCCCGCGCGGGCCGCCGCCACGGCGATCGCCCCGTGCCAGTGCGGCGGCGTCGGGATGTGGATGATGTCGATGTCGGGCCGCTCGAGCACCTCCCGGAAATCCCGGTAGCCGCGGACGGCCGGGCCCACCTTCTTCAACGTCGACTGGAGATGGCCCTCGTCGACATCGCAGATTGCCAGCAGCCGGGCGCCGGGGTAGGAGAGATGCCCCTGGCCCATCCCGCCCACGCCGATCACCGCCTTGGTCAGCTCGTTGCTGGGCGAGACCTGGCCGGCCCCCCCCAAAAGGCGGCGGGGCACGATCTGCCCCAGAAACGGCACTGCCAGTGCCCCTTGAAGAAACCGGCGTCGGCTCAGGTTGATCCGTGAGTTCATGTCGTGTTGTTGGTTCACATGTGCGAGATGTTCATGTCCGCTGTCCGGGAGCGCTGCCGCCCGCATGCCCGGCCCTGGCGATCCATCGGCCTAATCCAATCCGAGCTGGCGGAACCGGGCATTGACCTGTCGGAAATGGAAGTCGAGGCGGCACAGCTTGTCAAGTTCCGCGCGGGTCAGGAGGCGGGCCACTTCGGGATCGGCCAGCAGCTGGGCCTTGAAATCGGCGTCCGAGCGCCCCGCGTGGCGGGCGGCCCACGTCTTCATCGCGTTGCGCTGGACCAGTTCGTATGCGGCCTCGCGCGTCAGCCCCTTCCGGATCAGCGCCAGCAGGACGCTCTGCGAGTGCCACAGTCCCATCGAGAGATCCAGGTTGCGCCGCATGTTCTCCGGATAGACGATCAGCCCCTCGACGAGCCGCTGCAGCGTCGCCAGCATGTAGTCGAGCAAGACGCACGAGTCCGGGAAGATGATCCGCTCGACCGAGCTGTGGCTGATGTCGCGCTCGTGCCAGAGCGCCACGTTCTCGAGGGCGGCCGCCGCATGGGCGCGCAGGACTCGAGCCAGGCCCGTCAGCCGCTCGCCCGTGATCGGATTCCGCTTGTGGGGCATCGCGCTCGAGCCTTTCTGGCCGCGGGCGAAGTGCTCCTCCACCTCGAGCACCTCGGTGCGCTGGAGATGGCGGAACTCGGTCGCCCATCGCTCGACGCTGGCGCCCGCCAGGGCCAGCGCCTGGATGAACTCCGCATGCAGGTCGCGCTGGATCACTTGCGTCGACAGGGGCGCCGCCCGCAGCCCCAGCTTCCGACACACCCGCGCCTCGATCCGCGGCGACAGATGCGCATTCGTCCCCACCGCGCCCGACAGCTTGCCCACCGCGGCCGCATCCCGCGCCGCGGCCACCCGCCTTTCCGCGCGCCCGAACTCGTCATACATCAGCGCCAGCTTCAGGCCGAAGGTGATCGGCTCCGCATGAATCCCATGGCTGCGGCCGATCATCGGCGTAAACCGATGCTCGCGCGCGCGGGCTGCGATCGCCCCCCGCAGCGCCCCCAGATCCTCGAGGATCAGGTCCGCCGACTGCGTCATCTGCACCGCCATCGCCGTGTCGAGCACGTCGCTGCTGGTCAGCCCGAAATGCAGCCAGCGGCTCGCCGGCGCGCCGATGTTCTCCGCTACGTTCGTCGTGAACGCGATCACATCGTGGTGCAGCGTGCGCTCCAGCTCCCGGCACCGCTCGATGTCGAACGCCGCCCGCGCCTTCATCCGCGCCAGATCCTTCCGCGGCAGCAGCCCGGCCTCCGCCAGCGCCTCCGCCACCAGCAGCTCGATCCGCAGCCAGATCCCCAGCTTGCGCTCCTCGCTCCAGATCTCGCGCATCTCTGGACGTGAATACCGTTGAATCATGGACGGCAATCTAAAGCCCACCCCCTCCAATTACAAAGTCTATTCGGATGAAATCCATTTGCGCGGCTCCCGATTTTATGGTCTTTGACCGTTATGACAGTGTCGTTGTTGCGCGCGCTCGGCCCGCTGGGCGAGCCGCTCGGATTGATCTGGCTGTTCCTGGCCGCCGGCGCCTTCGCAGCCGCGTGGAAGCGGCGATGGCGCGCGGCCGCGATCCCGGCCGCTGCGGCCGCCCTGCTCTCGATCGTCGGCACCCCCTGGCTCTCCGATGCCTTCCTCGAATCCTTCGAGCGGCCCTATGCCCGCGTCGATTGGACCCAGCTGCCGCAAGCCGATGCCATCGTGACCCTCGGCGGATCGTACGCGGATTCGACCTCGAGCGTGCTCCCGCTGGACCTCAGCGACGCTGGGGACCGGCTCCTGACCGGACTCGAGCTGGCTCGGCGCGGCCGCGCCCCCTACCTCGTGTTCGGGGAGGGGATGTACACCAACCAGGTCGGCCAGCCCGCCATGCTCGCTCAGAGCGTGGCCGAGGCCTACGACCTCCGCCCCGTCCAGATCCGCTACCTGCCCCCCTGCAGAAACACCTTCGAGGAAGCCCTCAAGATCCGCGAGGTCATGCAGCAGCAGGGCTGGAAGCGGATCCTCCTGGTCACGTCCGCCATTCACATGCGCCGCGCCGTGGCCGTCTTCGAAAAGGCCGGGATCGAGGTCGTGCCTGCCCCCTGCGATTTCCGCGTCGCCGGCATCACGGTCAGCCGCAGGCCGTCCGGCCCGTTGCCGCAGCTCGGTTACGTGGACCAGTTCACCGCCGCCTGGCACGAGTGGATCGGATGGTGGATCTACCGGTGGCGCGGTTGGCTGTAGCGCGCCACCGCAATTGCGCTTGCCCGCTCGCCAATGGATCGCATAGTAATGAGCAGCGCGACGCTCCGCTCCGAGATCGCCGAAGTCGAGGCGCCTTTCAAAGCGTCCGAACCCGTGCCGGAGCGCCGGCGTTCTTGTCGGCCTATGCGATGAAGTCGCCCTTGCCGTCGCGTCCGGACAGCGGCCGCCAGTCGCAAGAGCCAGTTTAGCTCAGTGGTAGAGCAACGGTTTTGTAAACCGTGGGTCGGGGGTTCGAATCCCTCAACTGGCTCCAATTCATAGTCAAGGACTTACAAAGACCGTTGCCGAGGTGGTCGAAGAACTGATCGAGGCGAAGGCGCGGAGCAAGAAGTCCAAACGATACCTTCAGGACCTCCGTTTCCGGCTTCACCGATTCGCCGACGCGTTCACGAGCGAAATCTCCCACGTCACTGGTCGAGACGTACAAAGGTGGCTCGATGGGCTCGAAGCTGCACCCCAGACCGTGAAGAACTTCCGCACCGTCGTTGGGACGCTCTTTACCTTCGCTGAGGGGCGCGGATACATCGTGAAGGGATCAAACCCGGTTACAGACACCTTTCTGGGTCTTTGATTCGGAGGTTCAGAGGTTCGGTCACACGCAGCCCGCAGCGCGTTGGGTATGTCAACGCTCGGCGGCATGAAAGGGGTGTGGCCGGTCGCCGCAGGTGGCCGAGCGGCCGAGAAAAGGATGCTTTGGCCGAGGCGCATCCGCTGGGAGCGGCGGTTGCTGTCGGCCGGGTGGCGGGGCCGTCACGCCAACATTCCTGCACGTCACCGGAAACAGGCGAATTTAGGCGGCTGTTTTAACAGTCCATTTAACAATCGGCCGTTTTGAGGAATGCCGAAAAGCCGCAACCGCTTGGTATTATTGGCTTTGGAGATTTTGGAGCGGGTGAAGGGAATCGAAAGCATCCCCCCCGCTTCTTCAATTTCCACCAAAACACACCGAAAACCGCTTATTTATTGAGGATAATCGAGGTCGGCGGTCTTGGCCAGCAAGAACCGATTTCGCACGCAAACGCACCAAACCGCAAAAAAGTTGTCAGCAACTGTCAGCAAAACCGGGAAGGTTTGCGCGAATACCGACCATGACGTATGGAGAGGGTGTGAACCTGACGGAACAACATGCTGACGCGACCACCGATTGGGACGACTTCCTGGGCTACTACGACAAGCAGGCCAACGTCACCCGCGACCGGAACAGCAATCGGATTTGCCAGGGCGATGCGCTATCGTCGATGATCTTGAAGGCGGGATCATGATCGCCACTGAAGCCATCGACGATACCGGGATCGACTGGAAGGCCGAGTGTCTTTCCTGGAGCGAACACCGCGACCTGCACGTCCTGGACCTGCTGCGGCAGGAGGGCATCTGCCTGGCGTGCCTGCCACTGGTCGGTCCCCCGTCCGAAGCCCCGCTGGACTTCACCATCGTTGTCAGCAGGCTCGAAGGCATCACCAACTTGGTTGTGGCCGCACCCTGCTGGTCGCTGGAAAGGATCCACCAGTTGTATGACGGACTGCCCGGTCGCCAGTTCGCTCACGGGAAGACAGCCGTGGTGATCGACCGCTTCGTCCCCTCAGCAGAGATATGGTTCCGGTTCCAGACGGAAATTGTTTACGTTGCCGGTGTCGCGCACGAACCGCCCTACCATCGCGCCGGAAATGGCAGCCCGTGGGCGCACTGCGCGACCCTCGCGCTCCAGAGCGCCGGAGTGGAGTCGAGGCTACGTGTGATCCACATCGGTCTGGGGCTGAGCCGCGACCATTTGTTTCTCCACTTTCTGACTCCGCACGCCCTGGTGCCCCGCCGCGTCCTGCTATGACGGAGACGAAACCGATCTTGCGGGAGTTCGTGAGCTGGTTGGAAGCCGCCTACGGCCAGGCGGAGCGAGCTGCCGCTTCCGAGTTTGGCGTTGAAGCGCCCCCGGAGTCGCTGGTGATGGCCGAGGTCGCGCTGGAAGCCGCTTTAGGCAGCCAGCGACCGGTGTTCCTGGCCACGTCTGCCTCCATCAAGTCGCTCCTTGCTGCCCTCGTTCTGCGTCGCGCTGGCGTCAAGCTGGAGCAGGTCTTCCAGGGCGACCTCAGCGATGAGCAGTTCACGGCGCTCGCGGACGCCCTGCGGGCGCTGAGGATGTCCAGGCTGATGGTCGAGATGCCCAATGGCCTGCCAGGGTCCGAAACCTGAATGCTCCATCGAAAGGACCAGCCATGCCAAAAGAACAAATCATCCGGGATCGCGTCGGCACCGGGATCAGCAAGAACCGTCAATCCCTCACTGAGCCAGGGCAGCTTTCAATCGACCTTCGCGGTATTGCTGGAGTTCCGCCTCGGTCAGTTTGTGGTTGGCGATGTGGATCGTGCCCCTTCCCAGCTCTCCGGTGAACTTGAAAGGCACTCGGTAATCTCCGCTGACCGGCGTGCCCGTGTCCTCGCCGATGTCGAGCGGCCATTTCGAGTCCATGAAGCCCGCTGATGCCAACTTCAACAACCGGCTCTGGAACGGCTATGGCGACCCGCGAGTGAAGCCGGTGCTACCGGAACCTCCCGTCAACTGGCCCCTCGGTTGGAGGCGGAATACATTGAAGATTACCCGCCGTCTCGCCCTTCAATCGGCCAAGCACAGTCGTCGTCTGAGCGATCCGACAAACTACTATGTCGGCAAATCCTTGCCCGTGGTGGTCACGGTCAACTTGCCGTGCTTGACCCCCTTCGCTGCGATCAGTTCATCGGCGATCTTCTTGATGAGGTCTGCCTTGCCGCGCACCACCAGCACTTCCAGACAGTTGTGGTGATCCAGGTGGACGTGAAGTGCGGACACGATGACTTCGTGGTGGTCGTGCTGAATGTCCGTGAGCGTAGCTTGGACATGCTGTTTGTGATGGTCGTAAACGAGGGTGATGGTGCCAGCGATGTCCTCGTCCCCGAAGTTCTGCCGGTGCTCCACCAGGTGTGCCCGAATCATGTCCGCAACGGCCAGGGAGCGATTATCGTAGCCCTTCTGGTGGGTCATCTGGTCGAGTTGTTTGGCCAGCTTTCCGGGGAGGGAGATGCTGAAACGAACCACGGGTTCCTGCTTGCTCGCGTTCACGGAGTCTAAGGTTAGCAAAGGCTCGCGGGTCGTCAACGGCTTGGGCGCTTCGTTCATGGGGTCTTAATCTGCATCCCGTCTCGCGTGGCAAAGCGGACGATGACGCCGCTATCTCCGGCTCTCCGATACCAACTGCTCCGGGCCATTGGCGCATGGGCGTCCTGGGTCTTGGGACTATCTGGACGCGGCCCCATGCTCCAGATCGCCCACCGCACGGGTGAGTCCTTCGAGCTTGAGTAGTATCTGCCGGAGTCTGTAGCGCATTCAGGGAAATCATCCGGCACCCACAGCTTGAAATTGCCGCCAGCCGAATCGTTCAGTAATTGCGGCCCCGGCGCGGCGTATTTGTAGGTGTGACCGGGGTTGAACACGTCCTCCATGTTCGCCGCCATGCCAGGTCGATTGCCACGCGGCAGATAACCCTGATCGACGAGTTCGACGGGGAACTGGCACCAGTGGTCAGCGAGGTCGGTGTTGCAGTTCACGCGGACGGGCGGCAGTTGGTTCTCGTTGTCGTCAGCATACATCTCCAAGGCGAGGCCCACGCCGTAGAGTTCAGCGTGCGCCTTCGTGACCTTCGCTTTCTCCTTGGCTCGCGCCAGCGCGGGCAAGAGCAGCGCGGCCAGCACAGCAATGATGGCGATCACCACCAGGAGTTCGATCAGGGTGAAAGCCAACAGCCGATGCCTGGTTGCACGCATGGCGTCAATTTGTCTTACGTAGTCGGTAATACTGCTCACGCGGCAGCATGGCAGACGGCACCAGCACCGTGTTCTGGCCCTCGATCACTACCGGCGTAGCCGTGACAGGAAGCCAATTCGTCGAGTTGAGGTCTGTCCGGTATTCAAGCTGGTAGGCAGCCCCGCTCACCGGCCAGGTGATGGCGATCTTCTGTGCGATGCCAAGCACCGGTGGGTCTTGCGGGATGATCTGTTGAGCAAACAGTTCGTATCCGTTGGTGCCCTGGATGCCAGAACCGGATTCCTGCGTGAAGATGCCAATGGCGTCGAATCGGTTCGTCAGAGCCGGGCCGAGACTGTAGCGGGGATGACGAATCGTGAAGTGGCGACCGGCTCCGTCAGTCACCGTGCATTTGCGGTCGTTCCAGAGGTTCGTGGGATTCCACCCGTTTGTCGTGACCAACGTGAGGTCATTGATGCGGACGCGCATCCCCTGGTAGTGCTCGCCGCCAATGGTGCGGGTTTGGTCGAAGATGTATCCCCAGGTCGTCGGATCATTAGGAACACCCACCGGTTCCATCACGTCCGCTAGAGTGATGACCTCTGGCGCTGGCAAGCCGTAGTTCGGCGTGACCAACACGATGTCGAAGTTCGCCGAAGGATCAACGTCGTGACCTTCGTTGATGTTGCGCTTGCCGCCATAGAACAAAGCCTGCCGTGCCGTGATTTGAACCAGGTCTCCGGCGCGGAACTTGTGGCCAGTGGTGGGGTCAAAATTGAGCCGATTGATTTCCGCGACCCACGCCGGATTCGAGTAGCTGAACTCGTCGTCGTGGGGCGGAACGCGATTGGCATAGTTCTGGCCCATCCAGCAGGTGGTGCCTCCCCGGTCGCCCGCTTCAACGGCCTGGAAGGTGACTTGCCACTCACCGCCCATCTTTCCAGCGTTCGCACCGTTGTCCCAAGGGATGAAGTTCGGGGCGTAATCCAGCATCTCCTCCGGGTCGCACAGAAGCACACCACGGAGGGTGAACGGAAAGGTGCCATTCCAGGCGCTGGTGCCGCTGGACGTGACTGATTGGAGATTGGAATGGGTTTCGTCCGCTGCCAGGGCGGACAGAGTGGCAGCCTCCAGGATCATGAGGACGGCCAACATGGTTCTCAATGTGCTCATACTGTGTTCACCGATTTCTGTTTGATAGGCGATCCCTGCGTCCACGCTTGACGAGGCCCGCCTGTCAGTGTTACGACATAGCCACGATGTAACACGCATGACGCGGTGTTACGCAAGAGCAAAAGCGTATGACAAGCAGAAATACTTTGGTTCAGGCGGCTGGGGTCTGTGCAGCGTTTGTGATGTTGGCGTGCTGCGCCTGGGCGCACGACGACGGTCCCACGAACTCCACCCCGAAATCGAGCGGCACGCGGACGAACTCCGCCATTGTCCAATCCAAACCGGGGGACAACGCCTGGAATGTGGGGCAGCCTGCGGAAGACTGGTGGGCTGAAATCAAACGGCAGCATGGGCACGTTGGCCCGTGGAATGTCCTGGGCTGGCGCATCGGCCAAGCGGCACTCCGGAAGTTCAAGTCGCAGTGGGGACGGCACGAGTTGGAGGTCGTCTGCTACGTCCCGCCACAAACACCGTTCACTTGTCTCGTGGACGGGCTGTCGGTGGGCACGGGCAACAGCCTGGGTCGGCTCGACCTACGCCTGGCCGAGGTCTTGAATTACCAACAGTCCTTCGTCGCCGTCAGGCGTAAGGACTTGAAGGGCGACGTGCTCGAATTTCGCCCCCAAGCCGCGTATTTGAAATCCATCACCGACCAGCCCGTCGAGAAACTTGAGGCGCTATCCCGCCAGTGCGTTGACAAACCCGAAAAGGAGCTGTTTACAATCCGACGCATTTCGCCCTGAAGATCGGACAGCCTTCGAGACCTGACAGCCTCCCCCAAGCATCACCAGCGACGCTGCGGTAGCTCTGGACGCCAGCTAGACCCCGTAAACGGGCATTCCTGCTGCGCGGCGCGAAACGGAAGGGATCAACATTAAGCGCAGATTGTCGGCGACCCTGTCGCGGCTCAGTTGTGTGGGCGGCGCATCAACTCCCGGCCCGGCCCACCCGCAGAACCAGCAGGCTGCCGCAGACAAAGAGGATACCGCTGTAGGCGAAGGCAACCGGCACCCCGCAGGTGGTCCACAGGATGCCGACGACGGCGCTGGAGATGAAATCCCCGATCCCGTTGACCGTGGCCAGCGTGCCGAAGGCCATGCCGTGGTGCTGCTCCGGCACCAATTCCGCGCAGAAGGAATCCTCCAGTGTTTCCTCCATGCCGACGTAAATCCCGCCGACAAGAAAGACCATCGCCAGGGTCCACACATTCATCGGGAGCAGGATCACTCCCATCGCCATGACAGCCGCCAGAAAGTAGCCGATAGCCAGCAGATGCCCCTTGTTCATCCGGTCGGCCAGCCAGCCAGCGGCCATCGAGAAGACCGCATAGAGGATGTTGTGCAGCACGTAAAGGCCGGTCGCAATGCTTGCGGCCCTGGCCGCGCCGAGTGTCGGTGTCAACTTCACGGTCGCCAGCAGTATCAGCAGGGTGTGCGCGAAATCACCCATGCCAAACAGACCCACGGCGACGAGGAACTTGCGGTAATCCTTCGGCAAAGCCCGCAGGCTCTCGCCGAAGGAAATGTGCGGCACCGGCTTCCGCTCCTTCTCCTGGACCACGAATGCGATCAGCACTGCCGCCAGCAGGCCCGGAATCAGTGTCAGGGCAAAGAGGGTGGGATAGTGATGGTTGACGGCTGAGAGCAGGAAAAACGCAGAGGCCGGGCCGACAATCGCGCCCAGCGTGTCCATCATCCGCTCGAATCCAAAGGCCCGGCCATAGGTTTCCCTGGTCACTGACGCCGCCAGCAACGCCTTGCGGATGGGTGTGCGAATGCCACGCCCCAGCCATGCCAGGGCACGCGCCATCAGGACGTGCCAGGCAGCGGTTGCCAGGCCGAACGATGCCGTGCCCAAGGCCGTCACCAGGTATCCCGCGACTGCGATGGGTTTTCTACGGCGGAGCCGGTCGGTGTAGTAGCCCGACGCCAGCTTGGCGAAGCTGGAAAGGCCATCCGAAACGCCTTCGATCAGTCCCAGCCAGGCTGCCGCCACGCCCATCGTGGCCAGGAACGCAGGCATGACCGTCGTGGCGATCTCATGCGACCAGTCGCTGAACAGGCTGGCCAGGCCGATGCCGAGCACCGTCCGGTTAAGCCAGCGAGGTCGTGGCGATGGTTCGCACGGATTCATGCAGCCATCGCAGCTATGGCCGGTTTCGGCCTTGGCGTGCTCCCGCGAGCAGAGTTTCCCGAATCCAGTCCGACTTGGACTTTCCGGCATTCCGGGCTGCCGCTACGATCTCGGCCACTTCGGAGGGCAGTAACCGGCAGAACAGACGTTCTCCCCGCGACGCTCCCTTGGGGAGCGGGGGCCTACCCAGCTTGGGCTTCTTACTCATTCGACCATTCTTTCTTGTGCGCACACAAAGTGCTTGCGTGTGATTGGATTTAACATTATTGTGCGCACAGGAAAAGACAACAGATTTATGAACGCCCGACATCAAACAGCAGCCCAGGTGGGCCAGCCCGCCGCTAATCCGATTCCCGAAAATGTCCCTTTTCGGGAAAGTCCGGGTCAGTGTTGGCGGCGGCGTAAACATGGGGTGAAAATGGCGGTTTGAAAATGCAGGTAGTGGGGAGGGGGGTACAACAAACGGGCGGCAGGTTGCGAGTCTGCCGCCGAGCGGAGAGGTGAAGGAGATTTAC
>Ga0209507_1000128_pt1 | contig 105356 bp, 94 predicted proteins | sample AD_UKC028_MetaG_FD_184414 | JGI IMG/M metagenome (GOLD analysis project Ga0209507, IMG submission 184414) | Active sludge microbial communities of municipal wastewater-treating anaerobic digesters from USA - AD_UKC028_MetaG (SPAdes) (version 2) | ecosystem: Engineered > Bioreactor > Anaerobic >...
ACTCACCGGCGGGAATGCGGGCCATGCCGTTCTTGACCTCAGCGACTACCTTGCCGATCTCCTTCTTGGCCTGAGCTTCCAAGTCGGCCATCTTCCGCTTCGCGGTGCTCAGGTAGGGGTTCCGGTCCGGATAGTCGGCCAGGAACTTCTTCCAGGCGTCGAGCTGCTCGGCCGCCGGGCCGGTCAGGGCCTTCAGGTCGTCGTAGGCCTTCTTGAGCTCTGCCGCCCGCTGCCGCTCGGCCTCCAAGGCCGCGGCCTTCTCCTCTCCCTTCCGCTTCGCCTCGGCTTCCTTGTCCAGCCTCGCCTCCAGCCCCTCGACCGCCTCCTGGACCTTCCCCGCATAGGGGTTGTCCACGGGGTACTCAGCCAGGAAGGCCTGGTACTTCTCGAGCTGCTCCTGCGGCCCCAGCTTCCTCACCGCCCCTGCCAAGGCCACCCAGGCCTTCTCCAGCTCCTTCCGGTAGGCCTTCTTGTCGTCCGTGGCAGGGGCCGCAGGCCCGTCCGGACCGGGGAGGTCAACTCCTGCAGCGGCTCCTCCACCTAGCATGGCAGCCACAGCCTGCTCGAGCGCCAGGACGACACCGTCCTCCCCGCAGTCGCCGGTGGCCGCACCAGCCGCTTCGCTCGCGGACTTCCTCAGATCGAAGAGGTTCACCGTCACCTTGCACTGCTTGCCGATCTTCAAGACCTGGCTGGCAAGCGACTTCTGCGCTGCCAGCTCCTTCCCCACCTCGATCTGGCAGCTCTGGTCGAAACACTCCTTGTAGGACTGCTTCTTCGCCGAAGTAAGCCTCTCCTTGAGCTGGGAGCGCGGTACCACCTGGTAGCCGCGAGTGGTCAGCAGGGTGCCCAGGTAGTCGGTCAGCCGGCTCCGCATCTCCGAATCGAACTTGGGGCCGCGGACATCGAGGTCGAAGACCGCCACGATGGGGCGGTCCTGGGCGAGGGCGTGGGACGCCGACAGGACGAAGGCGAGGCCAAGCAGGGCAGCGGCCAGAGGGGCTGTGCGCATCCCGGTCCTCCAGGGGTTACCACCTCGATGGTAGACCTGGCCGGAGGGAGGGGCAAGAGACGGAGGCTGGATGTTGCCTGTTGGGCTCTTGCGTTCCTTCGGCACGTTACCTCAGCCGCGGGGTTGGTTGGGATCGACATGCTTCCTCTCGTGGGAAAGCACCAGGGGCGGGAAGTACGGATGGCAACCCGGATAGATCGGACATGGTGGGCTGTCGGTCTGGCTGGACCGCTCCCCGGTGTACTCGCATTTTTCCGCAATCCGCTGGAGCTCGGCTCGCTGCTCTGCCACGCGGGAGGCAAGCTCGACCACCATGGAAGCGAGGTCTTCCTTCGGCAGCTCGAGCAGCCGGTCCAGCAACTCCTTGCCTCGGCCCGTCTCCTGTCTCGCCATGGCCCGTTCCTCTCCTTTCCAAGGCCTCAGCGCGGTTTGATCATGTTCCTGGCGGTCTGGGCCAGGGTGCTGGAGACGTTCTTGTTCATCGACAGGGCCTTGATGTCGGCCGGCCGGAGATGGGTGAGGAACTTCATGGACAGGGCCAGCGGGCACTTGGGGTTGTTGATGAGCGCCACCTTGACCGCATAGTCGCGCGTCCACTCGGCGTTCTGGGCGATGATGCGGATGACGTCGTCGCACACCGCGCGGTTGCTGGCGATCAGCATCGCCTCCTGGGCGTTGATCCCGGGGGTCTTGATGGCCGCGGTCGCCACCACACGGTTCGAGTCCTTGACCAGGATCATGCGGGCCGTCTTGTTGCCCTTCTGGGCCAGGGCCACCTTCTGCCCCGAGGTGAGCTTGGCCAGCATCTGCACGAAGGTCTCCTTCTTCTGGTCCTCCGCGGTGCGGGGCTCGCACTCCTCCTCCTCGAGCAGCTCCTGGGGCAGCGACTGTAGGATGACCTCCTGGAGGCGCTCCTCCTCGGCCTCGTCCAACGGCCGGGCCTTGATGCGCTCCTGGGCCTCCGCGTAAGCGGCCACGCCCTTGAACTGCTCGTCCATGCCGGTGCGGACCGCGAAGTCCATGACCCGATCCCGGTCGGCCTTGCTGACCGCCGGGTTCTGCACGAGCGCCTTGAGGATGGGCGGGTGGCGGAGCTGGCGGACCTGGTTCTCGACGATGATGCCGAGCGCCTGGCCCGCGAGCCGACCGGCCAGGAAGGCGTAGGTCTCGTCGAGCGCGTCCTGGTTGACCAGGATGGCTTCCAGGAAGGCGTCGTTCTCCTGGAAGGTGCGGGCCAGCTGGTCGAGGATCAGGGGGTGCAGCTTCTCCCGCAGCGCGCCCTGGACGATCTTATCCGGCAGCTTGGTCAGGGCGTCCTGGGCGGCGTCGCGGATCTTCTCGTCGTCGTCCCCGGCCAGGACGCACATCATGGTGACGGTGTCCCTGGGCGGGGCCGGCACCAGCCCGCGCGCAGCCATCATGCGCACCTGCGGCGGGCTCGTGGGCTCGACTTGCTTCCGGAGCGCCGCGGGGAACGACACCATCAGGGCGGCTGCCTGCAAATAGGCAGGCCCGCCGCCCGGCCGGCGTGCGGGCACACCCTGGAGGCACGGCTCAGGGGGCTGGTCGATCTGCCGCTCGAGTTCCTCCAGGATGCGTAAAGCGCGCTCCGCGCCTGGCTCCTGGTCCGGAAGCGCAAGGGCCAGCCGGGCGACAACCTCGCGGTCCTCGAGCTTCTCGGCCGCCCCGGCCCTGGCCCCGGTCTCAACGGCAGCGTCCAGGGTTTCCCCTGCCCGCCTGGGGTCGCTCTTACTCATGCTCGTCCTCCAACCGCCAGAGCTCCTTCAGCTTCTCAATGGCCCGGCGGATGCGGCTCTTCACCGTTCCGAGCGGGAGGCCCGTGGCCTCGGCCATCTCCCCGTGGGTGCAGCCCAGGAAGAACGAAGCCAGGATCAACCGGCGATCGCTCTCCTCGAGGGTTTGGAGCAGACGAGCCACCTTCAGGGTCTCCAGGCAGTCCGTGGGGGGAGCTTCGAACACGGCCCAGGGCCCGTCCTCGGTCAGCACCAGGCGGTCCCTGCCCCGCTTGCGGAGAACATCGAGGGCTTTCGACCGGGCGATCACGGCCAGCCAGGCCAGAGGGCCGCCCCGGGTGGGCGTGTAGCTCCCCGCCTCCCGCCAGACCTTCAAGTAGGTGTCGTTCGTAGCCTCCTCCGCGTCGGCCGGATTCCGGGTGATCGCCAGGCAGATTCCCCAGACCCTGGACAGGGTGGCGCGGTACAGGCGGCGGAAGGCATCCCGGGATTCCTGGTCCCGCCTCGCGATCGAGGCGAGAAGATGGATCTGGCTCTCCGCCTGGGACGAATCCATGGGCTCGGGACCTCCCTGGTCTGCTGCGGACTATACGTCACCAGGGGCCTGGTTGGATGCACTGGAGGGCGGAGCTGAGGGTCAAGGCCTGGGGACGGTGGAGAGGACGCAGCGGAAGCCCGTGTCGCTGAGCCCGAAAGATGGATCGCGTCTGCCCCGATTGGAGACCCGCCCATCCCAAGTTCCAGGGCCCCAGGAGCCACCCCTAAGGACCCTGTACGCTCCATTTTGCGGTCCAGCGGGATTCTGCTCGGGGGACTTCTTGTAGTAGGTGCTGGAGTGCCAGTCGGCGCACCACTCCCAGACGTTCCCCAGCATGTCGTACAGACCGAAAGCGTTCGCCTGCTTCTGCTTCACCGGATGGGTGCCACCATTCGAGTTGCGCTCGTCCCAGGCAACTTGATCAATGCTCCCATATATGACGCCCGTGGTGTCACCTCTGGCCGCATTTTCCCATTCGGCTTCGGTTGGAAGCCGCTTCCCCGCCCAGGCGCAGTACCCCCGGGCCTGGCTCCAATCCACACAGTTCACCGGGTGCTGCTCCTTGCCAGCCACTTTCCAGGTGCAGCCCTCGTTCTCGCCTTGTTGTGGCGGCCTGCATCTCCTGCACTTGGCATAGGCCTCCACGGTTACTTCCGTCGCATCAATCCAATATTCCGAGAGCCAGACCTTGTGCGACGGCTTCTCGTCAGGACCGCAGTTCTCGTCCCCTGGGCTGCAACCCATGAGGAACTCTCCGGCCGGAATATGGACCATGCCCGCCGTTCCACCACTTGGGTCCTCATTGTTGTCCAGACGAAGGAGCAGGTTCCTGGCATCGGCCTCGTGGGGGTTGTCCTCCGGAAAGTCGTCGAGGAACTTCCGAACGACCAACGCACGCGCCTTGTGCGCCATATCCTTGTTGGCCGCGACTTCCGATACCTCCTGCCATGCTCCGGCCAGGTCGGCCTGACGGCGCTTCTGCTCCCCCGCGGCCTGTTCGGCCAGTGCAGCGTACCCAGAATCTGCGGGCTGAGCGCTGGCCAGCTTTGGGGGCGGAGCACCCACGCCCGCGAACAGGTTCACCACGGCCTTCTCCAGGCTCTCGACAACCTCGTCCTCACCGCAGTCCCCGCTCGCGGTCCCCGCTCCCTCGCTGGCTGCCCTCTTCAGATCGAACAGGTTGACCGTCACCTTGCACTTCTTGCCGAGCTTCAAGACCTGGCTGGACATGGTTTTCTGCGCTGCCAGCTCCTTGCCAACCTCGATCTGGCAGGACTCGTCGTAGCACTCCTTGTAGGAGGCCTTCTTCGCCTCGACAAGGCGTTCCTTGAGCTGAGACCGGGGGACGACCTGGAAGCCCTTGCTCGCAAGCAGCGAACCCAGGTAGTCGGTCAGACGGCTCCGCGTCTCCACGTCGAACTTGGGGCCGCGGACCTCGATGTCGAAGACCGCGACGATGGGACGGTCCTGGGCGAGGGCCGAGCCTTCTACGAGGAGAAGCAGGGACAGGGCGGCCACAAGTGGGGCAGCAGAAACCCTCATCAACAACCTCCTGGAGGTTCTGGGGATCGATGGTAGCCCTGGCGGGAAGACCGGGGCAAGGGCGGGAATCAGGGCCTGGGGGCGGTGGAGCTGGCGCAGCGGAAACCGATGCTGGTGAGCTCGGATCCCTGGTAGTAGCTGGCGCGATGAGAAGCGCGCCACATCCAGGACCCAGGGAACTTGGGCGACCCAGGGCACCAGGACCCACCCCGCTGAACTCTTTTCAACCCGAGATTCGGTCCATGGGGATCTCGACCCGGCGAGTCGTTGTAGTAGCTCCCCCCGTACCAATCCGAGCACCACTCCCAAGCGTTACCCAGCATGTCGTACAGGCCGTAGCCGTTCGGCTGCTTCTTCCCCACCGGGTGGGTCGCCCCGCCCGAATTCTGGTCGTACCAGGCGATCGCGTCGAGGTCGCCGTACCTCGCTCCAGGGGCCCCTCCCCGAGCCGCCTTCTCCCACTCCGCCTCTGTGGGCAGTCTCTTTCCGACCCACTCGCAGTAGCTTTTCGCCTGGCTCCAGTCCACACACACCGCTGGCTGGTCTTCTCCCCTGAACGGTTCCTGCACCCGCCCCTGAATCCAATTGCCCTCATGGTAGACGAAGCACGCCTCGTCGTCGAAGTGCTCCTGGCAATAGCCAATATCAACGCACTTCTTGTACTCGGCCACGGTCACTTCCGTCTTGTCCATCCAAAACTCGCTTACCCAGACCTTGTGCGGAGGCCGCTCGTCGGACTGACACTCTCCGTCCCCTGGGCTGCAGCCCATCAGGAACTCACCTGCTGGGATCCGTACCATTTCCACTGAACTGGACCCGCTGGTCGGTGGCTCCTGGCCTGTCGGACCTGGAGAAGGTCTGGCCGAGCCTGAAGAGGACTTCAACAGGTCCTCGATCGCCTCCTCCAAGCTCTTGACCACCCCGTCCTCGTCGCAATCTCCGCTTCCCGCCCCTGCCCCATCGCTCGCGGCCGTCTTCAGATCGAAGAGGTTCACGGTCACCTTGCACTGCTTGCCGAGCTTCAGAACCTGGCTGGCGAGCGACTTCTGGGCTGCCAGTTCCTTCCCGATCTCGATCTGGCAGCTCTCGTCGTAGCACTCCTTGTAGGAGCCTTTCTTGGCTTCCGTGAGCCGCTCCTTGAGCTGGGAGCGAGGGACGACCTTGAAGCCCTTCCGGGCCATGAGCGAGCCGAGGTAGTCGGTGAGCCTGTCGACCGTACCCTTGTCGAGCTTCGTGCCCTTCACCTCGAGGTCGAACACCGCCACGATGGGGCGGTCCTGGGCGAGGGCCGAGCCTTCTACGAAGAGAAGCAGGGACAGGGCGGCCACGAGTGGGGTGGCAGAAACCCTCATCATTGGCCTCCTGGAGGTTCTGGGGAGGGATCGTAGTCGACCGGGGGGCGGGAGGGCAAGGAGGGCGACCAGGGGCTCTCCCATCGACCCGAGGAACAAAAGCCAGCTCGCCAGCATTCAAAAATCAAGGACCGATGGCCGCGGAACCAGCACAACGGAAGCCGAAGTCGTCGCTCCAGAAGACCGGGAGGAGCCAGCCGCGGGCGGAGGAGCGAACGCGCCCCCCAGCCTTGTCGAACCAGGAACCGCCCCGCAGCACCCGGAACTGGCCGCTGCCCGGTCCGGCCGGGTCGCGGCCAGGCGAGCCCTTGTAGTAGCCCTCATCGTACCAGTCCGCACACCACTCCCACACGTTCCCCAGCATGTCATGGAGCCCGAAGGCGTTCGGCTGCTTCTTCCCCACGGGATGCGTTCCACCACCCGAGTTCTTGTCGTACCATGCGACCGCATCCAGCTCCCCGTACCTCGCGCTCGTTTGCCCTCCCCTCGCCGCCTTCTCCCACTCCGCCTCGGTCGGCAGCCTCTTCCCTGCCCAAGCGCAGAAGGCTCTGGCCTGGTCCCAGTCTACGCAGTTGACCGGGTGCTGGTCCTTCTCGGCCGTGCTCCAGGTGCAACTACCACCTGTCTTAGGCGTGCTGCACTTGCCCGCTACCACACACTTCTTGTACGCCGCCACCGTCACCTCGGTCGCGTCCATCCAGAACTCCGAGAGCCACACCTTGTGCGCAGGCTTCTCTATGGCCTCGCATTCACCATCCCCCGGGCTGCAGCCCATCAGGAAGTCGCCCGCTGGGATGAGGGCCATGCCGTTCTTCACCTTGGCAACGATCGAGTCCTGCGGTTCCTGGGCGAAGGCGTCGAGGCCCGCGGTCAAGACCAGACAGAGAAGACCCGCGGCCAATCCGGCTGTGCGCATCCCGATCCTCCAGGGGGTTACGACCTCGATGGTAGACCTGGCCGGGTATCCCAGGCAAGGAACCCCTGGGATCTCTGATGCCCCTCCGTCGCATTCAATGGTGCTTGCTTGGGAAGGGCCTTTACCTGGAGGGCGATTTCTTGCTGCGTGACCGCCTAGCGCAGACCGGGCACCAGGTGCCGCGCTTCACGCTGGCAGGTCTCGCGGTCCACCGGTGCCCACTCCCGCACTGCCACTCCAGGGGGGTATTCGCGTTGAGGTAGGCCTTCGACAGGCACACCCCTCCGCGCTCCTCGGCAAGCTGCCTCATCTCCCCGATGGTCAACCGCTTCGTCCCTGCGCAGGCTGGGCACCATGACCCATTCTTGATGTTCGCCGGAACTGCCTCCCACGTGTGGCCCCTGGCGCACTGCCACCTCAGCTTCGTGTTCATGTTGCGGTAGATCTTCGAGAGGCACCGGCCCCCTCGCGCCTTCGCCAGAGCTCGCATCGCCTCGATGCCGAGCCGCCTCGAGGCTGCCGAAGCCTCGGCACCACACCTCGGGCACCAGCGGCCGCTCCGGATGGCGTCCGGAGTGGCCCACCAGGTGTGGCCCTCTCGGCAACGCCAGCGGAGCCTCTTCCTCTTGCCGACATAGGCCTTCGAAAGGCACTCCCCACCCCTCGCCCTGGCGAGCTGAACCATGTCCTCGAGGCACCGAGGACCACGCTTCGAACACCTCGGGCACCACTTGCCAGCTCGAATGTCGCAAAATCTCGCCTGCCAGACGTGCCCGGCCGAACACCGCCAGGTGAGCTTCTCCTTGTTGTTCACGTAGGACTTCGACAGGCACCGCCCGCCGCGCCGGGCGGCGATCCGCCGCACGTCCTCGATGGTGAACTGCTCAGGCATCCTGGATAGCCCCTCCCTCGAACGGCTGGCCTGAGGCCAGGCCCGAGGAGACGAGCCGAACGTACCATCGGAAAACGCTGGGTCTCAAGGCCCCGCCCTGCGGCCGGCGGGCACCGGCGCCCGACCGACCGAGAGCCCGAAGCCCCGAAAGAAGGGCTGTGGATAGTGCCGCGGCCGACGGCGGATGTGGACGGACGGCGCTCCGAAGGACGTCGCAGTCCACAACCGCCTTGGACTGCGACCGCTCGGCCGGCACGCCGGCCGGACGGTCGGCTGTCCACACTCTCCACAGCCCCGACGACGGGATCTTTCTCTTCCCTATTTTCGGGATGGGGTAAGGGTGGAAAGCCAAAGGGTGGGACGATTCAGAAGGGGTCAGTCTCGAGCATCACGGTACATTTCGCCCACTTCGTCGCGAGGCAACGCGCCTCGGGGGCCAGGGCGTCCCATGAAGCCGGGCCGTAGAGGTAGCACTCCACGCCGCGCTCGGTGACCGCGGCGGTGAACATGACCTCGGCCTCTGCGCGATCAATCCGCTTGCTGGAGAGCTCCCAGCCGGAGGCCCCCCGCTGGTAGCAACTGACCAGCTCGAGTTGCGCGCCCCCCCAGAGCGCCGGGTCCGCGTTCTCCACGCACGTCTGCTCGCCCTGGCCGCAACGGTTCTCTGGCGTCCTGGCAAAGCAGGCCTCCAGTTCGGCCTGGGTAACGAGGGTTGCCTCCGCAGGTGCCGAGCTTGGTCGAGGGGTGCAGGACGGCAGCGCCAGGGCGGCCGAGACGGGCAGCAGAGCCAAGCGAGCCAGAAAGTAGGCCGGAATCCGCATCTGGAACCTCCAGGAGGTACGGGAGGGAATCGTAGCCTTGGCTGGAGAGACGGGACAAGGGCTTGGGGACGGTGGTGTTGGCGCAGCGGAAGCCGACTACATCGCGGTAGCCCCCTGTCAGAGCCTACTTCCGAAGTCTGCAACTCACTCAGGAGGCGTTGGCCTCAGGGCTGGTTCAGTAGGACAACGAGTTTGTCGGACAGCTCCTCAAGGCCCGCGACCAGCCGGTCGTCGTCGCACTTCTCGCGCACGGTGGCGGCCCCGATCTGCTTGTTCGAGGCGAGGTCCCACAGCGAGGCGCTGAGTTGGCAGTGGCCGCCGATCATGGCGATGCTCGTCTGGACCGACAGCTCGGCCGATGCGCCCGCAGGCCGCTCCCCCGCCCTGAGCCGCAGATCCGCCGTGGGCAGGCACTCGACCTGCACGCCGGAGAGCAAACGCCCGCGGAGGTAGTCGCGGAGGATCGCGAGCTCGTCCCCAGACAACGGGCTGCCGCGGCTCTCGGGGGTCAGCACCGCCAGGCGCGGGGTCCCGCCCCGGCCAGCCTTCGGGCGGGGGCGACTGAAGCTCTCGCCCAGAAGGGCGGCCAGCCGTTCGAAACCATCGATGATCAGGTCGGGTTGGCACTGCTTGCGCACCTGGACCGACCGCACCAGGAGGTTGGAGGAGGTGTCCATGACGTCCACCGCCATGAGGCAGTGGCTGCCCACCTTGCCCACCCAGGAGGAGAGGGCGAAGCCCGCGCCGGCCTTGCTGGCCAGGTGATGCCGGCACACAGGCTCGTGGCAGACGTCGAGCTCGCTGGCGGCCGTGGGCCCCAGGCGTTCAAGCATCTCCGAGCGGGGCAGCACCTGGAAAACGCCCGCCTCACCTAACCGGGTGCTCAGGTAGTCGCTCAGACTGTTCACCTCGTCGGCTGCGAGCGGCGAGCCCTTGCTCTCGGCCCGGAACACGGCCACCACGGGCGGCTTCTTGGCGGCAGCCCGGAGGGCCGCCGGCGGGAGGGGCGACACCAGCGCGGGCCCCTCGGGGGGAGGCGGCGGGGCGGCCTGGGATCCCTCGCGCTCGAAGCGCAGCAGGGCAGTGGCCAACCCCTCGGTCGCCTGCTCCAGGAGGCCGACCAGTGCCTCCTCCTCGCAGGACCCCTTCTTGGTCGCCGAAGCAACAATCCGCGGATCGGTCACCTTGAAAGCCTGGAGAGTCCATATGCAGGCGGCGCCGACCTTCGACACAGCCGCGGTGACCCGGTACTTCGGCTTCGTCTGGGCGATCGGGACCCTCCGGGAAACCACCTCGAAACGCTGCCCCTTCGCAAGCCACTCGCCCAGCGCGTCGGTCAGGGCCATGGCCGTGGCCGCGTCCAGCGGCGCCCCTTGCACCTCGATCAGGGCGACGTCGATCCTGGCAGCCTCCGCCGCCCTGGCCGGGGGCGAGAACGCCGCTCCGCTCATCGCCAGACACCCGACCCACACTGGCAGTATCCCGCGCATGGCTTCCTCCCTTGGGCCTGGCGGCAGGGCTCAGCCCCCGCCCACCAGGCGGACGATCTCTAGCTGGTCTCCGTCCTGCAGCTCGAGCGAGTCGAACTCGTCTCGCAGCATGTTCTCGCGGTTGCGCTCCACGGCCACGGCCAGGGGTTCGAGCCCGAGGGTAGCGAGCAGCCCGAGCAACTCAAACGGGGCCGAGAAGCTACGGCCCTCGCCGTTGAGTGCAATGCGCACGTCTGCCATCACGACCCTCCTACCTCAGCCCAGAAAACCCAGGTCCCAGTCCTTCCAGACGGCCTCGTAGCCCTGCCGCTTCAGCGCCGCGGCCACCTCGGCCGGCGAGCGCCGGTACGCCCCCTTGGGCTCCACCTTCTTATAGAGGGGAGCGCAACCGGTCAGGGAGAGCACAAGGAAGAGCATTGCCTGGCGTACGTGCATGGCGATCACCCTGAATGGAAGGACGTGATACAGGTCCCCAAGGCATCCGACCCAGGAGCCCTGCATGTCCGATAGCATGAACCTCACGCCGGGGTCGAGTGCTTCCAGGAACCTCCACGCTGGCAAGGGGCACCACGCGGGGCCTGACTGGCGGAAGGGCGCAGACGAAGGGCGGGAGGTGACCGCTGGGAGCATGGTGCCCGAAGCTCATCCGAGTGGTCAACAGCCACTGGCCGGACTGCGAGGAGGGCTGTGGACAGTCCCCTGGACTTCGGGGACTGCTCGGTGCTTCCGCACCGTCCCTTTGGCGAGGGAACGCGGTTTGCGCCTGCCCACTACTGCCTGGGCTGCGACCGCTCGGCCGCCAGGGCGGCCGGACGGTCGACTGACGGCGGATGTGGACGGACGGCGCTCCGAAGGACGTCGCAGCCCACATCCGCCTCGGACTGCGCCCGCTCGGCTGAAACGCCAGCCGGACGGGCGACTGTCCACAGCCGCTTGGACGGCCGCCCAGCACACCCGGCGCCTGCCCACACTCTCCACAGCCCCGACGACGGGATCTTTCTCTCTGGGGTTGCCAAGGAACTGCCGGGAAAGGACGGAAGGACGAGCGGGTGGTGAGCTTCACCAGCCCGGAGCTGATGGAGGTCCTGACCGGCCTGTGGCTCGCCGAGTTCGTGGCGGTGGAGTAGCGAGAGCAAGGGGCAAGGTTGCGGCAAGGCGCGACTTGGGATTCCGGGCTTCCGCTCCTATAATCGCCAGCCATGGGGTTCGCTGCTCACGCTGCAATCGCAATCCTGCTGATGCTCGGTTCGCTCTTGGGGGACTGCTCCCCAGGAAAGGTACTTCATCGCGCTCCAAGCCTCGAACGGTGCATCGAGCAAACCCTCGCCTCCCAACCAGCCTTCCACGTCGTTTACCAGGACGTGCTGGGAGAAGGTCCCGAAGCCTGGGATCCCGACCCTCGGTACCCAACCTACCAGGTCAACTGCATCGTCTGGCTTCAGTACGTACTGGCTGAGACCTTCGCATGCCAGGGCCTCGACAACGATCAATCGATGGACGCCATCCGGTACTTCGGAGGCGTACCCTCCTTCGCTACCAGGAAGCACTTCGTCGACTCCTGGCTGGCCATCGAGCCCGGGCCGCTCAGCGTTCTGGACTCCCAAGCATGCAAGCCTGATGCGTCCATGGAGATCCGTCTCGACTTCGCTCGGTTCAGGATGAGCAACGGCTTCCCCTGCAAGCTGGCCGAGGAGACGGACAAGCCACTGAAGATCGACTACCTGAGCCGAGAACGCTTCAGCCAGTGCTCGGATGCCCTTCCAGGCGGGTTCTACGTCTTCTTTGGTGTTGCGTCGGAGAAATACCTCGAACGATGGGGCAGAAGCTCCGGACCGATGGCACAGGTTCACGGATTCCTGCTCCATCAAGCGCACAACAAGAACGCTGCGATCGTCCATCACGCATCGATCGTCAAAGCCAAGGTCGTGTCGTCCAGCCTCTCGCGCCTTCTGGCCGAAACGGCAGACCTCTACCGAGGCTTCACGATCTTCAGGATTCGCGAGGATACCGGTTGGGTGAAGGGACTTGATCCGCTGAGTGTCGACGCAAGCTGCGAACAATCGATCCCGACAGGAAGGAAAGACCCCTTCTCAGAAGCCCTTCGCTAGGTCTCCCAGGCGACGCCAGGCGAGGGTCACTGCGACCTTGCCGCCGATCTTGCCGCCCCTCACCTTGAAAATGACCCATTCTCGTGCAGGTTGCTGCCCCTGGTTGATGCTGGCCTCTCCGATCAGGTCGTCGGACATCACGTCTGCATCATAGGCGAACATCACGACTGGGTTCTTCCCATCCCAGTCGAATACCCAGGTGTCCTCATTGGGCCCCTTACCGACCGGCGCATCCTGATGTTTCTTACCCTTCGGACGTTCGAGTGACCTGACCCCCGTACCCTCTCCTGACTTGAGCATGAACACGACATCGGGTGTATTATCACCAGCGTCCCAGGCCTCGCCAGTGACCTTGTTCTTCGAAACCACATACCGGGTGATGGTCAGCTCGTACCTGCCGGCCCCCTGCCCTGTCCCTTGGAGACCGGCAAGCGTCTTCGGCAGGCTGACGAGCTTCTTCTGAGCGACGGGATCGGCGGTCGCAAGAGACACCTTCATGTCGGCGTCCTTGGGGCCCGGATTCGTCACCACGAGAGCGTAGGTACCAGGCATCAGGGCGCAGCTCTGGTCCATGTCCCGGGTGGCCTCGCGGAATAGTTCCTTGACGTGGGAGAAGTTGCCGTACTCGAGCGACCCCACCACCGCGATGTAGTTCTTGTACTCCTCCATCCCGAGGACGTAGAAGCTCACCGGCTGCGCGGACCTGACCGTTGCCTTGATGTGCACTTCCTTGGGGTCGGTGAGGGTGAAGTACTCGCTGAAGTTCGTCTTTGCCTTGAGCACAACGTCCTTCTCGAAATCCGGCGTCGGCACCGGACCATCGGCTGCCAAGACGCTCAGGGAAATGGCCATCAAGAAAGTGACCAGTAGGGCTCGCTTCATCGCTGCGCCTCCAGTTCTGGATTTCCGAAGTCGCAAAGAGCTTATCAAGCGCGCTCCGCGCGGACAAGAGGAATCACCCTTCCACGATGGTGCCGGCTAGCTGAACGCTCTACCGGCCTAGGAGAACCGCCCAGCTGAAGCGGGTGGAGGTGAGCATGCCATCCCAAATGAGCCTCCTCACGAGGTTCGGGCTCACGCCCCAGCGCGCGGCGACCTCCCTGATCGACAGGAGGGTTCGGGAAGGGCTGGTATCCATGGTTTTCCTCCGGTGGGGGTTGTGGGACCGGAGGGTAGGTGGGCAGGAGGAAGGAGGGCAAGCAGGCAAGAGCAAGAAGTAAGGAACCCCCGGCGCTAGCTTCCCACCGCCAGGTGGGCAGAGACCATCGGTCCACGCTAGCGCCGCAGCCACAAGGTCCTGCAGTGCGCGCCACTCAAGCTCGGTTTCCTGGGCCATGCGCCGGGTGCGAAGCCTGCGGCGGCCGAGTTCGTGGTCCTCTCACCCAGACCCTGGGCCGGCCCATGGGGCGGCCCGCAGGCCAGGCTGGCAGGCTGTGAACCGACAACCCAAATATACCCTTGACAACATATTACCCAGGATGCATAATCCGGGTATGGTCGAGGTCGTCGTCACGGACGAGTTCGAGTGTTGGTACGAGGACCTCGAAGAACGAGACGCAGAGGAGGTGTACGTCAAGGTCGAGTTACTCCAGGAGAAAGGCGTTGCGCTGGGCTTCCCGCACAGCTCCGCCATCAAGGGTTCGAGGATCGCGCTCAGGGAGCTACGGGTCCAGTCGGCTGGTCGACCGCTCAGGGTATTCTACGCTTTCGACCCGTCGCGCAACGCCGTCCTGCTGGTCGGAGGCGACAAGACCGGGAACGAGCAGTTCTACGACCAGTACATAGCCCGGGCCGAGAGGATCTGGCGCGACTACTTGGAGGAGTGCAAAGGAGAGCAGACCTAGGTAGCGTCGACCACTTGTTATGATTAGTAATTTTGTATTGGAGATGTATCATGAAGACTAAGAAGTGGTCAGAGGTCAAGAAGCGAAGCTTCACCAAGGATCAGCTCCTCAAGCTCGACGAGCGGGTTGCCGACGAGCTATTCGAGATGGACCTCCGCGCACTGCGAGAGGTTCTGGAGATCACCCAGGAAGACCTGGCCCGTATCACTGAGATGAGCCAGTCGGAGGTCTCCAGGCTAGAGCGGCGCGCGGATCACAAGATTTCTACCCTCCGCCGACTCATCGAGGCCCTCGGAGGGGAGCTGGAGCTCATCGCTAACTTCGGCGACAAGCGGGTTCGGCTGCACGTGGTCTGACAGCCCTACAGTGGGCCAATGCGAGGGCCTTCTCGACCCGCAGCGCCTCCGGTCATCCACGCAGGGACACGATCGGGTCAGGCGCCACTCGTCGCAAATGCCAGATCGCCCCCCCCTCACATGCAGGCAGGACACTGCCACCCGGACCGTCCCCTACTTCTCCTCGAGGATCATCTGCGTGGCCGTGGCGAAGGCGTACAAGTTGCCCGCGGCGTCCTCGAGCCGCGCCTCGGTCACCGCAGTGCGCTTGCCCTTGCTCACCACGCTTCCGACCGCCCGGAGCGGACCCGTGTCCGGCCGCACCTGCCGCATCAGGTGGGTGCTCAGCTCGAGCGTCGCGTAGCCCACACCCTGGGGCAGAAGGGTGTGTAGAGCCACTCCGAGCGGCGCGTCCAGCACCGCGGCGTACCAGCCTCCGTGCACCGAGCCGATGGGGTTGTAGGCCCACGGCCCGGCCTCAGCCTCGAACACCGCCCGGCCGGGAGCCACCTCCTTCAGGGTGAACCCCAGGGTCACGCCGATGGGCACCCGGAGCTTCCGATCGATGATGCGCTGCATGGCCTCGAGGCCGGACAGCTCCCGGCCCTCGCGGCCGAGCTCCAGCGGATCGTCCCAGGCGGTGGTGCGCTGGTGTTCCATGGCGCCTCCATGCAAGAACCCGACCCTACCCTCGGCGCACCCGCGACGCAAGCCACCCCCTGCTGCAAGAGGTTGGTCACCCTCGGTGCTTCTCGCTCCAGGCAGTCCATGCTACCCTCCCTCCGTCGTCAGGAGCGCCGGCAGGAAACAGAGCGCTCCAGGGCAACGAGGGCAGCACCATGGACCTCATTGGGCAGCACGAGATCAAGCGCTTGCCGTGGAACAGCGCCACGGCCTCCGACATCATGGAGGCCGGACGCCGCCGGCACCACGTGACTGGCCTGGTTGAACTCGACGTGACCGTCGCCCGAGACCGGCTACGCGCGCTGCGCGCGCGGACTGGCGAGTCGCTGTCGTTCACCGGCTGGCTGGCTCACTGCCTCGGGCAGGCGCTCTCCGAGCACCGGCCGCTCAACTCCCACCGACACGGTCGGGGCCGCATGGTGACCTTCGACGACGTGGACGTGACCCTGATCGTCGAGCGCGCCGCGGGCGGGGCCAATCGGCCGCTCCCCTTCGTGCTCCGCCAGGCTGACAGAAAGTCGGTCGCCGACATCTCCCGGGAGATCCGGGCGGTGCAGACCTCCACTGTAGCCGAGGACGAGATGGTACTGGGAGGCGGTGGCTGGGCCCACCGGCTGGCCAGGCTACCGGGGCTGGCCGCGCTCTACGCCCTCGTGCCCTCGCCCGTCCGGCTGCTCTTCTGGAAGGCGCTCTCCAGGGACGCTTTCGCGGCCAAACGGATCATGGGCACCGCGGGGATCACCGCGGTCGGCATGATGGGGAAGGTTTGGGGCTGGCCGCTGACGGTAGGTGTTCACACGGTCGACCTCGCGGTGGGTAGCATCGTGCGGAGGCCTGCGGTGGTGGGCGAAGCCATCGCCAGCCGCGAGTTGCTCCCGGTCACCGTCCTCGTCGACCATGACCTCGTGGATGGCGCCCCGGCCGCCCGCTTCGTCGCGCGCCTGGCCGAGCTGGTCGAGGCATGCTACGGGCTCGAAGGCTGAGCTGCGACGGGCTGTCCAGCGTACCCCTGCCCTGCCTCTGGTCCCTGATGACCTTGAGCAGCTCCGGGCCCCTCCCTGCCGTCGGGCCGGGGTGGTATTGTCCAGGCCATGAGGTCAAGAACCCTCGGCACACTGGCCGTCCTCGTTGCCCTCGGGCTGGTTTCCTGCGCTCAGCACGCGGCGGCGCCGCGGCGTCTCGGGACTGGTCGTTCTGGGGTGCGGCACGGCCCGCCCGCCGGACCGGCGGACCCCAGGACCACCCTGCGGGTGCACTTCATCGACGTCGGGCAGGCGGATGCCGTCCTCCTCGAGTTCCCGTGCGCTGTCATGCTGGTCGACCTCGGAGCCGAGAAAAACAAAAAGTTCGATGGCGTCCAAGCGCTCAGATCCTACCTGGAAGCCTTCTTCGACCGCAGGCCCGACCTCAACTCTACCCTCAAGCTCCTCGCCGTGACCCACCCACACATCGATCACGTCCGCGGAGTCGGCCTGCTCCTGTCCCCCAACTCGCCGTTCAAGGTCGCCAACATCATCACCAACGGGCTCGAGCTCTCCTCCGGGGGAAGGCAGCAGAAGCGCCTCCATGCCTGGGCGGAAGCGCAGGGAGTGCCCCTCCAGAAGATCTCCCTGAGGGACGTTCCTCCCAAGCTCGGGCTCACCAGCGCAATCATCGACCCGATCCGGTGCGAGGCCGTGGACCCGGAAATCCGGGTGCTCTTCAGTACTCCGGACCTCCAGCCGGACGACTGGCGCACCGCCGAATTCGAGAACGTCAACAACCGGTCCATGGTCCTCCGCGTGACCTTCGGGGACACCTCCCTCCTCCTCATGGCCGACCTGGAGGAAAAGGGGATCTCCACGCTCCTCAACCTCATGCGCGACTCCCCTCTCCTCGACGCCGACGTCCTGAAGGTCGGGCACCATGGGAGCTGGAACGCGACCAACACGGACCTCCTGGACGCCGTCACGCCTGACCTCGCCGTCATCATGATGGGCCCGAGCGATCGCGAGGTCGCCTGGTCCGCCTGGGCCTACGGCCACCCGAGAAGGGACACGGTCGAGATGCTGGTCGAGGCGGTCACCTTATCCCGGACGCCCGCCGTCGAGGTGCCCGTGGCGACCAAGGCAAAGCAGTTCGAGCTCATGCGGATCGGGAAGGCGGTCTACGGCACCGGCTGGGACGGAACGGTCGTCATCGAGGCCGGAACCACGGGGAAGGCAAGAAGGGTGGAGTAGGCAGAGCCTCCGGGGGCTGAAGATGGTGCCGTGCCTGCCGCCAGTGGATGGCCCTTCCAGCCTGAGTCAAGGCGGCTTGGGGCAGGACGAGAGGTTGTACCCACCCTGTGATAAACGCTGAGATCCTTGACCCTTAGCCGAGTACCAAGGTAGCTTCATTTGGGGCCGGCCAGCAGGGCTTGACAATGACCTTGGGCAAGTGGTGAAAATAGCAATTTAATCGCTCCATTCTGAAGAGGCGTGAACTGACCATGTGCAAGGTGACCCATGAGTAAACGCACTGCTACGTTGGCACCTGACTGGAAGTCAGAACCAGTTGCCGTTGACGATCTGCTACTGGATCCGAACAATCCGCGCCTTCGCGATGTTGGGATCGACGAAAAGGCTTCGCAGACGGAGATCCTCGAGGCACTGTGGCGGGGTATGGCGGTTGACGAAGTAGCCCTTTCTATTGCCAACAACGGATTCTACCCTCATGAACCACTGTTCGCCGCAAAAGAGGGCGGCAAGCTATACGTTGTCGAAGGCAACCGTCGCCTTGCGGCGGTCAAGCTGCTGCGGAATGCGCACCTACGCAAGGAAGTCGGCGCGATTGGGCTGCCGGAACTGTCCACCGCAGACCTCAACAAGCTGGAGAGGGTTCCGGTAATCCAGTGCGCCCGAGGCGATATTTGGGCATTCCTAGGTTTCAAGCATATCAACGGGCCTCAGGCATGGGACTCATACCCGAAGGCGCACTACATCGCCTGGGTACGGAACAATCTAGGCGTAAGTCTCGATGATATTGCGACGCGAATCGGCGATAAGCACAGCACGGTTGCTCGCTACTACGACGCGTTGATGGTCTTGGAGCAAGCCGAAAAAGCTGGTGTGTTCAACCGCGAAGATCGTTTTAAGCAGCACTTCTCCTTTTCTCACCTTTTCACAGGACTTGGGTACTCAGGCATCCGCAAGTTTCTTGGCCTTCCAGTCGGTGAGAAGGCATTAGGAAAACAGGATCCCGTCCCGAAGAAGAATGAGAAGCAGTTGGGCGAACTGCTCCTCTGGATGTATGGAAGTAAGAACGACGACAGAAAGCCGATCATCCAAAGTCAGAATCCTGACCTTCGTCACCTCGACGATGTGCTCCTTAGCCAAGATGGCACAATTGCTCTCCGGAAGGGGCTTCCGTTAGGTGTATCCCTAGAGATCAGCAAAGGCGACGAGCGCGTATTCCGCGAGTCGCTCGTAGAGGCCAAGCAGAATCTTCAGAAGGCACGTGGGACAGTCCTTACTGGCTTCAGCAGCAATCAGGACCTTCTGCGCATGGCGAAAGAGATCTCCGAGTTAATCGATGCGTTAATCAATGACATGGAAGCTTCTGTCGCGGGGCCAGCGGATCGGCAGCGACGCCGCGGTCAGTCTTGAGCATCGTCACGGAAGTACCAATCGCCAGCGCCGACATTGAACAGCTGGCTGATTGGGTCGAATGCCAGGCGCTTCTTTCGTCATCAAAACAGTGCTCGCGAGCGAGTCTCGCGCGGGCGTTGTTTCGCACAGGAACAACGGACACCGTAGGCCAGACCGACGATGCTGACGACAGCTTAGTTGTAGGTTCTGGACCGAACGTCAGCCAGCAGGTTGCCGACGACGCCTTTAGCGAAATCGAAAACCGGGGTAAAGCGTGCGGAAATGCGTACCCCTTTGAAATCGATCAAGGCGGTATTCGCCTCAAACAAATAGACCCTGCAGAATCCGATTACATTTTTCTCCTTCTCCTGACCAAGCTAGGACCTACAAACGGCCATGATGGTACCGCAGTGCTGTTCGAGTATCTGTGCGCGCACGCGGCTTGCACCTACTTCGGTGGCACAACCAATTTGGCGAAGGTCCTGCGCATTGGAGCACCACGACGACCACCTCTGGCAACTCTCAGCGCCGCGGTAGACGAAATGTGCTCCCAACTGGGCGAAGGAGGTGGGTGCAAGTCTTCGAAGAAGATGGCGCACAATGTCGGCGATGGACAACTTGACATCGTCGCCTGGAGAAAATTTCTGGATGACCGGGTTGGTAAATTGATCGCGTTTGGACAGTGTGCCGCAGGCCTCAGCGATTGGGAAGATAAACTGACAGAACTCGACTCAACGAGTTTTGCTAAGAAGTGGCTTCGCGAATCGTTTGCCGCCGACCCGATCCGTTTCTTCTTTGTCCCGTGGAGGGTAAGCCAAAAAAAGTGGTACGATATTTCTTGCAGTGCCGGAATCGTTTTTGACCGCTCAAGAATCGTGGCTTGCATCGAGAGACTTGATCCGGAGCTCGCCAAACGGCGCAAAGAAGCGACTGAAGAGATGGTCAAAAGGGCCTTGATTACAAAGACATCGAAAGGCAAGAAGACAAATAAATCCAAAAGGAACGCCGCCTGACGCAAAGGAAGAGGCGGAAAATGGCCATGCCAGCACCATTGGCTCGAAGAGAAAAGGGACCTCACGAGCTACCCAAGCGGCATCGCTTCCACGCGTTGTGTCCATACTTCGCGATGTTTCCAGAAAGCTTCGCCGAGATTTGGATCTCGCGTCTGACTAGGCCCGGTGACATCGTAATCGACCCTTTCTGCGGTCGTGGGACACTCCCTTTTCAGGCGCTGCTGATGGGCCGGAAGGCTGTCGGTTCAGATATTAATCCAGTTGCATATTGTGTTTCGCGCGCTAAGACCTGTGCCCCCCCGAAAGCCTCCCTTCTTCGTCGACTCACCTCTCTGGAAAAGATATATAATCCAGAACCATTCGAAAGACAGCGAACAAAACTTCCCGAGTTTTTCCGTTACGCCTATCGACCTTCAACTCTTCGGCAGATCCTTTTCCTTCGCGAACAGCTAGATTACAAGCGCTCCGACACGGACTGCATGCTGGCGGCGTTGGTGCTTGGCTCGCTTCACGGTGAGAGCGAGCATTCCCCGACATACCTCAGCAACCAAATGCCGCACACAATCAGCACTAAGCCTGCCTATTCGGTCCGATTCTGGAAAGAGCGCGGCCTTAGTGCACCAAATCGCGATGCTTTTGCTCTTCTGAGGGATCGGATCATTTTCCGGTACGAGAGTCCTCGACCTTCCGGCAGGGCGACTGTCATGCAACTCGATATCCGTGATCTACCGCGGACGATAGACCTTTTACCAGAACCGATTCGGCATGTCATTACGTCTCCGCCATACCTTGACGTCACAAGTTACGAGGAAGACCAGTGGTTACGCCTTTGGTTTCTGGGAAACCCACCACACCCTACATACGACAAAATTAGCCGGGATGATCGGCATGAGAAGCCCGATGATTATTGGGGGTTGATTGCTGATATGTGGCGCTCGTTGGGGATTATTCTGGCCGAGCGGGCCCACATCGTCATCCGCCTGGGCGCGGTGAGAATCAAGCCAAAGCGACTGCTTGATATGCTCGAAGGCTCCTCGTCGTTCGCTCGTCGGCGGGTAAAATTAGTGGCACATGGACTCAGTGCAATCGAACGACGGCAAACCGATTCGTTTCGCCCCGGCTCGCATGGTTGCAAGGTCGAAATCGACTGTCACTTTGCAATGGCATAGCCTGGCCTACGTCGCGATTGCTTGATCTATAGCCTCAGTTCAACCCCAACGCTTTGAACGCTGCCTGGCGCAGGTCACCGAAAAAGATCGGGTCTACCTTTTCCAGGACGTCCGGGTTGACCTCAAGGAATTGCCGTTTGTTCTCGATGGGGATGAGCGCCCGCTTGGCGCCGTTGTCCATCGCAACCTGGAGCGGCTCGACCAACGACCGCACCGGCTTGACGTTGCCCTGGATGCTCAAATCGCCGAGGACAAGGAGGCCGGGCTGGGGCGCTGCCTTCCGTAAAATCGAGTAGGCGGCGATGAAGAAGGCGACGCCGACCTCGGCAATGACCTTGTTGCCGAGAAGGTCGATGGCCTCAACGTGGAAGTCGGAGGTGTCCACCTCGCGACCGACTCCGAAGGCGTTCTTGCTGGTGAGGAGGTAGCTGAAGGCTCGGCTGATCGACTCCTTCATGTCGCCAGAGATGCCGCCGGCCGGCTTCAGCTTGCCGGTACCTGACGACAGGCTCACCTCGATGCGGTACAGGCCCACTGTGCCGTCGCCACTGACCGAGGCGGTATAGACGGTTCCTGGTGGCAGCGGGTTCGCCGAGATGAGATCACGCCCGCCTTGCTCGGGGACGCCCACGAACCTCTCCTCCCCGCTTTCGCTGACCAGATAGCTGAACGAAGTCTGGTAGTACTCGAAGGAGCCCATCTTCTTGAGCTGTTCCTTGACCCGTCGCCGACCTTCGAGCGCGAGCTCGAGTATCTCACCGAGGTCCTCTCGGGACACCTGGCCGTGGGGATGAAGGATCTTCACCAGGCCGGAGACGGTTCGTCGGATGGCCTTCCGGTCGCGGGCGTTCAGATGAGCTCCGAGAGAGAAGTGGTGGTCGATGATCTCGGTGTAGTTGTGCTTGCGCAGGTCGCGGAGGGCCTCGGCCAGGTAGTCGACGACGAAACCGTAGTGGTCGGTGAAGTGCTCGTTGCGCATCTTGGGGATTTCCCAACCTGGCAGGTAGAAGTGCAGGCGATCGATGAACGCCATGTCGTCGCGGATGACGTCTGGCATGGGCGCGAAAAGGTGGCCGGTCTGCACCATGACGTCCACGGGCTGCTGGGTGTTTCCGAACATGGCGAAGCTGGCATAGCCAGCCATCGCCTCTTGCCCTCGCTGGAATTGCCCAGATTCGCAGTAGGTCTTCATCATGGTGATGACCTCCTTGGGCATCTTCTGGAGGTCAGCCACCTCATCGAAGCCAATGGCGTCCCAGATCTGCACCATTCCCTTGTAGCGGCCCTGCTGCTGGCCGAAGAGGTTGGCTACCGTCGTCGGACCCGTGAGCAAGGCCGCGTAGGGCGAGAATTCCTGAACAGCGTAGCTCTTGCCCGTGCCGCGAGGTCCGAGCTCCACCATGTTGAAGTTCCGCTCGCACAGCGGAATAAGGCGCGTCAGGAACAGCAGCTTGAGCCGCCGCTCCATGACCGACGGTTCGTAACCCATGCTGCGCAGCATGAGATCGAGCCACTCGTCGGTGGTGAACTCGGCGCGGAGCTTCCGGTACTCGTCCAGGTCGAACGTGGCGACCTGGATCGGGGTAAGCTTGTCGATCCAGAACGGGTACTTCCCTTTGGTCTCCTCGTCGTACTCGAAGCGCACGTCGACCTGCGCCCAGATGCCGCCGGTGAGGAGGCGATCGAAGTCGCGCACGTAGTGGTCAGGGATGTGGACGTATTTGTGCCCGAAATTGGTGACCTCGGCCCAGTACTGGGAGTCGACGAGGCGCACCTTCACCTTGTCGATGAAGGTGTGCTTGTGGTTCTCCTTGACCTTGCTCTGCGCCTTGGTGCTCTCGTCCGGCCGGATGTAGTTGTCGGCCAGCGTGTCGTTGACGACCTGGAGCCCCATCTGGATCGCCAAGTCGTCGCTGGACGCGCAGTACTTGCCGAGCAAGTACTCGAGGACGAAGACGGGCACGTTGGCGCCGACCTTGACCTTCCGGACCAGATCCTTGCGTACGACCTTGCCGGCGAAGACGCGGTTCGCCTTGTCGTCGAGGGCATCCCTTGTCAGCGTCTGTTCGTTGCTCATGGCTAGATCCCCAATCTCACCGGTAGCTCTTCGGACTGGGCGAGCACGGCATCGGTCGCGGGGTCCTGGACTACCACGCGGATGGCGGTGCAATCGTCGCGGGTGAGCATCAGCCCGATGCTGGCCTCTGACCCGGGCTTGACGTGAAGCACTCCGCTCCCGCGATCGAAGTCGGCGCCGACCACCATGCCGGCCTGGCCGACTTGCTCGCTCCCGCAGACGAGCACCACTCGAAGCGCGACAGCTTCAGTCGCAAAGAGGCTCGGCATCACGACCACACGGATGCCGAAGGTCCTGTTTGTGATCCTGTCTGGAACGCCGCGCAGCTCGGCCACGGTCTCCTTGGACGGCTTGGACTCACGCGATGGCATCCGCAGGCTGAGCACGGGAATGACGAGCTCCTGGAGGCTGAAGCCGCCGTGATGAAAACAGAGCCCGCCAGCAGCCTTGAAAACACCCAGGCTGGTCGGGAAGACGAAGTCGAGGTCAGTCTGGTAGCCCAGCTCAGCACCAGTAATGCGAACCGTGCCCGTCGGCGTGGTCCCACCTCGACCGATCCAGCACCGCCGGTGGATGTCCAGGGTGTCGCCCCCCGGATTGTCGGTGCGCATGTCCTCGTCCTTCCGGATCGAGAACTGGTGGCCGTGGTCTCCTGTGATGACGAAGTTCGCGATACCCGTTGCGGCGAGCTTCTTCACAGCGCGGGCGATGTTGCCGATGATCGTGTCCATCACCTGGCGAGCCAGAAGATCGCCGTCCATCTCCCCCATGAAGTCGATCTCCTGAGAGCGGACAACCACGAGGGATGACTCGCCGACGAGCTTCACGAGCTTCGAAGGTGGGGTGCTCAGGAGCTTGCCGAGCGTGACGTCGACGGCGTCTGGTACTTTGGCCTTCAGGAACTTCAAACGCTCGTTCAGGCCCGGCATGACCGAGCCCTCGAGGTTGGCCGCCAGCTTCCCCTTCTGGTCCACAACCGCAAAGCTTGCCGACGCCCCTGGAAGCAGAGCGGCCATTCCGACCGGGGTAATCGACGGCAGCGCAGCGATGGCCGGCCGGACAGAAAGGTCTTTCGCTCCTTGGAGCTGCTTCGCCAGATCGACGCCCATCTCAAACCGCAGCGCGTCCACGATGAAGTAGGCGGTGCGGCCGCCCATCGTTTGCACCACGTCCGGGTAGATCCGGGTCTGGTGTAGCGCTCCCTTCACAGTCCACGTGGCCTCGCCGAATGCCTTGGCGAACCCCTCGGCCATGCGCTTGAGGAGCTCCTCGTGCTCGCGACGGATGACCGAGAGCGCCTTCTCCGTCTCTGGCTCTTCGTCCATTTTGGCTGCCCAGGTCTCAAGGCGGCGCTGGAGCGCATCGACCTGGTGCCATCCACCGTCGCTAGCGTAGGCGGCGACCCACTTACCCGGCTCAGCGCCGACCTTCGTGAGGCTGGGTCTGACGCGCTCGATCTCCTGGCCCAGCTCGGCCATGAGCCGACAAACCTCCCACTGCGCCTGGCGACCGACGTCGCGGTCTACCCAGAAGCTACGGCTCCTCCCGGCAACGATGCTGCCGGCCTCGTCGTAGCGCTTGGCCGCGATCAGCTCACCTGCGTAGGCGAGCAGCTGGCGCTCCTCGAAGCGGAAGGTATCGATGCTGCCAAGGTGCGCCGCGCTGAGCTTCGCTCCCTCCAGATTGAGATCTGAAGCGACTCTGTCGGCAAGAACCAAGTACCGCTCGGCATGCGTCCTGCGCAGGGTTTCGGCCACTTCTCGGAGGCGGTCGACCTGCTCCTTGCCTGGTGGAACCGGGACCATGCTCACCGACGCCGGCGGATCGCAGGTCAGGTCCGACCGGAACTCCCCCACAAGCACGAAGCGCAGGGTCTTCTCGCGGGCCTCGAGGACGGTCGTGGGCTCAGGCAGAACGAGCCCCAACCGGGCCTCGACCAGCTTCAGAAGCTCGGGGGTGGCGTCCTTCGCCTGAATGGCCCCGTCCTTCGACTCATCGGCAAGCCATCGAGCGAGCAGCGCCTCACTCTGAGCGCCATCGAAGAGGGTGCGAAGAACCGATGCCTGCGCGCCACCGTCGCCCTGGGCGAGGAAGGAGACGATGTCGTCGTAGGTAACCGCCGCCGGCCGAAGCATCTCGTCGATCTGACCGTCGGTGAACTTCTTGCGGAGAACGTTCAACGCGAGTCGCTTGAGCTGGGGCTCGTAGCAAATGCCGCCCTTCTCCATCTCCATCAGGACAGAAGTCTTTCGGTCCCGCGCGACGCCTGGGAGGTAGATGATGAGCGGTTCAGGCTTCTCCAAAGCAGCGATCGGCTCGACGGCGGCGCGCACGCCGAAGAAGCTGCCCGCGTAGCGGGCCACGAAGGTCAGGCGCTCGCCGATGAACACACGCGGAAGGCCTTCGTAACCCTGGCCGACTTCGGGCAGCTCGCGGTCAAAGAACGGCTGGAACTCGTTCCTTGGGTCGTAGAAGACGACAACCGAATGCTTCATGAGCATGTCGTCGAGCTGCTGAACCAGATAATCGTGGAACGGGTGCATCACGACCGACCTCCTGGCTCACCGACTGCTACCCGCCGCGGCGACTTCTTTCTGCCGCCTCCACGCGCACCGCTCGGTGCTGACGCCTCAAGAAGGCTCCCGAGCGCGGCCTTCACCGAGGCCGAGGTGCTCTCTGCGACGAGGCGGTCAACGACGTCCTTGCCTACCTTCTTGGGCTTCCACTTGCCGTCTTCGCCCTCCTCCCAAAAGACCTCTTCGAGCCCATGGGCGATGGCGAGGCTTCGGTCCTTGGCGCACTTCGGAACCACGCGCTCAGGCCAGAGGTGCATGGCGAGGTGGGCCCAGTCGTAGTCGCCCGCCACGAGCTTGTCCCAGCATTGCTTGCACTCCTTCTGCCAGGGCCTGTGCTGGGGCACGAGGCGCCAGAGCGGGGCGAAGTTGATGATCACGCCGTCGTTGAGGTCCGGGTTCCAGAGCGGCGCGACCCGAGCCACCTCTTCCTGGAACGCGCGCAACTCAGCGACGAAGTGCTCCTGGGCGTCGAACTCCTTGCGCTGGCTCGCCGATGGATTGGGACCCGCGTCCTGCACGAGGCTCGTGAGCTTGCGCTCCTCGTGCTTGAGCTTGGGCTCCACGTAGTCGTTGAGCACGCGGTACAGCGTGTCGCGCGTGAAGCGATGGTAGTAGAGCCAGACCGAGTAACCCGCCGCGGGCGTCGCGAGCTGCCAGTAGATGGGGGCCTGGCGACGGCTCTTCGAGTACATCTTGATATGCATCGAGAAGAACTCTCTGGCGAGCCATCCACTGAGGTTCTCAGGCACGTCGACCTTCACGCGCTCGGCGACGGCCTGGGCGCGCGCCGTGAGGTCGTCGGCGTGGCCTTCGTCGTCAACGAGGATGTCGGGACGTTCGGCGGGCTCTTCGCCCTCCGGGTACATGCCGGGCGAACGCGAAGGGAGCGGATCGAACGGCTCGGGCTCGCGCGGGATGGGCCGCTCGCCGGTGGCGAGGCGCGGGTCGAAGCGGCCGAAGGCGACACCGACGAGCCACGAGAATAAACTGTCCGATGTCGGAGCCGAATCATTGTCCTCGTCGCGCGTGGCCTCATCTTCGCCGTCTTCGGGCACGCCAGCATCGTCCGCGTCTGCCATGGGGCTCCATTTGGACAAAGCCTCAATGGACGCGCGATCCTGCGGCCCGATGCCGTAAAGGAGGAAGGCGATGTCGTCGATTCGCGTCTGGATTACTTCGAGTTCTTGCTCGATGTCCTGACGAGAAATTCCGGCGATCTTCTCACTCAACCCCAAGGGGAGCAGGAATGTTCGCGATGCTTCTGCAGTCGTATCAAGCGAGCGCCGCAGAGACCAGGCTCGTCGGGCGAGGCTAACGAGCAGATGGCGGTCCTCTTCGCTCATCCGAGGAATCGGAACCTTTTCAATCAGACCAGACTCGTACTGAACACCACCAACCTTCCCTGCGAAGATACGAACGGCGTAGTCAGCAGCGGTGGAATTGAGCAGCGCCAGCATCCACGGCAGCTCTTTCTCGTCAGCAATGGCCACCTTGCCGCCAACACTGAATGCGCACCCCTTGGGCAGAGCCTGCACCGACAGTCGGATACCTCGAAGAGGCCACGTCAGTGCGGCCTTGAAGTAGTTCTCCGCGCCAACGGGAGTGCTTTGCCACCGTCCAGGACGACCGATGAAACCGAAGAACGTCTCGCGATCGTCATCCCACGGAACCGAGATCGGAACTTCCTTCGCGAACGGACTGAACTTGCTGCCTTGGTTGTACGGAAGGTAGCGACGGCGCGGTGCATCTCTCGCTGGCGTCTCACACCAAAACCGGCAGTACCGGAAGTCGTCACACGTGGACGCCCCGTTGCATGCCATGCGGTCTTCGGTACGGAATGGCTCTGCTTGGCTGAACGCATTCTGCACCGCATCCGAGAGCCAGTACGCGAAGGGCGACGTGGGAATCCGCCTGAAAGCTTCGACTTCTCGGGTGAACGTGGTGCCCGATGAAACCTCGGCGGGCAGCTGGCGAAGCTCGCCAATGGCCCGGAGGAGATCGCTGGCTTTCACGTCAACTGCGGTGTCTAGCAGGCGAAAGAAAACCGTCATACGAGCCTCTCAAGGCAGTAGGCCGCCGTCTCGACCATCGCACTGTCGAGGACTCCGACGCCTAGGTCTGCGAAGACTACAGGTGGCGCTTGAGCAAGGAGAACCTCCTCGCGCCACCTCTGGAAGCTCGACAGGAAGAAGCCCGTGCGTGAGGTAATGGCGCCGAGCAATCCGTGCTGGTGCAAGAGCCTGATGCCGCACTCCACGAAGGCCGCATAAATGTCGTTCTTCGTCCTTGGATAGGCCTTCTCAAACTCCTTCTTGGCAGCCAGACTCGCTGCGCCGAACGGAGGATTCATTAGAACCACATCAAAACGCTTGCGCAGGAGCTCAATCAGCGCGATTCCCTGTGCTGCGTCACCCGCGAAGAGTCGCCGCCTGATGCTGTTACTGTTTGCCGCGGCTTCAGCGAAGATCCGTAGCGCTTCCACAATGCGCGTCTCGGCCTCGTGGAAGAAACTGTCATCGCTAATGCCCGAGATATCGAGCTCGCCCTGCTTCTGGGCAGGCTCGAGGCCAGGGAGATACCCCTTCTTGAGCTCCTTCCGCCGAGCCACGAACTGTTCGCGCGCTATGCGCAGATCCGAAGCGATAGTTTCCTCAACAGGAATGAGCGTGCCGAGGTCACCGGCAAGCCGCATCGCGTCCACCATCTTCCGGAAGAGATCACGAAGAAGAGGAGGATCGAGCCCCGCGCCAAACTCCTCGACCATCGCCTGGTCGCCTGGCATCGGTTCAGCCACGACGACGTGCGTCCGACGCACAGGTGGACGTCCTATTGCCGGAATGCGTGCGTCCTTCCACGCCCGTTGGGCGCGCAACCATAGCGCAAGCGCAGCGATCTGCGCTGCGCGAGGGTCGATGTCTACGCCGTGGAGGTTGTGCTCAAGGATAAGCGCCGGTATCGAACGCCTCAGTCCTTCGATGTCCGGATAGTCGTCTCGTAGGGTCTGACCGGTTGCTTGGTTTCGGGCACCCGACGCATTGGCAGCCCAGGCCTCCTCGTAGATCGTCAGGAGAAGGTCGAAGCAGTAGAGCAAGAAGTGGCCAGAGCCACAGGCCGGATCGAGAACGCGAAGGTCGCGCGGATCTTTCCTGGGACGATCACGCTTCTGATCTTCTTCGCTTCGCACGAAGTACCGACACTTCTCGGCGAGGATGCTGCCATCACCGTGCATCTCGAGCCACGTTCGCCCAAGCGTGTTGTCGACAAGGAACTCAACCACGTAGCGAGGGGTGAAGAACTGGTTCCGTACCGCGAGCTCATGGCTGTTGCGCGGTGCTTGTGAACCACCGCGTTTGACATCGCGCATCTGCGCTCGTTCATCATCGGCGTTGAAGTATTGGTAGACCCATCCGATGGTCTCGTCCTGAGACCAGATGTCAGGGTTCAGGGTTCCGGGTTTAGGATTCGAGCCTGCATCCTGCACCCCGGACCCAGTACCCCCAGCCAGTTGTTCATCATTCAGAATCTGAAGCAGCTCCTGCAGCGCCTGCCGGCGGGGCCACAGCAGGCTCGCCGGGTCTCGGCGGTCAAAGAGGACGCGCACCTCGCGGCCGATCTCATCGAAGATGCTCTCGATGTAGAGCCGGTATCCGTGGTCGGGAAGCTGCACCAGGCCCGGGGCGAGACCGGTGAATTCCTTGAAGCCGGCCGACTGGTCTCCACGAGACACGCACTCCTGGACCAGGTCCCGCGCCTCGAGCATCTTGAGAGCCACGAAGCGGTTGAGCATCGTGAATGCCGCCTCGCGCAGGTAGCTCGCCACGGCCTCTGCGGGCTTCATCCCTCCTGAGCGCTCGTGCTCGACCGCAGCCACGAGCTTGGTGCGCAGCACACGCTGCTCAGCGTCGAGGTGGCTGCCCGGCTCTGCGGCAATCGTGCCGTCCGCGCGGATGTCGAAGACACCGCCGAGCTGCTCACTGTACTCGCGCTCGAGCAGCGCCCGGGCAGCCTGGGTCGCGCGCTGGATGCGGTTGCGTGTTTCCTTGTCCATGGTCAGGGTCCAGGGTTCGGGGTTCGGGGTTCAGGCTCGGACCGATTCAGCGAAGCACGTAGCCCGTTCAGCATCCTGCCCACTTCCGAGGCAAGGTTCCGGAAATGTTCCAGGGTGCTTTCGTCGGAATAGCCGAAGCGCAGACACAGGTCTGCTTGGGTCTCGAGCTCAAGCAGAGATCCGTACGCGATTCCAACAAGTCGAGCGTAGTCTTTTCCGCCCCGGCCATAGCCTTCGGCAATGTTGGACGGGATAGAGACCGCAGCCCGACGCATCTGCGATACCAAGCCGTAGAGCTCTTCTCGCGGGAAGGTGGACGTGATGCGATGAACTTGTTCTGCAAGGTCCAACCCTCGCTGCCAGACTTTGAGTTGCCGATGTCCTCTATCCGTCATCGCCTCACCTGAACCCTGCACCTTGTTCACTGCACGAGAATCTTCTTGCCGGCGCCGATGAGCTCCAGGCACTGGTCTTTGAGTCCGTCGAGCGCTTGGTCGAGCTGCTCCTCGGTCTCGATTCCACCCGAGAAGTAGCTCGAGGCGGTGACCCGGACGACGCGGTTGCCGTCGACGTGTCGCAGCGTCTCCTCAATGGCCTGGCTCAAGAGCCCGGGGCAGGCGTGGAGGTCGGCCCGGAGCAGCGGAATCGACTGGCTCACCGCATTTGAGGTCTCGGCCCGCGAAGCAAGCGGTGCCGCGACGCGCTTCTGCTGCTCCTCATTGAGCTTCTCCCAGCCAGGCGTCGACTTCAGCTTCACAAGGGCCTGCCCATAGGCTGCCACCCGCGCCTGCTCGGCCGCATCGTGTCGCTTCTTGAACTCGGCCTCGAGTTCCCGGGTGTACTCATCGATCGCGGGCAGCTCCCGGAAGAAGGTCTCTTTGGCCATCAGGTCCCTGAGCTTCTCGGCGTGCTCACGCAAAGACGGGCTGAGGTCGGGCTCATCCTGGAGGAAGGCCCAGATCGCGTCGAGCGCCTTCCTGGCGCGGCCGAGGTCGTGCAGGCGCGGTGTGGTGAGAGCATGCGCAAGCTCCGCACTGCGTTTCACCGCCTCCTTGATCTCCTTGTGGGCGGCGTTGAAGGTCACGATCGCATTGTCCTCCTTGCCCGACCGGATCGACCGCATCTGGTCGAGAGAGCCACGCAGGGCGTCCACGCCCGGCAGCGCGTTTTCACGCAGGAGCGTGTAGGCGTCTTCGACGTCGACTTCGCGGACCGCCACTTCTGTGCGGATGGTCGACGCCACAACGCCAGCGTTCGAAATGTCGGGCATGGCCTTCCCGAACGCCCCCTCGAAGGCCTGGGCAGCGTCCGCCCAATCCTTCATGTCGGTCTCGTTGACCTTGGGTCGGAAGGAAGCCTGGCGAAAGAAGTTGTTGTTCGGGAAGGTGTTCTTGGCATCGATAGAGAGGGCCGACTCGATCACCTGACCCTTGCTCGTCGCCTCGACCTTGCCGGCGCGCAGTAGGGCAACCACCAGCAGCCGGACGATGTCGAAGTCCCATCCAAAGGGTTCCTTGGCGAACTCGTCGGTGAGGTAGCGGCCGCTCGCGACCTCGCCGTAGCTCGTCCGGTTCTCGATCCGTGCAAGCACCTCGGTCAGCGGCCCGTTCTCCGTGTTGAACACGGGCTTGCCGCCCTGGTCGCGGACCAGGTTGAGGTCGGTGAAGACCGAGCTCAGACCGTGTAGGTTCTCCGTGGTCATCAGGGATTCGAGGTCCTTTTTGCCCAGGTGGGCAGCGGCCTCTTCGAAGCGATCGAAGACCTCAGGCAAAGCCTGGGCCAGAGCCTTGCCTGCGCTGCGAGCGATGTCCGAAGCTGCGTCGTCTGGGCTGCGGTCGTTGCCGCGGAAGAAGATGGTTCCCGTGAGGAGCACTTGCTTGATGAGCCGGCGCAACTCGTCCTGGTGGCGGCGCAGACGGAGCTTCTCCTCCGCCACCAGTGCGGTCTCGTCCTTGGTCTGCGCGCCCCGCTCCTTGCGGGAAAGGATCTCCTTCGACCGGAAGAGCTCGACGGTCTCACGATCGATGGCCTCATCCAGGGCCGCGACCCAGAAGATGGCCTTTGTTTCGGTCTGGCTGCGCTTGCGTGCTTCCTCGACGCGCTCGCCTTGCTCCTTCCCTGCCTCGGCCAGGGTCAGATGAACCGGGATGTCGCCCTCAACCACGACGCGACCGCCCAGGTATAGGCCAGCCTTGAACACCTTCACGTCGAGGAAGGTGTGAGAGGGCTGGGGTTGCCAAAGGCCAGCAACGACTTCGGCATGCAGCCGGCTCACGTCTCCGGGCTTCGGCGATAGGCTCGCCCGCTGCCGCTCCCAGTCGTCCTCGGCGGGCGTCGGGATTCGGTAGCCGCCATCGCCAAGGCGTACCATGTGCGCCTTCTCGAGCGCGGCGAGAGCGGCCTTCACCTCGACGAGTCGGGAATCGGCGTCGACTGCAGGGTGCAGAGTCGCCGCGATATTCTCAGCCGTTCGGTGGATGCTTCGAACGTACTGCAGGAGGCAGATGGACTTGGACACCGCCTGGGCGAGCGGGTGGTCGACCTTCTTGCCGATGTCGTCGATTTTCCCGCGCACCTCGCTGCCGATGTTGCCGGACACGAGGTCGTACACCTGATCGATGCGCGCGATCGTGCCGATCGGCTTTCCCTGGAGATCGACGTCCGGGTGGATGAGGAGCTGCTGGGCGAGCTTGATGATGGTGCGGTTGGCGCCGCCCACGTGCTTGCTCGCGCCACCCTGGGTCCGCAAGCCCGAGACGACCTGGATGATGAGGTCGATCTGGTACGGCATGAGCGGGTACAGATCGACGAAGGCGTCGGTGGATAGCTCGGGGAGCTTGATGTCGGCCGTGAGGCGTGTGTTGTCGGTCAGGCGACCGCGGTGCTCCTTGAAAAGCTCTCGCAACGTCTTCTCTGCATCCGCGTTCTTCGACAGAACACGCTTGCTCGTGACCTCGGAGATGTCGGATGGCTCCAGGTGCACCTGTAGAGGAAAGCGGTCCATGAGACGAGCGAGCTCGACGCGCTTGTCATCGAGACCCCCTACGAGCTCAGTGAGCTTCTCCTGGGAGGTGACGACGAGCCACATCTTGCCGCGCCCGATGCGCCCGAGGTTCTGCACGACCGCCTGCAGGTCGAGCATCTTGTCAACGTCACGCGCCACGAACTGGCCGACTTCGTCGACCACGAAGAGCAGGGTCTTGCCGGGCTGCCGGCGGCCCATCAGCTCGATGCCTCGTTTGGCAAGGTCACCAGCGGAGATGTCGGCTCTCCTGAGCGCGGACTCGCGCCAACTGTCGGCGGTGGGATAGGTGGCTGGCTCCAGCTCGTGCATCACACGGCTTGCCTGCTGCACCGCAACTGCGATCTTGCCCTTCTCGACGTCCCAGGCCTTGCCGAAGACCTCCTGGTACTTCTTCTTGAAGGTGTCGAGGCGACCGGCCTCTTCCAGGGTGATCTCGAGCTCGGAAAGATCGAGATCCCGCGCGTAGCCGAGGCTCTGCAGGAAGAGCCGGTACATGATCTCGGTGATGCTCTGGTTGCCGGTACGGATGCCGCGGTCCGTGGAGACGTCGAAGATCACCGCCTCGGTCGGAATCTTCTCGGCGATGTTCGTCAGGAGCACCTGGACCTTCTGATCCCCCGTGCGTTTGCCGAGGATCTGCGCCGCCCCCTGGCCCAAGATCCGTCGGTTCTCGAGGGCGAGGCCGAGGTACTTGGCAAAGCTCGACTTTCCAGACCCGAAGAACCCAGAAACCCACACGCCGACTCCCTCGTGCGGCTTCTTCAGCGTCTCCCAGTACCGGTCGAGGATCTCGGAGAAGTGGTCCCGGATGGAGTCGGTCACCACGTACTCGGCGAGCTCATCGTGGATGATCTGCTCGTCCGCCTGGTCGACCTTGATCACTTCCTCGATGCGTCGAGAGATGTCGCTAGCGAACAGGCTACTGATGGTATTGGCAGTCGGCTTTGTCATCTCTTTGCTCGCATTCAGAAGATCTTCGGCCGGTAGTTGTGCTCAGCGTCGAGGACCCCCATGAAGCGAAGGCCTGCAGCGCCGTCAAGCTCACCTGGGTAGAAGAGCACGGCCGGGACATTCACCTTACCCTTGAGCTGCTCAAGCAGCGACGAGGTGCGGTAAATCGGGAACAGAGCCCCGGCGCGAACGATGAACACGACGTCACGGAGCGGATCAACGTCCGCGGGTATGCGTGAAGCGACCAGGTCGTCCAGGGGCCGGTACTCGCTGATGACCTGGTGGATGGTCTCGACCGTCGACTCGAGCCCGACTGACTTCTCTGCATCGACGAGCGCCCTGGTGTCGAGGCCTTCGGCCACGAGGGCGGCAGCCATGCACTCGGCAAGAGAGATCGTCGTCACGCGCTTGCCCGCCTGCTCCAGCCGGGTCCGGAGCAGTGCGACCTCCTGGCGGACCTGGAACTCGGCTTCCGGCGGATAGCGAAAGATGGCGTACGGCATGTCGTGGTACGCGCTGATGTGCGGTCGAGGATCGCTCTGGCTCAGCGCCATCTCGAGTTGGCCTGTGAGCCTCTCTTTCCAATCAGTCATGAGCAGAGCCCCCTCGTGTATTCCGCAGTGGAGCCACGAGGCAGCTTGAGCTGGGCCAAGCTGCCGGCGACCTCGTAGTGAAGCTTCCTGAACTGGTGCAAACGCAGGAGCTCGCGCTCCACGTCAGACGAATCCATCAAGAACATGCGCCAGTCCTCGGAATCGACGATGCGCCTGGCGTTCGGCTCGACCTCGGTCAAGGCGTGCAGGAGGTAGAGAAGGCTCTGCTCGGGGAGGTGGTAGGGCGCGAACTCCTTGTGCTGGACTCCCGTGAGGAGGCCGAAATCTGTGGCCATCCGAAGTAGGGCGGAAGCAACGCGGTTCGTCGTGGCCTCTGTCCATGTGCCCGACCACTCGATGCCCCGATTCTTGCCGAGCAACTTGAGATAGGGAACGACGTCCTCGGTGCGAAGGCGAAAGGCACCCTTGACGAATTGCGGATGAAGCCAGTTCACCAAAAAGTCGCGCAGCAGGAACTCGTCGCGCGTCATGTGCCAGAGCAGGAGCGGCTTCCAGATCTCGCGGTCACAGTTTGCCCGGGCCAGGTCCACAAGCAGGCGGTCGCGACCGTCAGGGTCGAAGCGTCGATTGAGCACTTTCGCGACGTCGCGCGCCCAGTGAGTGCTCGTTGCACCGATGCTGTTCTCCTCACGAACCCGACGAAGGTTTTCGAGGCGAGAGAGCGAGAAGTCCCAGTCACGAAAGACGGCGAACGTCTCATCGATCAACGAGCCCTTGATGATCGTGAAGGAGGAGACGACGCGTGACCGGGCTTCTGCCATCTCTACGCCTCCAGCCTTGCGTAGGGGATGGCAGGATTGCCGGGCTCGCCGCGGAAGAAACCGGTCGCCAGAAAGGTGATGATCTCGTCGCCAGGTCGATGGGTGCCCGGCAGAGGCACAGCGCGGTTCTCGGCCGATCGCCGAAGCTTGGTTGCGGCCTCAAGCTGCTCAGCCGACACGAGATCGAACCGCTTCAAGAGCGCGAGGAGATCATCTCCCGTCACCGATGCGAGTTGCTCGAAAAAGGGCGCCCACTTGTCGCCGTCGTCAAGCCAACCCTGCCAGTGCTCCTCGAACTGGTCCTCGACCTCCGCGGGCAGGCTCCAGAGGGTCATGCAGCCTGGTGGGTCGAATAGCTCGTGACAGCGGCTGCGCGCAACGGCGAAGACGATGCGGGCCTGGGCGAAGTAGTGCGTGCTGGGGAAGCCGCGCTTGATGACCACAGCACCGCGCGGGCCAAGGAGGCCTTGGGTATTCCACCAACGAGCGGCGTCCATCTCGCCGTGGCGGCCCACAGCCAATCTCAGCTTGAAGAGGCGATCAAAGTCGATCGCGTGTGCCGCGTCAGGCATCAGCGGTCCTCCTTCGGGCCGGGCTCGTCCTGCCCGGCCCCGCCGGCGTGGACCCACTCGTCGATCTCCGAGAGCGTGAACTTCCAGAGCCAGCCGACCCGGTGTGCGGGCAGTCCCCTGGCCTCGATCCTGCGGTAGACCGAGTCCCTTGCCGCACTGAGGCGGCTCGCGACTTCGTCCACGAAATCCCTCGTTTCAGGCATCGTCCATCCCTCGAAAAGCTCCGACATCATGGGACGTTAGGCGGACGACTCTTGCGCGTACCGAGAAAGTACCACCATCCAAGGGGCTGAACAAGGGCAAGGGCACTCCTCGAGGCTGGTGGGCCAGGACACCGGCCCTCTCCTCAAGGGTCAGGCCAGGACGGCCGTGCCTTGGCGGACGCCCTGCAGGGTAGACGGGCGGGCCCGGGCACGCACAGTCCCCTGCCCTGCCCCGCACCCAGGTGCCTTGCTTGCGGCTATGGGGCCCCCCCCTTCCAACGGAAGTCCTGGGACCGACCCGGATGGGCCGGTCCCAGGCTGGGGTCAGTAGTCGGAGGGGAAGAGGAGGGTCGTGGCCGAGCGGTCGGCCTCCGTGATGATCCAGAGCTTCTCGTCTTCGTTCCCCTTGTACCAGTAGCTCGAGAAGAGCCGCTCGCCCTCGGCGAGGGCTGCCTCATTGGAGGCCTTGTCCTCGTCGTCGAGGTTGCCCCAGTCGCCGCTGAGGTGCCGGACAAGGCACCTGGTCGCGAACTCGGCCCACTCGAGGTCCTCCGCCATCCGGACCGCCACCGCCCTCGTCGCGACCGTCCTCCCCATCGGGAACTTCGCCACGCTCTCCATCCAGCCCTTCACCTCGTTCGCCGCCTTGCTGGTCATCGTCTTCCGCTCCTTTCTCTGGGCCGTCCTGGCCCTTCACCAGGAACTCAGGGCCAGGGCGGAACCAGAGAAGCGCAGGCGACAAGCGGAGAGCGACAGCGAAGCAACGACGAATCCCAGGAGGAAGCGAAGCTGGGCGAGGACGGCGCGGGGCGTGACGGGACCCGGCTCTGCGGGGCCAGGCGCGACCTCGCGCAAGGACGAGCAGCGCGGAGCGCCGGAGCCAAGCGGAGAGAGCGGAAGACCTCAGGCAAGGCGGAAAGAACCGAGGGGGCTGGAGGAAAGGCAGGACTGAAGGCAGGCCGGGCAAGGAGGGCTGCGGGCCCGGATGGCGAAGCTCAGGGCCGGGGGGCTCCCAGCAGGTCAGCCAGGGCGGCAGCCGGAGGACGGAACTGGGGACCTTTCCCTCGAGGGTGAGGCCAGAGAGCCGGAGGAAGGGCTGAGGCCTCGGCCATCATCGAGAAGGGCAGCAAGGAGGAGGACGCGAACTGGACGGACGGGCGGCGGGAAGCCCCGGTTGGTCGGGGTGCTCGCGATCTTGGAGTTGGTCCGCCGATCCCTGGTGCCACAGCCGGCGCGTCGGGTTCTGGGGGTACTCGCAGCCTTCGCCGAGGCCGATCTGGGGGCCGAAGGTCGGGGCCAGGGCGCAGGAACAGCGCCTCCCGTCCCCTTCCCTCCTGAGGTGGGGGCAAACCTTGGGTTCCCCGATCACGTCGAACGGGTCGGTGCTCGCCGGCCAGCCAAGCGCGACGAACGAGTAGAGACATCGGCCGATCTCGTCGCAACAGAAGCCGCAACGGATGCAGGGAGGGCGGGACACTGGCGAGGACCTCCCCATTCCTAGCTACTTCTTCTTCGAGGTTCTCTGCTTCGGGAAGAGGCGCTTCTCGGCGTTGGAACCGAGTGCCTCTGAGAGGCTCTTCTCAACGGCGTCAATCCGGCCCTTGTTCAAGGACAGGAAGAGAAGGGCGGCATCTCCCTTGGGTAGGTCGCTCGACGACAGACCGCCCGACGCGAACGCAAGGCCATGGCCTTCCTCGGCGGCATCCAGGGCGCATTGGAGCCTCATTTCCTCCCAGGGTCTTTCCTCCGGAGCTCGTGCGCCGTGCTGGTAGACGACGATCACCTTGTTGGGTCGGTCCTGGACCAAACGCCAGCACTCCTCCGGCCTCAAATGCTTCTTGGTCTCATTCTTCGAGAGCCCTGTGTCCGGGTCAAGGAAGAGGTCCCGATCCCGTTCTGCAGGGCCAAGGGTCCACTTCAGCACGGCCTCGAAGTACTTCGGGCGCCTCACCTGGGTGAACGGCTGGTAGGGCGACTCGGTGAACAGGAGGCCCCTACCTTCGATGTTCAGGAAGGCCACGTAGGCATCGAGGTCCTCCTCGGACCAACGCTCCAAGTCCGTGAACATGGGGACCACCTGGGGTGACCGGATGGCCCCGGTTCTTCGGAGACAGGTGAGGATTGCTCCCTTCCACCAGTCCTTGGCGTCGCCGAGGTATTTCCTGTTCATGGGTTCCCCTCCCTCAAGAGCTCAGTCCTTCTGCACCTCAGCACTCCATCATCTCCTGCTGCGGCGCCGTCTCTGGGTGGGTGACGCGCCAGGCGGCGCGCGCCTTCTCGTACTCCTCGTGCTCCTCGAGGACCAGGTCCAGCATGTGCCGCTCCCAAACACCGTGGCTGAGCAGGGTCTGGAAGGTCTTCTCGTCCGGGGCGCCCTTCTCGTCCACATGCTTCCAGTACTCGAGGTTCGCCTTCTCCCAGCGGAGGTAGGCCTCCACGACCTTGACCCGGAGCTCGGCGTCGCTCTCCACCAGCACCCGGAAACCCGGTTCGTTCCGGCCCTCGTAGCGCTTCAGGATCTCCGCCCGGGAGCGGGTCACCTCGTAGGAGATGTGCATCACCAGGTCCTGTAGGACTTCACGGACAATGAAGCCCTGGGTAGGACTGATCCAGGCGCCGATCTCCCGCTTCCCTTCCTCGCTCAACGCAAGCATCGTCGTTCACCTCGCCATGGGAGCTGCGATTCGCACTCCCCGATCCACTCACGTCCCCGGCCTCGAACTGCGGAAGGCTTCAGATGCATGGAGCGTATCCGGCAACCAAGGCTCTGGCAAGCGAGAACGATGAACTACAAAAACGGCAGGGCCAGACAAGCAAGGGGCGCGAGGGGCTTCTCCTCGACCCCATAGACGGTGGCTTGCCTCCAGGAGCGAGGCAAACCACCACGGGACTGCGCGGGGCATTGGGAACCCCTCTGGTGCCGCGCTGGGGGTGGACCGGGACTGGACAGGTTCGACTCCCCTGCCCGGCCCAGGGCCGCCCAGGCGCCCATCAGACCGGAGCGGCGGCCCAGCTTGAAAACGAGCCAGGAAGCTGGCAGGCTCGATGTCGGTGTCACGGCCTTCGCGAGGCGTTGCAGGCTGCTGCCATAAGAGAATTCATCCCAGAGGGGAGGAAGCCATGCCTCACCTTGTTCTCGATGCCGCCCGCAGACCTGCTCAATTGCTGGGTCGAAAGATCAGAAAATCTGCCGAAGAGGGTTGCGATGTAGTTCTTGAGATGGGCGCCACCGTCCGACCTGCGAGGATACTGAAAGTCATCAAGGCGACTGTCGGCAGCTACAGAGTGAAGCTCGTCGTTCGGCACGCAGAACTCCGCGAGTACATCGAGAAAATGCTGAAGGGCGCATTGATCGGACGTGCCAATGACGCCGTCCTGGTCACGCCGGCTGCGCTAGCTGCTGGTAATCCAGCCACCCATTCCGCCGTTCTGACTGGGGTGAAGAACGGTGCTGTAGTTGGCATGATCATTAGCCTCGGCCGCACTTCAATCGCCTTGATCACGATCTACAAGATCGGCGGAGAGACGAGGATGCGGTTCGAGGCAGCGTAGGTTGGCGCCGGCCCAGCCAGTCTGACACTGATGGAAGCGGTGGGCGGGAGTGAAGAACCACAGCTTGGAGTCGACCTTCACCTCCTGGGCTGAATGCGGTATCCTGTGTACCTCTGCCGGTGAGCTTCCTGGAGGTGGGACGTGAAGGGATTCTTCGGGGTTGGCCTGGTTGCCGTTCTTTCCCTTGGCGCCTGGGTCTTCGGCTGCGACTCGGGGACGGAGAAGCTGTGTACGCCCGGGCAGAGAAACACCTGCCCTTGCCTCGGTGGGTCAGAGGGCATCCAGGACTGCCTCCCAGACGGCTCCGGCTGGGAGGAGTGCCAGTGCTGCCAACCCTCCTGCGCTGGGAAGAACTGCGGTTCGGACGGGTGCGGCGGATCCTGCGGAACCTGCACCTCTCCTGACACCTGCAGCGCGCTAGGCGCCTGCGAGTGCGTTGCCGCCTGCAATGGCCTCGAATGCGGAAACGACCCGGTCTGCGGCACTACCTGCGGGGAGTGCACGGACCCAGAGACATGCCAGGCTGACGGCACCTGCGCCTGCATCCCGGTCTGCGGGACCCAGGAGTGCGGGGTTGACGCGGTCTGCGGGACGTCCTGCGGGGAATGCACCGCGCCTGCCACCTGCAACGCGCAGTTCCTGTGCGAATGCGTGCAGGACTGCACCGGCCTCGAATGCGGCCTGGACCCGGTCTGCAACGTCGCCTGCGGCACTTGCACCCTGCCGGAGGTCTGCAACGCACAGGGGCAGTGCGAGTGCACTCCGGCATGCACTGGGTACAACTGCGGTCCCGACGGATGCGGCGGGACCTGCGAGTGTACTGGCTGCGGAATTCCCATGCCCGACCTGTGTATGGGGGACGGGCAGTGTCGAGAAGCATGCTGCCCGAACTGTGCCGGTAGGGAGTGCGGGCTTGATCTGGTCTGCGGCTACCCCTGTGGAGCCTGCTCGGACCCGACCCCCGATTGCACCTCGGAAGGGCACTGCATCGATGACCCGTGCATCCCCAACCCATGCAACTCTCATGGAACCTGTGTCTCCAACGGCCCGGATGCGTCCTGTACCTGCGACCCGCCTTTCGGCGGTGCTTGGTGCAACCAGTGTGCTGTCGAGGCGTTCGGTGTCTACCCTGACTGCTTCGTCCCACCGTCTGATTTCTGCGACTTCAACCAGTGCTGGCCCGTCCCGCCGACCCGGCAGGAAACCTGTTTTGATGAGATGTCAGAGACCGCCTGCCCAGGGAACGCGGGCGATGGAGCCTGCGCGACGACGGCCTACTGTGGCCAGGACGCCCAGTACCCTGACTCCGAGCAGAGGTTCACCTGCTACAACCCAGATGGGACGATCCAGGACCCTTGCGATGCGACGGCGAACTCCAACGAGGTCGTGACCGATTCCCTGACCGGCCTCATGTGGCAGCGAACCTGGGTCGAAGGCCAGACCTGGGCACAGGCGCAAGCCTACTGCGCAAACCTAGACTACGCGGGTCATGACGACTGGCTGCTCCCGAACCCTCACGAGCACCAGAGCATCATCCATGACGGCGTGCTGGGTCCCACGCTCGACGGCTTGGCATTCCCGGGTGCGCAGGCACTCGACTTCTGGACGTCCGCTCCCAACCTTGGGTTCCCGGACTTCTCCTGGTACATGGATCTCGCCGACGGGCGGACGGATGGCGGAGGGGCGTGGGATAGCCCGATGGCCGTGAGGTGTGTACGGCTCCGGCGCGCCGGAGGAGCCGCCCAGGCAGGGTTGCGGTTCGCGCAGACAGAGCCCGTTCTCGGACAGCAGGTAGTGACAGACGCGGTTACCGGCCTGGTCTGGCAGCACGAGCGGACCGCCGGACTGACCTGGCAGCAGGCGCTTGCTTACTGCGAGGGGCTGGATCACGGCGGCTTCACCGACTGGCGGCTCCCCAACAAGAAGGAGCTTGCCAGCCTCGTCAACTACGGCATCTGGGCCGAGGCCTCGGACTTCCCCGACGTCGGCCCAGGCTGGTTCTGGACCTCGACGACCCACCTCAGCACCACGACCTATGCCTGGTATGCGAGGTTTTACTACGGTGAGATCAGCGGGACTGCCAAGGACGACACCTCGGGATACCTGAGATGCGTCCGCCCGAGCCCATTCGGCTGCGTCTCCGACTGCGCTGGGAGGGACTGCGGCTCGGACGGCTGCGGCGGGAGCTGCGGATCCTGCACGGATGGCGAGTACTGCAACATCACAGGCCAGTGCGAAAGCCGTGACTACTCGAACCTGGTATTCACCTTGGCCGTGCGAACAAGCGACGCCAGTGGTGCCGCCAGCCAGTGCCTGGAGGGACTGAACCCCCTGGTCAATGCTGGACCAACCCTGGCAGACTCCGTGGCTGTCTCCGGCTTCACTCTGAGCGGCCAGGTGCGGGCGAGCGGCTCGCCCCTCACGGGTGCGCGGGTGAGCGTGCTCCACGTCCGGCCGGACTGCGTGCCGCCTTCGGTCACCACTGACGGCAGCGGCTACAGCTTCTACCTGCCACCGGGCGGGCCGTACGACTTGCAGGCGGTGGCCACCGACGGCCGAGTGGGCTACGCCCGGGTGGCCAGCCTGCAGGGCAACGCCACCCAGAGCATCGACCTGCCCGCCACGCTTGCCCTTGCGGGCGGGCCCATCTACGAGGTCGGCGTGCCCGCGGTCAACGGCTGGACAGTGCAGGCCTGGTACCGCACCGGCGCGAACGCCGGCCGGCTGGCCCACGCGGGTGTGGTAAACGGGCCGCCTTCATTCGCAGACGGCGAGTTCAGCTTGCCCCTCGAGGCTGGGCCGGCCTACGATCTCCTAGGCGTTCCACCAACCGGCAGCCCTTTCCCCTTGCAACTGCTGTACGAGGACGTGTGCCACCAGGGCCAGGCCTGCGGCAGCACAAACCCAGGCAGCTCTCGGCTGAAGGATGGCTTCAGCCTGCTCGGCCAGATCACAACCACGGCTGGTGCGAGCGCGGCCGGCAGCCTGCTCGAGCTGGTCAAATCAACTGATAGTCGGCTTGCGCTGGCGGCCACGGCCGCCGCCGACGGTAACTACAGCGTCCTGCTCAGGCCGGGCCAGTGGCTTCTGACCGCGTTGCCTTCTGACCTGGACTTCCAGCAGGGCGCGCTGCTGTACGCGGTGCCCAGCCAGTCCATCGTCAACTCCGACGTGGTGAAGAACATCTCCCTCGGCCAGGGTGAAATGCTGAACTTCAGAGGACGGCTGGTGGACTCCGGTGGCGTCGGTGTTGCCGGAATCCAGGTCAAGCTGATCTTGGTGGAACAACCGATGGCTGAAGGCTCCTACTCGGTCTGCGACCAGATCTGGGCCACCACACAGGCGGATGGAAGCTTCGAAGTTCGCTGCAACATCGCGCTTCCCTGAGGCAGAACCGTCCCATCGGTCGTCGGGAATGCTCGCGGAGGTTGCTGATGAACAAATCCACCTGGGTAGCGGTCACGCTTGGCATCGTGCTGGGTCTTCTGGGAAGTGCCTGCGACTCCGGAAACGTGTGCGCCCCAGGCCAGCAGACCACCTGCCCCTGCCTCGGTGGCTCCGACGGCGTCCAGGTGTGCCTCCAGGACGGCTCGGGGTGGGAGGCCTGCCAGTGCTGCGAGCCATCCTGCGCCGGGAAGGACTGCGGGGATGATGGCTGTGGGGGGAGTTGCGGGGAGTGCACCCTGCCGGAAGTATGCAACGCCCAGGGGCAATGCGAGGCCTCCCAGTGTCCCAGCCTGTGCTCAGTGGAGGACGATTGCTGCGACGGGTACACCTGCAATGCAGGCATCTGCCAGGAGCCAGGCGCTTGCCCGACGGGCTGCAATCATGAGTGCAGCGAGGCCGCCGCCCGGATCTGCGACCTGGCCACGCGGCGCTGCATCCAGGGAGCACCGCCGCTGAACTGTCTGAGCGACTGCGACTGCTACAGCGGCGAGGCGTGCGAGCAGGGCGCGTGCGTGGCGGCCTGCCTGAGCAACGCTGACTGCGCGGACGGCCTGTGGTGCATCCACGGCGACTGCCAACCCCCGGACTTCTCTTGCGCTACCCGCGACGACTGCGCGGGTGTACCGACCTGCCTGGTGTGCAGGGCCCAGGCGTGCATGCCCGAGCCTGCTGTCTGTGCGGGTGACCAGGACTGCTGCGTGGGGCGGCGCTGCAACTTCGGCAGCTGCGTGCCAGTAGACGACGGTTGCGTGGCCGACAGCGACTGCCTCGAGGCGGACTTCCCGCGATGCGTGGACGGCAGCTGCGTGCAGGAGTGCGTCAGCAACATCGACTGCCCGGAGGGCTGGGTGTGCCTCGGTATCCGCTGCGAACCCAACGGCTGCACGCCCCAGACCTGCGACCCGGGCCAGTGGTGCGACACGGGCGACGGGACCTGCAAGCCGGGCTGCGACTCGAACGACGACTGCACGTCGCCCCAGACCTGCAACTACGCCACCCACGCCTGCGGCCAGACCGACTGCTGCGGCAACGCCTGCGTGGCTCCAGAGTACTGCGACACCCTGAGCTGTGCCTGCGCCGAGACCTGCGTGCGGGGCGACTGTACTTTCGACTCCTGCACCCTGCACCCCAGCACCACCTGCGACGCGGCCTCCAACAAGTGCGTGGCCTGCCCGGCGAACTTCACCTGCGACGCGGCGACGGGTCGGTGCGTTTGCGCGGCCGGATCCTGCCCGGCCAACTCGAGCTGCAACACCACGACTGGAATGTGCGAGCCGAACCTGGGCACCTGCAACCCGACCTGCGTGCCGCCGGAGGAGTGCAATTACGCCGATGTTTGCGTCATCCAGCACACCGGCCTGGACGGCGATCCGTGCTTCGCGGACGAGGAATGCGATGCATCCCAGGGCTTCCTGTGCGACGGCTGCCTGTTCTGCATCAACATCCTGGTCACCAATCCAGACTTCTGGCCCGAGTTCGTGTGCCGCGCGGAGTGCTCGTTGCTGGCGGGCACCTGCACGAACGGCGCCTATACCTGTGAGTACCGTCATTCGGGCCTGAAGGGGCTGTGCGTGCCGCCGCCTTGACTCAGGTTGAGGACCCTGGCCTGGCTCGCCCGACTGGTCTCAACCGCTCCAGTTAACTGCTCCCAGCCAGGTCCGGATCGTCTCGCACGCCTCGGTCAGCGGGATCCGCGGGCCCCAGTACATCGGCGCGATCCGCGCGTAGGCCCAGTCGAGGGCTGCGCGCTTCTCGGGATCGGGCAGCGTGAGCGCCGGCTGGTCGGGGCGCGGCAGCTCGGCAATGTCCTTCTGCGCGAGCATGTCCTTCGCCAGGGCGGCAACCGACATGCCCAGCTCCGGGAGCGCGGCGGCGGCCCGCACGATCTGCGCGGCGTCCTCGTAGTGGCGGATGAAAGTATCCGGCTGCAGCTCGGCGCGCACGTGGCGGCGGGACATGGCGTCGAGCTTCTCGAAGAGCGTCACCAGGGGATGGACGCAGCGCACGTTCGCGGGCCGGTTATCGCTGAACTGGCCGAGCATTCCAGTGCGCTCGAGCTGGTCGTGGACGAAGGAGCTGAGCGCCCTGGTGACGTGCGGCACGACGCGGGCGCGGCCGACCTCGAGCCGTACGAAGGGACTCAGGGCAGGCGCCAGTTCGGCGAGCAGTGCCCCGGGGTAGTGACCGAGGTAGTCGGCGCCGCGGGCCTGCCTGTCGGACCTGCTCGCGTCGCGCTCGATGCGCACGCCGGGCACGACGAGCGCTGTAGCGAGCGCGTCGTAGAAGGCCCGCCGCCGCTCCAGTGGGCCCTTGTTCGCGCTGGTCCAGCTCGTGACCTCGGGCAGGCTGGAGACCGTCCCACGCTCAATCATGAGATCCAGGTCCTCGGAGAAGCGCTGGATGAGCCCGAAGCCCTTGGAGAGGGACGTCCCACCCTTGAACCAGATGTCGAGCCCGGTCTGGTGGAGCGCCCAAAGGGTGTGGGTCACCCAGTAGTCCTTCTCGACGAGCGCAGCCGCGATCCCCGTCTCCCGGGCGACGATCTGGACGAGCTGCCCGAACCCGGCATCCTCGTGGACGAAGCTCACAGCTTGCCTCCTGTCTCCGCGAGGCAGCGCCCGATGAGGTCGCGCGTCGCCTGGGTCCCGAAGCCCTCCGCCATCTCCCGCAGCCGCGCGCGGTCCCAGCGGCCCGAGGCGAGCGTCGCGACGAGCCGCGCCTCGAGCTCGGGGAGCGAGGCGCCGGCCATGCCGTGATGCTCCAGCAGGTCGATCACGAACCACTCTGGCGTCGGGTTCCGCGGGAAGAGCACCCTCCGGAGGAGGAAGCGCTGGCCGTCGAAGGTGAACTCGCCCGTGCGCCGGTGGTTGTAGACCAGCGTGGCGGCGAACATCGCCGTGGTTCCGAGGCCCAGCGCGTTCCACCTCGGAGGACCGGTGATCACGAAGTCACTGCCCCCGAGGAAGGCCCGCAGGATCTCCTCCTCCCGGGGAGGCGCCTGTCCGAAACGGCTCTCGAGGGGAGCATAGAACAGCCCCTGCGCCGCCTGGCGGAGCTTGCCTTGTCGGACGAGGCGTTTGGCCAGGCGCGCTGGGTTGGCGCCCCACCGGCGGAGGTCCCGGGTGCGGTAGGCGCGACCGGCCTCGAGGACGGGATTGGCTGCCTGGCTCACGACCCACCTCCGACACTAATTTCCCGGAAACAAAGTACAGTCAACCTGCCTGGATGTCAAGAGCTGAGCCGGGTTCACGCGGGGCGCGTCCGCAGGCCGGGACGGGCGGGGATGAGCGCGCGCAGGGACCAAGGTCGGACCGCCAAGAACCTCGGGCGCAGATCGGTCAAACCATGACCCGAAGCTGATTCTCTCCTCAAGGGTGAGGCCCGGGACCGCCTGCCCGAGGGCAAGAAGGGGCTTCCTCAAGGGTTGGCCCCGGACCCTTCGGCCTCCGGAGCGGTTAGACGTTGACCACGATCCGGCCAGCCCGGATATCTGCTTCCAGGTCGGCGAGCGCCTGGGTGAGCTTCTTCGGCGGAGCCTTCCGAGCCACCTTCCGCAGCAGCTCGCTGTCCCTCGAGCTCAACCGGATGACCGCGGCGTCGCCCAGGGAGCCCAGGGTCCTCTCCAGCTCGTCCTCGATCATCACCGCGGCGACCTGGGCGGGCGTGAACCTCCCGCCCTGGCTTGCCATGGCCCTCGACACCGCCTGAAGCGTCTCCCAGGTCCTCTCGGTGAAAGGAACACACCGCCTCACCTTCCAGGCCGGGTCCGAAGGCCTTCCCCGGCCGGTCCGGGTGCCCGTCCTGGCCCGGAGCCGGGCGGAAAGCTCAGCAAGGAGCTGCTCCGGATTCGGGGCCTTCGATGGGCGGCGGGTCGCCGAGCTTGTGGCCCTCCGCTTCCTGGAGTCGGTCATGCTCCACCTCCGCAACCACCAGGCTCCGTATTTCTGATCTGAATATCAATCTTATTCTGATCACCTAATATCACCCCGCGGAGGCACCCTGGGCGGCGGAGCCGCCTCCGGACCGGCGACCGCTCCACGGTCGGGACGGGCGGGGCACTCCACAACCGATGAGCCTGGGCGATAGGTATATATACCTATCGCCCAGCTCGGCTTAGGGCAGCAACGCTGCGCCTCCCAACCCTGGCTTGAACTCTTCTTCCCATGGTGGCACGATGAATCCGACAACTCCGGCACGTCGGCTCGAGGGATGGAAGTGACCCGATGACCCTTCGGTTCCCTGCGGCAACGACCTTCTCAGGGAGAGAAAGATGACCTCCACACGCCTCGTCCTCACTGCGGCTCTTGGAGCCCTCCTCGCCCTCACCTCCTCTGCCTGCGGAAGAAGCACCTCCGAGGGCTCGGGCGGCAGCCTCCTCCGGGTCGAGTCGGAGCCAGCCGGAGTGAACTGCCCCGAGGGCGGCCTGGCTGTGCTCACGGGCCTCGACCAGGACGAGGACGGCATCCTCGACGACGGAGAGGTCGCCTCGACCAGCTACGTCTGCAACGGACAGGGGCAGGACGGCCACTCCACCCTGATCGACACGGCCGACGAGCCACCTGGCCCGAACTGCCCCGCTGGAGGCTTCATCGTCTCCAGCGGCCTGGACCTGGATGACGATGGGATCCTCGATCCTGAAGAGGTCACCTCCACCGAGTACCTGTGCAACGGTCAGACGGGTCAGGACGGGCACTCGACCCTGATCTCCACGGCCGAAGAGCCACCTGGCCCGAACTGCCCCGCTGGAGGCTTCATCGTCTCCAGCGGCCTGGACCTGGACGGCAACGGGGTCCTGGAGCCCGAGGAGGTCACCGCCACGGAGTACGTCTGCAACGGCGAGGACGGCCAGGACGGCCTCGGGAGCCTGGTCTCGGTCATGGACGAGGCCGCGGGTGCGAACTGCCCCTCCGGTGGTCAGGCGGTCCGCTCGGGCGTGGACACGAACCGGGACGGGCTGCTCCAGCCCGAAGAAGTCACCTCCACCGACTACGTGTGCAACGGGGCTGCGGGGGCCGACGGCCAGCCCGGACTCACGTCCCTCGTCCGGCAGGAGGACGCGGCCCCTGGGGACTGCCCCTTCGAGGGTAGGGTCGTGATGACCGGGCTCGACGAGGACCGGGACGGGTACCTGGACGATGCCGAGGTCATGGCGACGAGCTACGTCTGCAACGGAGAGCCAGGGGCGCCCGCGCACGCGAGCCTGTTCGAACTCCTGGACGAGCCGGCCGGGGCCAACTGCCCTACCGGCGGAACCCAGGTTCAGACAGGCCTGGACACAAATGACGACGGAGTCCTCGACCCGGGCGAGATCACGCAGGCCCGGTACCTGTGCAACGGCTCGGATGGGGCCGATGGCCTGGACTCATTGGTCGCAGTGAGCGACGAGGCGGCAGGCGGAGGCTGTGGGGTGGTGGCCGGGAAGAAGGTCGAGACTGGCCTGGACAACAATGGCGACGGCGTTCTCGACCCGGGAGAGGTGGACTCGACCAGCTTCGTGTGCAACGGCGAAGATGGCATCGGGGTCACCAACTCGCTGGTATCCGTGACCACTGAACCCGCAGGAGCTGCCTGTCCTACTGGCGGCCAGAGGGTTGAAATTGGTCTGGATGACAACGGGAACACTATCCTGGAGCCCGCCGAAATAGACACGACGAGCTACGTGTGCAACGGCTTGAACACAGTCCTGCGATTTAGCAACGCGGAGTGGGGTGGGGTTTGCCAGCGCGGAGGAGTAAAAGTCGAGACCGGCGTGGATGACGACGCGGATGGAATCCTCGATGACCCCGAGGTGGACCAGACCCAGTACGTCTGCAACCTGTTTATAGTGCAGATTTCCTGCCGCGCTTATCTCACCTGCGCCCTTGTCTCGGACGGGACTGGCCGCTGCTGGGGCGTCAACGACCACGGCCAGGTCGGTGACGGAAGCACCGTGGATCGCTGGTCCCCCGCACCCGTCAGTGGACTAACTCAGGCAGTCGAGGTCTCGGCGGGTGGCACACATGGCTGCGCCCGTCTTGCGGATGGAACCGCGCGTTGCTGGGGCATGAACGAGGCAGGTCAACTGGGTGACGGGACTACGGTGGATAGTCCGATACCTGTGGCGGTCAGCGGCCTTTCTCAAGCATCTGAGGTTTCGGCAGGTTTTTGTCATAGCTGCGCCAGGCTACCTACTGGCACTGCCTTTTGCTGGGGAAATAATGCACACGGCCAGCTCGGCGACGGAACAATGACGGATCGTTTGACACCGGTGGAGGTCGGCGGCCTTGTCGAGGTAATCCGAATTCAGGCAGGTTCATTCTACTCATGCGCTATTCTCGCAGATGGCACAGCGCGATGCTGGGGACGAAACCATGCCGGGCAACTCGGCGACGGAACTACCAATAGCCGCTCGATGCCCGTCGTCGTTACCGGACTCACTCAGGTAGCTGGAATCTCGCTCGGTTTTAGCCATACTTGCGCGTACTTGTCTGATGGCTCCGCACGGTGCTGGGGAGACAACACCAATGGCCAGCTTGGCGATGGGACCACGACGAACAGCTATACACCCGTAGTGGTCAGCTTTCTTTCTCAGGTGATTGGTGTCTCTGCGGGTACGGGCCACAGTTGCGCTGTGCTCACAGATGGGACCGCGCTATGCTGGGGACACAATAATTACGGTCAGCTTGGCGATGGGACCACCATCGGCCGCAGGAGACCCGTTGTGGTCAGTGAGATCTTTGGCGTGACTGGGCTCTCGCTAGCAAACTCCTACACCTGTGCTACTACGTCTGAACGCACTCGTTGCTGGGGCAATAATCTGCATGGACAGCTCGGAGACGGGACAACGAACAACAGGCTTCTCCCGACTCCAATCATCTGGGAACTCGCGCCCTGATTTGCAGCTTGAGTACGATCCTGCCGAAGCCACAAACATTCCCCACTCAACTTTTCGAACAGGTTGCCTATTCGGAACGCATCGATGACGGTAGATCAGCCCAACTGGCTGCAACTCCAGGCCACACGGTTGAATGATCTAGCGCCGCCAACTTCGCGGCACACGGGAATTTCTGCGCGCTGGAAGCGCTCGAAATTCCAGCCCGATGTGCCTGGGTGGGTGCCTTCGCTGGGGTACTTGACTCACTTGTGAAGGTTGCGCCGCATCAAGGGGTCTAGCAGCTCGCCATCTGGCCGGGGTTCTTGAGCACCCGGCTGGTCTCCAGGAGGTGAGTGGCGCGGCCCTCGGCGGCATCGAGGGCCTCCTGGGCCCGGTCCCGCTCCTCGTACATGGCGTCCGCCTGATCGTCGGGCAGGTCCGCGAAGCCCTCGCACTCGGCGATCGCCCGCATCGCCTTCGTCAGCCGGAGCCGCGCCTCCAGCTCCGCCACCTGGAGGTCCAGGTAGGACTCGATCCGGTACAGGTACTCGTCCGTGTCCTTGAACGTCCTCTCCACAGTGCTCCGGAACGGCGCCGCCACCACCTGCAGGCTCACCTGCCCGCTCTTGAACACCTTCGTCACCAGGAAAAACATGTCGTCCATGGCCCTCCCCTCCACTGCCCGAGCACGTTCTGGTCTTACCCTTTTCTTTCGACCCAAGCAAACCCCGGCGGGACGCGGGAAGGCGGCCCGCCGGACGAAATTCTCTTCAAGGGGGTCCGGAGAACGGATTCCTCCGAAGCCTTGCAGGATCTCCCCCTCCCTCTCGGTCCCATCGAGGGCGAAAGCGCCCACTTTCATGCTCACCTGTTACCAGCAAGCGACTTTGTCGCTCACCATAAGGCCGAAAGTGAGCAACAAACCGATTTGCGTAGATTCCATGCGCATCAAAGAACCTTCCGCCCTTCGGCGATGGTCAGCAAGGCCGGGAATGCCAGGACCGAAGCCCGCCGTCCGCTTCCGGCAGTCAGCACCCGCAGGACCTTGCCCTTCTGCAAGACCCCGAGAAAGCGTCGGGCAGTGGGCGCCGGGATCCCCGCCGACCCGATGAAATCCGAGCTCTTGAAGATGGGGCGCTCGAAGATCCAGTCCACAGCATGGATAGCGTATTGCGAACGCGTTATCTCTGCCACCCGGCGCTTCATGTCCTCGTAAAGATCGAGAATGGCCCTGGCCTTCGTAAGGTTGTCCTCGGCCTGCGCGCGAACCGCCTCCAGGAAGAACCGACACCAGCCGGTCCAGTCGTCGTCGCGGGAGACCGCCATCAGCCCGTTGTAGTAGGCATCGCGCCGCTCCTCGAAGTAGGCGCTGATGTGGAACATCGGCTGCTGGATGAGCTTCTTCTGCCAGAGGAAAAGCGGCACCAGCATGCGCCCCAGCCGTCCATTGCCGTCGAGGAAGGGATGCAGCGCCTCGAACTCCGCATGGAGGATGGCGAGCTGAACCAACCGGTCCGGGGCGTCCCCATGGGCGTAGCGCTCCCACCGGCTCATGGCGTACGGCAGCCGATCCGCACCGATAGGAACGAAATGCGCTTCCTCGATCTTGCATCCGGGCGGGCCGATCCAGTTGGGAACGCGGCGGTACTCGCCGGGAGACCTATTCTGCCCTCGCACGCCCGAGAGCAGGACCTTGTGAACCTCCCTGATTACGCGCTGCGAAAGAGGCAGCTCCTCGAGTAGCTTCTCGGCCGCTCGCATGGCCGCCCGGTAGTTGAGCACCTCATTGATGTCGTCGTGCCGTTCGGGGGAGGCCGCTTCGCCACCTGCCTCGAACTCGAGCACCTCACCCATGGTGGCCTGGGTACCCTCGATACGCGAGGAAAGCACGGCCTCCTGCGTGGTCAGCGGTCCCAGCAACACACTGGGGTTGGGGATGGCGGTCAGCATCCCGTCGTAGCGAGCGACTGCCGCTGCGGCGGGTCCGAGAAGTGGGATCAACGCCTGCCAGTCGAGCGCCGCCGGTGGAAAGCGCCCTTCGTGGTATTTGATCGATGCCATCACGCTTCTCCCTCTGGCCCGGAATCTACCCTGCATTCCCGATCAGAACAACCCGGCGGGCCGCACGGGGGCGGCCCGCCGGGCCGAAATTCCCTCTAGTCGCCGGTCTCAAGAAGGCCGGCGGCGTCGGAGGCCTCGTCGTCGTCTTCGTAGGTGGCCCAGGGGTTCGAGCTGTCGTCGCCCTCGTCGCTGTCGTCGGGGTCCCGGTCCGAGAACCCGGCCTCCTCGAGTTCCTCCTCCTCCCGCCAGACCCCGACCTCGGTCGGCTGCTCGGCGAGCTTCTCCTCGAGCGCCCGGAGGGCATCCGCCGCGCACTCCTGGGAGCAGACGTCCTTCGACAACAGGGCCGCCCCGCCCTCGCCTTCGAGGGTGACCTTCAGGGTCAGCAGCCAGGACGGCCGCGCCTGGAGCAACCACTCCCGCTTGCACTCGTCACAAACGATCTTCTGGGTCTTGATGATCATGGGCTCCCCCTACCTTCCGAAGTTGACGGCGATCGCGGACTCTCGAACAAGCCGGCCCCCAACAGGCCTCCGGAGGAGCATTCCCAGCTTCTTCCCCCGGAGGGTCAGGACCTGGATCGCCTCGTTCTCCTCCAGGGTCTCGGCCACGGTCCTGAGGTCCCGCATGGTCATGAGCGGCAGATCGGTCACTCCAGCGGGGCCCAGGAGCTTCGAGCCGAGCAAGGTCCGCACGGTCACGGCGAACGGCTTCGCGCCCTCCCTGCACAGCCAGAACCAGTCCTTGCCGTTCTCCCGGTAGAGGTCGGCGTGGGAGCCCCAGGCGCCACGAGTCCAGCCCGCGGGGCCGAGCAACCGGGCGAAGAAGGTCCAGCGGCCGCTGCCGCCGAGGTCCAAGCTGATCTCGTGGGTCGGTTGAAAGCTGCTGCTCGTCATGATTCGTCTCCTCAAGAAAAGCCGGCCGGGCTCCGGGGCCTGCTGCCAGACCCCGGAGGCCCAGCCAGGCACCTACTCGGCGCTCCCATCCCCACCGAACGGGTCTCCGCCCGTGAGGATGTCGGCCGCGGTCTCGCCCGTCTCCTCCCCCCAGAAGCAACGGGGCGTGAGCCTCTGTCCGGCGTGGTTGTACTCGAGCCCGCAGTCGCAGGTGTTCGTGAACTCGTTGCACATGACTTCGCGCCCACAGGCGCAGGTCAGGAACTTGTCCCGCCTGAAGGAGAGATGGCCGCACTTCGGGCAGGCCTCGGGCTCTTCCTCGAATGGTCCCTCCCCGCAAGCCCGGCAGAAGAACTCTCTTCTCTCGATCGCTGACATGGTCGTCTCCTCCTCTTGAACCAGGCGCCTACTCGGCGCTCCCGTTGTTGGCCTTCTCGGCCTTCTTCCCGAGGATGAGGTCGGCCGCCTTCTGGGCCTGCGCGGCTGCGATGACCACGGCGCGCGGGTCGTCCTTGATGGCCCTGAGCCAGCCCTTGATGTAGGCCGCCGCGTTCTCGAGCGTCCGGGAGTCCTCGATGCCAGCCGCACCGCACAGGAAGGCCGCGCCCATCTCGGCCACGAGCTCCTCCCGGCTGTAGGTCTCCGTGCCGAAGCTCGAGGACCGGTTGTCCTTGAACCTGGAAAGCCGGCTCTCGTGCCCGGTGGAGTGGGTCGCCTCGTGGAAGAGCGTCGCGTAGTAGGAAGCCGAGTCCTTGAAGAACGCCCTCTCGGGCATCTGGATCCGGTCCATCAGCGGGGAGTAAGAGGCCTGGTTGCCACCCTCACAGAGCTCCGGCCGACCGCTGTAGCATCCCCAGACGGCCTCGGCGGACTCGATGGAATCCACCGGGGCCTGGTCCTTCATCTTCGCGACCCAGGAGGGCTCGTCGATCCCTTCGCACTGGTCGATTGCGAAGACCGTGTAGTACCGGCAGAGCGGGATGGTCTTCCCCGTAGCCTTCCCCGCCTCGTCCAGCTCGTCGAGGAACTTCCAGAAGACCACCGGGCAGCCCTTCTCACCCTTGCGGACCTTCCCGCCGAGCTTCTGAACCTGGTTGAAGGTGAGCCAGCACCCCTTGTGCCCCTCCGCCTGCGCCCAGGCGTTCAGGAGGAAGAGGTTGATGCCCCGGTAGTCCCGGCCCTGGTAGGACCGGAGGACCGCCGAGTTGTTACGCCAGGGCTTCTTCCAGGGGATGGTCCCCTGCTCCAGCATCTCCGTGATCTTCGCCGCGATGACCTCGTACGCCTTGCTCATTGCCTTTCCCCTTTCTCTGGGCCGTCCTGGCCTCTCACCCGGAGCTGGAGGCCAGGGCGGAACCAGAGAAGCGAGAGCGACAAGCGGAGTGCGCAGCGAGGACGGCGCGGGGCGTGACGGGACCACGGAGGCCTGAAGTCCCGGCCGGAGGGGGGCAGGCGCGGCGAAGCAAACCCCGCGCAAGGACGAGTAGCGCGGAGTGCTGGAGCGAAGCGGAAGGGAAAGGCAGGAGCGCGGAAGGCGGAGAGGTCAGGCGAAGAGCGATCCTCGGGCTGGAGCAGGGGGCCGGACCCGGGGCTCGGCCCTGGCGGGAAACGGAGCTATCCAGGCGGGCCGCCGGGCCTGGGCCGGGGCGGGGCGCGGCCTGGTCCGGCGACCGGGCGCGGGCGGAGGGCCGGGGGGCGTCCACGAGGTGAAGGCAGGGAGAGGGCGGGTTCAGCAAGGGGGGAAGGACGGAGCCGCGGGCGAGGGCGGGGGTTCATCAAGGTGGAGGCGGGGGAAGGGCGAGGACGAGGGCTCTTCAAGGTGAGGACGGGAATGGACGAGGCCCGGAGGGCATGGGGGCAGAGCCCGGCGGCCTCGCCCGGGGGGGAAGCGCCGGTCCCGAGCGTTCTTACCGCGAGGGGCCGCGGAGCAGTCCCGACGGTTCACAGTCGGGGCCGCGAAGCGGAGCAGTCCCACGCGAAGTCCCAGCGAGGGACGGCGCGAGGTGCTTTCGTCACCGGCCTGGTCCCCTGCCCCACCGCAGGAGTCCGAAGGGCCCTGCGGCTCCGAACGGGCCGGAGCCAACACAAGGCGGAGGCCCCCGTCGTCGTGCTGTGGGAAGTGTGGACAGGCGGCGGGCATGTGTCTCATCCGACGGCTGCCCAAGTGACTGTGGGCAGGTCCCAGGCGCGCGCTCGCGCGGACTTCGCCGGGAGCTGCCCACAGGAACGTCACTTTCCACAGCCCCGCGCCGGGTCCTCCAGGCCCCGGCGCATGCCTGGAGTTCCGTTGCTCGATTGAATGAGAGGCAGCTACAGGAGTTCGCGGAAGGACTGCACCTTGATCCTGAACCGGTTGCGCTCCAGGACGGCCTTGACTTCGTCGGCCTGGGCGACGGTGAGAATCCCCTCGCGGACGAAGGTGACGATCAGATCGGGTGTCGTGACGATCTTGCCTTCGCCCAGCTCGTTCTCGATCGCTCGCCTCATCGCGCGGCGTTCGTCGGTGGCGACAAGAGCCCCGCGAATCGAGGCCAGAGCCACGCAGGCCGCATCGGCCTTGCCAAGCTGCCGGGACAACCTCTCGAAGAGGCTCGAGCCGTGAAGGTCCCCCTCTCCGAGAACCTCGAGGGTTCCACCCTCGATGAGATCCTGGACCTGGGACCTTTGTCCGAGGTCCGTGAGCTCCTCGAGGACTGCCTGCGGCACCAGCCAGAGGTGCGAGGTCTTGCCGAGGAGCTCCAGGAGCCCTCCGTGCACCAGGTTGATGAGAACGCTTGTGTCGATGACCACCTTCATGTCCGCCTCTCCTTTCCAGGGCCTTCCGCGGCCTCTCACCCGAGGATCGAGGCCGCGGAGGACCCGGAAGAGCAGAGCTTCGACCGGAGAGCTTGCCGAGGACGGCGCGGGGCGTGACAGGACCGGAGGACGCCTCTCACCGGAGGGCCTGGCGCGACTTCCCGCGGAAGGACGAGCAGCGTGGAGAGAGAAAGCGGAGCGGCAGAGGCGGACCAGAAGGAGGGCATCGACAAGTGACCTGTCGACACCCCGAGCATGATGGGCTCCTGGGGCTCGAGCATCGGGAGCTGGCTGGTGCTGCGGGCCTCGGCGGTCAGAGCACGGAAAGGAGCTCGGGCATGCTAATGGCCTCAACTCCTTCCCATGCGTGAGGCGGACCGGAATCCCTTAGGTGGCCCTTCGACCGTAATCAAAGGGCCAAGGGACTACGCGGATTGATCATTAGCTGCTGCTGTGCCGCGTTGGGGTGAGCGAAGCGAAGACGCGGCTTCTCGGCCGCGGCCGAGGCCTCGGGCCGAGCTCACAGGGAGGCCGACCCGAGCAAGCGAGGGGCACGCCAAAGACGGACCCTCGAAGACCCCCCTATGGATTCCGGCTCTCGTTGAGCCGGTCGCGTGCCCGGAGGGGTGTCGAGGTCGGGTCGGACTGCGAACAGCACCCCCGCCGCCAGGGCGGCTGGTGTCGATCTTCGGGCGGGATTAGAATGGCCTCGGGACGGGAAGCCCAGGAGAGGAGACTAGGGGATGGGAGAACGGACTCTTGCCAAGAAGCTGGGATGGATCTCGGCTGCGGTCTGCCTGCTCGGCGCACCGGCGGCCTGGGCGTGCTCGATCGCCACGAACCCGGAGCACACCCTCGACGAGGCCGAGAAGCTCGTGGACACCACACCACCCGGGCCGGTCGAGATCCTCTCTCACTGGGTCCACCGGGCGGACGGGGACGGGAACGAGCTGTCTGGCTGCGAGAGCGTTCGGTTGTGCCCTCCGCTGGGCTCCATCCACATCCAGATCGTGCCGGCCGTGGACGATCGCACCTCGGCCGACTTGATGGGTTACAGGCTCTCCCCCGTGGGGGACGTACCCGGGGAGCTCGAGAGCGTTTGGGACTGGGAGGATCAACGGCTCGCCTTGGGTGAGCTGCTCCTCTTCTGGACCGACGGCGACTCTGACGCGCAGGGCGGGTTCGAGCTCACCCTGGACATCCAGGCCGTGGATCTGGCCGGCAACCTGGGACCGGCCACGCGGGTGGTCATCGAAGATCCCGGCCGCTCGGGGTGCGCCACATCCGTCCCGTCCTTCGGTCCGTGCCTGGCGCTCCTCGGTCTACTCGTCCTCGCCCGACACCTGCGCCGACACCGCTGAGGGGGACGGTCTCTTCGCCTGTCCATGATCTGCGCGCCTCCGTAAGATCCATTGGCCCATAGCCCCTGCTGACAGCAATCGGGACGGTGTCCATTACCACTAGCATCTCGGTGGACACCGGACTCTTGCCAGCTCGTCCCCTGCTCCGGCACCCTGGGCGGCGAAATGTCGCTTCCGGAACGGCCTCAGGTCGGGAGGGAGCCTGCCAGCAGCTCGCTACCGATCCGAGGCCAGGTTCATCGGCCTCGGCCGAGCTCTGGCAGAAACAGGGAGCAGCCCGGAACGGTCAGCCGCGATGAGCTGGCCGTTCTGGGCCACCACCGGTTGGTGCCGCCCAAGGCACTCAAGGCCGCGGCCCAGAAGACCCACTTGGTGGCCCAGCCCGCTCAGGAAGCGGTTCTGGGTGGTGAGGCTGGGGGAAAACATGGTTTAGCCAATATCTCATAAGTTGCTTGACAGGCAATTAGTCCGAAGTAGAATAAAGCCATGGGGCGGAACCTCGGAAACCTCGAACGGCAACTCTTCGCCTACGCGCAGCTCCGGAACCTCCGGACGCTCGCGACAGGCGACCTGCTCGAGCCCCTCAAGATTTCGGCCAAGCAGGAACGCGAGCTCTACAGCCGCCTCTCACGAGCGGGCATGATCGCCCAGGTGCGCCGCGGCCTGTACCTCGTCCCGGCAAAGCTGCCCCTGGGCGCCAAGTGGAGCCCGGACGAGGCGCAGGTGCTCAACGCCCTGATGGGGACCCAGGGAGGCCGGTACCAGCTCTGCGGGCCGAACGCCTTCAATCGGTACGGGTTCGATGAGCAGGTGCCGACCCGAATCTACGCCTACAACAATCGCCTCTCCGCCGACCGCCAGGTCGGCGCAGTCGCCCTGACGCTCATCAAGGTGTCCGACGACCGGCTCGGTGACACCGAAGAGGTCCCCACCGCCGATGGGGTCAGTCTGGTCTACTCGTCCCGGGTCAGGACCCTCGTGGATGCGGTCTACGACTGGTCGCGCTTCGCAAGCCTCCCCCGGGCCTACGGTTGGATCCGGACCGAGCTCTCCGCCGGGCGCGTCGGGGTGAAGGAGTTGGTGAGAACGGCTCTCCGCTTCGCCAACCAGGGGACCATCCGCCGCCTGGGGGCGCTCCTCGAGGGGCTCGGGGCCGCCAGGAAGCAGCTCTCCGACCTCGAGAAGGGCCTCCGCTCCGAGAAGAGCCTGGTTCTCATGGTTCCGAACATCAGAGGCTCAGGGAAGGTCGACCGGCGCTGGGGGGTAGTGCGGAATGATCCGGTCTGAACCAACCGTCCCGCGGCAGCACGAAGACCCCGCTCTCTTCCGGGAGGCTGTGAACTACACGGCTGCCGAGACCGGGTTCTCGAGCCGACTCCTCGAGAAGGACTACTTCCTGACCCTGGTGCTCGCCTTCCTCTCGGGCCAACCTGAGCTGCCGCTGGTCTTCAAGGGTGGGACCTGCCTGGCCAAGATCCACGCGGGCTTCTACCGCCTGAGCGAGGACCTCGACTTCATGATCTCCGTGAAAGTGTCGAGCACCCGGAAGGAGCGGCAGGGCCTGGCTGCTCCGGTGAAGGCGCTCCTGGACAAGCTGCCAACCTACCTACCCGCCTTCCAGGTCAGCGAGCCGCTCCAGGGGGCGAACCAATCGAGGCAGTACCTCGGTAGCCTCTCCTACCAGTCCCTGGTGAGCCCCGAACCGCAGACCATCAAGCTCGAGGTCAGCTTGCGAGAAGCCCTGCTCACCCCGGTCGCCACGGCGGAGGCAAAGACCCTCCTTCTGGATCCGGTCTCGGAAAAGCAGCTCGTCGGGCCGGTCTCGGTGCGCTGCCTCTCCCTGGAAGAAGCCCTGGCCGAGAAGTGCCGAGCCGCCCTCAGCAGGCGGGAGGCGGCGATCCGGGACTTCTTCGACATCGACCACGCCGTCCAGAAGCTCGGGTTCTCGCCTGACGCCCCGGCCTTCGTGTCTCTGGTGAAGCAGAAGCTCACGGTTGCCGGGAACGAACCCGTGGACGTCGGGCCGGAGAGGAAGAAAGACCTCCAGGCCCAACTTGCCGCCCGCCTGCGGCCCGTCCTGCGACCTCAGGACTTCGAGGCGTTCGACCTCGACCGGGCATTCGGGCTCGTGGAGAACCTGGCCGAGGATGTTGCGCTGCCGTGACTGCCGCCCAGGAAGTGGGATGCCAGGGAGAGGTCCTCTGGCTAGAAGGTCCGAAGAGCGTTACCTCGTGGAGAGAAGCTGCTGCTGGCAGGTCCAACGCTTCGCACCCGGTGCCCGGTCGAAAATGGTGCCCCACAGCATCAAGAGGAAATCCGGCCCCGGGCGGGTGACAACTTCTCGACTACCTTCCTGTTGACCTCCCGAGGCTCGCTGTCGAACTCCTGGAAGACCTTCTTCAACGCCTTCAGATCGGCGCCCACCAGCTTCGCAACCTCCAGGATCTTCCCCTGGCTGAAGACCTCCCGGACGTAGGCCTCGAACAGTCGGGACACGACTCTCGCTCTCCAGGCCGCGTGGATCTCCTCCCCGGCCGGCTCCTCGATCTCGAGCGCCTCTCGGACCACCGGGCCCAGGGCCCTCTCCTGCTCCTCCAAACGCTCGAGCTCCTTCTTGTCGATCAGCCGGAGCGACTGGAGCCTGTGAAGAAGGTCCCCCTCCCCCACCCCGAACGCCTTAGACATCCGGACGAGGTCCCAAGCCTGGAGGTCCTGGGATCCCGGAACGGTCCTTCCTTCGACCGGAACAACCTCGTGCCCGTCGAAGACCTGCTCGAAGATCCTGCTCGGCTGCCCCTTCCCGATCCCACCAAGGAAGGCCCGGAGGCCTCCCTCGGGCATCAAGAAGGCTGCCGCGAAGGCGTTCGCTCGGATCTCGATGAGCTTCTCCCTATCAGCCGCACGGCAGACGGTCCCTTCGATTTGACCGTCCATCAAGACGTGCCCCAAGCCGTGCGCCAGCGAGAATCTCACCCGGGCCAGACTGCGCGAGGCGTCCGCGAAGATGAAACTCCCCTCCTCGCGAGGCTGAAGAGTGATCTCCAGGACCTCGTCGGGTAGCTCGACGAACCCGACCTTGACCCCCTGGGCCTCGAGGACCTCCGCAAGCTCAGGTACCGAAAGGTCCCCGAGCCCGAGCCTTCGACGCTCCAGCTCTGCCACTTCCCTGCCCTGCTTGATGGCCTCGAACCTGGTCACAGGCGCGCCGAGCTCGAACTTCGGGACTCCGGGGGTCGCCTTCCCGAGCTTCTCCTCCAGGTTCGCAAGCTCGTGGCCCACCTGCATCGCCCTCCTGATCGCTCTCGAGACCTCGTTCTCAGCTCCTCCCCCGAGGTGGGCCTTGAGCAGGTCCCCGATCGGCGACCGGGAGACGAACCCCTCTCCCATCAGGTCGTAGGGCCGCCTGCCGAAGAAGTAGGACAGCTTCTCGAGCTCCGCGAGGCTCACGGCCCGCTCCCCGGACTCGATCAAGCTGACCACCGGCCTCTTCAGCCCCAGGTGGCCTGCCACCTGCTCCTGGGTCAGGCCGCAGGCCTCCCGAGCCTGCCGGATCCTCGAACCCATCTCCTTCTGGTCGATCTTCGCGTCGTTCGTCATGAGGTCCCCTCCCTGCTCTCCATCATGTATGCCGAACATTACCCAGGATGTCAAGGTTAGGTTTCTATGTACAGGACAGGAACCGGCGGAATCTCAAACGCTGCCAGCGCGCAGAGACTGCGGGCAGCCGGGCTTGGGCCGGGGCAAGGCGCGGCCCGGTCCGGAGACAGGGCGCGGGCGGAGGGCCGGGGGCGGCGCGAGGTGCTCTCGTCACCTGCACGGTCCCCTGCCCGGCCGCAGGAGTCCGAAGGGCCCTGCGGCTCCGGACGGGCCGAAGCCCACAGCGGAAGCCTTCCGGGCCGGCATCGAGGGTTTACGGCCGCAGATCCTGGGTGGTACTCTTCCCTGAGAATCTCGAACTTCAAACGCAAAAGGGCCTCAGCATGAAGTGCAAAACCCAGTGGATCACCTTGGTCGTTGCCGTCCTGGCGTGGTCTACCGGCCGCGCTGAAACCGAGATCTACGCCGTCTTCGACATCGAAAACCAGGGAGCAACCATTGCTCCCGATTCCCTCCAGCGTCTTAGCGCCTTTCTGGCGCTCACCTGGGCCGAAGCCGGGTACAAGGTGATCTCCCGCGACCAGCTACGGGACCGCCTCAAGACCGAACAGAAAGAGTCCTACAAGGAGTGCTACGACCGCGAGTGCCAGATCGAGCTCGGCCGGGAGCTCGCCGCCAACAAGATCGTGGCCAGTCAGATCCTGAAACTCGGGAGCGCTTGCCGGCTGGCCGTGACCGTCTTCGACCTCAGGCAGGCCGCGGCGGAGCGGGCACTCTCCTTCAAGGCCGAATGCACCGAAGACGCCCTGGTCAGCGCGATAGAGCAGCTCAAGGAGAAGATCGCCGAAGAGGCCCCAGGCAAGAACCCCTCCCCTGTCGTCGAAGGCGCGAAGCCGCCAGAGGCAGCGCCCAAACCCCCGGCGCCTGAGCCTGTCGGAGATCCGCAGGAGGTTCTCGACCCGTCCGGCAAGATCGTCTGGAGACGATGCCCGGTAGGTCAGAGGTTCAGTCCTCAGGGCTGTGTAGGTGAAGCACGCCGGTTCGGAGGCTCCAATGATGTCGGGAGGGAGGCCTGCCCGGCGGGCTACAGGCTCCCGCACATCAATGAGTACATTGCCCTGATGGCGGACTGCGATAATGACGTCGTCAAAGGCGAGTCTGGGTTCTGCATGGCATGCGAGCACAGCCCGCTATGCAGCAAGATGTTCCCGAACGACAGCAACTGGTACTGGGCCGATCCGCCGGCCATTCTTCACACAAGCGCAGCGAATCTCGGCAAGGGCCACATGGTGGTCCAGGACTACGGCAAGAACTCCGCGAATTATGTCAGGTGCGTTCGAGACGTGGACGGCAGGTAGCTGTGACACTTCTACTGCGGGTCCTTCTGCCGATTTGTGCCCTTGGGTGGCTAGCTCAAGCAGGGTGCAGCGGAGGCTCGGAGTTGGACTGCAGGCCGGATGCGCTCCTCGTCTGCGCCGAGGGAGCGGTCTACTGGGTCGACTCGTGCGGTCATCTGGGCGAGGTCCGGGAGACCTGCCCCTGCGGCTGCGCGGCTGATCGCACGACCTGTGGGGAGTGCCCCTGCGTGCCCGCCTGCGAGGGCAGAACCTGCGGACCGGACGAGTGCGGGGACGAGTGCGGCCCGGGATGCGCCAGCAATGAGATCTGCCAAGCGGACGGAACCTGCCTGTGCGTTCCGGAGTGCGAAGGGAAGGAGTGCGGGCCGGACGGGTGTGGTGGGGAGTGTGGCGAGGGCTGCGGTGCAGGCTTGTATTGCTCTGAGGGTAGCCGCTGCGATCTGGAGCTCGAGCCCAAGTGGGCGCTCATTCCGGCAGGGACGTTCATCATGGGCCCCAAGGTCCCTGACTCGCTCGGGGGCAACGAGCCCCACCAGGTCACGCTGACCCGCTCCTTCTGGATGCGGACGACCGAGATCACCCAGGCCGAGTTCCTCCAGGTCATGGGGCTCAGCGTGACCACCTACCCTGACTGCGGTCCAACGTGCCCAATCGACCATGTCATTCACCCCGCTGCCCGGTTCTTCTGCGCCAGGCTGGCGGAGAGGGAGGGGCTACCCTCTTGCTACCGCTGCGTCTGGTCCGACGGGTGGCTCGGGTGCGAGCTGGACGGGCGCTGGCCGACTCCCTATGACTGCCCCAGTTACCGTCTGCCGACGGAGGCGGAGTGGGAGTACGCTGCTCGCGCGGGCAACCCGAACGAAACGTACGCGGTCGACTGCGAGGAGCCGTGCGAATCCGCCTGGTGGGAGACGCTGGACGCGATCGCCTGGTACAAGGACAATAGCGGTGACACCCCTCACCCCGTTGGCCTGAAGGAGTCCAACGCCTTCGGCCTATACGACATGCTGGGGAACGTGGTGGAGTGGGTCGAGGACGGGAGCTCGGCCTACCCCACAGAGCCAGTAGTCGATCCGTTCGTCCCGCTCCGTTGGGACCTGTGCATGTTCCGGGGCGGTGGTTTCGGCTGGGAAACTACATTCATGACCCTAGATCATCGCGATGGTTCTCCTTGCGGGGATTTGGGTTACACCCAGGGCATCCGGATCGTTAGGACCTCCACCGAGCAGGGCGCTCTGCCATTGTCCAATAGCCCCTGATCTGCCTGCAGGAAGACAGGTTCTATGCCAGATAGGCCGTTTGACCTCCCATCGGGTATCAGTTAGCTTGATACCTACGAGGCCCAAGGAGGCTGCTCCATGCCGTACAAACGGCCCACCTCTCCTTCCCTCCTCCCCACCGGATCCGACCTGACCAAGGCCATGGCCGGGATCGGGATGGCCTTCGCTGCGACTCCGTCCCCTGCTCCGAACGTCGAGGACACCCTCTTCGCGGCCTCGGTCGAAGGCATGGACCGAGACGACCTCCGGGTCCTCTCGGTCCTCCTCCAGTGGCTCGAGGTCTACCAGCCCTGGATCAATGCCGACCGGCTATTCCGCGCAGTGTCCACCTCCGATTCTCCGCGCGTCCGGGCCTTCTGGGCCGCCGTCGGTCTCTGGCTGGGGAAGGACCGCCGCCTTGCCCGGCTTGCCAGGCTCCACGAGGGTGCCCGCGTCGATCTCCTCCGGGAAGGTTCCTCCTTCCAGCTCCGCCGGCGAGGGGAAGATCCTAGGTTCGAAGGCACTCCCCTCCGCGTGCCTGCCGGAGTCCTCCGGCGGCGGGCTTCGGACGTTCATCCGCCCGAGGAGATGGCTAAGAGGCATCCTGGGCTGCGCTTCCGGATCCTCATGGGGCTGAGCTACCGGGCTGAAATGCCATTCCCTCAAAAACCTCCCATAGTGAGAGCGCCCGAGGTCATGGCACTGCGCGGGTGACCATCTTCTGCCGTCCCGGAACGGCTGGGACGGCGGGACTCCGCCGAGCCGCGCTGTGTTGGCTCTGCTCGAGAAGGCCCCGGACCTACCTGCCGCCGAGCTGGCCCGGAGGACCTACGGGTCGTTCGCTACGGCCTGGGGGGTCAAGAAGGACTTCGGGATGCTACGTTGAGCATTGAGCGCATTTTTCGAAAACATCAGGGCTTGGGGGCAGCAGAACTAGCGCAACGGAAGCCGACAAAAATACGCCTCGCCCCCGCGGCGAGCTTGAATCGGAAAGAGACGCGATTGAAGCCTGCTTCGTGGGGCCAAGCACCGCCCCGAAGAACTCGTTCCTGCCCACTGCTGGGCCCTAACGGATCGCGCTTCGGGGAGTCCTTGTAGTAGTCCATACCGTACCAATCGGCGCACCATTCAAACACGTTCCCCAGCGTGTCGTACAGGCCGTAGGCATTCGGCTGCTTCTTGCCCACAGGCTGGAGGCCACCAGCCGAATTCTTGTCGTACCAGGCGATCGCGTCGAGGTCCCCGTACCTCGAGCCCAAGGTCCCGCCCCGAGCTGCTTTCTCCCACTCGGCCTCGGTCGGCAGTCGCCTCCCCGTCCACTCACAGTAGGTTTTCGCCTGATTCCAGTCTACGCAGTTGACCGGGTCTTGCTCCCTGCCGGTCGAGTCCCAGGTGCATCCTTTCCCCGTATCCGGAGCGGTACACCGTCCGGCTCGAACGCAATTCGAGTAGTTGCTCACCGTCACCTCGGTAGCATCGATCTTGAACTCTGAGAGAATCACTTTGCGCGCTGGTTTCTCGTCTTGTTGGCACTCGGAATCTTCGGGACTGCATCCCATCTGGAACTCACCGGCTGAAACGAGGGCCATGACCCGGGGCTCCTGACCAGCAGCCAAACAGGAGAGCATGAGCCTCGCATCGGATTCAAAGGGGTTGTCACCTGAATAATCCTGCAGGAACTTCTCCAGGACCACAGCCCGGGCTCTGTGCGGCATGCCCTTGTCAATGGCAATTTTCACCACCTCTGCCCAGGCACCATCGAGACCGCTTCGGCGACGCTTCTGCTCTAACACGGTTTTGGCCGCGAGCTCCGCGTATCCGGGACCACTGGATTCACCACCGGGCAGAACTCGCGAAGGCGCAGACGGACCGTTTACTCCCTCGAAGAGATTCACAACGGCCTTCTCCAGACTCTCGACAACAGCATCCTCGCTGCAGCCACCGCTAGCTGTGCCCGCGCCCTCACTGGCGGCCTTCCTCAGATCGAAGAGGCTTAGAGTTACCTTGCATCTGGATCCGAGCTTCAAGATCTGGCTCGCAAGCGACTTCTGCGCTGCCAGCTCCTTCCCGACCTCGATCTGGCAGCTCTCGTCGTAGCACTCCTTGTAGGTTCCTTTCTTCGTTTCTAAGAGACGCTTTCTTAGCTGCGAGCGCGGCACCACCTGGTAACCTTTGTTTGCTAGAAGCGATCCCAAGTAGTCGTTGAGCTGGTCGAGCGCCCTTGAAGTCAGCGTGCCGCTCTTGTCCTCGATCTGGAAGACAGCGACGATTGGACGATCCTGGGTCAGCGCCTTGGGGGCTAGTGTGAGGCCAAGGCAAAGCAGGCCTGTTGCCAGGGGGGCTATGCGCATCCCGGTCCTCCAGGGTGGATCCGAACTCGATGGTAGCCCTTGCTCTGGGGCGGGAGCAAGGGTTTGCCCACCCCCCTACCCGGCTCCAAAAAGGAGCCCACGGACTTCCCGGCTGAGAACCCGCATCCGGGCTTGTGCTCAAGCTTCGGCCCGAAGGGGGCATTTTGGCCCCTGAACTTCGGTCAGCATGAAGGCGGGCCAGCGGGCGGCGGGGTTGGGTTGAACCTGAAGCGGCTCTTCAGGTCGGAGACGGCCACGTCCACCTCGTTGTCGCAGAGGCTCCGAAGGCGCCGTGCTTGCCGGCCGCCCTGGGTCGGCGCTCCGCCGCTCAGGGTCACGACCGTCACTCTTCGCAGCATGTCCTTCACCGCCTGGATGGCCGGAACGTAGTCGAAGTCTCCGCTGAGCAGCACCGCGTGGTCGTAGCCAGCGGCGTGGCGGACCATGTCCACCGCCAGGGCCACGTCCACGCCCTTCTCCCCTACCCGCTTTCCCACCCGCTGCTTGCCGCTGTCGTCCGTCCAGAACCGGGTAGGGTCGACCTGGAGCACTCCCACGTACCGGAACTCGATCGCATCGAAGTTCTCCTCGATCCTCCCGAAGACCGCCTTGTGCAGGCCCTCGAGCCGCTGGGTCTCACTCCGGTAATAGTCCTCGGCCGCGGCCTGAAAGGCCGCAAGCTCCATCCCCGCGGGACAGAGCTTGGGGTGGTGCCTCGGGTTCCACTCCCAGGGAGCGATCCGCGCGGCCTGGTACCAATAGGCCCTCACCAGCCGGTGGCGCTCGGGGGTCAGGTACCCGAAGAGCTCCCCCCAATCCACGTCCTTCTCCAGAAGGCCGTGGTTCTCGAGCTCGTAGTGCAGGTTCTGCCCATCGACGTAGATGACGGTCTTCAGCAAGTGCGGTTCCTTTCTCTGCCCTCGTCGGCCTGGTCGTCCCAGGCCGACAGCCAGGCCTCGGCGCGCTCTTCGAGCTTCTTCAGGCGGTCCTCACTCCACCTCCGCTCCAGGAGCGGGAGGTCGTTCTTGTAGCCATTGTCCTCTTCGCCACGCACCCCCATGAAGCGGGTGAGCGCCAAGGTGGTCCTCTGGCCCTCAACCGGGCCGGACCGCCCGAGGGACAACCGCACCTCGGCCAGCCGAGCCAGGCTTTGGACCTCGAAGGCGCGCCAGACGATCGGCCGGTCGACGGCCCGGGCCGCGGCCTCGATGTCTCCTCGGCCGAGTGCCTCGTCCGCGGCCAGGATGGCCGACACGAGCTGATTGACCAGGGGAGCCGTCTCAGCGCTCGCCGGCGCGAGTGGCCCGGCCTCGAGCGCCTCCGAGAGGTTCAGCCAGCCCGCAAGCTCGCAGCCTTTTCCCTCCCTGTCGATCCCCTCGAGGAAGTGGGAGTGCGCTGCCTTGAGGTCCCCCCTGTAGAAGCTCGCCGTCCCAAGGAGGTGGTGGAGGTGCTTCCTGGCCGCGTCGCCCAGCTCCTCGGATTTCACAACCAGCAACTCCCGCTCGACCTCGGTCCACTTCCCCTCCTCGGCCTGGAGGTGGGCCCGGAGGACGGCCAGGGGCGCGGAGGTCGGGTGGAGCTCGGTACCGCGGGCGAGGATCTTCAAGGCCGCCTCACGGTCCGTGTCGAGGAGCCACCTGCACCTCCGATCGAGGGCCCGGGGGTCGTTCTCGTGGTCCTCGATGTAGGCCGCGTTCTCCTTCTCCTTGGCCGCGTCCGATCGGTTCCGGTACTTCCTGTAGCGGACGAGCACGTCCTCATTCTCCGGACCGCCCTGGTCCTCACGCTGCCAGGCGCAGTACCTCCACTTGAGTCCGAACCTCGGGAGGGAGTCCTCCTGGTCCTCGAGCCCGTCCAACGTGGGCGGCGTGGCGCCAAGTGGTACGGGCCGGAGCCCGTCCCGAGCGTGCGCGAGGAGAACCACCCGCCGGGCGCCCGCGTCCTGGGCGAGGCGGTAGCGCTCGGGAAGCCGCGCCTCCCACACCTTCCTGAGTCCGCTGCCCTCGGGCGCGAAAGCCAGGAGGAGGGGCAACCCGTCTCCTGGATCGACCACGACGAAGGCCACCTGGGCGTCCCGTGAGGTGGCGAGGAGGACCCTCCCCTCGGGGTTCGTGTCGGGTAGCCGGTACTCGCCCTCCACCCGGCCGTCGGGAGCAAGCACCACGAGGCGGGTCGGGACGAGCTCCTCTGACCCCTTCAGAAAATCCACGCCTTCGCTCGCCACGACGACCAGGAGTTGCCGCACACCGTCCGGGTGGACCGCCGCACAGCAGGTGTCACCCGTGATCTCGTCCTGGACCTCAAGCTCGGTAGAGCCGTCCGCGCCGAGGAAGTCGATCCCGTGAGTTCGTCGCTTCCGCCCGGACCTCCGGACGAAGAACCGGGGCCGATCCCCGGCCACAAAGAGGCAGGTCCAGTCGAGGTTGGAGATCTCCCGGTGGACCCGGAACCCTGCGAGGTCCACAACCCGGGCGGTGAACTCGGCTTCCGAGGGCCTGTTCGCGACGAGCCAGAGGAACCGGCCTCCGGGGGCGACCAGGAAATGCTCGACGTTCTCGTCTTTGTGGAGCAGCGGCTCCACGTTGTGGAAGGAGAGGATTTCCCAGGTCGAAAGGGAAAGCTGAACGACGCACCCACCGGAGTCCGCCACCAGGAGGGTGTCTCCCTCCAAAGTCGCCTCCGGGGAGTCCACCATGGGCTTCGGAGGCCGCATCGAGATCAGCTCGAGCGTCTTTCCGGAGGCAGCATCGAAGACGCGGACAAAGAGCCGACCCCGGGCAGCCAGGACATCCACGGCCCTCCCGCCGTCCTGGGTCAGGCAGCAGATGGGGCCGTCTCCGTGGAACCTGCCCTTGGGATCGTCGGGCCAGTAGGCTCCTGCGTCGGGATTGCGGACAACCTTCGTCCGCCAGGCCCGGCGGAGATTGGCGCTCAGCGCCTCAGCCCGGCGGAGCCACCGCTCCGCCTCCGGGCCTCCGGCCCGGCTCGCGAGCGCCCGGGCGAGGGCCCGAGCGGCCAGAAAGTCCCCTGATGCGGCCCGAGCCTCGAAGGTCGAAGCCAGCCGCTTCGTCTCCTCGGCCGCTTCGAGCTTCGCGAGGCTGCGCTTCGCCTCCTGCCGGTCCTCATCTGGCAGGTGATCCGGCTTCAACTCACCCGAGGCCGCCCGGGCGGCGGCCAGGTCGCCCGCGGCCAGGGCCTTCTGGACGGCCCGGAGGGCCTCCCGGGCCGCGTCCGCCTGCCTTCCGTCGGCCGCCGCCTTGGCAGCGGCCAGGATCCGGGTGGCCTCGGCCAGACCGGCCAGGGTCTTCCGGTGGTCCTGGAGCTCCCGTGCGGCGTCCTCGACCCGGCCTTCCCCGAACGCCTTCACCGCCCGGGCGAGGGCCAGGGCCGCGGCCACGGCGCCCGGCCGGGCGCGCGCGCCCAGTTGCGGCGCGGCCAGCTCTTCGAGCCAGGGAAGCATCGGCGAAGCGGACCGCTGACGAACGCGGTCCCGAAGGGACTCATCGAGGTTCAGGTACTCCAGGAGCCCGGGGGCAGGATCCTCGAGTGCCAGGAGGGCGGCCACGCGCGTGACCGTGGCCTCGTCCTCACGGGCCCGGATCTCGGTCTCGAGCGAGGAGATCCGTCGTCCGAGCTCCTCCCGGTCGCCTCCCAAGGACAGCGCGCGCCGGAGCGCTTCGAGCTCCACCTCCGGCTCGCACCCGGGCCTCAAGGCCTCGACCGCGGCCAGGGCGTCCCGGAGCTCGGCCGCCCTCCGCCGCTCCGCGGCGGCCCGAAGGGCCGCGCGGGCCACGGGGTTCTCGGGCCAGAGGGCCTGGAGGGCCCGGGCCTGGCGCGCGGCTTCCTCGAAGTTCCCGGCTGCGAGATGGGCTTCGATCGCGCTCTCCGAGGCCTGATGCTTCTGGGCCTTCTTCTGCGAGAGCGTCCTCCGCTGCGCGTCCACCGCCACGGGGTCGGCGCCCGCGCGCTCGGCGTGGGCGAGGTGGACCTCCGCGGCGGCGAGGTCGCCTTTGCCGATCGCCGCCTCGGCCAGGGCAAGGTGGACCTCCCCGGCCCTGCCGCCGGTCAAGCCAGTGGCCCAGCGCGCGGCCTCCTCGACCCGGCCCGCCCGGGCGGCAGCCAGGGCCAGGAGGGTTCGGACCCGGTCGTCGTCGAGCACTCGCTTCGAGAGGTGATCGGCACCCTGAAGCGCTTCCTCGAACAGCCCCAGGTGGTCCACGAGCAGCTCAAGCCAGGGGAGTGCAGCCTCCAGCGAACCGTTCGTGAGGCTCCGGGCCTTCTCGAGGCAGCCCCGCGCCAGCTCGAAATCGAACTCCGCGAGGGCGGTCCGGGACCGCTCGATGAGCGAAGAAGGATCGGACTCCTCGAGGGTGAAGGCCGCAGCCTCCTCTTCCCTCCGGTCGCTCGCGCCTTCCCTCGGGGGCCCGGATCGGGCCTTCCCCGATGCCACTCCATCCTCCGCGGGGCCGACCTCGAGTCCCGCACACTGCGCGGGACAAGAATCTCTTCGCCCTGGGAGGCGAGCTCGAGTATCTAGCTGCAGCCGGACCCAGGCCCGGGCGTCGGGGTCAAGCTCGTCGAGGACGGCATGGCAGGCGTCACGGGCGCCGTAACGGTGCCGGAGCAGGACGACGCCTTCGTTCTCGGGATCGGGGACCACCGCCAGCTCGTCGGAGAATCGGTTCACAAGGAGGCTCTGAAGGGCGGACTTCTCCTTGTAGCGGCGCTCGGCCTCGGCCTTCGGGAGCTCCTCCCCGGTCGGGTTCACCTGGGTGATGAGCTCAATGAGGTCCTGCACCGATGGCCGGACCCGACCAGCCAGGACGTCGGCGGGATCGAGCTTCGAGGGCTTGCGCTTGCTGGGTTTGCGGGACTTGGCCACGACCTGAGGTTATCCGAGCCTTGCGGGGAGCGGCAAGGAGAGGTCGCTTGGGTGAACGAGGCCTACTTCTCCCGGTTCTCCCAAGCCATCCTGCTTCCGGCCAGCTCCAGGTACCTCGCCTGGAACTGGCGGTTCCACTCCTGCTCCACCTTCGACACGGCAGCGAGATCGATCAAGCCGAAGAGCCTGCCCAGCGGGTAGTCGAGGAAGGTCTTCTCCTGACCCTTGTGCTTGAGGAGCTCGACGTAGGCAGCGATCGCCTTGGCGCACTCGTCGTCGTCCTGGTGGTGAACCACCATGAAGTGCCCCCGGGTGTAGGGGCTCTTCGGATGGTGGAGCATCGCCACCATGAGCAGATGTCCCCGCCAGAGCTGGTTCACCTGGGAAGCGCGGAGGGCCTCCACTGGCCCCTGGAAGGGAGCCTTCGGGTGCGAGGCCCACCTCCGATAGACCTTGGAGTCGTACTCCTTGGGCGAGAACGGCTCCGTGAGCTTCGTCTCGATCCCGACGAAGCCGAGCTTCCCGTCGGTCCGCTCGTACTCCACGAAGGCATCGAAGGCCGTCTTGTCGTCGAGGTACTCGGCCGCAGGCTCTGGGGCGAACTCCATGGCCACACCCATGACGCGCTTGAAGCCCTCGTCCTGGGTGACCTGCTTGAAGAGCGTGTTGCCCAGCCCCTCCAGCGAGAGGCCCTTGTCCATGGCCGCAAACAGGTTGAAGCACATGGGCTGGGACGACAGGAGGTTCCGGAGGAGCCGGAACTCGTCCACGGTGCCGGTCTTGTCCTCGAGGCGCTTCTTCACAACGCCGAAGATCTCCTTGGAGAGGAAGTTCAAGCCCTGCTCGGCTTCTTCCTTCCTCAGCATGTTCCCGTACTCGCTCTTGCTCCCCTTCGTTGGGCCGGTGCCAAAGGGCACCTTGAGGATGTTGGCCCGATACCAACTCTGATGAAACCGCATCTGGGCGGTGAACTTGCTGTCGCGCTTGCTCTGGGGTCCGATCTCGATCTGGTCCATGGCATCCCTCCCGATGGTTGTCTTGAACACGTTGGATGGAGCATACCATGGAGGTCTGACAGGCAGGGGGGACGTTTGATTCCCAAGAGGCGGCTGGGATATCCTTTCAACTTGGGAGGGGATCCATGAACCAGGCGAGCCTGATGGGTGGGGAGGATGTTTTCGTCAATAGGGACAGGCGGACTGGCTCGCAAGCCAGCCTGAAAGTCTCCAAGGGCGGCCGGGAGTACCTGCTGGCACCTGCGGAGGCAGCGGCCATCCAGGAGCCGAGGCTCGCCTCTGAGCTGACCACCTTCCCTGAGGCGGTCTTCCTCCGGATCTGCGCAGGGTGCCCGGGAATCATCGACGAGGTCCTCCTCGTCTTCTGGCCAGCCAGGGCAAGAGGGGCGCTCGAGGCCATGGGGAAGGCCGTCTGGATGGAGGCGAGGTCGCTGGGGGAGCTCGTAGAGAAGTGGAAAGCCTCCACCTCAAATTGACCCCAATTCGCGATTGGAGCCAACTGTGACAGCCATTCCCGCCTGGCTAGCTGCTCCTTCGAAGCTGTGGTCGTGGGCCGAGATCGCAGGCTCGGTAGGCGTTCCGCCCAAGAAGGCTGGGGTCTACGGCTGGTACTTCGACTACCTCCCGTCCGTCGTGCCGGTCGCTCAATGCCACGTCTGGGACGGGCGATTCCTCGCCTACATCGGGATCTCCCCGAAGGCTCCCCCCAAGAACGGAAGCAAACCGTCCTCCCAGACCCTCCGAAGCCGGCTCGTCTACCACTTCCGGGGAAACGCAGAGGGCTCGACCCTCCGACTCACCCTCGGCTGCCTCCTCTCCGAAGAACTCGGGATCGCGCTGCAGCGGACGGGCTCGGGGAAACGCCTGACTTTCGCTGAGGGAGAACAGCGGCTCTCCGCCTGGATGGAGGAACACGCCCGGGTGGTGTTCACCGAGCACCCGCGGCCCTGGGAGCATGAAGAGGAGCTGATCGGAAGCCTGGATCTACCCCTGAACCTGGACCAGAACTCCCGGCATCCGTTCCACCCTACCCTATCCGCCATCCGCAAGGCGGCGAAGAAGAGGGCAAGGGAACTGGAAGCAGGAAAGTAGGGAAGCCGGACGGAGAACTCCGCAACGACCATGATTTCCGGAACAACAGGCCCAACGGTCTACTTCGACCAGTCGGTCTGGAGTCTGTGGCTTAGAGAGCAGTATTCAGCAGCGACAACCGCCAAGCTCATGGACCTGGCCGGGAAAAAACGCTTTCTGTTCATCTTGTCGAAGTGGCACGTCATGGAAACGGTCAAGTTCCTTGGCACTGACCTGCGACCAGAAGAGGCCCGAAGCAAACTGAAGCAGGCCCAGTTCATGGACCGATTGCCCAACCTTCTTGGTCTCCGCGACACCCAGGATCTCCTGGTCCAAGAGCTGGCGCGAGCCTACGCAACCCATGTCGGTGGCAGCCTGAAATCCGATCCCCCACCAGTCTTCCGGATCGAAGGATTCCTTCAGCAGGTCCAGGAGGGTCTGGCATGCGAGGCCGGGTATGTGCCAAGGACCTTGCAGGAGGCAAACGCCCAGGAGGGAGGCCGAGGATCTCTGGGGGCCTGGTCCTGGCTCGATAGCCTCATGCATCGGCCGAACCTCGCTTCCCATCGTGCAGCCTGCCTCGACAGAAGCCAGGCCGGTGGGCCTCGAACGCTGCTCAAAGCGGTGCGGGAGCTCTTGACGATCCGGTCCATCCAGAGGGCTTCAGCGGCGTTCATTGCGATGCTCGAACCACGCGCATTGACTCTTCCATTGCTTGCGTTCCGACAAGCAACGGCTGAGTTCCTCGGCATGGCGCCGCTCAAGATCGATTTCTTTCGATGGCTATGGGGACAGGATTTTCGAGGTTCGCCTGCGCTCATCTACTGGATCGAGTACAGCCGAAGGTTGAACCCAAGAGGACAGAGGAAGCCAGACGCCAACGACGGGCTGGACAGAGAGCACGGATTCTCGGCGCCCTTCGTGGATTTCCTGGTTCATGAGGCCAGCCACGCAGAGATAGCCCGTCAGGCGGCGAAGAAGGCAGGGTTGAAGTGCAAGATCCTCAGTGGACGGCCCAAGGCGCGCGGTCTTGAGGAGCTGGTCGATCTCCTCGATGAGCCCTCCGAGTAGTTGGAGTCCCGCTCCCTGGGATTGCCCAGGCGACCTCCACGCACAGGAGGATTCACGTCCTGGACCTGATGCAGCCAAAGCCACGTCGCCAGAGCCCCTTGCAAGCGACTCCTAACGGTGCTACATTAGCGTTAGCTGGTGACGGTAGGTGGCGTTAGTCTGTGTCTGTGGAGGTGCGAAAATGAGCTCCCAGTGCGAAATCCTGGCCTTCTTGCACTCCCGAGGGCTCTCGGCCCAGCCGAAGGCGCTCAAGGGCCTGGGCAAGATCCTCGCCGAGGCCATCGAGCAGCTCCCCGCGGCGCCCTTCCTCCGGGACCCGCGGGAAGAGCTGTCCTCAACCGAAGCCGACGCCCTCGAGCAGGTGGGCTTCGACCTCCGCCCACAGGACCACGGGAAGTCCGATCCCCTCGCCAGAACCATGACCGTCTACGCAGCCCTCCTGGAGGACTCCCTCTCGGTCAAGGAGGCGGGCCGGCTCCTCAAGGTGAACGAAAGCCGAGTCCGGCAGCGGCTCGCCCTCGAACGCTCTCTCTACGGCGTGAAGATCCGCTCGGAGTGGCGCGTCCCGCGGTTCCAGTTCGAGAAGGGCAAGCTGATCCCCGGGATCGAAGGGGTGTTCGCCAACCTCTCCCCTACCCTGCATCCCGTGGCTGTCTACTCGTGGTTCACGACGCCCAATCCGGACCTGGAACTCGACGGCACCCAGGGGAAGCACCGCCTGCTCAGCCCCAGGGAGTGGCTCCTTCTCGGAAACCCGACCGAGGCCGTCGTCGAACTGGCCAAGGACCTCTGACCGATGGCCACCTTCCCGGAGCCCCCGCCGAAGGCGGAGCTCGAGGCGCTCGGACCGACCATCAAGGCCCTTCCCCGGGGCACCTTGGTCGCAAGGGTCTACTTCCGAGCCGGGCCCCATCCGACAACGTGGAACCGGCTCCGCTGGTTTGGACCAGCGGCCGCCCGGTTCGACCACCACACACTGCCCCGGCGAATCCAGAAGCGCGGCATCACCTACCTCGCCTCCCACGGCGTGACCTGCCTGGCCGAGGTCTTCCAGGACACCCGGGTCATCGATCGCTCCAGGCACAACCCCTGGCTCGTGACCTTCGAGCTGGGCCGGGAGGTGAAGCTCCTCGACCTGACCGGCTCCTGGCCGACCAAGGCCGGTGCCTCGATGGCGATCAACTCCGGGTCCCACGCCAGGGCCCGGAGATGGTCGAGGGCCATCTACGCGGCCTTCCCGGAGGTCGAAGGCCTCTTCTACTGCTCGGCCATGCACGGGAACCGGCCCGCGGTCGCGCTCTACGAACGGGCCGAGGACGTCTTCCCGAAGTCCCCGAGCTTCCACAGGGCGCTCGTGGACCCAGGTCTTCTCACACCGCTTCTGAATGCCGCGCATGGGCTGAGCTACGGGTTGGTGTGAACCTCCTCCTCGAGGTTGATGATCTCCTGGCGCCCGGCCAGCAAGGCAAGACGGAGCATTCGAGAGGGGTGGACGTGGCTCGCGCCCGGCGTGATCTTGCCCGGCCCGTCGGTCGAAGCGAACCCCAGAACGCTACTTCGCCACCTCCCGCAGGTCGTGGTACGTTTCTGTGAGAACAGGAAGCAGCGACCCGGTGGGGATGGACCGACGCGGATTGAGCGGGAGGCCAAGTGAAGTTCACCCTCAGCATCAGCCGCAGAGAAGTCGCACGCATTCGGGCGTTCTTCGAGACGTACCGCCGCGATCCCTTCGTCCGCCTCCGGATCGACCGGAACCTCCGCAGGAAGCGCCCGGTCGTCCGGCGAGAGGCCGTCTGGAAGTCGCTGGTCGTCTGCTTGACCACAACCCAGCAGCACTCAGGCCCGGGAAGCGTGGTGGATCGGTTCGAACAGACCCACCCGTTTCCTCTGGCGTACGGGGTCTGCCGGAAGAAGAGAAACCTCCGTTCCTTCGCGAGCGTAAAGCTCAAGGCGGGTGGCCTCCGAAGGCACCAGAAGATCGGCGAAGAGGTCGAAAAGGCCTTCCGCCTCCTCGAGGCTGGCTTCTGGGACGAACTGATGACGGCGCTGCGAGGGCTCTCCAAGAAGGCCAACCGGGAGCGCGAACGCCAAGTGGCGGAGCTGATAGCAGGCAGGCTCCCGGGCTTCGGCCCCAAGCAGTCGCGGAACCTCATCCAGGCGCTGGGCCTCTCCAGATACGAGATCCCGATCGATAGCCGGGTGACGAAGTGGCTCAACCGGTACGGGTTCCCGTTCCCGGTGTCGGCAACTGCCCTTGCTGACGCGGGGTACTACGGCTTCGTCCTCGATTGCTTCCAGGCGGTCTGCAAGCAGGCGCGGATCCTGCCCTGCGTCCTGGACGCCGCGATCTTCGCGGCGGGCGGAAGATAGCCCGGCCGCGTAGGCTCGTGGAAACCTCGAACCTGGGAGGGTAGGCAAGATGGCGACAATCGACAAGGCAGTTGCAGGGCTCATCAACAAGGCCTGCAAGGAGGCGGCGAAGTCCCTCGGCAGTTCGCTCATGAACATCGGCAGGATCAACGCAGGCTCCAACTACCCCATCGCAGAGCGGAACACGGTCGTTCACCTCGCCAGCGCCTTCATGTCGCATGGGCTGGACGTGTACGCCGAGGCGAAGATCAAGGGCCGACCCAAGAACGACAGGCTGGCGCACATCGACCTGCTCGCCTACGGACCCATTCCCGGCCATCGAGGGAAGACCGTGGCCATTCCCATCGAGGCGAAAGCGATGGGTCCGCACCATCTTGGTCGGCTCATGCGCGACATCAGGCGGATCCGGAACTACGAGCCAGCAGCAAGTGAGCTTGTCGGGCATGAAGATACGGGAAAGGAACTTCATTTCTGGGAGAAATCGATCCGCTACGGGCTGTTCGTACTCCAGGCCCACCGGAAGCAGGACTATATCGACGATTGGCAGGCACGAGTACGCGAGCCTAAAGAATTCTTCAAGCGCATCAAGGAGGAGACTGGAAGACGCATCGCCTCCGGGAGCGCCTTGGCTGTTGAGGAAAAGCGTTGGCCAGGGTGCAAGGCAGTTCACCTTCTCTGGGTGGCCTTCAGGCTGCCCTGACCCCGTTCGTCCAGGTCAGCCGGCAAGGAGTGCGAGCGGGGCGATAGTGGAGGCCTCCTCGTCGGCCGGCTTCACCGAATACAGGCCCTGGCGGTTGTGCGCGACGTAGAGCTCGAGGAGCTTCGCTGCCTTCTCCTCCGTGTCCGCCTTGAGCGGCAAGCCCATCAGCAGGAGCGGGCTCCCGTTGTGCTTGTGAACTACGATCCAGCTCTTCCCTTGGTTCCTCATCGAATCCTCCGTCTTGCCACCGGGCCTCTCAACCTCGATGGCGAAGCCGGAGGCCCGTGGCGAGACGGAAAGACGCAGCGCGGGGCCTTGCGCGCGAGGAGCCGACGGCAAAGGACCGTGACCGACCTGCCTCCACGGGCGGGCGGGGTCCTTGCCAAGGAGGCTCCCGCAGGCGAAAGGCCCAGAGCTGCAGGACAGAGGAACCAGGAGAAGGGCCTGATGAAGTTCCTGGACAAGGCGGGAAGTGCAGAAGACGGAGCATTCGAGCGTCCCTGGGGTTGCCTTCAGACGGCCTTGGCCCTCTCCACATGCCGGAAGCCCGCCTTGCCCTCCTTCGAGTCGGCCCGGTGGCCCTTCTTCCCGGCCTTGAACTGCACTGCGAGCAGGTCGAGCGCCGCCAGGGCGTCCTCCTCCGAGACCGCCTCCCGGCCCGCGCGGAGCGCCAGGATGGCCGCGGAAACCCGCAGCTCGTTCAGGAAGGCGAAGCTGAAGCCCCCGGAGGCCTCGGCCAAACGGGTTCGGAGCTCCTCCGTGAGCTCTCCGAAGGCCCAGTCCAGGTACCGCCTCCGCAGCTCGAGCGCGGGCGGCTCGAAGCGCCAGACCCGGTCGAACCGGCTCGGCCGCTGGGAGAACGCAGGGTCGATCTCCTCCGGGTTGTTGGTCGTCGCGAGGATCATCACGCCCTCCCGCGGATCGACGCCGTCCAGGAGCGACAGCAGCCCGGCCCGGGTGACCTGCGACTCCCGAAGGAGCGAGTCCAGGTCCTCCAGAACCACCACGCTCGGACCCTGGTCGGCGGCCGAGGTGAAGAGCGAGTCCAGATCGTCCTCGTCGATGTGCTTCCCGATGGCCAGGCTGAACAGAGACGCTCCGTAGGCCCGGTGCGCCAGGCGAACGAGGTGGCGGACCATCAGGGTCTTGCCGTTCCCAGGCTCGCCCACGAACAAGAGGCCCCGCCGGCGGCGGAGGTGGAGCCGCTCGAAGAGCCCCCGATCCTCGAAGAACGAGTGGAGCTGCGTCTCGATGTCCTCGATCATCTCGTCCGCCAGGAAGAGAGGGCCCTCGTCCACGGCAGGCAAGGAGAAGTCCCGACCGCCGAGGACCGTGAACGGAATCCGGTCCCCCCGCTGGGCGAGCGCCGCGGCCACCTGGAGGCCGAAGCGCTCCAGGAGGCCGAAATCCGCCGTCGAGGAGAAGTAGCTCGAACCGACCTCCCCCGAGGAGTTGAGGTAGGAGAAGAGGAGGAAACGCTCGCCCTCCGGTCCCTGGACCTCGAGGACCCCGACCCAGGCGTCCCCCAGCTCCCTCGGGTTCGTGCGCCCTCGGAAGTACACCAGCGCGGGGTAGGAGACCTTCATCCGGCGCCAGCGGTAGCCGGCCACTTCCCCTTCCGGCCTGCTGCCTGCGCCCACGAACTGCTGGAGCGCGCGGGCGTAGGGCATGCCTTCGACCTTCCAGCAGGTCCAGGACTCGGATTCCGGGAATTCCCGGCGGAGGAACTCGGCGGCCTCGATGGACGAAAGGCCGCGCCGGGGAATGGGGGAATGGGAATTGAACTCCGTGTCGTGCATCGGGACTACCTCCTGTGCTCACGGACCAGGCTAGCAGGAGGGGGTGACACGGCAGGGATGGGCGGAACTGGAAGCGGGAAGCGGGATCAAGGACCAAAGCTTTCATAAATATAGTTGGTTGAACATTCTTGAAAATTAGCATATTCTGGAGGGTATGAAGTACACCGCCGCGCAGGTGCGCTTCGAACACCTTGCGATCGAGGTCCTCATGGACCTCCTGGCCATCGGTCCTGCAGACCTCGATGTTCGCCTGGAGAACAACGTAGAAGGCCTCCTGGTCGACACCCCGGACCACATCTTTCTCTTCGGAGCGAGAGCCTCGTCAGATGCCGCGTCCATTGCAGCCGGACTCCTACAGCTCAAGAAGCACGCCGCACACTTCCGGCGGAAGGTGGTCCCCCTCCTGGTCGTGCCCTTCATGGGTGAGGTCGGGAAGCGACTCTGTGAGGAAGCTGGGATCGGCTGGTTCGATCTCTCCGGGAATGCCCGGATCGGTGCTCGTGGCCTCCGGATCCATGTCGATGGACGGCCGAACCGGTTCGTGAAGGCTGGTCGCCCCCTGAATCTTTTCGCGCCGCGGAGCTCCCGGGTCGCCCGCTGGTTCCTCATGCACCCGGGCGAGCCCATCACGCAGCGTTCGCTCGCCCATGCGACCGAGCAGAGCGATGGCTTCGTCAGCAAGATCGTCAAGCGCCTGGAGGCGGGAGGATACGTCGGACGTATCGGTGAAAGTGGCAAAAAAGATCCCCTGGGCGAAGGATTTGGCAGGAGCATCGGCGCAGCCCACCTCGATGATCCTGCTTCGGGCAGACCTGGCAGGCCGGCATTGACCGCTCGTGATCCTTCCCTCCTCCTCGATGCCTGGTGGGAGACCTACGACTTCTCCAAGCACCGGATCATCGAAGGCCACGTCCCAGCCCGCTCGGGCGAGGATCTCGCCGAACAGGTCTCGAAGATCCTCCGGAAGGAAGGCCTGCAGCACGCGGCCACGGGTCTGGCCGCCGCCTGGGCGTACACGAAGTTCGCCCAGTTCCGGATCGCCTCCTTCTACCTGGGCCAGGAGCCAACAGATGGCCTGCTCGAGCGCCTCGGCTTCCGGGCCGACCCGAAGGGCGCAAACCTCTGGCTCGTCGTCCCGAACGACCTCGGGGTGTTCCAGGGCGCAGCAGACCGGGAAGGCCTTACCTGCGTGCACCCGGTCCAGGCGTACCTCGATCTCAAGGGCCATCCGGAGCGCGCCAAGGAGGCTGCGGAAAGGCTTCGAGCGGACTTCCTGAACTGGGAGAAGGCCATGATGGGCAAGCTGCAGAAGGGCAAGACGGAGCATTCGAGAGGGTAGACGCGGAGCGCCCAGGCTCACCGGCAACCAGGACGTCGGCCGAGTTCGCATGAGGGAGCATTCGCTGGAGGGAGGCCCTCTCATCGAGGGGACCCCGCGAGCGAAGGGGCCAACCGAGAAGAGGGCGAGCACGGCAACCCTCCGGTGGCCGGTCCCGGTCCTGCTCCGACATGAGGGAGCATTCTCTGGAGAGCCCAGCGTTCTTCTCGCCGGGCCGGCCAGCGAGGCAAGAGGGAGCATCGAACGCCCCTCGGCGCGTTCCCCATTCCAACCCCGGCCCTTCACTCGAAGGAGGTCCTGGTTCATCGGTCTCGGGGTTGGGAGCTGGACTGGTGGGGTCTTCGCAGAGTACGGTGGACCGGTTGATCTGGGAGCGGCTCATCCGCTGGCACCAGGAAGGGACAGGAGGGCGCTGGAGGCGATGGTAGGGTCAGGAAGCAGCTCAGGGGCCAGGGTGGGAGCGAGTCGCTCCTGGGCGCCGCCAGGCCCTCGTGGGTCCAAACGGGAGGTCGTGGGCCAGGTCGGGTCGAATCCGGCTTTCTCGGCGCCTCCCGATGCTCCGTCTTACCTCCCGTCGCTACCACCTCGGCCCGCCAGCCTTGGTGTTCCTTGCCTCGCCCCTGCCCTTCCCCACTACTCAGTGAATTCTTCTTGTTTCTTAACTAGTTTAGAGAGTTTAAGGGGCCTTGAGGCTGTGGAAAAGGTGTTGGAACAATGTGGATTGGCGCGGGAATCGCACACCAGCTCCGGAAACCACGCTCCTCCTTGGGCCGAGTTTCGCTCCGTCTTCGGCCGTGAATGCTCCGTCTTCGGCCGTGCGATGCTCTTCCTTGGGCCGTGAAATGCTCCGTCTTGGGCCGCCGCGACGCTCTTTCTTGGGCCGTCGGAGGCCCCTCGAGCTCCCACGATGCTCCCTCTTGAGCCGTTACCGGGAAAAAGCCGAGTCCTGGGGTCCGTTAGCGATGCTCCGTCTTGGGCCGTTGAGGTGTTACTTGAACGCTCCTTCTTGGGCCGTCCCATTAATCCTCAGAGATTCCTTCAGAGGGTTTCTCTAATGCCATGAAACGACTTGCGAGATCCGAGATGCTCCTTCTTGGGCCGTTTCTCGGTCTGGGGAAATGCTCCTTCTAGAGCCGATCGGAAACCTGGGCTCGAGACCACTGGGACCGAAGAAATTGAGGACCGGTCGGCGGGCTCTCCTCAACTCCTGAGGAGGGGGGGCCGGCAGGCTCCCGGTCACTGGACGCGACCAGGATGAAGGGCCTTCGAGCTGGGGGCGGGGCGGGGTGTCCCCTACCCTTTTCGCGGCCACCGACAAAGAAGGCTGTGGGAAGTGACGCGCCTGCCCACAACTGCCTGGGCTGCGACCGCTCGGCCGCCAGGGCGGCCGGACGGTCGGCTGGCGGCGGACGTGGACTGCGACGCCCGGCTGGTAGGGCGGCCGGGCGGTCGGCTGCCCACTTCCGCCTTGGACTGCGCCCGCTCGGCTGGGAGAGCTGCCTCGCGTTCGCCAGCCCACATCCGCTTGGACGGCCGCCCTGCACCCCCCGGCGCCCGCCCACACTTCCCACAGCCTCGGCGACGACTCTCTCTCTTGGCTGGTCCGAGACGGGCATGGGACCGACACCTTGGACAGGCCGAACATTCCTCGAGGTAAGCCCAGGGGAAAGCAGCGATCGCCAGCAGGAGAGGCCCGCCGGGAGACCTGCCTTGCAGCCAAGGCAGCTCACCTGGTCGCCGATGGCCTGGCTTCAGAGTTGTCACTTTCTTCTTGGCCCTGCCGGGTGTTTTCCATGAGGAGCTCCTGAGACCTTGCCGGGTCCCCTCCCCTGCCTTTCACTGCCTCGCTCGGAAAGCGAAACGGACATGCTGGAGGCCTGAAACAAGGGGTTGGAGCTGGGCGCGGGTCTACTTGCCGGACTTGAGCGCGGGCATGTCGATCGTGGCGTTGCTCGCCCGCAGGAGCGCGGGGCTCCGGTGGTAGCGGATGATCCGGTCCTTGCCGCGGCCCTCGAACACGACGTCCTTCAGGAAGCCGACCTTGGCCAGGTCCGCGTGGTGCTTCTCCAGCATGGAGACGATCTTCCGCGGGTCCAGACGGATCGGGATCTTCGGCATGAGCTTCTTGACCGAGATCGAGAACTCCCCGTCCGGCTGACAGTGCTTGCTCAAGTAGGTGTAGAGCCGCTGCCCGACGTACGAAAGCTCCTTCAAGGGCTTCAGCGGGATGCTCTTCGTGTACCCGGCCTGAATGCTGGACCAGAGGAGCGGGCCCGGGGCGATCCAGCCGTTCGCGAACTCCATGGTCCGCTGCCCGGGCTCCGGTTTCACTCGCCAGCTCACGTAGTGGCAGAGCGTACCGAAGTTGCCGTTCCCGACGATCTTGGTCTTGCCGTCCTTGTCGAAGAAAAGCGAATGGGCCGTGATCACGAGCCGGCTGAAGCGCGTGAAAGCCTCGTCCAGGTACCGGTACTGGTTCCCGCCCTTCGGGGCGCCCACCAGGTCGAAGATCTCCGAGGGATTCAGCACGATCCGAGGCGGATCCAACTCGCCCTGCTCGAACGCCGCCTGCCAGCGGTCGAGAACCCAGAGCCAGTACTGGTAGTGCTCGGGAGACGGGAGCTTTGAGCCCGCGGTGCGAACCAGACGCCACTTGGAGCCGTTGTCGGAATCGATCTCGATCGCCTCGTTGTCGACCTCGGACCGGTTGGCGACGCAAACGGGGAGCTCACAGCCGAGGTTCATCTCGAGCCGGAAGGAACTTTCGAGGCTGCGAGGCGGCGGAGCCACCAGCTTGCCGAAGGGAGCCGTTCCCTTCTGGTGCTTCCGGGCGACCTCGAGGAAGGTCAGTGGGGTCTTCTCTTCGTCGGTCATGGAACGGGGCGCCTGCCTTCCTTGAGTGCCTGCCGCTCCTCCCAGAACGATCGAGTGCTCATGGTGACAGCGGAGGAACGGGAGGGATGGTAATGACGAAAAGCCGCTCCTGTCAACGGGAATCGAGCATGACGGAAAGGAGGACGAAGAAGGATTTCCTCGAGGGTAGAACGGGGACAGGAAGCCAAGAACCTCTCCTCTTAGAGGCTGAACCCGACGGGAAGAACGGGTGAACGAGGAAGAGGAGAACGAATGCAGAAGGAACGCTTCGAGGGTGGTCCCACTCGAAAGAGAAAGTATGGCCCCCCCGGCTGGGCACCGCAGGGAATTCTCTGCGAGGGTCGGCGCGGAATACAGGTCTGGAGCCGAGGGTCGCGGCCGACTTGGAAGTGATGGGCCGCCCAGGCAGCTCTCGGCGGGTCCCCTACCCTGCCGGTGCTCCACCATCCTGGCGGGCGGTAGCCGTGCATCGGCGCGCGCGCTGGTGATGGAGGAGCCGGGGCGATGACGCGGCTGGGAGAGGCCGGGGTGCCAGCGCGCCCTCGCTCCCCTCCCCTTCCGCGGCTTCGCCCGACCCTGCCGGCAGGCGGATTGGGGTCCGCACTCGATCGGGTCCGGTTGGCTTTGTCCGTCCTAATAATGCCCTAAGAATTGCAGTTAGCGCAAGAAAAACAGGGCAGGTATTGGTATCATACCATGGTGGATTTGATGGGGCGTGGCCAAGTGCTGGGGCGGTCTGGCTGGCTGGAAACGAGGCGAAATCAGGCGTTGCTGAGGGCAAAATCTGAGCCTCCTGGGTTGGTGACAACGAACGTTTACATGATACCGGTATGATACCGGTATGGCTCTGGAGCCATTCCGGAATCATTCTGGAGCGGCTCCGGTATGATGTTGGTGCCGGAATGATACCGGTGCCGGAGTGACTCCGGAATGATACTGGCATCGATATGATATTGACATCGGAGTGGCTCTGGAGTAATACTGATGCCGGAGTGGCTCCGGTATGATACCGGTGCTGGTATGGCTCTGGAGTGATACTGGAATGATTCCAGCTGGGCCTTCTGGGAAAGAGAGGGGCGCATGATCGTCTTGTTCGGAGGAGAGAAGGGCGGGACTGGGAAGAGCACCCTGGCGACCAACCTCGCGGTCTACCTGGTGAGGGCAGGGAAGGACGTCCTGCTCCTCGATACCGACGTGCAGCGCTCCGCGTCGGGCTGGGTGGCGATCCGGTCCCAGGAAAAGGACCTGCCGCCGGTCCAGTGCGTGGAGAAGCTCGGCGACGTGCTGACCTCGGCCAAAGACCTCGCCAAGAGGTACGAGCACATCGTCATCGACGCAGGCGGCCGGGACAGCCCGGAGCTTCGCTCGGCGATGCTCGCGGCCCACAAGCTCTACATCCCGGTCCGGGCCTCCCAGTTCGATCTCTGGACCATGTCCCGGATGCACAAGCTCGTGGAGCAGTCGCAGGCCTTCAACCGGGAGCTCAAGGTCTGGGCCATCCTCTCGATGGCGCCTACGAACCCGGCCATCCATGAGGCCGAAGAGGCCCAGGAGATGCTCAAGGACTTCGAGCGCATCAAGCTCTCAGAGGCCATCGTCCGGGAGCGGAAGGTCTACCGGGACGCCGTGATCGCAGGGAAGGGCGTCCTGGAGCTCGATAACGACAAGGCCACGGACGAGATCGAGGCCATGGCAAAGGAGATCTGCGATGGGAAAATCTAAGTTCAGCGTGGAGCCTCCGGAGCCGAAGAGCCCCGAGGAGTTCATCAGCGGGGCGGCCATCACCTCCAAGCCGGGAGCTTTGACGGCTGTCGAGGAGGGCAGGGGAGGGGAGGGGAGGAATGATACCGGTATGATACCGGAATCATTCCATGGTGACCCTCAGAAAAGCACGGGAAATCCAGGCGAGAAGCCCTGGGATCGGTTCGATCGGAGGGCCACGGCGAAGCACTTCTTCAACCTGCGGCTCAACGACTACTACTACGAGATCGTGAAGCACCTGGCCGCCCAGGACCGGGAAGCTTCGATGCAGAAGATCATCAAGCGGATCTTGCTTCCGGAGCTCGAGCGGCTGGCGGGGGAGGGGAAGAAATAGGAAGTTTACCCATCCTGCCAGGTTGAAATTCTGCCCAGAAAGTGCGATTCTAGGCGAACAACGGAGAAGTGGAGCGGGTGGGTAGCCGGCATCGAATCGTGATTCATGGGGCGGCCTGATCGTGACTGGAAAGGCGGGGATGCACCATGGAAGGTGAGGGGACTTTCCGGATCCTGGTTGTCGAGGATGAGCCAATCATCGCGCATCACTTCGTGAATATCCTCAAGAGAACGGGACGCTACGAGGTGGACTTCGAGATGGACGGGGACCGAGCAACTGAGCGGATCCCTGCCGAGAACCCCGATCTGGTGCTCCTGGACCTTGGACTCCCTGGAAAAGACGGCATCGACATCATTCGCGAGGTCAGGGAGAAGTACTTCAACCCGATCGTCATTGTGACCGCAAAAAGCGAGCTGGAAGTCCATGCGCTCGGACTGAACCTCGGGGCGAGCGACTTCCTGAAGAAGCCGGTCAGAGATGATATTCTCCTTGCTCACGTGGAATGCCGGCTCCGGGAGAGAGGTCAAACCAAGGGCCAGGGAGCCCAGGTTGCCCCTGTGAGGCTAGCGTCTGCCGAGGCGGCTCGACTGCCCGGGCCGGTCCTTGAAATCGATCTCGCGCAGCGGAAGGCCTTCCTGGACGGCAAGGACCTCGAACTGTGGGAGTCGGAACTCGGGCTCCTCGAACTCCTGGCAAGCAAGCCGGGCGAAACCGTCTCCAAGAAGGAGCTGTCGGAGCACCTGAAGGGGGCTGGACCCGCAGACGAAAGCAGGGTGGTCGAGATGGCGATCCACAGGCTGAGAGGGAAGCTCGGAGAGGCGGGAAAGGACCTCCTGCAGACGGTCCGAAACGGAGGCTACCGCCTGTCTCCGCTTGTGGTGGTGAGGGTTGCGAACAAGTAGCTATCGGAGTCTTTTGGTCTTGAGTTTAGTTACATTTAGTTACAAAAATGTATAGAAAGTGCATATTGACATGCTTTGACCGTTCGTGATGAGGATGTTAGTATGTAACGCCGCGAACAGTGAAACAGTATGGTGCTCATCGCGGCGTTCGCCTTTTTGCTGATGGCGCTGGTCGGCGCAGCGGTCGAGCTGCTCGAACTGGATATGATACTGAAGGCGAACACGATGAAGAAGCGGACGCTGTCGGTGCTGCGGCAGGGTTTCTACTGGAATGAGCGCATCGGCAGTATGAAAGAGGAGCACTACCTGCCCATGATTACGAGGTTCGTTGATCGGGTTCAAGAACATGCTGTATTCAGGCAAGTTCCCGGACGGGTCAGTAAGTTTATGGTAACATTGCTAAGGAGAATGTCGCCATGAGACGCGCGCTTGCTGATTTGTTTTGGTTACATTGCATGGTTGTTCTTTCTTCTATGTTGTCTCTCGGATGCTATTCAGGGCCGAATTTAGAAAGCAATCAAGACAGATTATCTGTTTCCACTGAATATGTTTCTAACCGTATGAATCTGGCTCAATCAAGTTTGAGTATTCTAAAGCAACGTGCAACAGAACGCATCACTGAGAATTCTGGTAGTATTGGCCCTATTGATAGTGATCGCGAGGAAGAACTCGCGGAGATCATGGGGATAGGTCCATTTGAATACTTTGTAGAATGGTCGTGTTTTGGAACTGTTCGGTCTTTATGGAACTACCACCTCAGAATTCCTCTTCCCAAGTCGCTTTCCTTAGAGACGCCAGATCGATTACAGCAGTTCTTTTCTGAGCAACGTAATATCTTCGGTACTTCGGAGAAAACCGAGTTCGTTCTTGCGAATACCGTTGTTATGCCGGTGGGGTCTGTCTCATATAACTACTTTCAACAAGTTGACGGGCTTCCTGTTTTTGGATCTTCTCTGGTCATTATCGTGGATGCCCTTGGAGACATTGTCTGGTTAAGTGGAAGTGTGCTACCGGATGATCTTGCGTCATCTGCTGAGCCGGAAATCGCAGTGGGTGCTGTTGCCTCAACATGGAATGGCAATGCAAATAGTATTAGTCTTGGTTGGATGCTAATCCAGAATCATAGAAGTTGCAAAGCATCTTTGGTGTATAAAGTGCCAGCAACGATGGATAATGATGGATATGAAATCTATGTCAATGCAAATACGGGCAATGAGGAATCGCGGGTGTCTCGAATCAATAGCGCGGAGCACAAAGAAGTCTTCTATGCAGAGGGTCTGAATGTTTATGAAGAGCTTCCAGGGCTGATACAGTACGATGATATTTGCCATGTATCAGGAAGTGCGGAATGTCCTTCCGGAAAATGTGTCGCTGGCCATTGCATTAATACACCATACTACGGAACTGTCGAAACCATAATGGACGGTCAACAGGTGGTATATGACTATTTCCTTGAAAGGCATCAGCGAGACAGTTGGGACAACAATGAGTGCTGTGAAGGCGCTCCATGGTGCCAATTGTTTCTTAATTGTGAACGGCACTCTTTGAGATTAGGTTCAGATGCAGATGAAATGATGTTCCCATATATGTCCAGCTGTCAGGCCATGTGGATTGACAAAGAAATCGACATTCCAACCGCAAGAGCACAGGGGATTTTCGGGTCCGGTTTTACATGTGAAAATGTAATTGCACACGAGACGGCCCATGGCATTCAAAACGCTGGTACAATATTGGATAGTGATTACGATGAACCGAATACAATGGCCGAAGGATTCTCGGATGTGTTTTCTGAGCTAGTTGAGCACTATAGCACGGGTGCTTCAGCCGACTGGGAAATAGGGACTGGCTGCGATGAGAGCTGTGAGCTGCCTCTCAGAAGCCTTAGAGATCCTCCGTCAATTTCTAGACTGTGCGCAGGACCTTTGTCTTATCAGCCACAGCCTGACAACTACTCGAACTATAGACCGGAGTGCGGCCCTCATTGGAATTCGACAATTGTTAGTAAAGCAGGCTTTCTGATGGGAAGAGAGCCTTCCGAAGGCAGTGGAGCAAATTGGGGAATATATGTAACAGGAATAGGTGAAATCCTTGCAGGCGGGCCATGGTACGCTGTTGCTCTTTCAGATGCCTACTTGTCTGGCCAAACAACATTTACGCAATTCAGAAATGCAATGTACACAGAATGCGCGGCAAGGTTTACTGGAAGTAACTTCGCAAATTGTGTGAATTCCATACATGCCATGGGATTCTGGACCTCAGATGTTGAGGCAAATAGTCCATCTGGATGGACAGTCGAGGGATCTGTTGATCTAGCAAGGTTCACCGTGTCAGGGGTGGAAAAAAGGTGGGTATTCTATTGGGATCAAGCTACAGATAGCCTATTGTATCGAAGTCGAAGTTGTGTGATGTACGGAGTGTGTAGTTGGAGTGCTCCTACTGTATTGGAGAGTCATGTGGATAGTTCTCCAGCTGCAACTAGCCATAATGGCTATCTTTGGGTTTGCTTCAAGCATGAAACCATGCATCAAGTATACTGCGACCGAATTAGCGCAAGCGGAAGTATCTTGTATGGTCCAAACCCAACAGGAACTCCCGTTATGGAGCCTTCGATTGCATCATTCGATGGAAGCTTATACCTGTCTTACAGAAGGACTGTGGGAAACGCTCTTGCTTGGAAGAAGTATGGCACAGCATGGAGCTCTGAGCAGACGGTTCCAGGTTTGACACTAACAAACGGAGAACCGATTCTAGCAAGTGGAAGTGAGGATCCTATTAGTCCGAATAATGATTATCTATTTGTGGTATATCAACGCGCTTCTGACAGTAGGGTGGCAGTTAGGAGGTTTGATAAAAATAGCAATGTGTGGGGTTCTGAGGTGATGGTTGGTCAGGCCGATCAGGCAATCATTGGAAACGGGGGGCCAGCTGCATCAATGTTCAGGGGGAGGCTGCATGTGGCCTATAGGGACAACTATCTAAGGATGCACTATTTGAGTTGCGCTATGCCATGTAGTTCTGCAACTGACTGGACAAGGGATGTGGAGTATGAGGGAACAGCATATGAAGATATTACTCTAGATTCCTACGCCGCTGGGGATTCTAGACTGTACTTATGGAGAGGGCCGACTAGTGGAATGCCGCTTAGCTATCGCTACAAAGTAAGTAAATAGTCATGTGATGGGAAATAGTGATGAGCGGGTGTAGGCGGTGAAGAAGCGGAGATGGGGCGGAGCAATGATTGTGAGAATTGCATTGGGTGTATTGCTGGCTGTTACAAGTTGTAGAGAAGATGTCACAGAAAATGATGGATACGATGGAGAAGAGAGTGATGAGAATAGTGAAGGAGTAGAAAGCTACGACGGAGAAGATTTCGGGGATGCCGACAAAAGCGGCGCTGAAGATGGTCAGGCTGGAGACAGTTGTGGAGAAGTGTCTTTAAGGATTGAGCCAATTATTGCGGATTTTATTCTGCGTTCTCCAAATGATAGATATGAGTACCCATGTATTAGTGACCCTGGCGGATTTACTGGTGTACTAAGAATTATGGATGAGGAAAACAGAGAGTTGGTCTGGGGGGGGTCAATTGTTTGTGACGGACAGGGGATGGAAATAGGTAGTATACCTCCTGGACGGTATATTCTTACTTCTAGAATAGATTGGTATGGGATAGTGTTTATCCGAGGTTGGACTGGCGAGGAATGCGTAGAAACTGGGCAATGCTCTGTCGGGGAAGTACAACCTGCTTGTTTCCCGGTCTGTTTTGAGGTAAGAAGCTGTGGAGGAACCGTAGTACAATTACATACGGTTTGCTCTCAGATAGAATCTGAAGGTATCCAAGACGCTTGTGGCAATTACTAAGCAAGAAATTATTGTACAAGTCTCGTATTCAGCCGAATCCCGCCCTCCAGTGAGAACGCTCGGCGGTTCTCAGCCGTCCCTGATCTAGAGGGAACGCTGCCACCGGAGGCACGACCTTGATCCTGCCTCTGGTTGACCCCTTACGCATGAGCAGGATCTCGACCACGGTGGTCGAAATCTCGACCACTTGAGGCTCATCGCCTCCCGTAACTAGCCGAAAAACAACGAAGCATCTTCTGGCATGGGCCTTGCCATTGCCCCCGGGCAACGACCTGGAGGTGAACGATGGCATTCGAGCACTGGACGAACGAGGTCCCGAATTGGGACGGGGCGGGGACCAGGACTCTCCTCAAGGGTAGGAACTGGACCGAAGGGGCGCTCATCGAGGGTGGCACCGCGGAGTTCAGGAAGAGCGGGAAGGGGGCCTGCGCCGCGGCCGGGAGGGCACCTGCCGGCCGGGAATGGCTTCGTGAACGGGCCCTGGCGGCTATCGAAGGTGGCCAGGATCCTGGACAGGTGTCCCGAATCCTGGCCAGACGACCCAGCCGCCGCCAGCGTAACTCACCGATTTGCAATGAAACAGGATCCTGGCACGGGCCTTGCCATAGGCACCCGGCAACGACCTGGAGGTGATGCCATGAACCGGAAGAACTCGAAGGTGGACCGGCCTGACGAGGACGCTCAGAAGCTGGACCAGGACAGCCGGATTCCCAAAGAGGAGCTCGCTGGGCACCTCCGGGACGTCGTCAGCGCAGCGAAGTGCATCGCCACCCTGGTCGAGTACCTCGCAACCAAGATCGATTCTCGGCAAACCCCAATCAAGGAGGAGGTGAAGGGATGATGAAGGCAGGATTCCTGACCATGGTTGGCCTGATTCTCTGGGCTCCGTACGCGCTGGCCGTCCCCGGGGGCCTCAGCTCCATCGCGGAGAAGGCCCGGGAGATCGAGACGCTCTGCACGGTGGTCGCCGGGATCATCGTGGGGATCGGGGCGGTCTGGTGCGGCGTGAAGTTCGTGAAGGGGGACCCGGACTCCTGGGGGTACGTCTGGAAGTTCGGGCTGGGCGCCATTCTGATCTTCTCCGCCCCGCAGGTCGTCGCCTGGCTCTCGGGGGGGGCATGAGCTGGGCGGCCACAAGAAGGCCCGAGGAGGAGCTGGACCTGGTCCTTGGGCGGCCTTCGGCCGCGGGGGACGGGGACCAGGGACAGGACAACCGGGCCCGAACCTTTCCTCAAGGGTGGACCCAGGGCCAGGGCAGGGAAGTTGGGCGGCCTGCGGCCGCTGGGGGCCAGGGCCAGGACGACCGGGCCCGAACCTTTCATCGAGGGTGGGCCCAGGGACAGGACGAGGAAGCTGGGCGGCCTTCGGCCGCTGGGGAACAGGGCCAGGAAGGGCTTCCTCAAGTGGAAGGCCAAGACCACGAGGATTGGGCAGCGGCATCGGCCCGGGGGCAGTCCCGATGTGGGGCGGCGGGGTCGTCCCGCCCCAAGAATCATGGGGCCGCTGGACATCGCAGAGCGAGGCCTCGGCGAGAGGCAGCGGAGCATCAGCAAGGGGCCGCTGGCGCGGGTGAGGAAAAGGGCCAGGAAGGGCTTCCTCAAGGTGAAGACCAGAGAAGGGTCTCGAGGCTGCCCTCGACCGCTGGGCACCAGGGCAATCGGGCCAACACCTTTCCTCGACCCCTTGGCCGGCCGGTCCTTCTGTCGGATTCGGGGACCTGCCAAGGGACTGCGCGGTGCTTCGGGAGTCACTCCGGTGCCGCGCTGGGGGTGGACCTGGCCAGCTTCCCTCACGGAAAGGGCTTCGAGGGATGGGGCCTCACGGGTCCTGCCGACCAGGACGGGCAGGAACAGGGCAGGGACCAACATCAGGGCGAGGGCATTTCTCTTCAAGGTGAAGGCCGGGAGGGCGAGAAGGGGCTGGACCGGGCGGCCGGGTGGCTGGATGCCTCGAATGCCATCTTGGACGGCTGGGACTGGCTCGAAGGTGGGCCCGCCGAGACCGACCTCGTTGAGGCTGCCGGTCCTGGGACCGGCAACCTCGCAGGGCACACCTTCCAGAACCTCCAAGAAGGGCCCTCCTCAAGGGTTGGGGCTGACCTCCCCGAGAGGGCGGCCCAGGAGGCCGCTGAGGGCCAGGAAGGCCCCTCGCTGGGCCTCGGGGCAGGGCGGCGGGCTGACCAGGCGGTCCCCGCCTCCTCCTGCCTGGACCTCGATGAAGGGCTTTCCTCAGGGGTTGGGACAGGCCTCCCCGAGGGGGCGGCCGGGGTCGCTGGCGGCCTGGAGGTGGTCCCTCGGGATGGGATGGAGTTGGATGCCCGTGAGGCCTCCGGTGCCTTCTGCTTCAACCTCAATGGAGGCCCTGGCTCCGGGGTTCTCTGCCCCTCGGGGGCCTCCCCGCGTGGGTTCCTGGCTGCTGGCCTCCAGCCCTCGGGGACCTTCGTCTCCCGAGGCGCTGGCCTGCTTTCCCAGGCCCGGACTCGGGCCAGGGCCTTCGCCCTGCTCCCGGGCTTCGGGCTCGGGCTTGATCGGGCTGCTCTCCCTCGCCGGAAGGCGAGGCCTGGGGAGTGTGGGGTGGCCTGTGAGTGATGGCGGCAACAAGGTGTTCGCCCACCAGGCCAAGAAGGCGAGGGGAGTGCTCCACTTCTCGATCTGGGACAAATGGGTACTCGGTGCCGCGGCTGCCCTCGGGATCTGGCTCACGGTCACGGTCCACTGGAGCGTTGGGATCGGCCTCTTCGTCGCCTCCGCCTTGGCCCTCGTGGCCCACCGGAAGCTCGACCACGACCGGATCGACCACCTTGAGATCCTGGCTCGGGCTCGGCTCTCCCCGCCCCGCTGGAACCTCTGCGAACGCGACGCGACCTACCGGAGGTTCCCGTGGCGGTAGCCCGGAAGCAGGCTCGTCTGGCGCATCCGGCGGCCCTCCTGGGCCTCTGGGACGTGGTCGATTCGACCATCGTCACGACCCAGGGGGTCTACCTCCAGGGCCTCGAGCTTCAGGGGCTCGACTCGGAGCACATGCCCGGAGCAACCCTCGTCTCCTCGGCCAACGCCCTGTACCAGGACCTCGTCGAGCTGCTGCCAGAGCAGACCTTCCTACAGGTGGTTCTCGACTCCCACGGGGACTACTTCGACCTGTTCAAGGCCTTCGAGGCTGCTCCACAGCCGGATCACCCGGTTCTGGCCCTCCAGCGGCAGCGGAGGATCGAGCACCTGGAACGGTCGAACCTCAGGAGGCACTCGGTCTATCTGTTCACCGGCCTCCTCCGGGGCTTCGGAGCCCAGGAGTTCCGCTCCCTCAGCGAAGCAGCCCACCTTGCGCGCCTCCGGGAGCTCGAGGAGCTGTCCGCCAAGGTCCACTCGATGCTGGAAGCCACTGGGATCAAGTCTCGGACTATGGACCAGGAGGCCCTCCAGGGGCTCTACTTCAAGGCCCTGAACCCGGGCCAGCCGGTCCAGCCGGCCTTCCGGCCGGGACCTGAGCTGGCCTCCGAGGAAGCCCTCAGACGCGACTCCCGGCTTCGGGTCCGAACTCTCCGGGAACACCTCATGCAGTCGGACCTGGAGTGGAGCCCGGACTGGCTCCGGGTCGGAGACCAGTTCGTCCAGACGCTCTCCCTCCAGTCGCTCCCGCAGGAAACGCAGTTCGCGGACCCCGAGCTCTTCTACCACCTGGACTTCGACTTCCGCCTCTCGATCTCCGTCCGGATCCCCGACCAGCGCCGGTTCCACGCTTCCCTCAACCAGCAGCGGCGGTTCGCCAAGGCGGACGCGGGTCGGGGCGGGAACATCGAGGACTTCAAGCGGACGGAACGCGTTCGGGAAGGCGAGGAGCTGGCGGAGCTCCTCGCGGAATCAGGTCAGCGGCTGGTGCTCCTCTCGGCCCAGGCTGCGCTCTCGGCTCCCTCGGTCGCCGAGCTTACGCGCCGGGTCCGGGCCTTCCAGGACAAGGCCCGAACCAAGCAGTACGCTTTCTTCTCCGAGCGGTACGCGCACGACCGGGAGTTCTTCAAGACCCTCCCGGGAATGGCCGCCACGAGTGAACGGCTCCTCCTGGTGACTTCGAACAACGCGGTCGATTGCCTGCCCCTCTTCCAGGAACGGCACGGGGACAGGGACCCGGTCATGCTCGTCCGGACCGACCGCGGGGAGCTCTACTCCTTCAACCCGTTCGAACGCTCCCGGGACAACTGGAACGCCACGATCTTCGGGGCCTCGGGCTCTGGAAAGAGCGTCTTCTGCAACCTCCTCATCGCGACCTCGATCCTCTCGAACAGCACGAAGGGCCGGCTCATCGTCGTGGACTTCGCCGGAGCCACGAAGTCGTCCTACCTCATGCTGGCCAAGATGTTCGGCGGGAAGTTCATTCCGGTCCTGGCCTCCGACTACGCCCTGAACCCGTTCCCGCCTCCGGAGAAGGCCCTCGACGACCGCGGGGAGGTCCTCGGCGAGGTCGAGACCTTCCTGACCGTCCTGACCGACATCCTCCTCTCCAACACCGGCCAGACGAAGGAGGAGCAGCTCTACCGGCACATCATTCAGCGGGGAATCCGGGACACCTACCGAAGGATCCAGGACCGGGCGCCCATCTACACCGATCTCTTCGATACCCTGAAGGACTACTCCGTGCGAGCTGGGGACATCGATCGGGAGAAGCTCAGCGTGGTCCTCCGGCTCCTCGGGGGCTTCCTGAGCAGCGGCTCCGCTCGGCTCTTCAACCGCCAGAGCACGGCCACGCCGGACTCCCCGTTCCTGATTCTCGACCTCTACGGGATCGACTCCCTGGATGCTCGGATCGCTCAGGCGGTCGTGTTCCTCACGACCCAGTGGGTGAAGTCCCTGGCCTTCGACGCCGGCGACCCGGGCTACAAGTACGTCCTCCTCGATGAGGTAGCTCAGCTCATCAAGCGGCCGGAGATGGTCGGACTCCTGGACGAGCTCTACTCCACGGCCCGGAAGCATCGGACATCCGTCTGGACGGTCACCCAGAGCTACCACACCTACCGGCAGAGCGCCCTCGCGAGCACGGTGAAGCTCAACTCGACAACCCAGATCTTCCTCTCTCACGCCTCCGACGAGGCAGGCCGGAAGCTCATCGCCGCGGACTACCAGTTCCAGCGCAGGGAAAAGCACCTCTTCGACGGCCTTCGGACGATCAAGGGGAAGTACTCGAGCGCGCTCATCAGGACCGAGGTCGCGGACCAGCGAACTCGGGAGAAGAGCTACATCACCTCGGTCCTGCACATCGACCTGTCGCCGCTGGACTACGAGATCTGCACTTCGGACGCCGAGGACCGGGAGCTGCAGCGCCGGTACTTCCTGGCCAATCCAGGAAGGCCGGAGCACGAGGTCCTGGAGCACATTGCCTACCGAGTGAAGGCGGAACAGGGGAGGGAAGGAAGATGAACCAGAACAGGGCGAACACCTCTCCTCAAGGGTGGAGGCAGGGCCAGGGCAGGGCCGTTGGGCGGCCTTCGGCCGCTGGGGAACAGAGCCAGGGCAACAAGGTAAACACCTTTCCTCAAGGTGGGGAGCAGAAAACAGGGGCAGGAAGCGGCGAACACTCGGCAGCCCGTGCGGTCGAGAGCCAAGGGCTCTTTGGCCAGGGGGCCCTTCTTCGAGGGTCGGGATGGAAGGCCCGAAGCATCGCGGGGCAGCTGCGGGACGACTTCGACGGGGTTGCGATGCTGGCTGGGGGTCACCCTCGAGGAGATTCCTTCTCCTGCTCTCTGCAGTCGGCCGCGCCGGCCGGGGCGGCCCCGCGCGGGGCAGCGCGGGCGGGCGGGGGCCAGGGCCAGCGCCGGGACAGGGCCGTTGGGCGGCCTTCGGCCGCTGGGGACCAGGGGCAGGACAACAAGGCCAACACCTTTCCTCAAGGTGAGCATCAGGGAACGAAGGAAAGAAAGGGCGAGGGCCGGGGCCGTAAGGCAGACCTTCCTCCTCAGGGGTGGGGCCAGGGGCGAACTCGGGGCAGGTCGGGACGGTGTCGCCTGGCCGCTGTGCGGCTTGGCGTTCACCCTAAGAGAGAGGTCTTCTCCTATTCTTCGCTGCCGTCAGCGGCTGCCGCCCCCGCGCCTCGCGGGGCTGCCCATCTTGGCCCTGGTGCTGGTTCACCCTTGAGGAAAGGTTCTGGTTCGTCCGCGTTCCTAACTTGTCTGGGTCTGGTCCTGGCTTTGGTTCTCATCCCCCAGCGGAGCTGGGCCTTCATAGACCTGGGCCAGGGGGATTGGCTCTCAGGTCAGAACGAACTCATGGCGCAGCTCCTGGCCACGGAGCTCGACGAGCTCACGAACGTGACCTCCATCCTCTCCAACATGAGGTCGGTCGTGCAGGCGGGGAACGAGGCCCTGGCCGTCGCCCGCCAGTCCTACCGCGCCTACCAGGCGGTCCGGAACTACTCCCTGGAGGACCTGTCCCGGGACGCGAAAGCCGGCCTCTACCAGGCCTTTCCGGACCTGGCCAAGATGGAGCACGACATCTACCTCATGGCAGAGCAGGGGAAGGAGATCGACGGAGGGCACTTCTTCTCCTACTGGAACAGCTACGACCACAAGATGGCCAAGGTCGTCGAACGGGTCCTGACCCACACCTACAAAGCAACCATCTGGCCCATGGTCTTCCCGGAAGCCATGACCTACCGCCAGAACCCGAGCCCGGTGGACATCAAGATCTGGGGCCTCTACCGGAAGAGCGGAATGCAGATGGAGGTCGCGGTCCAGAACACCGCCCTCGCGACCCTCGCCCAGAAGGTCGCAAACCTCGTCGCGGACGCGGAAGAGAGCGGAAACCTGGAGCTCATGGCCCAGGCCACGACCGCGCAATCGGCTCATCAGCAACTCGTGAACTCGACCGAGTTCCTGAACCTCTACAAGGCCGAGCTGGCCGCTCGGGAGCAGGCCCGGGACACCTCGGGCAGGCGAAGCAGGGCGCTGGCCGAGGGGATGCAGACGAACATGGAACGGATCCTCCGGCCGGGCGGCGGGATGCTCGAGGAGTAGGCCCCACCCATGGATACCTTCCAGCTCATCACCTCGTCCTACTCCCAGATCGAGGGGTTCGCGACCCTCCAGGGCCTGGGCTCTGCCCTCCTCGGGACCGCGCTTGCCACCTGGATGCTCGTTGCGCTCTACCGCTTCCTGAACCACGGCCAGGCGGACTTCGTCACGCCGATCCTCAAGATCGGCGCGGCCATGATCGTGCTCAACACGATCCAGCCCATCGGCGACTTCTTCGCCTCGTCCATGCACTACCTGTCCGAGCAGATGTTCGAGAAGAACGTGTCCGAGCTTGCCGCTTCGGCCTGGACCGCAGCCTTCAAGGGTGTTCAGGACCCGGACCTCGTCGACTACGTGGCGGCCCTCTTCTCCCCGGTCTTCTGGATCTGCCTCGTGACCTACCTGCAGCTCATGGGGATGATGGTCATCAAGCTCGTGGTGATCGACATCCTCTGGCCGGTCATGTTCGCCCTGGTCCTTTTCTCCGGCACGGTGGCCGTGCCCATCGGCGTCTTCCCGGGCATGGGGACCTTCAAGGGGTGGATCACGAACGTCATCGAGGTCGGGATCTGGCCGCTCACCTTCCAGATCGTGACGACCCTCCTCTTCGCCTGCTTCCAGGGCCAGCTCGCCCGCATGGCGGAGCTGGAAACCATCTGGGACAAGGTCGATCGGATGGAGAACGTCGCGGAGGTCCACGAGGTCATCGGGAACGACGACGCAGCCGCTGAGGTGAGGCAGGAGATCGACAAGATCGAGGTGGACGGAGTCCTCTTCACCCTCTTCAAGTTCTGGGCGATCAACACGGCCTTCGCGTTCCTCTGCATCTTCACGCCGTTCATCAGCAGGAAGATCGTCCGAGGAGAGTCGGCAGGGTTCCTGGGGGGAATTCTATCCGCCGTGGCCATGAGGGTCGGGTACGGGATGGCGAAGACCGCCGGCGGCGCAGTCGGCCGCCTTGCGGGCGGGCTCCGGGGAAGGCTCGGAGGGGCTGGAACAACATCGCCTTCGGCTTCGGAGAAGCCGAGGGAACAGAAGCTGGACGAACGATGAAGCCAGGAACCGCAAAGCAGGATGGCGCCGCACACGTCGCGGCACAAGACCCGATCTGCATTGGTGAGAGCCTTTCTGTGAGAGTGATGCAGGTATTGGGGAGTTGCCGCTTTAGAGGGTCTAGCTGGGGCCTGCGGCCCCAGGGCCGAGGGGAACACTTCGGGGGAAGGGAGGGGAAGGGATTCCTCGATCCCTTCGACAGAAGGGCCTTCCCACCAGGGAAAGGCCCTTCAAGGGACCACGCGGACTCCATGCTTTCTTCGGATCGGTGCCGCGGTGGGGGTGAGACTGGCTGCAGGACAGGAACCAATCCTGAAAGGCCAACACCTTTCCTCAAGGGTGGAGCGCAACAGGAAGGTCAGGAGAGGGACAGGTCCTTCTTCCTCGAGGGTCGGGCCTGGGGGCTGGGCGCTGCTGCCCGAGGGGCAACCGGCCAGGAAGAGAGCCTTCTCCTCGAAGGGGAGGCAGAGCAGGGCGGCGCTGAAGGCGGGACGCATGGTTCCGGCTCTGCTTGCCGGGCCGGTGGGGTTCACCTCGAAGGAAGGTGCTCCCGGTCGGGGTTGGGTCTTGCTTTACCCTTGAAGGGAAGCCTTTCCCTGCAGCTCTTCCTGTTCCTGGGGTTCCTGGTTCTGGCCAACTACTCCTTCTTCGTGGGGTGTGCTCATGGCCAAGCATGAAGCCGTGGTTCCTCGGTTCTACGAGCTGGAGTCCTTCCGCCGCTCCATGGGCCGAAGGCTCTGGTTCGGGATGGGCATCCTGGGCCTGGTGAGCATCTGCTCCCTCTTCCTGGCCCTCGCGGCGATCGCGAAGCCGATCCCCGTCGTCGTGTTCGACTCCCAGGGGCGGCCGGTCCTCTTCGAGGACACCGTCACCCCCCGCCAGAAGCTCGAGGATGTGCGGGTCGAGTTCTTCGTCGAGGAGTTCGTTCGCCATTACGTCGGCGTCGATTCCGCGGCGGTCACGGACGACCTCAACGCCTCCCTCGCCATGATGACCCCTACCTTCCGCCAGGTGGTCGCGGCGGACGAAGCGGAGCTCGCCCGACGGAAGCAGTACGAGGGGCAGAACATCCGCTCTTTGATCACGGACTGGAAGGTCAGGATCGGGGCCTACAGGCCGGAGGAAACAACCGGGAAGGTCCACGTCCTCGTGACCGGAAAGATGCTCTTCGCGCCGAGATTCGGGGAGCTCGAGGGGAACGGAGAGGTATCCCGGTTCTTCATGTCCCAGATCGTCATCCAGCGAGTCCCCGTGACCAAGATCTCCATCCACGGGCTCCTCGTGGACTTCTGCCACACACGGTTCTTCGACAGCCAGCAGGACCTCGAGGCGTTCGCACTCCAGAGGAAGCCAGCATGACACCTTCGAACAGGAAGAGACCGGCACCAGCCAGACGAATGAAAGCCGCGAAGGGAATGCCTGCAAGGTTGAGACGGGGACGACCATCCAGGGCCCAGGGTGGACGCGGGACGGTGCTCTCGTGCCGCGTGGGCATCCTCGAGATCAACGATGTGGGGCCGGGCAGCGGGGACATTCGCACCTTCGAAGAGGCCTGCCGGTTGGGATGGCTGTCGATCCTGGGGTTCGAAGGACCCAGGCAGGAGTCCTTCTCCAGGCCGGTCCGGCGCTCTGGAGGACCGACGAGACCGAGGCGCAAGACGCAGGGCAGGGAACACCAGGCCGCGAGGGGGTGAGAGGATGGACTGCAAGGCCGATTCTGCTGCTGGCGCGGCTCGGGGACAGGGCAAGGGCCAACCCAGAGGGGCCAACACCTTTCCTCAAGGGGCAGGCAAGGGAACCGTCGAGGCGGCCGGGCAGGCCGCCGGAGACGTTGCCCACCTGGCGGAGCTGGGATCTCAGGATCGGGGCGCTTCCCTCGTGAAAGGGTCTCTGTCCTTGGCTTTGCCCTCCAGCCTTCATCGCCAGGGGGTGATCTGATGGAGAATGACGACTACCTCGGCTGCTTCCCAGAAGTGGGGAGCCAGGGCGGTGGGGACGATCAGAAGACGGTCGTGGTGCACCTCAACCCCCGGCCGGGCGCGCCCGGCGCGGGTTGCGCAGACGGGCGGAAGACTGGGGGGCCTTCGAGCGCTCTCTCCGAGGACCTGACCGGCTCCGAGGTCATGGTCGTTCAGCCCGAAGACCTGGAGGAGGTGGAGCCTTCCCTCGGTGAGTTCGCCATCCCGGCTGCTGTCGGGCCGGCCAGCCCGGAAGTGAAGCCGGAAGGTCCCGCCGAGATCGCGCGGGAAGTCCCTCCCGAACGCCTCCGCGACAGGGTCCGAGGCAGGCCGGAGCTCCTGGTTCCAGTGGGGGGCGTGCTCCTCGCAGTGGTCATGATCGGCTCCGCGATGTGCGGGTCGAGCAGCTCGAACGAAGCCAAGGACCCTTCGGCGGCCCGGGCCGAGTTCCCGGAGCTCGAGACGCCCGAAGTTCGAGACAAGCCCTTCGAGAAGGAGGAGGTCGAAAGGCTCCTCCTGGATGCGGACAGGAAGGAGGCCGCCCGGAAGCGGAATGCCAATGCGCTCGCGGCCAGCCTCGCCGCTGTCGCCAAGGCAGAGAAGATCGAGCCGCCTCAACCAGCGCCCGTTGCCGTCCAGAATGCGCCTCTTTACATTCATCACCTACCGCCCTACAAGAGGCGGGCTGCCCCTTCCGCACCACCGCCTCCTGAAGTCCCTCCCACCCCCGCGGACAAGGTCGAGAAGGAGCGGGTCATTCTCGCAGGGTACCTACAGCCCGGGACGATCAAGCTCGAAGGCGGAGCGGAGGTCGGGAAGGAGACCGTCCCGGCCGGGGCTTCCTTCAAGGTGAAGCTCCAGGTGGGGGTGAGCACGGCCTTCAGCGGGACCGCGGTCCTCGCCAAGGTGGTCGAACCGATCCGAGGCTCCGACGGCCGGACCATCGTTCCAGCCGGAGCCACCCTCCAGGGAGATTTTCGAGGCTCAGACGAACGGGTGCTCCTCAACTTCCACACGGCGGTCGTGGGCGGGAAGAAGCTCCCCCTGAAGGCCTACGCGGTCCAGAACGGCCTGCCTGGGCTGCGAGCGAAGGTAGTCAAGCGGCGGCGCGAGGATCCGAGCCGGGGGACGAGGGCGGTGGCCGGAGGAGGGGTTGGCTTGCTCCGGGCGGCAACGACCGTGGTGGGTGGCTTGGCCTCGCCGGTGGGCGCGCAGCTCGTGGATGAAATGACGAGCGATGGCCTGAACGATCTCGATCGGGAGGCGAGTGGGCGAAGCGCGGAATTCGGTTTCCAGAACAAGGTGTTGGAGCTACCAGCAGGACTCGTTTTTGATGTTGTCACCGCGGGGTAGGTTGGCTATGGTTCATGCGGGAAGAACAGGGCAGCACCGCAGGGATGTATCTGGGTGGCAGGAGACCGCTCCCGTTTCGGCGGGAGGTCACCTGTTTGAGTCCTCTCCGGGGCAATGTCAGATGGACGTGCTACAGAGAGCAAACGTGGCGAACATGGAGAGACGGCAGGGGGTCCCGGAGCGGGACGGCTTCCGGGCTGTGGACAGCCCCGAAGACGAGATCTCTCTTTCTCCATGGGGAGCACCCGGGGGCAGGGCTTCTTTCCAGGGTTCAGGGTCCAGCCAGCGTCTCCGGGTCGGGGAAAACCTCCTGTGAGGGTGTGACAGCATGATTCTTCAGAGCGTTCTGGCCGTTCTCATTGCACTTGAAGCCGGGGGCGCAGCCCCGGCGGCCGAGAAGTTCTGCGTCGAGGACGAGCTGGGGTACTGCCACGAGTCCTCCCTGACCTTCTCGCTTGTCCCCGGCCAGTCGAACAAGATCCGGGTCCGGGTTCAGCTCGGAACGGTCTTCCTCGTTCGTCTGCCCGTCGGTGAGAACGTCGTGAGCCCGCCGGCGGTCGGGACCATGGCCATTCTCAAGGCCGAGATGGCCAAGGAAGGGGAGCAGCAGGTCATTCGTCTGTGGCCGACCCTGCCGCAAGGTGTGAATCCCGAAGCCGCGGTCAGCCTGGACGGGATCGCCACCAACGTGCAGTTGACCCTCGACTCGGGGATCAACCTGATCCTCGAAATCCAGATCACCTCCAAGAAAGGCGTCGAGCTCCTCGAGCTCAAGGATCCCGCGAACGAAGCCAGGCGCCTCAGGCAGAAGGAGCTGAAGGACCAGGTCCGCGCGGAGATCGAGGAGGAGTTCCGGCAGCGGGCGGAGAACCTCGAAGCTGAAGTCCACAAGAAGACCCTGGAGAGCATGGCAACCGGGATCATGAAGAGGTTCAACTGCTCGGAAATCCGCGAGCGGGCGATGAACGACCTCCTCGTCGTCTGGGCTTACCGGATCTGCCACATCGGGGACCACCTCTTCATCGACTTCGAGATCCAGAATCGGTCCAAGACGGACTTCGCCCTCGACAAGGTCGAGTTCCTCGGCCGGACGGGCGAGGAATCACAGCCACTCGAAGCGCTGGTCCAGTGGGAAAAAGGGGTCTGCCCGCAACTGCGGTTCGATCAAAGGGCCCGGGGGATGGCGGTCATTCCGATCACCGAGGACACGGCCTCGGCTTCCTACACCATCAAGGTTCACGAATCGGCCGGGAAGAAGCGGGTCGTGAGCCTCGAAGGGGTCGAGTTCTGATGAGGCAGGACGGGCAACAGCAGGGCCTCTTGCGCCGGAGGACCGGCGTGGGGAAGGGACAGGAACAGGGCAAAGGCCCTGGCCTCAAGGCCAACACCTTCCTTCAAGGTAAGGGCAGGAGCACCCAGGGGGCCGGGGGACAAGACCCCGGCGGCAATCCTCGAGATGAAGGCTTGAGTAAGGGGCAGGGGCGAGGGCCGGTGGTGACTGCGGGCTACGCGCTTGGGACCGCCCCAGCCGGGCATCCTCGAGGGCGGCTTGTTCTCAATGCTGGTTTGACGGGGCGAGTCTGCCGCTCCAGGTCCCGCAGGGGCAGGCGCGGCAGTGCGGTTTCTCTCAGGCTCTGGTCTGCCCTCGTGGAGGCCTTCGTCCTGGTTCCTGGCTTCGGGCTGAGGCTCGCTGCCTCACCGGGCCTCCTGGACCGTGCTCGTCGAGTCCCATCAGGTCTCCGGGGGCTCTGCGTCCGCGGGGGGCCTTCCCAACCTGACCAGGGAGGCCTCAAGTGATCTGGGCGCTTCTTCTGCTTCAGGTGGCTTCCTCCGACCCGTCTGGGGTGGCGGTCGTCGCCCTGCTGGAGTCCCGGGGCGCGCAGGGGAACGGCGAGGTCCTCGACGCCGCCCAGGAGGTCCACCGGCACCTCTCGGGCTCCATGAATGCCGTGCTCTCGGTCAAGGAACTTCGGGCCCGCCTGGGAGTGCCGGAGCGGGGCACGGCGAGCTACGAGAGCCTCCGGAAGTCCTACAGCCTCGCTTACGAGCAGGCATACCGGTTCGAACAGAAGGAGGCCCTGGCCGCTCTAGAGGGCCTTCTGGGCGGGATCGCTCGGTGCCCCGAGAGTCCGGCGAAGTGGCTCCTGTGGATCGACTCCCAGGTGCTCATCGCGAAGGCCAGGTTGGAGCTCTCTGACAGGCCCGGTGCCCTGGCTGCCTTCTCCGAGGTACTTCGCGCCCGGCCGGGCCACAAGCTGGACCCGGCCGAATACTCGCCCGCCATCAGGAACCTCCTGGAAGAGGCTCGAAAGGCCCCTGTGAGCCGCGGCCAGGTGACCATCACGACCCAGCCGGAGGGTGCGGTGGTTCGCCTCGATGGCGTGAAGGTGGGACGGACTCCCTACAAGGGCGCTCATCCCGTCGGGGAGTACCGAGTTCACCTATCCAAGGGACCGCTGGTGATCGAGAAACAGGTCCGGCTCGGAGCCTCGGGGCTCAAGATGGATCTGGACCTCGCTCTGGAGGCTGCCCTGGAAGCCCATCCTTTTCCGGCCCTGGTGGGTCAGGAACGGCGCTGGAAGGCCCTCGGGAAGCGGCTCGGGGCTGGCCGCCTGGCCACGGTCGAGCGGCGCCAGGGGCACTGGCGCGCGGCGCTCATTAACTTGGTGACGGGGGAGGCCGTTCGGGCCGGTTGGGTGAAGACGAACGAGAGCGAAGCGGCCAAGATCATGGCCAGATTCCTGGCCACTGGGGACCTGCAGGAAGGAAAGGTCCTCCTGAATCTCACCGTCCCAGCCTTCTTCGCGCCGGGGACGATCGGTGAGGCCAAGGCGGAGGCGGGACAATGAGGGCAGCGGAGTTCACCGGCCTGCTCCTGCTTCTTGGATTGCTCCTGGCCAGCCCGGGCGAAGCCCGGGCAGAGCAGACGGAGATCACCCTCGGGGCCGAGGTAGGACTGCTGCTCCCGGACTTCTCCCCGAAGTCGGCGGCCGAGATCGCGGTCGCGACCTGGGACGTGGGGATCCTCCTTTCCTATGGTGTTCTCGACGACCTCTCCCTGACGGCCGAGTTCCTCTTCTCGATGTTCGATGCCTCCTCGTCGGGCTACACCGTGAGCTCCGACGGGCTCGACTACACGGGCTCGTTGGACTTCTCCTCCCGGGTCTACCACCCCCGCGTCGGCCTGAAGTACAAGCTCTTCTCCGGCTACAACCTGGCCCCGTACATCGAGGGGAACATCGGCTGGTCCTGGAGCACCTACCACGACGCGAAGCTCCTCAACGAGGAGGGCCTGGACTACGGCCTGGGACTCGGGGACTGGGGCGAAAGCGCCTTCACGGTCTCGGTCGGAGCCTCCCTCGACTACCGGCTGGCGAACGTGGTCTTTGTCGGGCTGGGGTTCTCGTACACGTACGCGATCGGAGGGGGCCTGCTGCGGCAGTTCTTCAACCTGCCGCTCCAGGTTTCCTACTACTGGTGAAGGGGGGAGAGAATGTACTGTCCCTATCACAACGAGGACCATCAGGCAGGCGTCGAATTCTCAAAAGAGCATATTCTGCCATATGCAGCAGGAGGAAGTAATCAGCTAGTGATTGATGTCTGCAAGAATTCCAATAATCAACTAGGATCCGAAGTGGATTCACCAATGCTGAATAGTTGGTATTTCTCCGTGGAGAGATTTCATAGAGGTATCAAAGGACATGGAGGCGCTCTGCCTACCGTCGAATTCCAGGGAACAATTGATGGAGTTCCCGCAGTATATTCTTTTTCTCAGGAGCAGAAGAGGCTGTTCGTTAAGCCGAAGGTTGAATGGAAACCTGGGGCTGGGCAACAAGAGATTACTATTAATTGCACCGATGACCAACTTATGGAAATCCTTGTGAATATCAACAAGAAGATTGCCAAGCGAGGAGGAAACTCACTGGACATCGAGACGTTGCTTGAAAGTGCAGAGGTAAAGAGCATACCGTCTCCAAAGATGTCTGTGAAGCTTACCTTTGATGTAACTTCATTTGATCGAGCATTTGTTAAGATGGCATTGGGATTAGCGCACTTTGTTATTGGAGAGAAGTATTCAAGATGTCACGAAGCTGACTTGTTGCGAGAGTTTCTTTGGGAACCCGACAAGGATAAGAGAGGCTCATTTCCGCTTCATGGTCAAGTCTGGCCGAATGCGGATCCTAAACTGACCAATGTGTTCAAATATAAGGATTTCCACGTTCTGGCGTTGCTCAATGTCAATCCTTTTGGGTTCTATGGATTGCTATTTGGCCAATACTGCGGCCACATACAGTGCAGTGAGAATAGTGAATACTTTGCAGAAGAGGTACCATTGGGTGATGGTTGGGTTTTTCTGATTGATCCAGTCTCAAGAAAGTTGAGAAAATACGGTTTGGCTGAGTATTTCAACAAAAAGCAGTGCAACGCCTTACGCATTGCTGACTGAATTATGTTTATTGACCCTTGTTTCTACGGTCTAACTGTGCTTAATGCCTGAGGTATGCCAAAACGAGGAACCAAGCAAGAACTCGAGGCTCGCCGGATGCTTGCGGTGCCGATGCTCCGGCGGGGCGAAAGCGTC
>Ga0209507_1000129_pt1 | contig 105344 bp, 64 predicted proteins | sample AD_UKC028_MetaG_FD_184414 | JGI IMG/M metagenome (GOLD analysis project Ga0209507, IMG submission 184414) | Active sludge microbial communities of municipal wastewater-treating anaerobic digesters from USA - AD_UKC028_MetaG (SPAdes) (version 2) | ecosystem: Engineered > Bioreactor > Anaerobic >...
GCTGACCCCGAGGCCGCTCTCTCTCGCCTCCGCAACCCGAAAACCCCATTGCGAACCTGCCTCACAACCTGTCCGAATGTAAATCCTTGATCAGCCACGCCCACGAGCGATACTTGCGGAATCGCTGCTGATGCCCCGAGAATCGGTTCACACAACCGCGAGACTCTGTACAATGACCGGACTCAGAAAGCAGACCCGGCTGGAAGGGCGACAGAAACCCAGGGCTCTCCCCTCTTCTGACGCAATCCTGGCCGCTGTCTGGGGAGACACCTATGACATCGACACTCGCTCTGCGAACGACCGCGATGAGGACCGGGGCTGTCATTCTGGCAGTAACCTCCGCGGCAACGGCCCAGACCATCCGCCTCAACCCGCCGTCGTTGGCCCCCCTCGAGGTGCGCGCCAACCTCGTGGCCAACTCAAGCTTCGAAACCGTCGACGGCAAGGGCATGCCGAAGGACTGGATCTGGGACCGCCGCAACACCGACGCGACCTGCAGGATCGATACCTCGATGGCCCACACCGGCAAGCGGTCGCTCGAACTGACCAACGGCACGGCGTTCGGCGCGCACATCTACGGCCTGCTCCGAAGTGCACAACCCGGCCATCTGCAACCCGGCAAGGCCTACACGCTCAGCGCCTACGTCCGGTCCGACGATCCGGGCATCGCCTGGGTCGGCGGCGGCAGCACCTGGCAGTACCGCCTGCGCTTCCCGGCGACCAATGGCCGATGGCAGCGGGTCTGGATGACTTTCAAGCCGTCCGAGGCGGATCGCGACTTCGTCATCCTGATCTCCACCGAGAACCCCACCAAGGGCATCTGGATCGACGACCTCAAGCTGGAAGAGGGCGAATCGCCCACGCCGGATGCGACTCCGGACAAGAAAGCCCTGCTCGAGCCCCTCCAGGCCGAGGTTGAAGTCTCCGGCGACGGCCCGTTCGAGATACCCTTCAATCTCGTCCTGCCACAACGCTCTGCCGATCTCACCTTGCGAGCCATGCTCGACCGCCCGGCCACGGAGGCCAAAGCGAAGCTGACCGTCGAAGCCGGCGCGGTGCGCCTGCGCATCACCGGCGAGGCCTTCGCCGCGAGTGACTCGCCCGACACGCTCACGGTATCTCTATCCGCTGGCACGACCGAGATCGCCAGCGCGGAGACAACCGTTCGCTTCTACTCCTCCACTAGCGCGAACAAGCGTCTCGACGCCCTCGCACCGATGATCGCACCCCTGACCCACTCGCTTGACGCCGCCCGGGCCGCGGGTCAGGACACAGCTTATCCTCAGGCCACCCTGACCGTTCTTGAGAACTTCATCGAATATGCCCGCGACGATCTCAAGCACAACGAGGTCCGCCGGGCCCTCGCCCAGATCGCCGATCTCGAAGCCATGGCCGCTCGCGTCGAACGCGAGCTCGCAGAGGTCGCCAAAGGAAAGCGCACGCTCCCCGAGGTCCCGCGATGGACCGGCTCGAAGCGGTCGGCGATCAGCGGCCCGTCGTTCATCGCTCCGGTGATCTACCCGTCGCGACCGTCCGCGCCCGTGGACCGGCCGGTGTTCTTCTACGGCTACGGGCATTTTGCCCAGGCCCAGGCCGACATCGAGAAGTTCCCAAGCTACGGCGTCAATATCATCCAGTGCGAGTTCGGGCCGAACGGCGTGTACCCGGCCGAGGGCAGGGTCTCCGATGAGCCTGTCAAGCACGTGCAACGCCTGCTCGATCGCGGCAGCAAGGCGGGCGTGGCCGTCTGCCTGCTCATCAGCCCGCACTACTTCCCCGAGTGGACCCTGGCCAAGTACCCACACCTCCGCAAGAAGCGCGAGGGGTTCCTGCAATACTGCCTGCACGCCCCCGAGGGCCAGGAGCTTCTCAAGCAGTACATCGCCCGGATCATCCCGCCGATCAAGGACCACCCCGCCCTGCACAGCATCTGCCTGAGCAACGAGCCGGTGAACGCCGAGGAGGCCTGCGACTTCGCCCGGGCCGAGTTCCACAAGTGGCTCGAAAGGCGGCACCGGAGCGTCGCCACGCTCAACGCCCGGTGGGGCACGCAATTCGCCCGCATCGAAGACGTGCCGGCGGGCGATTCGTTCAGCCAGGACAGCGTGCCGCCGCCATGCTGGTACGACTTCGTGCGCTTCAACCAGGAGTGGTTCGCCGGCTGGCATCGCATGATGGCCGACGCGATCCGCGCGATCGCGCCCAACCTGCCCGTCCACGCCAAGGGGATGACCTGGACGATGATCGGCAATACCGAGGTCCGCTACGGCGTCGATGCCGAGCTGTTCGGCGGGTTCAGCCAGATCAACGGCAACGACAGCGTCAACTTCTACAACCACGAGACCGGCGAGTTCGCCCAGGAGTGGCGGCTCAATGCCATCGCCTACGACCTGCAGCGCTCGGTCAAAGACGCCCCGGTCTGCAACACGGAAAACCACATCATCGTGGACCGCGAGACCCGCCCGATCCCGCCGGAACACATCCGCACCGCCCTGTGGCAAGGTGCCATCCACGGCCAGAGCGCCACCACCATCTGGGTCTGGGAGCGCTCGTTCGATCCCAAGAGCGATACCGCCGGCAGCATCATGCACCGCCCGGCTTGCGTCGAGGCGGCCGGACACACGACCCTGGACCTCAACCGGCTGGCCGAGGAAGTCACCGCCATCCAGCGCCTCAAGCCGCAGGTCGCCATCGTGCACAGCGTCTCCGGACTGGTCTGGGACGGCGGCCGCTACGTCGACTGCGCCCAGAAGCTCTACATGGCCCTTTCATTCACCGGCCTGAAAATCGGCTTCGTCACCGAGCGTCAGCTGGAACGCGGCGAGGTGCCCGCCGCCCCGGTGCTGTTCGTACCCAACCTCATCCACTTCTCCGAGGACGCGGCGAAGACGCTACGCCACTACACCGGCCAACTGGTCCTGCTCGACGAAGGCTCGTCGCTGTCCCGCGACGAGTACGACCACGAACGCAGAGGTGAACTGAATGCCCAGCACCTGCCGTTCCATTACGGCAAGACCACCTGGAAAGACCTCGCCCAGAGCCTGCGGCCGAAGCTGTCCGAATGGCAGGCTCAGCCACCGATCCAGGTCCTCGACCCGCAAGGCCAACCCGTCACCGGTGTCGCCTGGCTCTGTGCCGACTCGCCGGAGGGCACGATCGTCAACCTCTGCAACTACGGCCGCAAACAGGTCCATATCACCCTGCGGCGCCGCGGCCAATCCGTGACTGGCCAGGATCTGCTGAGCGGGGAAACGATCAGCGACATCGTGACCATGGACTCGCTGAAGCCGCGGCTGGTGCGCATTGGGGCCAAATGATCCGAGGTCGTCGCATCAGCATCCCAGAACGGCAATGCCGCGTTTCACCCTCGGCCTCGACGCTCACCACGACCCTTGCATCAAACGCTGAGACTGGTTCTCATCCTCAATTCAATCCGCCTCGTAGAAACCGTTCCGGCACGCCGCTACGATGGCCCGCGAGCCATTCGTCGTTTCTGACGACGACCAGGACGCTCTCGCCAAGAAGGAGTCGCCGCGTGGCCGCCGATTTCGATATCCGCAGTATCCGGGGACTCTCCAGCACCGAAGCCGAGCAGCGCCTGCACCAGGAGGGCCTCAATGAACTGCCCACCGGCAAGCGGCGGAGCTCACAGACCATTCTCCTCGAAGTGGTCCGCGAGCCCATGTTCGTGCTCCTCGTCGCTTGCGGAACGATCTACCTGTTCATGGGTGAATCGGCCGATGCCGCCATGCTCCTGGGTTTCGTCCTTGTCATCATCGGCATCACCGTCGTCCAGGAGCGACGAACCGAGCGGGCACTGGAGGCGCTGCGCGACCTGTCCAGCCCGCGGGCCCTGGTCGTTCGTGACGGCCGGCAAACCCGTATCGCCGGGCGCGAGGTCGCCCGCGGCGACGTCCTCATCCTGACCGAGGGCGATCGGGTACCCGCCGATGCCGTGCTTCGCCATGGCCTCAATCTCTCAGCCGACGAGTCGCTACTCACCGGCGAGTCTATTCCGGTCAGCAAGACCGCCTCGATCGACGCCGCCGAGATGGCCCCCCCGGGGGGCGACAATCTGCCTTGCCTCTTCTCCGGCACCATGGTCACTCGCGGCCAGGGCGTGGCCGAGGTCCTGGCGACCGGCATGAACTCCGAGCTGGGCAGGATCGGCAAGGCCCTTCAGAAAGTCGAGGTGGAAGCGACCCTCCTGCAGAAGGAGACCGGTCGCATGGTCCGCCGGCTGGCGATCGTGGGTCTGTCCCTCTGCGGAGTGGTCGTGGTCGTGTATGGCCTGACGCGAGGCAACACCTGGGCAATCTGGCAGGAGGGATTCCTGGCGGGCCTCACGCTGGCTATGGCTACGCTGCCGGAGGAGTTCCCGGTGGTGCTGACGATCTTCCTGGCCTTAGGCGCCTGGCGGATGTCACAGCACCGCGTGCTCACTCGCCGAGTCCCCGCCGTTGAAACGCTCGGAGCCGCCACCGTGCTTTGCACCGACAAGACCGGAACACTGACCCTCAATCGCATGAGCGTGAGCAAGCTCTGTGCCGACGGAGCACTCTTCGATGCCCACGATACCTCGGTCAGAGAATTGCCCGAGGAGTTCCATGAGCTGCTCGAGTTCGGCATCCTGGCCAGCAAGCGCGATCCGTTCGACCCGATGGAGAAAGCCCTCACCGAGTTGGGCGACAACTACCTGGCCAGGACGGAACACCTGCACCACGACTGGCGGTTGATCCAGGAGTACCCCCTCTCGCCGGAGCTGCTGGCTCTGTCCCACGCCTGGCAGGACCCCTCCAGGAAGGAATTTGTCATCGCCGCCAAGGGCGCCCCCGAGGCAGTCGGCGACCTGTGCCACCTGGACGCCGCACGGATGGCTGACCTGGTCGGGCAGGTCGCTCAAATGGCCGACGAAGGCCTGCGCGTCCTGGGCGTGGCCAAAGGGCGGTTCCGCGAGTCGGATCTGCCCAACGGCCAGCACGACTTCGATTTCGAGTTCGTCGGCCTGGTCGGCATGGCCGACCCGGTGCGTCCCGCGGTACCCGACGCTATTCGGCAGTGCGACACGGCCGGCATTCGGGTCATCATCATCACCGGCGACTACCCCGGCACAGCCCGCAACATCGGCCGGCAGATCGGCCTCAAGCATCTCGACCAGTGCATCACCGGACCCGAACTGAACCAGATGAACGACGAGGAATTGACCCGGCGGATCCGCACGACCAATCTGTTCGCACGAGTCGTTCCCGAGCAGAAGCTGCGGCTCGTCCAGGCCCTCAAATCCAACGGCGAGATCGTGGCCATGACCGGCGACGGGGTCAACGATGCCCCGGCCCTCAAGGCAGCCCACATCGGCATTGCCATGGGTGGCCGCGGCACGGACGTGGCCCGCGAATCGGCCGGCCTGGTCCTGCTCGACGACGATTTCTCTTCCATCGTTCAGGCCGTCCGCATGGGTCGCCGGATCTTCGACAACATCCAGAAAGCCGTGTCCTACATATTCGCCGTGCACGTGCCCATCGCCGGCCTTTCCCTGATCCCGGTCTTCTTTCACGACTGGCGGCTGATCCTTCTGCCCGTGCATATCGTCTTTCTTGAGCTCATCATCGATCCAGCGTGCTCGATGATCTTCGAGGCCGAGGCCGCCGAACCGAACATCATGCGCCGACCGCCGCGCAAACCCGACGCGCCGCTGTTCAGCAGCCGGTCGATCACGCTCAGCGTTCTTCAGGGCTTGGGCGTACTGGTCATGCTGCTGGTGGTGTACGGCGCCGCCCGATGGCGGGGGCTCACGGAAAACGAGACCCGGGCCCTGACTTTCACCACCCTGGTCATCGCCAATCTGGGACTCATCCTCACCAACCGTTCCTGGTCACGAACGATCGTCACCATGCTTCACGAGCCCAATACGGCCTTGTGGATCGTCCTCTGCGGGGCAATCGGATTCCTGACACTGGTGCTGAATCTCCCCTTCCTGCAGGACATGTTCCACTTCGAAAGGCTGGGGCTTCTGGATCTGTTGACCTGCGCGGCCGCCGGCACGGTGAGCATCCTGTGGTTCGAGGGCTTCAAGATGGTCAGAGCGCACCGCGTTGCTATGGCCGAAGGACGACACGGGCAGCCGCACGGTTCACCCGGATAATGCCCCTCTTCCAGCCGGGGCGCTTTCACTCGAGGGCATGGTCGCGCTCGGACGAACGCCCAGCTCAGCGGGCGTCTTGCGCGTGATTCCGAAGACGAACCGCTGATCCGGGCGAAAACGCTCGCGCAGCTCGAAGTTCTCAAAGGCAATGCCGCCGGGGATCGGCCGCCAGGACATCCAATAGGTGTACCGGGCATTGAGCGCCGCGTGCACATCCTCTCGCCATGTACCCCTGGGCATTCGCCAGTATTGCGTGACCGGAGCACCACCGTAGTACCACCGGTCGCTTCCCGGGAACGGACGGGTGTCGGCGGGACGCTGCTCGTCCGTGGTGACGGCCACCAGCAGATCACCACCCTCGCCGCTTGCGAGACTGCGGAGCGGGTAGATCGAGTGAGGAGCGAAGTGCAATCCCTTGTAGTCCGGATAGAGGGTCTGGCTGCTGACGATCTCGTCCTTGAGCCACAGCAGTCGCGTTCTCGCCTTGTTGCCCATGGTGGCGGTCAGGATGCCGTATTCGATCGCGGCGCTGTCCAGCTCGGGCTGAAGCATCAGAGCGATCTCGTCGGGCCGATCGCTGCGCTGCTCGATGACCAGCCGCACCGAAGCCCCGTTGTCGAACCGTTCGACGCGAACAACCACCTTGAGGCGCTCCACGCCTCCGTCGATTGGCGTGATCTCGCCGGCCATCTCGTCCGGCTCGACCCAGAAACGCTTGCCCGCCAGACGGTCCAGACGGCTGTGCTCCAACTCGCTGAAGCCCCGCTGTCCCTTCACGATCGGCTCGACGGCAATGAAGTTGATGAGATCGTATTGCCCTCCGGGCAGGGTCGGCGATAGGACGCGCACCAGCCCGCGCGGACCCTTGGAGGCGGGGGGAATCGCGAACTGCAGACCACCACGGACGCCCCAGGCGGGTTGCCGCCCATCCGGTCCGCCCCGCACCCACTCGGTCGCGGGGGCCGCGGCCGCAGCCACGACCCAAACCACAGCCCACTGGAACAGAAGGACCATCATCGGGATTCTCCCCGGCCACACCCCTGCGGGAGCGGAAACCACTTCACCCCTGGATCACGGGCGCTGGCGCCCCCCCCGTCGCCCCGGAGAGCATCTCCACCATCTCCTTGATCCGCTGGGCGTCCTCGCGGCGGCAAATCAACGTTGCATCATCCGCGTGAACGACCATCAGGTCGCGTACGCCGATGGCCGCGATGAGATGGCCGCCCTCGCTCACGAAAATGTTGTCTCGAGCATCCAGGGTACGCACATTCGGGGCGGCCACCGTATTGCCGGTCGCATCCGGCTCGAACACCTCAGCCAAGGCGGTCCAGGAGCCGACATCCAGCCAGCGGCAGTTCATCTCCACGGCCAGCACGCGATCGGCCTTCTCCAGGATCGCATAATCCACGGAGATCCGGGGCAGGGTGCCGAATCGCTCGCGGATCGCGGCAGCTATGCCCGGCTGGCGGAACTGGGCGACCACATCGCGCAGACCCTCGTGGGTCGCCGGCTGCCATCTGCGGATCTGCTCGATCACCGTCGCGATTCGCCAGGCGAACATGCCGCTGTTCCAGTAGTACTCGCCGCTGGCCAGGTAGGCCTCGGCCGTCGCCCGGTCGGGCTTCTCCTTGAACTGCAGAACCTCGTGAACCCCCGCGGCGATCTGGCGCCCCCGGCGCACGTAGCCGTATCCAGTGTGAGCCGAGCGCGGCACAACGCCGAACGTGACCAAGGCGTCGGGATGGTGATCGGCGGTCTCGAACCCGCGCCGAACGGTCTCGCGAAACAGGTCCACCGGCTCGATGATGTGATCCGCGGTGAAGATGCCCATGGTGCCGGCCGGGTCCTTGGCGGCCAACAGATGAGCGGCCAGACCGACCGCGTTGGCCGTGTCCCGGGCACACGGCTCGGCCATGAAGTTCTCCGCAGGCAGCTCCGGCAGCTCGGCTCGCATCACCGCAGCGTAGTCGCCGTTCGCGATGACGTGGATCCGCTCGGGCGGCAGCAGGCCCGCCAGCCGATCGAACGAGCGGCGAAGCAGCGATTCTCCCTTGAACAACCGGAGCAACTGCTTGGGCCGCGCCGGGCGGCTCAGCGGCCACAACCGCGTGCCCGAACCTCCCGCCATGATCACCGCGTGCCACATCGGTCACTTCCCCGCATCCACCAGCTCCAGGTAGATCTTCCCCCCGGTGATCTGGAGCGGCGTTTCCAGGTCCATGCTCCTCTGGGCACCAGCCCCCGGCAACTGGAGCTCGCCGCCCCACGTGCCCAACTGCTCATGCCTCAGCTCACAGGGCACGCGATCGTTCAGGACAACTTGGTTGACCTGGGCTGCGAAGGACAACTTCTGATCCTGAGCCTTCTTCAGGGCCTCGAGCAGAATGGGGGCGGCATCGATTCGAAGTGTCACCGGTCCGGTCGAAGGCGGCGCCGCTGACCGGCTGGGCCCGCCGGCGTCACCCTCACCGCCGACAAGGGTCAGATCGCGCCCGTCAAGGATGACCCGGAAGCCCTGGGCACCCTCCGGCCGCAGAGCCAACCGCAGATCGGGGCACGGCAGACTGGTGCCCTCGGTCAGAGGCGGAGCCCCCTCGGCCAGGTCGGCCTCCATGCCACCCGCATTGCCGTCCTGGGGGTTGGCCGTGGCCGCCGATTTCACGTCCAGGTAGACCACGCACTGGTAGGTGCCGGACGGCTTGGCCCCGCGCTGATCGTTGAAGGCCGCGTACTTCTGATCGCGGGTGCCCGGTTCGCTCGATTGAATCTGATCGGACTCGGCCGCGCTCATCTTGCCAAGCTGGCGAATGAGGCTCATGGCCGTCCGGGCGATTTTGGTATCCTTGGATTGCACCAGCCGAAGGATTTCCTTGGCGTCCACACCGGACTTGACCGCCAGATCCAGCCGCCAGCGCTGGCTGGCGTCGGCGTTCTTGTAGATCTCCGCAAGGGCATTGAGGGCCATCACCGATACCTTCTCCTCCGGATCGGCCAGACGACGGGCAAGGAACACCGGAAGCGCTTCCCGCTTGGCCAACTCCTTGCTCACGCCGACGTTCTGAACCACCTGAACGCGCTGGTCGACGCTCGTCGCCTGCTTGAGCTGCTCTTCGAGCACCGCGAGGCGACCCGCTTCGATCAGCAGGCTCGCCGCCTCGCGAGCCGCCTTCGGGTCACCCTTGGGCACCGTCGCCAGCGTGGCCAGGAGCAACTCGGGGGCCGAACTCTTGCCCGGAACGCCACCACCGGCGGCCGGAAGACCCTGCCCGCGATGGATCGGAGCCTCATAGGTCACCTGGAATTGGCCTCGAGCCAGCTTGAGCAGCGCCGCTTGCAGGCCGGCGTCCTTGGTCGCATCGTTGGCCAGCATCTTCAGCACGTCGGCGAAGGCGGCCTCGCCCGCCACTTTGCTCAGGTCAGACCGTCCGAGCAGCTCGACGAGTTTGATCTGGATCTGGGGCGGCTGGCCCCGCTTGAAGGCTCTCAGGATGGGATCATCCGCACCGGTCAGAGCGGTCTTGGTCCCTTCGCAGGCTTCAAGCAGTTTGACCGTGGTACTCTCGTCCGGCATGCTCAGCAGGATCCGCATCGCGGCCGTCTTCGTGGCGTTTTCGGTCACCTTGGCCAGCCGTTCGATCAGCGCGGCTCTCACGTCTGAAGCCGTTCTCGGCATGTCCGCCAGGGTGATCAGACTCTGCTGCGAAGGATAGGCGACGATCAGGTCCAGCGACCGCTGGTAGATCTCAGGTATCCCGCTGCCCAGGCAGGCGGCCAGAATCGAGAAGACGTTCTGGGGCACCGGAGACGGGGGCAACTCCGCAACCATGGCCGCCAGGCGCTGGGTGCGATCGTCACTCGCCGTGGCCACGGGCGCGACCGTCGTCCTGTCCTCGGTCGCCGGCACGGCCTGGAGAATGTTCTCGACCTGATCGAGCAGGTACATCGCCGGAGCAGTCTTCTTTTCGCCCCAGAGCGTCGACAGGGTCGCCAGGGCCAGCGGTGCCGGCGAATACACCAAAGCGGAGAAAGTCTCGCGACGAACTTGCGGGCTGGCGCTCTCCAGCCCGGTCAACATGGCCTTCTCCAGCTTCTGCGTGGCCGGGGAGCGACGGTCCGCTCCACCTCTGGCCAGACCCGAATCAGGAGCGGCTGACGCCTTCTCGCGGATGGATGCCAGACCGGCGATGGCCGCCGAGGCCAGGCACGGAGTCTGGGAAGAAGCATGAACGATCAAGGCATCGATCAGCTTGGTGCGCTCGGAAGGCTGCAGCTCCCCGTTCACCTTGCCGAGTTGCTCCAGAAACTCGAAGTCCAGCGTCGCGGGCGGGTCGTTCCGGCAGATGACCTGCACGGATTGGGCACCCTCGGGAACTTCGATCAGAAAGACCGCGTAGCCACTGCCTGGCACGGTCTGTTTCCCTTCCCCGGGAGCTGGACGAGGCGTCGTTTCCCGCGGCGTTCTGCCGGCCGGGGCACCCGGCTCCCGCTTGGGCCGGGGATGAACCCGGTTGTAGAGCGTCAGGTCAATCGAGCCGTCCTTGGCCTGCTGGGCCTCGATCTGTTCAAGAATCGGGTCATTCGGTTGCTGCAGCTGCAGGCCGGAGACCCGACCCGATGACCCGGACGCCACCGCCGGGATCGAGCCCGAAGCCAGGAGCAGCATGATGCCCACGACGCGACACGGCTTGTCGCCATCCGATTTGACCTTCAAGGCGCTGGGCATGATCTGCAGCTTCGCGTCGCCGGGATCATAGGCGACGGGCACAAGCATGAATCGCTGCTCACGCCGCGGCTCGAGTTCCTGACCCTCGTCGCTGATCGATGTCGGCAGCAGTGACTGGCTCAGCCCGAAGGCCAGATCGATGTGGAAACCCGACTCGGTGCTCAGGTTCCATTCCTCCAGGCGCTTGAGGGCTTCCGGATCATCCTTGCTGATCTTCAGGGCGCTCTTGAGCAAGTCGCGAGCGGCGCCGTCCTCGCCTGCCTTGTGAAGCCACTCGGCGATCTTGACTCGGCCAGCGGCGTCCTTGGCATCGAGCTGTTTCTCCTGCTGCTTGGCCTTGTAGACATGCCAGAAGCTGGCCCACACCTTGGAGGCCTGCGCCCCAGGCACTTTCTCCACAGTCAGCAGGGCCGGCTTGGCCTTGACGGCCCGGTCCAGGCACAGCCGGGCACCACTCTCCTTGTTCGCCGTGAGCAACTCCTGGGCCATGGCCACGAGCTTGTCGGGGTCCTGCTCCGCGACGATCTTCCGCTGCTCCTCGCTGGTCAGGGCAGTCTCGGATCCCTTCCTGGTCGTATCCCCCGGCCTCGCCGACGGTGAAGCCGTCCCCCGGCCGCGGTCCAGGTTCCGCTGGACACCCCCACGGATGCCGCCGTATTGGGCAACCACCGGCCCGGCTGCGATAATCGCCAGGCTCACCGTCAGAGCAAGATGACATCGCAGCCTCGGGCGGGACGGGTGATGGCGAGTGTGCATGGTAGACCTCCACAACCGTATGTCTGCTGGCTACTTGGAGATGCGACCTCACGAACCGCGATCCTCCAAGCCCACCTATTCTAACCCAAGGAGCAGCGACTGGCACTAGGACACTTCCCCGCCTCGTAGCCCTCTCGTGACCGGGCCCGCCATCTCCACCTCCCGGTCGCCGACGTCCTTACGTCTCTTGTCTTGACGACGAGTCGAGGGTACAAGTGCGAGTCGGCGCAGGCCGCTTGCCCGACCGGTGCGTCCGAGCGACGAACCCGCCCTTCCCGCCCGGTCGCGCGAGGCGCGGATCCGAGAGGGTGATGGCAATCGCCGCCTCCGGCGTGCCGGGGTACTGCTGAGGATAGGGGAGGATTCACTCACCCTGCCCTGATGCGTGGGTGAGGGAGTTATCATGGTCTGGTGCGGTCACACGGCACAAGGACTCGTCGAGGTGCCGGCCCGGCGGACCTGGATGAACACGGTTGACTGATGGAGGCATCCGAACGATGAGGAAAATGGCAAAGCATATGGCGGTAATCATGGCGGGCGTGGCCATCGGCGTAGGCGGTACGCATGCCGCGGAGAAGGAGAAGAAGAACGCCAGGTCCAAGGTCACGGCCGCCGCAGCCTCCAATCCGAACAAGGAGGCCCCCGCAAAGGACTCGGCCGACCCGGTCGTGTACATCGACAAGAAGCACGCCCCGAATGTCGGCAAGGGCTGGCAGCCGCTGTTCAACGGCAAGGACCTCGAGGGCTGGAAACCGGTGGCCATGAACCAGAAGCTGACCTGGAAGGCGGTGGACGGCGTCCTGGCCACCTCGTTCAAGGAACCCGAACACGGATGCAACATCCGCTCCACCAAGGAGTTCACCGACTTCGAGTTCTACTGCGAGTTCAAGGTGCCCAAGAACGGCAACAGCGGCGTCTTCGTTCGCGGCCTGTTCGAAGTCCAGGTCCGCGGCGACTACGGCATGAAACTGGACGACCCGGCGATTGACTGGGGCACCGGCGCCTTTTACGGGCAGAAACGGCCGGCGAAGAACGCCAGCCGCCCGGCCGACGAATGGCAGAGCATGTACATCAAGGTCGTCGGCGACAAGGCCACCGTGTTCGTCAACAGCGAGCAAGTCCAGAGGGATTTCGTTTTGGCCAAGCCGACCCACCGCTATGACGAGATGAAAGACGTCAAGGAGAGCGGCCCGGGGCCGATTATCCTCCAGGGCGACCACAAGCCCGTCGAGTACCGCCACCTGATGATCAGGCCGCTCGGGCGCAAGAAGTCCGACAAGTAACCGGCGAATCCGACAGTCGGGCCCTCCATCCCGAATCGCGGCCGATCACGACCTCCGCCGGCGATGGCACGAGGATCCCGGAGCTCTCGCCGCTCTGGGCTCGAACTCTTCACGAGATTGCCCCGCCCGTCCCGTCGGGTACAATACAGGGTTTCCCCTTTCACCGGGTGCGCCGGGTCGCAGGCCGGAGAAACGGGCCATGGAGCAGGAGATGACGAGTCAGGAGATCTTTGACCTCTACGGGCGATGTGTCATTCCCAACTACGCCCGTTTCCAGGTGGCCATCGTGCGGGCCGAGGGCTCGCGGATGTGGGACGCCGACGGCAAGTGCTATCTTGACCTCTTCCCCGGCTGGGGCTGCAGCCTGCTGGGCTACTGCCATCCCCGCGTGGTCGAGGCCATCCGCCAACAGGCCGGCAAGCTCATTCATATCGACAACCTGTTCTTCACCGAGGAAGGCGCCCGGCTGGGTGAACTCATCCACCGCCACGGCTTCGGCGGACAGAGCTTCTTCTGCAACAGCGGAGCGGAGGCCAACGAGGCCGCCATCAAACTCGCCCGGCGCCACGCCGGCCGCGGGCGCTACAAGATCATCACCATGGAGCGGAGCTTCCATGGCCGCACCTACGGGGCCATGTCCGCCACCGCCCAATCCAAGACCCACGCGGGGCACGAGCCGCTTGTCCCCGGCTTCGTGTACGTTCCGTTCAACGACCTCGACGCGGTCGAAAAGGCGATTGGCGACGAGACCGCCGCCATCATGCTCGAGCCCATCCAGGGCGAGGGCGGCGTGCGCATCCCCGACGAGGGATACCTGCCCGCCCTGCGCGAGCTGTGCGACGAACACCACCTCCTGCTCATTCTCGACGAGGTTCAGACCGGCTGCGGGCGGACGGGAACCTGGTTCGGCTATCAGCATTATCCGATCGAGCCGGACATCATGACCCTGGCCAAGGCCCTGGGCGGCGGAGCGCCGATCGGAGCCATGGTCGCCCAGCCCGAGGTCGCGGCCTCGCTCAAACCCGGCGCCCACGCCTCGACCTACGGAGCCAACCCCCTGGTCGTTGCCGCCGCAATCGCCATGTTCGAGGCCGTCGAGCAGGAGAGTCTGCTCGAGGCGGCCAAGCGCAAGAGCGCCTACATCCTCGAGAAAGCCGGCGAACTCCAGCGCCAGTTCGGGATCGTCGAGGAAGTCCGCGGGCGCGGCTTGATGATCGCCATCGAGCTGTCCGTGCCGGGCAAGCCTATCGTCAACGCGGCCATGCAGCGCGGCCTGCGCATCAACTGCACCCAGGACACCGTACTGCGGCTGCTGCCGGCCCTGACCATCACGACCGCGGAAATCGACGAGGCGTTCGAGGTTTTGACCGAGGCCATGAAAGAAGCGGAAGGCAAACTGGTGACCACATGAACAGCGACATCCCGCAAGCACTGCGGTCCTTGAAACACTTCCTGGCAATCCGCGATGTGGACGCCGATGTCCTCAAGACACTGATCGACTTCAGCATCCGCCGGAAGAGCGAGTTCAAGCAGGGTAAGTTCAAACCCATGTGGCAGGGTAAGGTCCTGGCGATGATCTTCCAGAAGGCTTCGCTGCGGACGCGGCTTGGCTTCGAGGCCGCCATGGTCCAGCTCGGTGGACACGCGGTCAACCTCGACGACCAGCAGGTCGGAATCACCCGGCGCGAAGACGTCCGAGACGTCGCCCGGGTCATCTCCTCCATGTGCGACTTGATCATGGCCAGAGTCTTCGGGCACCAGTTAGTGGTGGAGCTGTCCGCGTTCAGCTCGGTGCCGGTGGTGAACGGCCTGAGCGATTGGGCCCATCCCTGCCAGGCGCTGGCCGACCTCATGACCATCAAGGAACGTTTCGGCGAGCTGCACGGCCGCAAGCTGGCCTACATCGGCGACGCCAACAACGTCGCCCGCTCGCTGCTGAACGGCTGCCTGAAAACCGGGATGCGATTCGTGATCGCCGCCCCGGAGGGCTACCGCTTGGACCGCGGGCAGGTCGAGTCCGCCCAGATGATGGCCGCCAAGAGCGGAGCCTCCTTCGCCGAAACCAATCAGCCGGCCGAAGCAGTCAAGGACGCCGACGCGGTCTACACCGACGTGTGGACCAGCATGGGTCAGGAGGCGGAGGCCGAGCAGCGGGCCGAGGATTTCACCGGCTTCCAGATCAACGCCGAACTGATGAAGGCGGCTCAGCCGACGGCCGTGGTCATGCACTGCCTGCCGGCCCACCGCGGCGATGAAATCACCAGCGACGTGCTTGACGGATCGCAGTCCATCGTCTTCCAGCAGGCCGAGAACCGCCTGCATTCCCAGCGGGCGCTGCTCGAAGTCCTGCTGACCAACGCGGCCGACGCGAAGAGATGAGCCGCCCGGCCGCCGAACGCCGAGAGCTACCCTATGCCCAGACGAACTGATGGCCGCCGGGCCGATGAGTTGCGTCCCCTGCAGATCACCCGCGGCTACACTCGGGCCGCGCCCGGCTCGGTGCTCATCCGGACCGGCCAGACCGTCGTGTTGTGCACCGCCACGATCGAGGAGTCCGTCCCCAAGTGGCGCGAGGGCAAGGGCCTGGGCTGGGTCACGGCCGAATACGACATGCTGCCCGGCTCGACCGGCGCGCGACGGCCGCGGCACCGCATTCAGGCCGACGGGCGGGCCACCGAGATCCAGCGTATCATCGGCCGCGTGATCCGCAGCGTGGTGGACTTCGCCGCCCTGGGCGAGCGGAGCATCTGGCTGGACTGCGATGTGATCCAAGCCGACGGCGGCACGCGGACGGCCGCGATCACCGGAGCGTACGTCGCCCTGACCGATGCCGTCCGCCGGCTGATGGCCGAGAGGAAGATCGCCCGATCCCCGATCGCCGAGCCGGTGGCGGCGGTCAGCGTGGGCAAGGTCGACGGGCGGTTGCTGCTGGACCTGGACTACGCCGAGGACTCGCGGGCCGAGGTCGATTTCAACGTGGCTATGACCGCGTCGGGCAAATTGGTCGAGGTTCAGGGTAGCGGCGAAGGCGCGACCTTCACCCGCTCCGAGTTGGACCGCATGGTTACGCTGGCCGGTCGTGGGATCAGGCGGCTGATCGCCGCCCAAGGCAACGCCTTGGCCAGGAGGAAGTGATTGAGTTGGGTGCCAACAGCCCAGAATGAGAGCATCCCATGTTCATCCGAGTCGTTCTGGCGAGTTCGTTGACCTTGGCCCTGCTTTCCGGCTGTGGGGGTCCGGGCTGGGGCGGCCTCTTCGGCGGCCCCCAGAAGACCGAGAAGTGGCGGATCCGCTGCTACCACCGAGAAGGTCCCAACCATGAAGAGACCTGCAAGCAGGTGGCAAGCCTCCTCGGGCAAGTCAAAGACCTGCAGGCCCGCAAGATCCAGGTGGTCACCACACCCAAGAGCAGCACCGTCTACTACGGCGAGTATGTCAAGGTGCCGTCGGCGAGCGGCGAACGGCTTGTCTTTCCGCCCGACTACCTGCGTGACATGGACCTCATTCAGCGAGTGGTCATCAACCAGACTCCACTCTTCCGCATGGCCAAGCCCGAGCTTGTGACCACCGGCACAGCGATCGGCGGCGGCGAGTGGGAAGTCGTACGCTGCCCGGGAACGCACACCCTCCAGATCGGCGTGTTCTACAGTACACCGACCTTCCAGGAACGGCGCGAGGCGGCCGAGGAGTACGTCAAACTGCTTCGCGAAGAGGGTTTCAGCGCATATTACTGGCATGAGGATGCCAAGAGCTTCGTGTTCGTCGGCGATTTCGACGAGTCGGACCTGATTCACACCGCCCAGGGAATACAGTTCGGGCCGCGGGTCGAACAGCTCATCGCCCGCCGGCCGGAGGAGTTCCGCTACACCCTCGAGAACCTGCATCGGGTCAAGCGGACCGGCCTCAGCGGCGAGATGACCGTGCCGCCATCGATTCTCGTGCCGGTGCCGCGAAACCGATCGGCGGACCGCGACGCCATGCCCGCAGCCACCCAGTGAGGACGGACCGGGGCATGCCGCCCGGCCCCCCGGACCGGGTCTCTCCGCCCGGCGATTCGACCGGATCGCACCTGCCGCCGAAGAGACCATCACAAGAACGGATGAACTCCAATGCGCGAGATTCTGCTGGCGACAGGGAACCAGGACAAGGCCCGAGAGATGGAAGAGATCCTCTCCATCGTCGAGGCCGGCATGGAAGCGATCATCCGCTGGCGGCGGCTGTCGGAGTACCCGGGCATCGCCGAGCCGGTTGAGGACGGCCGCACCTTCCGGTCCAACGCCGAGCTCAAAGCTCATTACTACGCCCGCAGGACCGGACTCTGGACGATCGCCGACGACTCCGGGCTTGAGGTCGACGCCCTGGCCGGCGAACCCGGAGTCCGCTCCGCCCGCTATGCCGGCGAGAAGGCCGGAGCCAGGGCGAACAACCTGCTGCTGATCCAGAAACTGGCCGGCGTCCCGCCCGCAAGGCGGTCGGCTCGATTCCGCTGTGTCGTGGTCTTGTCCGACGGTCTGCGCTGCCTTGCGTCCGCCGAAGGTACGATCGAAGGCCGGATCATTGACGAAGCCCGAGGCTGCAACGGCTTCGGTTATGATCCTCACTTCTGGTACGAGCCGGACGGAATGACCACTGCCGAGATGACCTCCCCCCGAAAACACGAGGTCAGCCATCGCGGCCAAGCCCTCAAGCGCCTGCGGGAACAGCTTGGCGGGCTGCTCGGATCGGGGGAGGTGGCGTGAGTTCCGTTTGACGCTTTCCGCCGCCCGCGCTATTATCCTCTCGACGCCGACGTCACGGCGTTGACACACCTGGTCGAGGAGTACCTCGCATGGCCCGGCTCTACGACGACATTACTCAAACGATCGGCAACACGCCGCTGGTGCGGATCAACCGGATCATCAAGGCCCCGGCCACGGTCTACGCCAAGCTCGAGTACTTCAACCCGTTGTCGAGCGTGAAGGATCGCATAGGCGTGGCCATGATCGAGGCCGGCGAGCGGGCGGGGAAGATCACCAAGGACACCCTGCTGGTTGAACCCACCTCGGGCAACACCGGCATCGCCCTGGCCTTCGTATGCGCGGCCAAGGGTTACAGGCTCGTCCTGACCATGCCCGAGAGCATGTCGATCGAGCGGCGGAGTCTGCTGCGGGCTTTGGGCGCCGAGGTCGTGCTCACGCCCGCCCAGGAGGGCATGCGTGGGGCGATCGCCCGGGCGGAGCAGATCGTCCGCGACACGCCTGGGGCGATCATGCCCCAGCAGTTCCAGAACCCGGCCAACCCGGCCATGCACCGCAGAACCACCGCCCAGGAGATCTGGAACGACACCGACGGGAAGGCGGACATCCTCATCGCCGGCGTCGGCACGGGCGGCACCATCACCGGCATCGGCGAGGAGCTCAAGAAACGCAAGCCGTCGTTCCAGTGCATTGCCGTGGAGCCGACGGCCTCGCCGGTCATCACCCAGAAGCGTGCGGGCAAGGAACTCGCCGCCGGACCCCACAAGATCCAAGGCATCGGCGCCGGGTTCATCCCCGACGTGCTGAACACTGGTATCATCGACGACGTCGTGCAGGTGACCAACGAGGACGCTTTCGCCTGGGCCCGCCGGGCGGCCAAGGAAGAGGGCATCCTCTGTGGCATCTCATCCGGCGCCGCCCTGTGCGCCGCCGCCCAGGTCGCTGGCCGGGTCGAGAATGCCGGCAAGCTGATCATCGCCATCCTGGCCAGCGCCGGCGAACGCTACCTGTCTACGCCTCTGTTCCAGGAGGGCTAGGACGATCGCCCGGGCCGCCACCCAGATCCACGTCCTGCCCGGCACCGAGCGTCCCTGCTCCTACCTACCCAACCGGTTGTCCTGCGCGGTGTCGTTCATGACCGCCTCGCTTTCGCCAGGCCTGTACCACTCTCTCATGGACCAGAACTTCCGGCGCAGCGGCAGGCTGTTCTATCGACCCACCTGCCGCCAGTGCGACCAGTGCCAAGCGATCCGCGTCCCGGTCGGCGAGTTCAGACCGGACCGCGCTCAGAACCGCTGCCTGCGCCGCAATCGCGACCTGAGCGTCGAGGTCGGCGATCCGGATCCATCCGCCGAGAAATACGATCTGTTCCGCCGGTACCTGGACACCCGGCACGACGGCAAAATGGCCGACAGCCCTCGAGAGTTCGTCGAGTTTCTGTATGACTCCCCCATCGTGACCCGGGAGGTCGTCTTCCGGCTGGGTGCGGGCCTGGTTGGCGCGGCCATCATCGACGTGGAACCCAAAGCCGTCAGCACGGTGTACTGCTTCTTCGAACCCGACCTGCCCGAGCGCTCGCTGGGCACGTTCAACATCCTGTGGAGCATCGCCTACTGCCGGCAACTCGGTGTTCCGCATCTGTACCTGGGCTACTACGTACGGGATTGCCGCAAGATGAACTACAAGAGCCGGTTCCGCCCCTGCGAGGTGCTCGACGTTGACGGCAACTGGAAGAGGTATTTGCCAGTATGAGGCTATTGGCCGCCGGCAAGTGCCAGCCGACGCTCCGACGACCCGATCGACAGCTGAACACGGAAGCAGCCGCCGGTGGTGCATTCCACCCGGATGTCGCCGCCGAGCAGGGTCACCATCCGCCGGGCGAGGGACAGGCCCAGGCCACAGTGAGCGCCTGTATCTCGCCGGTTGGCATCGCCGCGCCAGAGACGATCGAAGACCCTCTCGGCATCCTGGGGGGAAAGCCGGCACCCGGTATTGGTGATTTCGACTCGAACTCCTGAGCCTTCCGTTGCGGCTTGCAGGTCGATTGATCCACCTCGATCGGTGTAGTGTACCGCGTTGTCGAGCAGATTCTGGAACACCTGGCGCAGCTTGTCAGGGTCGGTTTCGACGACGCACGATGGCCGGATATGCCACTCGATCCGCAATTCTCGCTCGGTCGCCTGCTGGGCCAGCTGCTCCCAGCATTCGTGCAGCAGGGTGGCCAAGTCCACGGGCTCGCGGACAACCTGGACTTGCCCCGCCTCCAGGCGAGCCAGGCAGAGCAGGTTCTGAACCATGGCCTGCATCTGGCGAGTGATAGCCAGGCTTTCCTGGATGGCGATGCGATAAGCGTCGGGTTCCCGCGACCTCGAGAGGGAGACCTCAAGCGTACTCCGGAGCCCCGCCAGGGGGGTGCGCAATTCGTGGGCGACATCGGCGGCGAAGGCTTTTTCGCGAAGGAAGCCGGCCTGGAGCCGGGCGAGGAGGTCGTTGAGGCGATCGGATATGGGCACCAGTTCGGCCGCGGCGTCCGGCATCTCGACCCGGGCGGAGAGGTCCGCCACACCCAACTGACCGATGCGTGACGCCAGACCGCGCAGCGGCCGCAATCCGGCGTCGACCACCCAGACGAGGATAGCACTCGTCAGCATCACGGCCGCGCCCCCCACCACCATGAGCAGATACCAAAGACGGGCGAGTACGGCGTCGATCTCCTGAGTGTGTCGGGAGAGTGCCAGGGTCAGCCACGGGCCGTCAGGGGGAGGCGGATGCGGTGCACCGTCTTCGCCGCCCGAGCGAGGCTGGAAAGCGACACCGATTGTCCGGCCCGCCTGGCCGTCCGGCAAGACGGTTGGATGGGATCGAGGGGAATCGAGTGAAACACTCTGCTTCTCCAGATCGCCGTGTCCCAATGACGGCGACTTGAACAGAGGTTGGCCGTCCGGTCCCCACACTTGCAGATACTCTGGTCGGTCCGCTCGCCGGAACTCGGGCATGTCCAGGTCTCTGATGTCGAGTTCGACGCGGCCATCTTCGATCTCGGCCATGGCTGCCAGGGTCCGAGCCTTGTCGGCCAGGGCGGCGTCGAACTCGGCTATCAGTGATGCCCGGACCATCCAGTAGAGAGACAGGCCGGCGACGGAGAGAACCAGGGCGGCGCTGATCACGGTGCCTACCAGCAATCGGGCGCGGATCGAGCGCATCAGGCTTCTCTCTCCAGGACGTATCCCTGCCCGCGGCGGGTATGGATGAGGCGTGGTCTGCCTTCCCGCTCGATCTTGTGCCGCAGATACCCGATGTAGACATCGACCACGTTGCTCTGGGCGGAGGAATGGAAGTCGTACACGTGCTCCCAGATCTCGGTCCGGCTGACCAGTTTGCCGGCTCGGAGGGCCAGGAACTCCAGCAGGGCGTATTCGCGGGCGGTCAGGTCGAGCAATTGACCGGCGCGGCGGGTCGTCCGGGCGGCGGTATCGATCTCCAGATCACCGATGCGGATCATCGGGTTCTTGGCTTCATACCGTCGCCGCACGAGGGCCCGCACGCGAGCCAGGAGCTCTTCGAACGAGAACGGCTTGACCAGGTAGTCGTCGGCCCCGACATTCAGACCCTTGACCTTGTCTTCCACCGTATCGCGAGCGGTGAGAATCAGGACGTGGACCCTGCTGCCGGCTTCGCGGAGGCGCTTCAGAATGGTCAAGCCGTCGACGGCCGGCAGCATCAAGTCCAGAATGATCACGTCGTAGTCGTTTGACTTGGCATACCAGAGTCCCTCCTCGCCGTCGGCGGCGGCGTCGACTGCGAAACCGGCCTCCTCAAGGCCCTGGGTCGTCGATTTCCGCAAAGGGGCATAGTCTTCTACCAGCAGGATCCGCATGCGATGATCTCGCTCCTCGCCGGCCTGGGATGCATGCTTGTCATCAAGTCGCCCTGGCTGGGTCGATTATACCTTCAGGGACTGCCCTCTGAGCCGCTGCCGGCGACTGGGCCCGCGGGACCCTGGTCCTGGCGAAGGCCGCTCTCGCCATGGCGATATCAGGGGTTTCGCTTTCCTCAGCAACGGAGAAGGCGACGAGAAACGCCGAACCACCCATCAGCCCGACCCGTCACAACCACCGAACGAACGGATCCTCCCGGGCACTTCGCGGACTCGTCTCACGTTCCTGCCGGCGGCCGAGACCCTGACTCACTTGTCGTCGTCGTCCTCGTCGTCGTCTTCGTCATCCTCCTCATCGTCATCGCCCTGGTCGTCGTCATCATCGACCGCGCCATCCGGCGAGATCTGAACTTCCTTTTCCTTGCCGTCGATCGTGCAACTGACCTCGTAGGTCACCTCGGTTTCCTTCTCGAAGGTCAGTTTGGCCCCGGCGGGGAAGATCTTGGCCGCGGTCTTGAGGACGGCTTCCGGAACGGCATTGGCATCCATGGTCTCCTCGGTCGAGATCAGGGCGCCGTCCTCGGTTACTTCTGCCTCGTGGCTCAGTCCCTTGACCGTCCATTCAGCCTCATAGGACACCGTGCCGCCCTCGGTTTCCTTGACGACCTTGGTGATCTTGGCATCGCCGGCCAGGGTCATGAGTGCCGCGCGGGCCTTGGCCGGCACCTGGTCCATGGCGATCTCCTCCTCCTCATCGCTCTCCTCGTCTTCCTCGATGACCTTGCCATCGGCCGTGACTTCGATCTCCTTTTTCTTGCCGTTCACGACGAAGGAGGCCTCGTAGACGGTGACCCCGTTTTCCTCTTCCTGCTCGATCTCCGTGATTTTGGCGTCACCGGCCGCCTTGGTGAACGCCTCGCGGACTGCGGCCGGCACCTGATCCAAAGTCACCTTGACCTCCTTCGCCTTGCCCTCTGCCCAGACGGCGAGGACGGCCACGCCAATCATCAATGCGCCAAACGAAGCCAATTGAATCCATTTTCTTTCCACGGCGGTAGTCTCCCATGAATATCACGTCGGCTGACCCGCATCCGCTGACGTCAGCGGACCCTGTGCGCCCAGTCTGGCATCGTAGGCTAGCGACGTCGAATGAGAGGACTGTGAGAAAGCGTCGCTGAAAACGCAGCCCGCCGCGTTCGAGCGCAACCGCATGACGAATCCCCGCCGGCAAGTGGCATGGTCATTGTAGCGCTGCTGTGTACAATGTGCGGTCGAGCTGCCCACAAATGTGTCCCAAAATGGAGACGCCTCATGATCTGCAGGCTTGTCTACCTCCTGGCCGTGGTTCTCGGTGTACCCATCTCGGCTGCGGCTGCGGCGCGCAATGTCGTCCTGATGATCGGCGATGACCATGGACGGCAGGTGGGCTGCTATGGCGACACCGTGGTCAAGACGCCGAGCCTCGATCGTTTGGCAACTCAGGGAACACGATTTGCCCATGGCTTTGCGGCCGTATCCAGTTGCAGCCCTTCGCGTTCGGTCATTCTGACCGGTTGGTTCAATCATACCAACGGCCAATACGGTCTGGCCCATGGGGTACACAACTTCCACTCGCTTGCCCGGGTCGAGTCGGTGCCGGCGTTGCTCAAGGCCGCCGGCTACCGCACGGCCATCGTCGGCAAGTACCATGTCGAACCACCGGAGGTATACCCGTTCGACGAGCAGTTGCCCTGTCTCGGCGGCCCGCGTCAAGTGGCGACCATGGCGGAGTCGGCGAGGGCATTCATAGCCCGTGGATCCAACCAACCCTTTTTCCTTTTGGTGGGGTTCGCCGACCCGCACCGGGCGAACAAGGGTTTCGATAACCAGACCAGGCACCGCGGGGTACAACCGGTGAAATACCGCCCGGAGGACATCCTGGTGCCCGCCTGGCTGCCCGACAATGCCGACAGCCGTTCGGAACTGGCGGAATACTACGAGTCCGTGAGCAGGATGGATCGGGGCATCGGCATGATTCTGGACGCCGTGGAGACCACCGGGCATCGCCAGGACACGCTGGTGATCTACATCAGTGACAACGGTCCGCCTTTCCCGGGAGCCAAGACCACACTCTACGACCCCGGCATCCACCTGCCGTTGATCATCTCCTCACCGGACCAGGGGGGCCGGGCGGTGACCAGCAGGGCCATGGTGAGCTGGGTGGACATCGCCCCGACCATCCTGGACTGGGCAAAGGCGAAGGTCCCCAAGGAGATCTCGGGGCGATCGTTGCTGCCGATTCTCGGTCAGAGCGATCCGGCCGGCTGGGATGTCGTCTATGGCTCGCACACTTTCCACGAGGTCACCATGTACTACCCGATGCGAATGATTCGCACGCGGCAGTACAAGTACATTCTGAACCTGGCCCACGAACTCGAGTATCCATTTGCCTCGGACCTTTGGGGTTCGGTCACTTGGCAAGGGATCCTGAGCCGCGCGGACAAGCAGTACGGTCAGCGAAGCGTGCAAGCACTGATTCATCGGCCGCAAGAGGAACTGTACGACCTGACCAAGGATCCGGACGAGACTGACAATCTGGCTGCCGATCCCGCCCACGCCGGCGCGCTCAAGGACCTCCGGGCCAGATTGCGCGCCTGGCAGGAAGAGACCCAAGATCCCTGGATCATCAAGTACAAGCACGAATGACCGTTGTCCGCCGAGGTCCTATCCGATCGTGGCCTGGGCCACCGGTGACGGGAGTTGGCGCCGTATTTCATCCAGCCGGTAGCCAAAGCCCGTGCCTCGAACCGAACTCAGCGACAGCTGCCCCTTGTGACGGCGATACAGCCCCGGGTGGACCGCCTGTTCCGGCCGGGACGCATCCGGGTAGAACTGCATGGCGTTGGTTTCGACGCCGGCGATGGTGCCCACGTGCCCGGCCAGAAGGACGTGCGGAATCTGGGCCAGCATGGGGTTGGTCAGGTCCTGCACCATGAGGGCCATACCGTGGGCCTTCGCCCAGCAGGCGCTGAGGACGGCCCCGGTCTGCGTCTTGCATGTCTTGAGGGCCACGCCGGTCCAGCCGAGCTCGCGGCCCAGCTTGACCAGTCGCCAGTCGTGGGCGCTCTCGTCCATCAACAGCGGCTTGCGGGCCGAGACGCTGTGGACGTCGATCTGGTGAGCTTCGAGGTCGTACGGGAATGGCTGCTCGACATACAGAATCATGTTGAAGATCCGGGGGTGCTCGGCCATGAGTCGGTCGAGGATCTCGTTCACGTAGGCCGGGTCGGTCACTGTACAGTTGAAGTCCGCGCTCAGCGATTCGACACCGTGCTCGACCGCGAGCCGGCCGACGCGCACCAGGCGTTGATAGTCCCATCCCGCGTCGTTGCCGCGGAGTTTGACCTTCAAGAACCTGAGGCCGTCGCGATGGATCCAGTCGCGCAGGAGAACGGGGTAGCCGTCCTTCGGTTCGGCGCCGGTCAACTCGGACTCATCGAGCGGATCGAGTCCGCCGACCAGATGCCAGGCAACGATTGTCTCGGGTGCCTCGGCGGCCAAGTAGTCGCACGGATAGCGGCCTTCGAAGTTGACCGGTGAGCCCTCGGCCGGGGAGAGGAAAGCGGCCAGGTCCTTGCTCATGAAATCCCGGGTGTAGGTGCGGTAGATCGGCCGTTGAACACCGCGGCCGAAGGCGTCGTGCAAGGCAAGGTCGAACGCGGAGCAGCACACCAGGGCCGCCAGCCAGGGCATCGGCTCGACGTCCGGCCCGCGTTCGCGGTTCATCTGCCCGAGCAGCTCGGGCAGCCTGCGTTCCATGAAGGCATGCCCGACGAGGATGGGGTGGCCGGAGTAATAGGATTGAGCCCACGCCTCGGTCAGCCTGATGCAGAAACGCTTGAGCGTCTCGTGGCGGTGTTCGTAGGAGAGGCGACTGGGCCAGACCCACTGCACGCTCAGTGGCGTCTCACCCCAGCCCTCGGCGAGGTGGCCGCGGGTATCCTCCACCTTCATGCACACGCGGGCGCAAGTGACATGGGTGAGCGTCTCCGGTCCGAACTTGAGCGGTACGCGGGTCTGAACCGGGAGGAGGTACAGCGTTGCGGCGACGCATCGGGCATCGGTCGGCCTGGTGCTCATTTTCGTCACCTCCGATCCGCGTCTGACGATCCGCTCGCCGCCCTCCGGGTCTCGAAGGCCGGCCCGGGCGAGGGACTCTGGGGATTCTCGACCAGCATCTTCCCGCCGGTATCGGGGGCGAAGGCGATCACGATGAGACCCAGCAGATACACGGTCGCGATGGTCATGGCCCCCCAGCGGTAGTCACCGCCAAAGACACTGACCAGGCTTCCGGCTCCGAGGACGCCGAAGCCGGTCAACACGCGCCCGATGTTGAAGCTGAAGCCCTGTCCGGAGGCCCGGATCCGGGTGGGGTACAACTCCGGCAGGTACTTGGGCAGCCAGCCGAAGAAGCCGGTCACAAACAGCCCGGCCAGAGCCCCCATCAGGGCCATCTGCAGGCCGTAATGCCGGTTCAGGCCGAACAGGGCCACCACCGACGCCCAAGCGGCCAGGCACAGGAAGCACCACGAACGCTTGTTGCCTATCCAGCCGGCCAGCAGGCCGCCCAGGAAACCCCCCAGCATCTGGCCGTAGGACTGCCACTGAGCGATGGCCGCCTTGGCCCGGCCCTGGTCGGGCGTGCCCTCGGTGATCTGGTCCACGTAGGTTGCCACCCACAGGAATGCCCCCCAGGTTCCGAGCAATGCCACGGTGGACAGCAGGCTGCCCACGATGGTCGATCGCCGGTATTCGCGGGTGAACAGGTCGCCGATCCGAGACCGCTCTTTCTTCTCCCGAGATCGCTTCCATTGCGTCGGCTCGGGCACGAGGAAGATCACCGGTAAGCTGATGATCGCGATGAAGAAGCCCATGCCGATGACCCAGCGCCATTCGTAGTCGTGTTTGAGCATGAATTTCGAGTACGTTGCGGCGATGAAGAAGCCCACGTTGGCGGCCGCGCCGATCAGGCCGGCGAGCATCGCTCGGTGCTTCTCCGGCCAGGTCTCGACGATCAGGGCCACGCACAAGGGCCACGTTCCGCCGAGCCCCATGGCTCCGATGAACCGGCAGGTGATGAAATGAGACCAGTGCGTGGAGAGTGCCGACAGGCCGGTGAACGAAGCGTAAAGCGATACTGAGACAAGCATGGATCGGACTCGGCCCCAGCGGTCCCCCATCCGTCCGAAGAGCACGCCGCCGGCCGCCGCCCCCCACATCCACATCGCCAGCGAGAGGCTGAAGAACGGACCCACCGTACTGTCGATCTTGCGCGTGGTGGTCTTGAGCTGCTCCACGAGAGGGCCGCGAGCGTCGGGGCCGGCACCATTCATTTGGGCTTTCATCTCACTGGCCTGTTGGACCAGCGGCGAGACGCTGGGAACCAGGTCCTTCAAGGCATCGCGGGTCATGATGGTGTAGACCCCTTGCTCGACGCCGTCGAACCCCCAGGCCATGAGCGCGGCCAGCAAGGCCAGGTACCGATACAACGGCTTGGTCTGGTAGATGTCCCCCTGGACGCCGAGTTGACATGGTTCGGACATGAATCGTGTCCTCCTTGGCCGGGTCCCCTGTGAGCCGCCTGCTCGCCGCCATGGTATAACCGAAAACGGTTGGCGGCGGAAACCGATGTTCTGAGCGTCCCATCGGGCAGCGGTGACTCCTCTGCTCAGGCAGGTCCGCGACGGTCTGGTCGGCTGGTTCTGCTTTGCTGTTGAGTGAGCGCTGGTTGCCAGCAGGCGGTCTTGGCGGCCGTTCCCGCCGAAACCGAGTTCAACGACCAGTCGTTGACGACGGGCCGGCCGCGCCATGTACCTCTATGTCCCCCTATTCCAGTCTACCCACGCTTCGAGTGGGCCTGGCTCGTCTTGGCACGTCCGGGTCGGGACGCTTCTTGACTGGATTCCCGGTGGGAACCTGGTCGGGTGCAACCGCGGCCTGAGTGGGCCGCATGAGCAACCGGCTGAGGCCGCCTCGGGGCCCACGGGGGCCCAGGAATCGCGGTCACGAGTGGCGGCTCTGGCCGGGGACGGTGAAGGACGCCTGACCAGAGACGGGATCGATGAGGCCATCCGCGGACCTCTGCTTCCCGAACGGGGGCCGACCTGCGCGCGTCGCATCATCTGCTCACTTCGGCGTTTCGGCTCTTGCCCGCGTCTCTTTCTCCTTCTCCGCCACGTCTTTGAGCTCCGCGTAGACCTTCCGGGCTGCCGCCACGCGCTTGAGCAAATCGTCGCCCTGGACGGCCAGCTGCTTGACCGCACGGTCGGTCTCGACCTTGCCTGCGCGGTTGGCGGCCTTCGCCTCGGCCACGATCTTGTCGATCTCGTCCAACCACCCGTTGGTTTTGTCGGTCAACCTTGACACCGCTTCCGGCCGCCAGAAGCGCAATCCCTCACGAACGACGTAGACCGGTGTGGTGTGGGCGCTGAGGCCCTCAGCGGCACTGACCCGGGCGGCGATCCAGAAGCCGCAGCCCGCGTCGAGTTCGAAGTCGAGCTTGACCTCGGCCTGGCCGTTTCCGCCCGTCTGGGCGCGAATGACCTCGCTGTGGCGAACGATCTCCAGCTTGATCGGCGTCATCCGGGCGGGATCGCCCCACGCCCGAGCCCGAACCCGCAGCTTGCGATTGCCGCTCACCCGGACCTCATCGCCGGGCAGAGCCTCATCGACCTGGAACTCGATCATGGGCCCGTTGGTCACGAAGGTGCGCCCCTTCTTCATCCCCTCGAACCAGCGATCCGCGTTGAACTCCCCATCGCCGACGCAGCTATAGACGCGGACCTCGCCCACCGTGCCGCCCCAGGGCACATCCGAGCCGGCGCTGGCCGTGACTTTGAAGCCCAGATCGAGGAAGTCGTAGAACAGGTCCGTGCCCAGGTGGGCGAATTGGAGCAGTTCGACGAAGTCCACCTTGCTCTGAGGAATGCTCACACTCATGTCGCGATGGACGTGGAACGCCGGGCCACAGACGTGGGCATAGCCCCACAGCCCGCCCTGTTGATGGACCGTGTCGGCCACCCAGTCGTAGGAGTAGTACTTGTCCGTGTCGCGCACCATGCTGGTGATGTTCATCGAAATCGTGTGCCCGATCTGCTGGTGGGTCCGCGGGCATTCCTGGCCTGGCGACAGGATGTAGTCGCCGTCGATGACGCGATACTCCTTGCCGAATCCGCGCTGCTCGAACCAGGTGCGGTAGATGTCACCCATCTTCACGATGTTGGCCAGATGAATGTCTTCGGCCTTCACGTAGGTCATCAACCGGCGGGCATCGTCATCGCTGAGGATGCGGTTGTGCACGTGATCGTCGCCCGAGTACCAGCCGAGCTTGCGCATGTCCACCCAGCGCTTGACCGTGTAGGTCTTCTCCATTGTCTGGTTGGACGTGGTCGTGAAGCTGTCCTGCACCGGCACATGCTCCGCCCCGCGCCGAACCATGATTCGCCATTCACCCGCCGGCACGACCATGTCGAAGGGGCCGGGCACCACCCAGTAGTAGCCCCACAGGCCGCCGGGGATGTTCATGATCCGGTGCGAGGTGGCCGCACCCTGGCTGTCGAACTGAGCGCTAAAATCGACCGCGTTGCTCGGGCGCACGTCCACGTCGCCGCCGGTCGCCCAGGTCAGCCGAACCATGGCTGGCGTTGGTTTGCCGTCCTCATCGAGAATGCGGATCTTGAGCCGCGCCTTGTCCTGGCTGATCAGATCGATGGGCCAGGAGACCGGCTGGCCTTGATTGGCTTCGAAGGCAAGCGCGAGCGTGGTTCGAAGCGCCGGGACGCCGGTGAGACTGATGAGAATCCAATTCGAGCCCGGGCCGATGCCGCGCACCGCGACGACCGCGCGTTCGCCGCGGATCTCGGTCAAGTCCTGCTGGGCGGTGACGAACTGGATGCTGCCGGGTCCGTTGTCCAGGCAGATGAGCACCGCTCCCCTGTCGCCGGGCAGAGTGACGAAGCCCGCCTGGGGCGGAGTGAGTCTGCCTTCCGCCAGGGTCACGCGCATCAGACTCGGGCATTTTCCGAGGAGAGCGATGAGGTCTGCCTTGCCCTTTTCCAGCCGGTCCCGGGCGGCCTTCTTGTCCCCTTCCGCGGTGGCCTTGCGCAGCTGCTCCTCGGCCTCGCGGAGTCCGCGGTTCAAGTCGTTCAGTACTTGCCGGCCTGCCGGGTCGAACAGATGGGCATGCTCGCGACTCAGCAGCCCAGCCAACCCGGCGGCGTTGACCGCCTCCGCCGGAGCCGGGGAGGCGCCCAAACTTGCACACAACAAGCCCGATAGGATGGTCAGTGTCGTTCTCAATGCTGTCCTCCATGTCGAGACAGGCCGGTCGGCCGAAGGATCACGACCGCGCCGAGCGCTGCCATGATGATCACCAGGAGTACCGCCCCCACGGGGCGTCCACCGCCGGTTTCCGCCCCTCGGTGTGAAGAGGTCGGAAGGAGATGTGGTTCCAGGCCAGCTGCCGGGGCACGGCTCGCAACGGCGGCTGCCGCGACCCGCGGAGCCACGGGACCGCCCGCCAGGGTGCAGCGCGCCTGCATCAGGCGAGGGCCGCCCGTCGCCCAGGGGGATAACACTGGATCGGTGCTCTCGACCGCGAGTCGAAAGCCGTCCCGCCCGGTCACGTTCAGGAAGCTGAGGGCCGGCTGCCTGGTCCAGAGGCGGTCGGACAGGGTGATTCGGCTGCCCGCAGCCAACCAGGAAGGCGTCCGGGCGAAGTACGACAGCCGGACCTGATGCCCACTGAGGCTGGTCCTGTTGCTGCCGCCCAGGTCGACCGAGGGCTCGTACAAGGGAATCAGATCCAGCCGGCGACCGTCGATGAGCAGGCTCAGCGGTTCGATCAGCGTTCCGGCGAGATATCGCTCGTACGCGGCCTGCTCCTCGGAGGTGACCGTGTCGTCGCCGTTGCGGTCCATCTGCCGTCGCTGCAGAAGGGACTGCCATTCGCCGAAGATCAGTTCGACGTCCACGTCGATGTTGACCGGGTCCACGGCGAGGGCGACACGATGCTGAACACAGTCCATGAGGACGGTGTGAGCGATCAACCGCGAGTCGATCAGGAGAGCCGCGGCCGCGGACAAGACGATTGTCCTGCACACGGTCTCTGCATCGGAATGTGCCGGGCGATGGAACATGCCGGGGCTCCCGGAATGATGCCGCCAGCGTAATCCGAGAACCTCACGGTGTCCACAACTCGACGCGGCGGAATCGCGCCGGACATCGGAGCGAACCGTTACTCCTCCCCGCTCGTTGCTGACCGCTGCCTTACGGCAGTGCCGAGCCGGGAGCAATGAAGTCCGCGTGGAGCTTAGTGGGATCCTTCACCACGCTGCCGCTGGGATAGAAGTACTTGGGATGGATGCCCTTACCGGTGAAAGGACGCGCCGTGGTATCTTCGGAGCTCACGTCCGCGCTCAACGCCTCGGCGTGCCCGTCGAAGAAAGCGGCATTGATCGTGTCCCGGTTCTTGTGGCGCCAGGAGTACTTCTTGGCGAAGACATACTCGCGGTTGTTGGCGGCGGATCGGGTCGAAGGCGGCGTGGCGGTCAGGATGCCCTTGGTATCCGCCGGCGCACAGGTGTAGCTGATGGGCATGCCCGAATCTTCGCCGGCGAAGAAGCGAAGCCCGTCGGCCGCAAAGACCTTCATCGACTCCCGGCCGAGACGCCCGTGCTTGGGCACGTAGCTGGTAGGCGGCACGACATCCCAGGCGTCGCTTTGACCGATGTCGCTGCCGGAAGCCCGGTACTTGGAGCTGCCGCCCTCGTAGTACACGCTGGGACCACCCCGGACGATGGTGGACATGGTCATGTAGCTGACCGCTTGGATGAACGGTCCCCCGGAGCCTCCGCTGCCCGTGTAGGGCCCGGCCATGTGCGGGTTCATCGGACAGTTGAAGACGCCGGAGGTGAGCTGGGTCAGTAGTGAGTTTCGCGTCTTGTTCGGGTCGGTACCGAGAGCCGCTTTGGGGATCGACTTGTGGCCCTGCATCAGGGCCCGCAACGGGGTCGCGTAGTCGTACCACTCGACCACGAGTGGATTGAACCCTGGCTTGAAGGGATTCCACGGCGGGCTGTTGGCGTTGACGTAGTTGGCCGCCCAGTAGTAACCGGTGGTGAGCGGAGAACCTGGAATCCACTCGCGGTCAGTGCTCTGATAAGTGCCCTCGGCCTTGGCGATGCTCGACAGGTTGGCCAGGCAGACGGCGGACTTGGCCTGATCGCGGGCTTTCTTCAGCGAAGGCAGGAGAATACTGATCAGTAGGGCGATGATGGCCACAACGACCAGGACCTCAATGAGGGTAAAGCCGCGCGATCGCCGAGTCGGTCCGGGTCCGCTCGCTCTACTGGCCATACCTCGCCTCCCGTCCGCATTTTGAGCACTTGTCCGGCGTATCCAGCTGGCGGTACGTGTTCCACACGTTGACGGTCCCGCACGCCCGGCATCGATACGCCGGGGCCACGGAAGTCTTCCCGCACTTCGGACAGACGCCCGGTACCAGCTCGCCCACCTGGGGCACGTCGCTCCTCGTGTAACCACAACCCGGCGTCCAGCACGCCATGCTCACCACCATCGGCTCGCTGCCGGCGTGCAACGCCCGGTACGCCAAATACACCCCTCCAAGAACGAGCACGGTGATCAGACCATACCGCAGTCCTGGCTTGAGCGCGCCGTCCTCGGTGGTGAGCAGACCTTTGCTCATGGTTCGCACTTATCGTAAAGAGAACGCCCCCGGATGGCAAGCATTTCTGAGGTCTTGGGGCGTTCGGCCCCTGCCTTCTCAAGCCAGATCACTCAGTCACCCTGTGAATTCTCGGCAGCGGCTCGAGTGGGCTGGAGCGAGCCTGAAAGCCGCACGCGTGGATGGGCAAGCGCCTTGCCATCCTTGAACAGGATTGGCGCCGACCAGCCGCTCCCGATGTTCCCGCCTCCCCTCGGACAGGACCGCGATCGGCGCGAGTGACGGCTCACTCACCCCTTTCCGGGGCGACGGCGCGCACCGTCATCGAGGCGAGGCCGAAGCGAGCCGTCCGTGCTATGATAGCCGCCGGCGTCCCGGTTCGAGGTGAATGAGCCATGATTCGCGTCCAGTGCCCCCACTGCCACCGCCGCTACCGCACGATGACCGAGGCCATGGGCAAGACCGCCGTCTGCAGCGGCTGCAACGAGAGCTTCCGCATCGGCGAGCAGCGCGTCCCCTTCCAGTGGAAAGAAACCGATCTGAGCGAAGACTCCTGGATCGGAGTACCCGCCCCGAAGGAGAAAAAGGAGTATCGGCAGTGCTTCATGTGCGATGCCCCCATGGAGCCGGGCATGGTCCGCTGCCCAGAGTGTGGGGCCAACCAGGTCACCGGCGTCGTCCAGAGGACCCGAACGCAGGAGGACGTCGAAGCCCGCCCTTCGCTGTGGAGCAAGCTGCCTACCCGATGGCTGGTGGTCAGCCTCGCCCTGCTGGCCCTCGGAGGTGGAGTCTACGGGGTGTTCTCTTGGACGCGCTCGTCCGCCAACCGGATGGCCGATCAGATGGCGGATGAACGTCTGGTTGCCCGGGCGGCTGCATTGCTCGGCAAGGGTGCCGACGATCTCGATCTGGCCGCGCAGTTCGCCGGCCAGGTCACCGACGAGAACCTCGATCGCTACCTGATGATGCTGACTGCCCGTGAGGAGCATCGCAGACGAGCAGTCACCGCCCTCATCGGCTGCGGACGGATCAGCCGAATCGAACCCATCCTCAAAGCAGCGGAGGCAGAGACGACGGGCGCCTCGGGACGCCGGATCCTGGAACTGATGGGTCCCCGACGACTGGTCGAACTGGCATGTGACCCTGCCGAATCGGTCCGCAAGACGGCCGCCGCGGCCCTCTGTCTGATATTCGACGTCCAGCCGGGCGAGGACACGCTCCGTCAGCTGGCCGCCCCGACCACAACGACCGAGAAGACCCATACCCTCAATCTTCTGTGCCGACCTTGGCCCCAAGCGACCGGTACGTTCCAGGTGGTTGTAGGCGAAGAGCGGTCGCCATTCCTCGTCCAAGTGAGCCAAGTCGGGCGAACATTCTACTTGCGTACCGATTGGGCGGAGTTCGCCACCGTCCCCGGCCGCCAGCGTGTCTTCGAGATTCCGATCGAGCGATGGTGTGCGGCCACCGGCCCGGCAGTCGATGTGACGGCTCTTCGCCAGATGCTGGCCGGCTCGGTCACCTTGTCATCCCCCGTCGGCGTCGGCTGGGAAGGTACCATCCTGTTACGCGTCAAGCAGGCGTCATTGGACAGACTGCCGGGCTTCCTGCCGTTCGAGCCACCGCGCCGGGAACGAGACACGGAAACCGCCATCAGGCTGGAACGGGGGCGGTGAATCTCACAGCGGGGCTGCACAGATGGTGACGATGAGGAGTGTCGTTGGCCAGCCGGCGTTCCAGGCCACGGTGAGGATATCGTTGGCGATGAGGTTGGCTTCCAGCTGCTTCTCGCGGTCCGACGTGAACGTGGCCTGCACGTTGACCACGGCCGCATGCTGAGGCTGAGCTTGAATCTGACGCAGTTGATCGAACTGCTTGGCCGTGACCGGCAAGGGCTTGGCTGGCGGCGCGGCCACGGAAACCAGAGGCGCCGCGAAGACCACTGCCGCAAGGACCGTCAGCATGAGGCTTGACCGCATGGCAAAGACTCCTTCGTTCACTGCGCGCTACCGATGGCCGGCTCCTGCGGCGGGGCGATGACCATCATCATCGCATGCTCGCCTCGCGTCCACAGGGTCTCGAACGTCTTCCGGTCTTCCGAATGTAACACCTTGGCCGAAGCAGGGTCAAGGTAGTGGATTCTATCGGCGGTTTCGTCACCGGCGGTTTTGGTAAAACCGATCACCACAACCGCGTGGTTGAACTTCACATCGTTCTCGTGGCGGTTAATCACACAGATGACCGGGTAGCCTCGCTGACAAAGCCAGTAGCTCAGACTGGCTGGCGGTTTTCCGTCTATGGTGCCCGAGAGGGTTAGCAGATGTAGTTTCTGAGTCTCCAGCCACGCTTTGACGTCAGCGACCCGGGTTTCGTCGAGGTTGGCCACCTTGAGCGACTCCCGGATCCCCTTTTCACTGAACTTGCGCTGGTCCGTCAGGTAATTGGCGGCCATGGCGGTGCAGGCCACCAGGCAACCGGAGTAGCTGCTCGACTCTTCGTAGGCCACCCGGAGGGAGCCTTCCGGGTACTTGGCGAACTGCCTGGGGGCACAGCCGGTGAGGAGTCCAAGGGTGACGAGGGCTAAGCTGATCCTGACGAGGCTCATCGGATACATGATATCGCTGGCCCGGGCCGGGGAAAGAGGCGCGGTCTCTGGCAGTCGGGTGCCCGGGCGGGTATCGTCGTACGGTCGGTGATGCCGCGTGGCGGCACGGATTGGACTGAGCTGAGTTGTGGCCGTCATGGGCTGCCTTGAGGTACGATGATGCAGGATCAGGAACTCTACCAGGCGATCTCTTCGGCCGCTCTTCTGCGAGGCGAGTTCACCCTCCGCTCAGGACGCAAGAGCAAGTACTACCTCGACAAGTACCTGTTTGAGGCTCAACCGGTCATCTTGCGTGAGCTGGGGGAACGGTTTGCCAAGTACGTCGGTCGTTCGACCACGCGCATTGCCGGGGCCGAGCTTGGCGGAGTGGCCCTGGCCGCCTCGACGTCGATGGCCAGCGGCCTGCCCTTTGTCATCGTGCGCAACGCCAAGAAGGGCTATGGCACGCAGAAGATGTACGAAGGGAAGATCGACGCGGGTGATCGCGTCCTGCTGGTCGAGGATATCGCCACGACCGGGGGGCAGGTTCTCGAAGCCGCCAAGACGCTCAAGGAAGCAGGAGCGATCGTCGAGCGGATTGTTGCGGTGATCGACCGCCAGGAAGGTGCCCGCGAGAACATCGAAGGCGGCGGATTCGAGTTTGCCGCCCTCATGACCAAGACGGACCTGGGGATTGACGAGTAGGCTCAGACCCGCGTGTCTTACCGCGCCAGTTCGACCCGGACGGTCACCGCCCCCCCCACTTGGGCGTCATCGTAGACGATCAGGGTATAACCGCCGGTCTGGGCGAGGGTGGTCTGAACCGAGTTGATTCCGTTCTCCGCGGTGCTGGCATCCGGCACGGTGCTCGAACCCCCGTTGGGGGCAATGAGCTGGGCATAGGGGACCATCCCGTCGATCCTGCCGGTGAGGGTGATGATGATCTCCTGGCCGGCGATACCGGCGAACATGAGCTCCGCAGATCCGCCGTCATGAGCGATGTTGACGGTCATGTTGTTGATCAGGACGTTGGACGGGATTTCGAAAAGGCTGCAGGCGCAAGCCAGCGTCGCCAGAGTGCCCACGCCCAAGGCCGCCCGCCGACTCAACCGCGATGGTGACATGAAACGCCCTCCCGAAGCGGAGCCCCGACCGTACCACCGGCGACTCCGTGGTTCATCTTCGTGTCTGGTATTATACCCACCTCGGCCCTCGTGGGTCATCGGCGAATCCTGCAGGCCGACGGCGGCTTCTGGGCGCCGCCCCAGGAGGGCCTGTACCGTGGAACGATGCACGCCCGGGGTTATTTCGGGCAGCGAAGCTGGAAAGGAGATCTCATGAAGCGGTCGATTCTGGCGGTGGCTCTCGGCGTTTCCGGATGGGGGCTGTTCGCCGCGGCGGCGGAGCCGCGTTTCGCCGACCAGGTCCAGGCCCGAGGTGATACGCGCGCCCGGCTTGAACGAGCGGTGAGCCGGCTGTGCTCGGCACCGCTGAACGATGCCAGGTTCGCCCTCTCCGATGTCAGTCTGGAGTTGACCCGGCGGTTCACCGAGTATAGCGGAGACATCTCCGGACGGCTGCTTGGGGCCCTCAGTGCCGCCGAGCCGGTCCTGGGGCGAGACATTGCGGCCATCGACGAGTTGATCAGCGGGTTCCGACGCCACCAGCGGCCCGATGGCCACTTCGGCGCAGACCAGGACCTCGACAAGGAAATCAACCAGCAGCGCGACATGCCCATCCTGTGGGGCAACGGCCGGCTCCTCTGGGCCCTGACCCAGAGCTACCAGCAAAAGCCGAGCCCCGAGATCCTGGTCATGGCCAAGAAGCTCGGCGATTACGCCCTTGCCACACACAAGTACTACGCCAAGGAGGAGAACTTCCGCTGCGTCGGCGGCGTGTTTGCCTCCGGCTTCACCACCTGTTATCCATCGCTCATCGAGGGGCTGGCCACCCTCGGCGAAATCACCCGGGATTCCAGATACACCCAGGAAGCTCGATCGATCGGCAAGCTGTCGCTGCTGGACGGGGAGTTCGACATGCACCACAGCCACGGCCGCATGACCAGCTTCCGGGGCATGCTCGAGGTGGACCGGGTTCTGGGATCGCCGGAGTTCCTCGCTGCCGTTCGCAGGGGCTACGACCGGATCAGCTCCGAGTATCAGTTGCCCACCGGTGGCATCCTCGAACTGTTCGACATGAATTACGGGCGTGACGAGGGCTGTTCCGAGGCCGATTGGCTGTGGCTCAGTCTCATGCTCTGGCGGGTCACGGGCGAGAGCCGCTACCTCGACGCCGCCGAGCACACGTTGCGGAATCATCTGCTGGCCGTGCAGTTTCGCAACGGCGGATTCGGGCATCACACCTTCCGGCCTGCCAAGGCGGAGCATGGGAACGTGCCCGGAGCGGGTATCGAGCACTACGGATCGGAAGCCTATTGGTGCTGCTCGATGCACGGCGCCCAGGTGCTGGCCGATCTGCCACGCTACGGCGTTCTGCACGACGGCCGGCGGGCGCTTGTGACCTGGCTGGCGGAAGTGGACGCAAAGTTCCGGGTGGGAGATCGCGAGGTCACCATCACGACCCGGCGACACACCCCTATAGAATGGCAAATCGAGGCTAAGGCCTCTTCAGGGGGCGAGATCATCCTGGCCCTCCGGGTGCCCGCATGGGCCCGCCACACCGGACTCCGAATCAACGGCGAGGACATGCCCGGCCAAGACGGCTGGGTCGAGTTGACGGTGAAGGACGCAGACAAGCTCACGGCCAAGGTGGCGTTTCCCCACCCTGTCCGGCTGGCGGGTCCGAGCACCAACGAGCCCGCGACGAACGGCCTGGTGCGGGTCTTCGCCGGAGCGGACATGTACTGCCTGCCGGATGTCTCCGTCGCTGATGGCCTGACGGACTCCGCCTCGGCTCCCACCGTGGTCATGGCGACTGGCGGGGCAGCTCAGGGTCGAATCCCGGTCGTCATCGAAGGGCTCGGCGGCAAGACACAGCGTGCGGAGCTGGTGCCCCTGTCCGCCCGCCCCCTGGGCGGCTGCCGATGCCTGTTCCACGTGCGAACCGTTGACGCCCCGGCATTCGAGCAACTGTCCCAGAGGGCATCCCCGCCGCCCGTGCCCGGCCGACCGACAGAGCTGGTTTTCGCCTCTAGCGGTCGCCGCATCGTCTACCTCAACGGACGGGAAATCCTGCAGTACCAAGGCTGGGAAGAGTCGCCGCACATCGAGTGCTATGCCCAGGCGGGCAAGAACGTGATCGCCGTCAAAGTCCAGACCAAGGGCGCCCCCTCCGCGATCATCGGTGTGGTCCGAGTTCAGGCCGACAGCGTGAATCTCGCCACCGGCTTGAAGACGTTCACGGCCATCCCATGCCCGCCCGCCGTGCCGGACGACCTGCTCACCGACGTCGGCACCAAGGCTGCCGAGGCCGTCCCGCTCAGTGACCTGGGGGCGTGGGGCGCCGAGCCGTGGAAGCATACCCCCGCCGAGTACGCCGCCACTGGAGCGCGCTGGATCTGGCCCTGTCAGCCCGGCGCAGATGGCAACTGGTGGCTGTTCCGCGGGGAGTTCAACGCAGAATAGGAAGCAGGCGACGGCGCCGGCTTTCGGATGTGCACGAAGGGATCGGCACCCGCACCATCCGAAGGCCGTCCACCGCCACCGGCCACCACGGCACACGATTTGACAGCCCGCCCCGTCGTCCGCATAGTGAGAGTGGCCGGGAGAACTCGCGTATCCGGCGATCTCATGCTCAACGGGGTTGCTGCCCTCAGGAGGATCATCCATGCGGCGCTCGACTGGCTTCACGTTCGCCGTCCTGATCGGAACGATGGCCGCCCAAGCAGCCGACGAACGGATCCCCACCGCGCGGCTGACAGTCCATACCGACCGACCGGGCATCCGCGTCAGCCCCATGTTGTACGGGCTGTTCTTCGAGGAGATCAACCGGGCGGGCGACGGGGGACTGTATGCCGAGATGATCCAGAACCGCTCGTTCGAAGACGCCCGGGAGCCGGCGGCCTGGACACTGGTCAGAGGCGAAGGCGGTGACGGGCGACTCTCCCTCGACCGAAGCGTGCCCCTCAACGACCGGAACCCGACCGCGCTGCAGCTCGAGAGTGCCTCGGCCACCGGTTCGGTTGGAGCGGCCAACAGCGGCTTCAAAGGGATTGCGGTTCGCGAGGGCAAGGCCTGCCAGCTCTCGGTCTATGTTCGCGGCGCGGAAGGCTGGAATGGCGAACTGACCGCCTCCCTGGAGAATGCCGACGGCACGAAGACCTATGCCGAGTCAGCGATCACAGGCGTTTCCGGCGTGTGGAAGCAGTTCTCCACCGCACTTCAGCCCACCGCCACCGACCCGGCCGCACGATTGGTCTTGCGGGTCAAGGGGCCGGGCAAGGTCTGGTTCGACATGGTCTCGCTCTTTCCGAAGGATACCTTCAAGGCCCGCCCGAACGGCCTGCGGGCCGACCTCGCCCAGATGCTGGCCGACCTCAAGCCGGCGTTTGTCCGTTTCCCCGGCGGCTGCTACGTCGAGGGCAACAGGCTGGCCAACGCGTTCCGATGGAAAGACTCGATTGGTGACATCGCCCGCCGGCCGGGACACTGGAACCTCTGGGGCTATCGCTCGACCGACGGACTGGGCTATCACGAGTACCTGCAGATGTGCGCGGACCTCGGCGCCGAGCCGCTGTACGTCATCAACTGTGGCATGGCCCACGAGGACTTCGTGCCCATGGACAAGATGGGTCCCTGGGTGCAGGATGCCCTCGACGCGATCGAGTACGCCAACGGCGGCACCGAGACGCCGTGGGGCAAGCTGCGGGCCGAGGCCGGCCATCCCGAACCCTTCCACCTGAAGTACATGCAGATCGGCAACGAGAACGGCGGCCCACGCTACCACGAACGCTACGCCCTTTTTTACGACGCGATCAAGGCGAAGTACCCCCAGGTGACCCTCGTGGCAAACGAATGGCAGGGCCGGCCCACCAACCGGCCGATCGAGCTTCTCGACGAGCACTACTACAATAACCCGCGCTTCTTCCTGAGCCAGGCCGACCGCTATGACTCGTACGACCGCCACGCCTACAGAATCTACGTCGGGGAATACGCGGTCACCCAAGGCTGCGGCCGGGGCAACCTGGCAGCCGCGATCGGCGAGGCGGCGTTCATGACCGGCATGGAACGCAACTCGGACGTGGTGGCGATGGCCTCGTACGCCCCCCTGTTCGTCAACGTCGGCTGGCGACAATGGAATCCGGATGCCATCAACTTCGACAGCGCCCGGGCGTACGGCACGCCCTCGTACTACGTTCAGAAGCTGTTTGCCAACCACCGCCCGGATGTGATCCTCGCCACGGAAGCCACCGCACCGGTCACGACCTCCGAGTCGATGGTTGCGGGGTGCGTCGGCGTCGGCACCTGGTCCACGCAGGCCGAGTTCAAGGACATCCAGGTCTGCCGCGGCGATCAGGTCTTGTACAAGTCGGACTTCAGCAAGGACACGGCGGGCTGGAGAATGCTCGGCGGCAGGTGGGAAGTGAAGGACGGCGCATTCCGGCAGAACTCGCTGGACACCAACGTTCGGGCTTTTGCCGGCGATCGCAGCTGGACGGACTACACTCTCAGCCTCAAAGCCCGCAAACTGGGCGGCGAGGAGGGCTTCCTGATCAGCTTCCGTTCCCGCGACGAGAATGCCAAGAGCTGGTGGAACCTGGGCGGCTGGGGCAACGTTCGTCACGCGATTGAGGGACCCGACGGCCCTGTCGGCGACAGCGTGCCCGGCAGGATCGAGACCGATCGCTGGTACGACATCAAGGTCGAAGTGGCCGGTTCTTCGGCCCAATGCTATCTGGACGGCAAGCTGATCCATGACGTGAAGCTGGGCAGGGCATCGAAATCGCTCTACGCGGTTGCCGGGCGGACGGAATCATCCAGGGAGGTGGTCATCAAGGCGGTCAATGCCGCCGGGCACCCGCTGGATACCCGGTTCGAGCTGCGGGGAGCCAAGGACGGGCCGCGCTCGGTGAGTCTCGCGGTCCTGACCTCGGCCGATGCGGGCGATGAGAACTCGCTCGAACAGCCGACCAAGGTGGCCCCGAAGAACCAGGCCTTCATCGTTACCGGCCCTGAGTTCCGCCACACTTTGCCGGCCCACAGCGTCAACGTACTGAGGATCAAGGCGGAGTGACACTGGCCGGCGGAAGCACGATCATTCTGCCGGCTTTCGGGGGCCGGCGAAACGGGTGAAGCGACCGTCTTGGCCGGCCACCGATGCGGAGACAAGCGACGGTGTGATTTCGAGCCCCATCTGAGCGACTTGCCTTTCCGTGTCGCCGGACTGGTGATAGAATCCCCTCGGTGTGAGATCGGTTGTCGATTGAGTCTTTCAGAGGGTTGAGCAATGCGCGGGACCATATGTGCGATGATCACAGCGGCGGCGATGGTGTTGGTGTGCTCCCCGGCCTCGATGGCCGCGCCGGCCTGCTGTGCGAAAGATGCTGGTGCGATCAACTGCGGGCCGAGCTGCAGCGGATCGTGTGCGGGGTGTGCGGGCATGAAACTGGGAACACAGGCCTATACCTTCCGGTTGTTCACCTTCTTCGAGGCGGTCGACAAGGCCAAGCAGCTCGGCCTCGACTTCATCGAGGTCTTTCCCGGCCAGCAGGTCTCGAAAGATATGGGTGACGCCAAAATGGGTCCCGACCTGACCATGGCCCAGATGGCCAGGATCAAGAACAAGCTGGATGAGGCCGGTATCCGGGCGATCGGCTACGGCGTGGCCGGTCTCGGCAAGGACGAAGCCGAGAATCGCAAGGTCTTCGACTTCGCGAAGGTCATGGGGATCACTACGATCACCGCCGAGCCTCCCGAGGACAGCCTCGAACTCATCGACCGACTCGCCAACGAGTATCAGATCAACGTGGCCATTCACAACCACCCGAAGCCGTCGCACTACTGGAACCCGGACACGGTACTGAAGGCCATCAAGAACTGCAGCAAACGCACTGGTGCCTGCGCGGACACCGGGCACTGGGTCCGTTCCGGGCTCGACCCGCTGGAGTGCCTGAAGAAACTTGAAGGCCGCATTCTCTGGTCGCACTTCAAGGACCTGAACGAGAAGAGCCCCAACGCTCATGATGTTCCCTGGGGCACGGGTGTCTGCAATGCCAAGGCTTTGGTGACCGAACTGCACCGTCAGGGCTTCAAGGGCGGCGTCATGGCGGAGTACGAGCACAACTGGGAGAACTCCGTACCCGACCTGGCCAAGTGCGCCGAGTTCTTCACCACGACCTACGGGGAGCTCGTCAAACAGGCCAAGGCCAAGGAGACCGCCCAGGAAAAGGAAGACGACAAGCAGCAATAGGATCGCGGCGAGCTTTCTTCCGCACACTCCACGGGATCGAATCACGCGGGCCGACCGAGCACATCCCCGGTCGGCCCGTCTTGTGCGCCGGCGTTGCGAAACGCATTCGAGGGGGTTACGCTTCCCCCTTTTGACGCGTTCCAGGACCGAGGACGGAGCACCTTCAATGGACCAGCCGATTTCGCCCGCCGGCACGCGGGCCTCCCGGGCCTTGCTTGGAGCAGTGGTCCTGCTCTCGGCGTCCGGGCTCATGTTCGAGTTGACGCTCACGCGGATCTTCTCCGCAACCATCTGGTATCACTACACTTTCGTCGCCATCTCGGTGGCCCTGTTCGGCTGGGGATTAGGCGGTTTCCTGGTCTACATCCTCCGGCTGGGTCGGCACGGCGACACTGTCCGCCAGATTCTGGTCGCCCTCTCGTTCCTGCTGTCGATCACCCTGGCCTTGTTTCCGTGCGGCATCCTCAAGTTCCCGCTTTCACCCGAGCGGCTCAACTACTACCTCCTGCTGAGTGTGCTCCCGTTCCTGACCGGAGGAGCCACTTTGAGCCTCGCCTTCGAGTCGCACGGCAAGGACTCCAATCGCCTGTACTTCGCCGACCTGGTCGGAGCGGCACTGGGTACGCTGGCCGTGCCGGCGGCGATCAGTCTGCTCGGGGCCGAGACCGCGGTCATGGCCATCGCGGTTCTGCCGGCCCTGGCCGCGGTGCTGCTCAGCTCGTCGATCGCCACCAGGTCGCGGGGGCCCTGGACTGCACTGGCCGGCCTGGCCGTCCTGGGCACGGCGGCTTTCACCGCCTGGAACTTCAAGACCCAGACGTTCACGATCAGCAACGCTCCCGAGAAGGCCCTCTACAAGCTGCTCGCCGCCCATCCCGGGGCTCAGATAACCAGCGACAAGTGGAACGCGTACTCTCGAATCACCTCCGTGCAAGGCTTCGATGAGTTCCACCTCGCCCGCCTGTTCATCGACAGCGATGCCGAGACGAGTGTGCTTCGCTGGGACGGATCGTCGGCCAAGCCGGAGGATGCCCGCAGCTGGTTCCGAGCCTTTCCCTTCCGCCTGGCGAACGAGCCGGAGGTACTGGTCATCGGGCCGGGCGGCGGCACGGACGTGGTCATGGCGATCGCGGCCGGCAGCCCTCGTGTCACCGCGGTGGAGATGAACCCGCTGATGATCGACTGTGTCCGCCGCCTGGGCGACAAGGCCGGCAATCTCTACGACCATCCCAAGGTGAATCTGGTCCTGGAAGAGGGCCGCAACTTCATTCAGCGGACGGACGAGAAGTTCGACTTCATCGTCCTGGGATTCGTCGACTCGTGGGCCTCGGTCGCCAGCGGGGGACTCTCGCTGACCGAGAGCTACCTGTATACCCGCGACGCCCTTGAGGCCTACTACGACCATCTCACCGACAGCGGCGCCCTGGTGATCATCCGCTGGCCGACGGACATCCCGCGGCTGGTCTCGAACTCGGTTTCCCTGCTCTCGAAGCGGGGCATGCCCATGGAGGAGATCGGCAAACACATCCTGGCCGCCAGCATTCGCACGAGCGAAGGACCCGAACCCGTCGAGACCGTCTTCATGTTGACGCGCTCGCCCCTCTCGCCCGAGCAAGTCGATCGGTTGCTGGCCGGACACGAGAAGGCCCACATCTACCACGCCACCTCGCGCATATCGGAGCCCGTTTACGCCGACCTGTTTTCCGGCAAGATTGATTTCGATGGCTACACGGATAGTTTCGATACTCTGGCGACACCGGTGCCGGACGATCATCCGTTCTACTTCGCCACCGACAAGCCGTACGGAATCGCGAGCTTCGTGACCCGACTGTTCACGCCGTTCGTGGTGGCGGTTCTGGTGGTCACTGCTGTGATCCTGGGCGGCGGTCGCGTGCTGGGTTTCCAGGCCCCGGGCGGACAGGCGGTGGCCTACTTCGGGGCTCTGGGTGTGGGATTCATCATCTGCGAAGTCTCGCTCCTGCAACGACTCATCCTTCTGCTGGGGCATCCGATCTACACCCTCGTGGTTCTACTGTTCACCCTGCTGGTGGCCGGTGGTCTGGGAAGCCTCTTCGCCCGGCGGCTGGAGCCTGCCCGAATCGGCAAGGCGCTGGGCTGGATCATTCCGGCGATCGTCTTGCTCATCGCCCTGGCCGCGTTCGGCTTGCCCTCGCTGGTTCGGGCGGCACTGCCGCTGGACCTGAACGCCCGGATCGCGGTGGCGGCCGCGTTGGTGTTCCCATTCGGCTTCCTGATGGGCATGCCGTTCCCGCTCGGTTTGCGCCGATCGGCCCAAGATGAGAACGGCCCGGCCGTCTCCGCCCTTTGGGGTATCAACGGGGTCGCCTCCGTGGTCGGTTCCATCGGCGGGACCATGCTCGCCGTGGCCGCCGGCTTCACCTGGGTCTTCCTCGCGGCCGCGGCATGCTACGCGATCGCCTGGACCGCCCGACCGCGCTGAGACGGGCCTCGTTCCGATTGACTGACTCACAAGACCGGGTCAGCGTAACCGGCCGCCGGCGCGTCCGACGGCTGCCAACAGTTCATTCGGTGCGAACGGGGTTCGCCACCGAGGCGCCCCGTAGCTGCAAGAGGGCGACGTTCCGTGGAAACGATGGTCATGTCACCTTCGAGTTCGAGACGCCGCTTGCCGTTGAGGTGGCGGGTGCGGAGCAGCAGGCGGCAATAGTGGAACGGCGGCGACGTTATGATCAACGTTCACCTTGGCGACCGCCGCTGGGGTCGAGACGGGGTTGCGCGGGGCTGCGCAGTTCATAACTCTCGAATCCACAAGGAGAAACATGATGTCTCGGGTCACAATTCTGGCCGCCGGCCTGTTGTTGACGATTGGTCTGGTGGCGAGCGCCGAGCTTCGGAGCGTCGCACGGGCGGCCGATCAGGCCGCCTCGAAGCAGGAAGCCGTTGCCCAGAAGGCCGCAGGACCGGACCGGGCCAAACTGCTGCAGAAGTTCCCTGAAATGGACGTGAACCATGACGGCGTGCTCACGGACCAGGAGTTGAAGGACGGCCGGGCCAGGATCAGAGATGCTCGCGGCCTGAAAGTTGACAACTTCAAACCCGACGCCCGCATGTTCAACTGGTTGATCGAGCATCTCGCAGAGATGGATCTCGATCGCAACGCGCAACTGAGCCGCGACGAACTGCTTAGGGCTCGGGATCAGTACGGAGCGATGAACCGGGCTGCCGCGGCCAAGCCGGAGGCAATCCTCAAGCAGTTCCCCGAAGCCGACACCAATGGCGACGGCACGCTGAGCCGCGAGGAATACAAGGCCCTCACCAGCGCCAACCCCGCCGCCGCCAAGCTGATTTTCTTGCAGCGACATCCCCAGGCGGACACCAACGGCGACGGCACGCTGAGCGACGAGGAGTATCAGGCCGCTCAAGGCAAGGCGAAGCCCGACGCCAAGGCGGTCAAGAATCCCGCCAAAAAGAAGAACCGCAACGCAGAAGCGGGTGACTCGGCCCAGCCATAGGAGGACCCCGGGGCCATCTTCTCACCCGGGGAAGACGGCCACCGACGATCCTCCACTGGGGAAGCCGCCCCGCCCTTTCAGCTTGGCGCCCGCCAGCCCGTTGAATGCTGGCAGGGGTCAGGGGGTTCGGCTATCCTTGAGCAGCCTGGGTGGCCTGTTTCATGAGATCGGCAGGCCCGCCGGCAAGGCGGCAGGTCCGGGATCTGCCCCATCTCAGGAGACGGGATGGTTGGAAGTCTGCCCTACGCATCCGTCAGGCCCCCCGACTCTCTGCCCGTGCGCCCACCCAAGTTTCGTCTCCGACGAGGACGCAACTGGTTCTTTATCGGACTGACCTACGCCTCCTACTACTTCAACCGATACAATCTGGCCATCGCCAAGACGGACTTTTGTCAGGCCTTCGGCTTCAGTAATGTTCACTACAGCTACATCACGGCCGCCCGTAGTTGGAGCTATGCGGTCGGGCTGGTGCTGAACGGCCTGTTGGCCGACCGGTTCGGCGGCAAGACCACCATGGCCGTTGGCGGGTATGGCACGGCCGTCATGAACCTTCTGTTCGGTCTGGCGGCCTACCAAGGGCTCATGGGCCCGATGTTCGGTGTTCTCGGCTGGTTCGTACTCCTCCGCGGGATCGACGGGTATCTTCAGGCGTTCGGCGCCCCCGGCATGGTGAAGACAAACACCGCCTGGTTCGCGCGTCGGGAACGCGGGCGGTTCGCCGGCATCTTCGGGCTGATGATCAACCTGGGGCGGTTCATTAACAACACCATCAGCCCGCTTCTGCTGACGGGATTCACGATCTGGAGGTACCAGTTCCCGGGTTGCGGTTGGCAGTGGGTATTCTTCGTTCCGGCCGGCTTCGTGACCGTCATCACCACGCTCATGCTCCTCCTGACCCGGAACACCCCGGAGGAAGCGGGGTATGTCGGCGTGGTCCAGCATGAAGACGGCGCTGACCGGGATGGAGAACCTCTGTCGCTGATCGCCGTCGCCCGCACGATCATGGTCAACCCGTTCATCTGGCTGACTGCCGGGGCTTACTTCTGCACCGGCGTGGTGCGTTATGGTGTGGATGACTGGTTCCCGGCGTACTTCCGGGAAGTCCAGAAGGTCTCCCTGACGAGCTTCGCTTTTCAGCTTGTGGCATGGGGCCTGCCTCTGGTCGCAACGATGGGCTCCATCCTGTCCGGATATGTCTCCGACCTGCTCTTTCAGGGTCGGCGGGCTCCGGTGGCAGCCGCACTTTACTTCATCGAGACGGTTATCATCCTGATCGGAGCCCAGGCCGGATCGAGCTGGAGCATGACGGCAGCGCTGCTGTGCATCGCCTTTACCTGCAACTCCACCCACTCGATCCTGGGCACGGCGGCCCCGATGGACATCGGCGGACGGCAAATGGCCGGCTTCGCCACCGGATTCATCGACGCATTCCAGTACCTGGGGGCAGGCGTAGCCGGGCTGGTCATCGGGTGGCTGATCGACCACTACGGTTGGGGCTCGTGGCTGTATAGTATGGCTGGTTTCGGTGTGTTGGGCGGTGTTCTGATGTTGATCATGTGGTCCGGCGAGCGTCGACAAGGTGGTATGGCATGGACTCGGCCGCCGCAGGTCAAGGCTTGACGCTATCGACCGCCCAACAGCGTTGAAGGTCCACGCACATGGCTGACCTGGAAGGATTGCGGGTCACGTGCTTTGAGAGCCGGATGGCCTCGGAGATGATCGGGCTCGTGGAACGTATGGGCGGTTCGGCACGGTCCGCGCCGGCGATGCGCGAGCTGCCTGCACCCGTCGGGCCGAACACGCGGGCTTTTGCGGAGCAGCTGATCGCCGGCCAGTTCGACATTGTCGTTTTTCTCACCGGCGTGGGCGCCGGGGCGCTCATGTCGCTCATCGAGCCGTATTATCCTCGCCCCACCGTCATCGAGGCTCTATCCAAGACCGTCAGCGTGGTTCGCGGCCCCAAGCCGCTGGCCGTTCTGCGCGGCTGGCACGTCAAGCCGACGCTCCAGGCCGGCGAGCCGAACACCTGGCGTGAAGTCCTCGAGGTTCTGGTCAAGGCTGGACCACTGACCGGCAAGCGGATCGCGATCCAGGAGTATGGCGAGCCGAATCTGGCGTTGGTCGAGGCCCTGGAAGCACACGGGGCCGAAGTCGCTCCCGTGCCGGTCTACACCTGGGCGTTGCCTGAGGATCTCGAACCGCTCCGCGAGGCAATCCGGGCCCTGTGCGACGGCCGGACCGAGGTCGTGGCCTTCACCAGCGCTCAACAGGCCCGCAACGTCCTTCAGGTGGCCGCGGACATGGGTGTCGAGAACGGCCTGCGCGAGGCGCTGAAAGGCACGGTCATCGGCTCGATCGGCCCGACGGCGAGCGCGGCCTTGCGTCAGCTCGGCCTGGGTGTCGATTTCGAGCCGGACCGAACCAGGATGGGCCATCTGGTTCGCGGGCTGGCCCGATCGGCCACGACCCTCCTCCGGCGGAAAAGGGCGTCGCTCGAAGTCGGAATCGACACGAGCCGAGCCGGTCGGCTGGAGCTGATCTGGCCGGCGGATGAGTGCGGAGCCACGACCGACCCGCTGCACGACAGCGCCTTCCTCCGGGCGTGCCGGCGCGAGAAGACCGAGTACACGCCGATCTGGCTGATGCGTCAGGCGGGTCGGTACCAGCGAGCCTATCGCGAGATTCGTTCCAAGGTTTCCTTCCTGGAAATGTGCAAGCGGCCCGACCTGGCCGCCGAGGTCACGGTGATGGCGGTCGAGCAACTTGGAGTCGACGCGGCCATCATCTTCAGCGACATCCTCCTGATCGTGGAACCGATGGGCGTGGGGCTCAGCTATCAGGAGGGCCACGGCCCGATGATGGCCCGACCGGTGCGGACCAGCCAGGACGTGGATAACCTGCCGGGCATCGAGCCGGTCGAGTCGCTGGCTTGTGTCTTCGAGGCCATCCGCATGGCCCGGCGGGCACTGCACCCCGCGGTACCACTGATCGGCTTCTGCGGCGCCCCGTTCACCATTGCCAGCTACCTGATCGAAGGTCGTTCGAGCCGTGACTTCCGCCAGACCAAGACGTTCATGTACCGCGACCCTGGCGCCTGGTACGCCCTCATGGACCGGCTGGTCTGTGATCATGCCAAGTATCTCAACGCCCAGATCGACGCCGGCGTGCAGGCGGTTCAGCTTTTCGACAGTTGGGTCGGCTGCCTCAACGAGGCCGACTATCGTGAGTTCGTCATGCCACACATGCACGCGTTGATCCATGCGATCAAACCGGGCGTGCCGATCATCCACTTCGGCACCAACACGGCTACCATTCTGAAGGCGATCAAGCAAGCCGGAGGCGACGTCATCGGCCTGGATTGGCGCGTGGACCTGGCCGAAGCCTGGCAGGAGCTGGGGCATGACGTGGCCGTCCAGGGGAATTTCGACCCCGTGGTCCTGTTCGCCACGCCGGCGCGAATCCGCAAGCAGGCCCAGGTCATTCTCGACCAGGCCGCCGGCCGGCCGGGCCACATCTTCAATCTCGGCCACGGCATCCTGCCGGACACACCGGTTGATCATGTCATCGCCCTGGTGGATGGGGTCCACGATCTGAGCAGGCGATGAGCGAGCAATGGGCGATTTGTCATGAAGGATGAGCATGCGGTGAGGAGTGAGCGGAGAGTGCGGAGGTGATGCCCAAACGAGTGATTGTCGTTGGCGGCGGGATTGCCGGGCTGGCGGCCGCTCACCGCGTTGTGGAGCGCGCCGAACAGGTTCGCCGGCCGGTCCACATCACCCTGCTGGAATCGACGGGGCGGCTGGGCGGAAGCATCGTTACCCATCGCCGCGACGGTTTCCTGGTCGAGGGCGGACCGGACTCGTTCATTACCCAGAAGCCGTGGGCCATCGCCCTGTGCAAGCGACTCGGCATTGACAGCCAGATCATTCCCACCGACGCCGACCGGCGGCGCGTCTACGTGGTCCGCCGGGGCAGACTCTTCCCCATTCCCGAGGGTTTCCTGCTCCTGGCCCCGACGCGAATCATGCCCTTCGTGACCAGCCGCCTGTTCTCCTGGCCGGGCAAGATCCGCATGGGGCTCGACGTCATCCTGCCGGCCAAGAAACGACCGCCGGATGGCGACGAGAGCCTGGCCGATTTCGTTCGCCGCAGGTTCGGGCGCGAAGCCCTGGAACGCATCGCCCAGCCGCTGGTCGGAGGCATCTACACCGCCGACCCCGAGGCCCTCAGCCTCCGAACCACCATGCCCCGGTTTCTGGAACTGGAGGACAGGTACCGGAGCGTCATCCTGGGCATGCGGGCCGGGCGGAAGGCAACCGCCGCACGGGGCAGGGGCGATAGCGGGGCCCGATACTCGATGTTTGTCTCGTTCGACGAGGGTATGGCCACGCTCACCGACACGTTGATCGGGCGGCTGCCGCCCGAGACCGCCAGGACCCGCACTGCGGTCGACAAGGTCGAGCGGACCGGGCTGCAATGGCGAGTCCTGGTCGCCGACGGATCAACCGAGACGGCCGACGCGGTCATCCTGGCCTGCCCGTCGCACGCCTCGGCGAAGATAGTCGAGGGCATCGATCCGATGCTCGGGAAGGAATTGGAGGCCATCAAGTACGCGTCGTCGGCCACCATGACCATGGCCTTCCGTCGTGACCGGATCCGCCATCCGCTCGACGGCTTCGGCTTCGTCGTGCCGTCGGTCGAGAACCGTTCGATGATCGCGGGCACGTTCGGCAGCATCAAGTTCGCCGGGCGGGCGCCGAACGGCTGGGTCCTGATGCGGACTTTCCTCGGCGGAGCGATCCAGCCGCACATCTACGAAATGGAAGACAAGGAGCTGCGTCGGGCGGTACTCAAGGACCTCGCGGAATTGATCGGAGCGGAGGGCGAGCCGAGGTTCACCGAAATTCACCGCTGGCCGCTGTCCATGCCCCAGTATCCAGTCGGGCACCTGGAACGGGTCAAGCGCATTGAGCAGCGATTGGCCGGCCTGCCCGGCCTGGCCGTGGCCGGAAACGCGTTCGGCGGCGTGGGCATCCCGGATTGCGTGCAGTCCGGCGAACAAGCGGCGAACAGAGTCTTGGGGACGATGAGTGACGAACGATGAAAGAGTAGTGAGCGGAAAGCCTCGTGCCCTGGCTCGAGAAACCCTGTGGGCCATCTGCCGGTAGTCGCCATGGGATGACTGATCGCTGACCGCTGATTGCGGTGAACACCATGAACACCTACGAGACCATTCGCAGAGAGTCGCTCACCTGGATCCGCGAGGCGGGGATGGTCGCCCGGGCTCGGTTCGGGATGGCGAAGACTTCGATCAAGCCGGATGCCTCGCCGGTTACGGATGCCGACCATGCGGTTCAGGCCGCCTTGCTCGACGCGATCGCGTCGCGCTATCCACACGACGCGGTCCTGACCGAGGAGACCCAGGTCGACCCCCTCCGGCATGCGGACATCACCACCGCCAAAAGATGCTGGGTGATCGATCCGATCGACGGCACCCGCAACTACGCCCGCTCGGTTCCGTTGTACTCGGTCTCGGTGGCCCTGGTGGAGAACGGCTACCCGGTGGTGGGCATGATTCTTGACCCGACCGGCGGGGACATGTACTCGGCCAGCGCCGGCGGCGGAGCATGGCTCAACGAGCGGCGGCTGCAGACCGAACCGCCCTACTCCGCTGACGTGCTCATCGGCATCCCATCGGGCACTCATCATCGGCTGCCGGCCGTCCTCCACCCCTGGCTGCAGAAGTACCGATTACGGAATACCGGCTCGACCGCCCTGCATCTGGCCTACCTGGCGGCCGGCGGCTTCGATGCCGTCTACCTGGGCGAGTGTCACCTGTGGGACGTGGCCGCCGGCTGGCTGATCGGCAACGAGGTCGGGGTCCGAACACACAGCACGCTCGATCGGCCGGTGTTTCCGGTTGACCTGGCGATCGATGGCCACAAGGAAGTGGGCTATCTGGCCGCCCGCCCGGCGATGCTGGACCGTCTTTGGGCGGAGATGCAGGCGGCAGCAGAGTAGCCCGTCTCAAGCCCACGCGGGAAGGAGAATGCTCATGATCGCATCACAGTTGCTGTGGCTCACATCGTGCCTGACGCCCCTGGCCGCTCCTGGCGGCGAGGCCGGCCTGATCCCTTTCGTGCTGCCCTGGAATGACGGGACCGAGGGACCGACGGACCTGAGCTTTCTGAACCATGTTCCGGCCGGCAGGTTCGGACCGATTCGCGCCGGCAACGACGGGCATTTCTACGCCGGCGACCAACGGGTCCGGTTCCTGGGCGTGAACCTCTGCTTCGCGGGGACCATTCCCCGCAAGGACGAGGCCGAGGGCATCGCCGCCCGGATGGCCAAGTTCGGCATCAACGTGGTCCGGTTCCATCACATGGACACCTCGCCGTTCCCCAGTGGCATCACCAGGCGAGAGGCGGCCGACAGCGGTGAACTGGTTCCCGAGGCCCTCGATCGCCTGGATTTCCTGATCAGCGAGCTGAAGAAGCACGGCATCTACTCCAACCTGAATCTCCTGGTCGGCCGCCGGTTCCACGCCGGCGACGGCCTGCCGCGCGAGATCGAGGAACTCGACTGGAAGGAACGCCACACCGTGGGCATGTTCAACGCCCGCATGATCGAACTGCAGAAGCAATACGCCCGGGCACTGCTCACCCACCGCAACCCCTACACGCGGCTGACCTGCGTGGAAGACCCCTCGATCGCGATGGTCGAGATCAACAACGAGAACGGCATCATCCAGCACTACCTGGGCGGCGACCTCGACCGTCTGCCCCGCCCGTTTGCCCATGATCTCGCTCACCAGTGGAACGTATGGCTGAGACGGCGGTATCCGACCACGCCGGAACTGAGCAGGGCCTGGGCCTCACGCAACGAACCGCCGGGACGGGAGATGCTCAGACCGCTCGGCGCCCGGACAACCATCGCCCGCCCCGGCTGGAACCTCGAACAACACGAGGGCGCAGCCGGAAATGTGGTGCTCGAGGTACGTGAGGACGGCAAGCCGCCGGTCGCCCAGGTGACGGTCACCCAGACCGGCAAGCAGGGCTGGCACGTCCAACTGAACCACGGCGGCCTGAGCGTCAGGGAAGGCGATCTCTACACGCTCTGCTTCCGGGCCAGAGCCGAACCGCCCCGGGCCATCGAGGCGGCCTGCGGACAGGCCCATGAACCGTACGGCAACCTGGGCCTCTCGGCCAGCGTGGCGATCACCCCCGAGTGGAGCGAGCACCGCCTGACTTTCGTCGCCTCAGCCACCGACTCCAACGCCCGCGTCAACTTCAGCGGGCTGGCCAAAGCCACCGGCAAGATCTGGCTCGCCGACGCCTCGCTGCGACCTGGCGGCCTGCAGGGACTCCAGCCGGAGGAAACCGTCGAACAGGAGCGGATCCCGTGGATCGGCCGGCACGACGGTCGTGTCTGGTCGCGAGCCGCTCGCATCGACGGGCTGCGGTTCCTGTGGACCATCGAACGCGACTACTGGCAGACCATGCAGCGGTTCATCAAGGAAGACCTGAGGTACCCCGGCGTCGTCATCGGCACAATCGTCGGCTGCAGTACGCCGAACCTGCAGGCCCGGTTTGACGCGGTGGACGGCCATGCCTACTGGCAGCATCCGCATTTCCCGAACCGGCCCTGGGACCCACGGGACTGGACGGTCCAGAATCGCAGCATGGTCAACGAGGTCGGCGGCGTCCTGGCCGGGCTCTCGATGCAGCGGGTAGAGGGCAAGCCGTTCACCATCACCGAATACAACCACTCCGCGCCCAATACCTTCAGCAGTGAATGCCCGCTTCTGCTGGCCGCCCATGCCGCTTTCCAGGACTGGGACGGGATCTTCCTGTTCGCCTACAACCACAGCGGACGCTGGGACACCGGCAAGATCGACGGCTTCTTCGACATCGGCCAGCATCCGACCAAGATGGTCAACCTGCTCACCGCGGCCCTCATGTTCCGGACCGGCCATGTCGCTCCGGCCAGCGAAGCGGTGCTCAGCGGCCTGCCCCCGGAGCGCGAACCAGAACTCATCCTCCAGCAGGGCCGGGCCTGGAAACAGGTCGAGCAGGATGCACTGGGCGTTGACCCGGCCATGTCGCTGCTGCATCGCACCGCCATCCGGGCAGGGGCCAGAAACCGCGAGGAGCCGCCAGGTCGGATCGCTCCGCCGGACACCCGACTGCTGGTCTCGGACACCAAGGAGATCACCTGGGACCGCCGGGTGCCGAACAAGGGCGTCGTTACCGTCGATACGGCTCGCACCAAGGCGGTCATCGGCTTCACCGCCGGTCGCTCGTTTACCCTCGGTGATGTCGCTCTTTCGCCCGGGCGCACCCTTCAGGACTGGTCGACGATCTGCGTCTCCCTCATCGAAGGCCGATCCTTCGCCGGACCCGGCCGGGCAATCATTGTCGCCACAGGCTCCGCCGAGAACACCGATATGCGGTGGACGGACGACACGCGGTCCAGCGTCGGCCACGAATGGGGCCGCCCGCCGAGCCTGGTAGAGGTCGTGCCGGCCCGGATCACGCTGCCGTTGCCGCCCGAGCGCCTGGAGGCGTTCTCACTCGACGAGAAAGGTGAACGCCGACACCGCATCCAGCCCAGACCCGACGACCGCGGCGGCAGCACCATCGAGATCGGCGGGCAAGGAACCCTCTGGTACGAGCTGATCCTCAAGCGTGATCGGCGGGGACGATCGCTCGACCGGTGATTTCGTGGCCCGCCTCGACCTGAACACGCCTGAGCGGGCATGCCGCCTCGGCCGGTGCTCGCTGTCCGACCAGTGGATGATTGCAGCCCTGGGCGGCCTCCGGGCATGATCGCGGTCTGTCCGGCCGGCATCACTGTGACTCGCTGGCAGGCCAGCGCTCGCCTCACCCAACCCTGCGCGGCGGCTCGACCCGCTCCACGCGAAACGCGAAGCCGTTGCCGTTTTCGAACCGTTCAACCACACCCGTCGCAGCCAGGATTGGCTGACTCACCGTCAAGTGACCGAAATGCCGGTAGGTGTCGGGGAACAAAATCGCCTCGACGAAACCGGTGCGGTCGGCCAGGGTCACGAACTTCATCATCTCGCCGGCTGGCGTGGTATTGAGCCGGTCGGCCACCATCAGGCCGCAGACCGCGACCCGCCGCCGCGAATGAACGCTCAGTTCGCTCACCGGCGCGTAACGTGGCCAGTCAATGTGCCGACCCTTGTCGTCGCGGCTCAGGAAAGTCAGCGGCTCGATCGTGATTGGAAAGCCGAGCAGTTCCATCTCCCGCTGGGCCGTCTGCCAGGCGTCGGGACAGGTGAGACGGGTCGGCAGACCGGGCGGCCGACGATCGCTTGAGGGCAGGTCCACGGGCGAGTCGCCGCGCCGCGGATGCGCCGCAAACAGGCCCCCAACCCGACGGCTCTCCTTGAGTAATCGCCGCATCTGCCAGAACATCGCCGGCCGGTTTTCACCCAGTGCATCGAGCGCCCCGCTGTCGAGCAGCAACTGGGATTCCGCGTCGCCCGGCCGGCATCGCTCGATGAAATCCGCCAGGTCGGTGAACACGCCTCGTTCTCGCTCGCCGTGGTAGCGGTCCAACCATGCCTCGGACAGACCTTGAATGTGGCTCAGCGGCACGCGAATGACCCAACGGCCATCACTTTCGTTTCGTTCGACGCGAAATCGTTGGCCCGAGCGATTGACGCACGGCGGGCGGAAGCCGACCCCCAATCGCAAGGCCTCGAGCACGTACAGGATCTGCGGCAATGTCGGTGATTGGGCGTAAAAGCCGCGGTAGTTGGAGAGAATGGCCGCCAGATAATGCGCCGGCCAGCGGCACTTGAGCCACGCGCCCTGGAAGGCCTCGACCGCGTATTCGGCCGAGTGGGCCTTGTTGAACATGAATCCGCAGAATCCGCCGACCATGTCCCACACCGCTGCGATCTCGTCCTCGCGACGACCCATCCGGCGGGCGCCGTTCCGGAACTCGCCCTTCAACTCGGCGACCAGGTCCCGCTTCTGCTTGTTCAATGCCCGACGGAGCACATCCGCCCGGCCGAGGTTCATTCCCGCAAAATCCACCGCCACCTGCAGAATGTGCTCTTCGAAGACCATCAGCCCGTAGGTGCTCGCCAGCGAATTCCTGACCGAGGGATGCACGTAGCTCGCCGGCTCGAGACCCTGGTAGCGGCGGGCGAACCGGTCCTTCTTGCCCTGATTGGCCGCGCCCGGCCGGATAATGGCCACAATCGCGGTCAGCGCGTCAATGTCCCGGCAGTTGCACTGGCGAATCAGACTGGTCATGGCGGGCGATTCAATGTGATGCACACCCCGGGCGCCGCCACCGGCGATCATCGACCAGGTCCGGTCGTCCGAGTAGTCTACGTCCGTAGCCAGATCGATCGGCTCGCGCTCGGTACGGTTGATCTCCGCCACGCTGTCGCGGAGCACGGACAACCCCGCCTGGCCGAGCAGGTCGATCTTGATGAAGCCGAGATCCTCGATCGCGTCCATGTCGTACTGGGCAACCAGCAAGCCGCGCGGTGAACGCTGCACCGGCACCAGCGCGATCAACGACTCCGGCGATACCACCAACCCGCAAGGGTGCATCGACCAATGATGCGGCAATCCTTCCAACGCCCCGGCGGTCCGGAGGATTGTGCGGTAGGGCTCCTCGAGTTGCGCGTTGCCTGGGCGAGAGATCGCCCGGTGACGCTCCTCTTGACGACGAGGCGGCGGTCCTCCGCCTATCGCTCCGGCTTCATGCTGCTCCTCCTCACCGCCCGCATCGAGATCCGCGACTCGCCCAAACCAGGGCAATCGCCTCGTAAACTTGTGGATCTCATGCGGTGGAAGACCGTAGACCTTGCCCAGTTCGGCTACCGCCGCCCGCGCCCGGTAAGTGTTGGCCGACCCGATCATCGCTACTTGATCATGTCCCCAGCGTTCGTACACCCAGCGCATGACCTCCTCGCGCCGGTCCCAGGGCAGGTCCAGATCGATGTCGGCCATCTTGCTGAACTTGGCTCGCTCCGGGTTGAGGAAACGATCGAACGGAAGGTCAAACCGGAACGGGCAGGCGTGGCTCACGCCCAGCGCGTAACAGACCAGCGAGTCGGCCGCCGACCCCCGGGCCAGCGTGGCGATGCCCCGACCGCGGCAGTAGGAGACGATCTCGTGGAAAACCAGGAAGTACTCCGCATAGCCAACCTGCTCGATCACCGCCAACTCGCGATCCAGTCGGCTCAGAGCCTCCGCCATCGACGGCCGCCGCCCACCGATCCCTCGCTGCGGCAGCTCGTCCACATACCGCCGCCGGCAGCCGGCCACACACAACTCGCGCAGATACCGCACGGCCGTCTTGCCGTCGGGGGCATCAAACGCGGGAAACCGGTTGCTCGAAAAGTCAAACCGGAAGTCACATTGCTCGGCGATGGCCGCCGTGTTGGTCAATGCGTCCGGCCGGCGACGGAAGAGCCGCTCCATCTCCGCCGGCGTGCGCAGATGCCACCGCCCAAGCGGCTTGTCCGCGTGCGGGACGCCCAACAGGGTCAGGGTGCCGATCGAAGCCAAGGCTCGCAAGATCGGGTTCATCTCCGGCCGCGGACACCGTGACTCGCACGTGGCCACAACCGGCACACCCGCCTCATCCGCCGCACACCCCCGCCGCCGGGCCTCGGCCGCATCGTCGGGATGGTGAATCGCCAACTCAACGTACAACCGCCCCACGAACGCCTCGCGAACAGCATCCGAGTTGAGCATCGTCCTCAACGTGCCATCAGCACCCTCTCGCCCTTCTTGCTGACCACTGACCGCTGATCGCTGACCGCTCCCCAACAAACACCACAACCCCTCCGCATGGGCGCACAGATCCGCAATCCCCAACGGCTCCTCGCGAAGGTGATGCGTCGACACCAGCCGGCAGAGATGGCCGTACCCGACCGAGTTGCCCACGAGCATCGTCACCGCCGGGCCGTCCCGCAGCATCAGTTCAGCGCCGATCACCGGCCGGATCCCCCCCTTCTCGCAGGCCTGCTGAAACGCCACTGCCCCGTAGAGCCCGTGCAGATCGGTCAACGCGATCGCGGACATCCCATGCCGCACCGCAAACTCCATCAGCTGCCCCGACGTCGTCAACGACGACCCGAACGAATGAGCGGAACGATTGTGCAGCGAAAGGAACATGAGTAGCAGTCAGCGGCCAGCAATCAGCACCCAATCATGAGCCCGCATCAGGGCCTTCCGGCCATGCCGGTCGCGGATCGCCTCGCAAGTCAACGCCAGGTCGCGCTGCCTCTGCTTGACGCCGAACAGGTCCATCTGCCGATAGCCGTTGTAGACGTTGGACAACGTGACCTGGACCATGCGAAGCCGTACCCGCCGATCCCACAATCGCTTGAGCAGCTTCGACAGCAGAGGGTACATATCCTGCTCGACGTCGGTCGGCTCGGCCAGGCTGCTCTGCCCCTGGTGCTCGTCCATGTCCGTGTAGCGGATCTTGACGCTGACCGTACGGGCCTGCTTGGCATCCGCCCGCAACCGCACAAAGGCATGGTCGGCCAACGCTCGCAGCTTGGCGTCCACGAACACTGCGTCGGCCGTATCTTCGTCGAAGGTCTCCTGGTGCCCGTAGGAAAGGGCTTCCGGCCGATCGGCCACCACCGGCCGGTTGTCGATGTTGCGGGCGAAATCGCGGAGCTGCCGGGCGGACGAGCCCATCAGCTCGCTCAGCCAGTCCATCGGCATGTCTGCCACTTGGCCGATGCGGGTCAGGCCCGCCGACTGCATCAACCGCGCCCCCGCCGGCCCGACGCCCGGAAGCCACTTGACCGGCAAAGGGTGCAGAAAGGCCAGCTCACGATCCTCGCACGGCGGAATGACCGTCAACCCGTCAGGCTTGTACAGCTTGCTGACGATCTGACTGAGCAGCTTGTTGCGGGACAGGCCCTGCGAGATGGTCACCTTGAGCCAGTCCTTGACGTTGGCTCGCAACTTCTGAGCCACCTCTTCCGGATCCTTCCGGAGACACTGCCGCGTGCCGGTCAGGTCCAGGTAGCCCTCGTCCACGCCTTGCTTCTCGACAATCGGAGCCACCTCGCCAGCCATACCGAAGATATGATCCGAGAACTGCTCATACAACTCGAACCGGGGCGGTACGACGATCAAATGCGGGCACAACTTGCGGGCCTTGGCTACCGGCATCGGAGTGTAAACGCCAAACGCCCGGGCCTCATAGCTGGCCGACGCCACAATCCCCCGGTGCAGCCCCCCCACCACGATCGCCCGCCCGCGCAGTCGTCGATCCGCCGCCTGCTCCACGGAGGCAAAAAAGGCATCGGCATCGAAATGGAGGATCGAACGCATGGGCAGCAGTCAGCGGTCAGTGGCCGGCAGTCAGCGATCAGCTGTTGAATGGTCTGGCTGAATGCTGATTGCTGACCGCCCTGATCGCTATCCTATCCTCCTAATAACAGTATGTGCCACCCCTTGAATCACCAGTTCCTCCAGCGGAACGAGGTTCGGCTGATTGGGATTCTCCGACGCCAGGTACGGCCGTCCGTGGCGCGTCACCAGCCGTTTGAGCGTGGACTCGCCGTCGATGAGAGCGATGACGATGGCCCCGGGTCGAGCCTCGGGCGTGAACTCCCCGACGACGACGTCGCCGTCGTGAATGTCGGCTCCGATCATCGACTCGCCGCGAACGCGGAGGGCGAAACTCCGCCCGTTGGCCCGCAGGACGGCCACCGGGTCCAGCCGAACGCACCCGGCGTCGATCTCCTGCGGCCACCCGGCCGGTATGCTCGCGATCTCTCCCCCGTCGCCGGACAGGTTTTGTGCTTCGATCTCCATGACCCGCATCCTCCCAACATGCCCATCAAGCCAGAGGACCTGGGCCGTGACGCATCATCTAGTATACCCTAACAATAACCGAACATCAAATCGGGAAGCGGAAAAACCTCACCCCTCCGACGAGGCAACCTTGAGGGAGTCTCCCCGGCTTGCTCAGCGATGGTAATCATTTGGTATTGTTGGGGTTAACGCATTCAAAGGCGGATAGGCGCGATCCTGGCCAAACCGCTGATTGCCCGAGGATGACGCCCATCGACGGACCGCCCGTTCCCCTATTCGCGTATTGGTCCTGCCGATCATTCTCCGCCATCCTGCGAGAAGAACGCGACCGTCGCCCCGGAATCATACGCCCTCCGAGCTATGATCAAGGAGAACCAGCGAACTTTCCGCCGGTTCGGGGTGACATAACAGGTAGCGACGAGTCCCGGCGGCGAAGTTGAAGTCGGGCTAACCGCTTCGAAAGCCTCAAACAATGCACCAGAAACCGCATTCCATCGCCCGCGCTGTGTGCCGGACTCGCGGCGCCCTGGGCAACCGCTCATGGCCGCGATCGGGGTTTACCCTCATCGAAGTGCTGGCCGTGGTCGCGATCATCGCCCTCCTGATCGCTATTCTCCTCCCGGCCTTCTCCCACGCACGACAGCAGGCCTATGGCGTCAGCTGCCGGTCAAACCTCAGGCAGCTCATGACCGGCATGCTCCTCTACGTCGGCGGGGAAAAGGCTCTTCCGGGTACGCACGGCCTGTTCTGGATGCAGGCCTTGTTTGGCCAGGAGTGGCCGCGGCCGCCGGGCGTGACCTGGGACGGGCCTCGCGACCGGCAGGTAGCCCTGCAGTACACGCCCGCGTACCAGCAACCTTACCATCTCGATCCCGAGTTTGTCGCCGACACGCCGGGCAAGGGCACACTATACAAGTACGTCAAGCAAGCCGCGGTCTACGTCTGCCCCTCCGACCGGCCCGGCCCAGCGGACGACACCGACGTGGGTGGCGGGGGCAACGGCCGGCTCAGCTACTCGATGAACGCCTACATTGGCTACCGAACGCCGGAGAACCTCCAGAGCTTCGTCTACGTGGCCGACTCGCTCAACAACCAACTGCCCGGCGGCCACAGACGAGTGTCGTTCAGCGCCGGTCAGAAGGTCGTGTTCCAGCCCTCGCGGTTCATGACCATGTTCGAGGATCACCCCTACTATCACACGAACCGAAACTACCCCGACGGGAGTTTCAACTGCATTGATCGCATCGCGACCCGGCACGCGCTCACCTCGAAGAGCGGGCGAACCGAGGGCCGCGCCGGCATAGCGTTCCTCGACGGCCACGCCGAGGGCCGCCTCTACCCCGCCAAGACACTCGGCCGCGAGCTGTTCGCCGAGTTCGGCCAGCCTCAGTTCTGGCGTGAGTCGGGGCAAGCGGACATCGCCAACCTGTCGGCGTTCATCAAACGAATCCCGGGGCCGTGTCCGTGGTGAGCTGGGGACGCACGGCCTCACCGTCGGCGAGCCACTCCCATTCGTCGTCCGGGGCTAGCGCACCCGATTGATGATCCGGTCCTTCACCCAGTGATCGCGGTACCAGCTGCTGGCCTCGAAGGTGTCGTCCAACTCGCTCATCCGCTTCTTCAGCAGGGTCCGGAAGCGATCCAGCGTCGGGGCCTGCTCGGCGTCGGTGACCAGGTTCCGGAGCTGATGCGGATCGGCCACATGGTCGAACAGCAGTTCCTTGCGGTCCTTGCGATAAATGGCGTAGGTGTAGCGCTTGTCACGGAGGGCTCGCCACTCGTAGCCGTCCTGCCAGATCGCGCACGCCCCGGTGTTCTGCAGGAATGCCGCCTCAGGCTCGGGCCCCGGCCGGCCAAACGCGCACGGGCTGAGGTCGGTACCCTCGACCTTGGCGGGAATGGGCAGGCCGGCCATCGCCAGAAGCGTCGGCATAATATCCGGCGTGTTCAGGCAGGCGTCGCTCGACTGGCCGGCCGGCGTCTTGCCCGGCCAGCGTACAAGAAACGGCACGCGGATCGCCTCTTCGTAGAAGATGTTCTTGGCCCGCCGGCCCTGGGCGCCCATCATCTCGCCGTGATCGGAAGTGAACACCAGGATAGTGTTGTCCCGGATCCCGGCATCGTCAATCGCCTTGAGCAGCCGGCCGAGGTTCCAGTCGAGATTGGCAGTCATGGCGTAGTAGCCGCGCATCATCGCTGGAATCCTCCGGCGCTCGTCCGGCCCTTTGTATCGCCCCCAGTCGTCGGCGTACGGGTCGTTTTCCGGTTTGTAGTTCGGCGGCAGGGCGAACCGCGGAGTGTCCCCCTCGTCGGCAAACATGGCGTAGTACTCGGGCGGCACGTTGTCGGGTGCCCAGGGATCGTGCGGCGTGCCGACGGAGAGAAACAGGGCGAAGGGTTTCTCCGAGCGGGCAAAGCGATCGACCAGGCCGGCGGCCATCTCGGTCTGGAAATCAGGCTCATAACCCTTGACCGGAATCTTCTCCGGGCTGTTCGTGTGGTAGTAGGCCTTGTAGTACTCGTGGTGGAAGTTGTACGCCGCCCAGAACCCATCGAAGCCCAGCCGGTACGGCCCCGGCGGCGTAAACGAGTTCTTGGGCTCGTAGTGGTTCCCCAGCTCGTTGGCCCACAGGTGCCACTTGCCGATGTAGGCCGTGTCGTACCCGTGCCGGGTGAGCACATGGGCCAGGCACTCGTGGTTGGGATTCATGCGCAGTTCGTTGATCACCATACCGGTGGACGTCGTGTATTTGCCGGTGAACAGTGAGGCCCGGTAAGGGGCACACACCGGATGCCCGGAGATGGCGTTGCGGAATACAACGCTCTGGCTGGCCAGCCTGTCGATGTTGGGCGTTCTGGCCCTCGAGTCGCCGGCGAAGCTGCAGGACTGGTACCGGAGCTGGTCCGCCAGCACGAAGATCAGATTGGGCTTCGGACGTCGAGACGCGCCCGCCTGTGCACCCCCTTCCGGCTGACTCGCTGCCCCGGCAAGGGCGACGGTGACCAGATTCAACCAAACGATCGGAGCAGGCAGCGTCTGTTTCATGAGCGCGCGTCCTCCTCATGTCCTGGCGGTATGATAATCCAGCCGGCGCCGGGTCCAAAGCCGGAGACCGAGGAACGAGGCCGGTGTGCAATGCAAGCCGCTCCCCGGGCACCAGCGTCCTGGTCCGCTGGCCAAGCCGGAAAACCCACGTTATTCTGCCTGCCGTCTCTTGCTGACCGGAGGATCACCATGAACCGTCGCGACTTCCTGAAGACAAGTGCGGCCGCGTCGGCGGTCAGTGCATTCAGCGGCTACTTCGTCCAGGGCGCGGAGCAGAAGGCGGGGCTTCGTGTCGGGCTTATCGGCACGGGCTGGTACGGCAAGTCCGACCTGTTCCGCCTCATCCAGGTTTCGCCGGTCAACGTCGTCTCCCTGTGCGACGCGGACAGGAAGCAGGTCGACGAGGCGGCCGAGATGGTCGCCACGCGCCAGATCTCGAAGAAGCAACCCCGAGCCTACGGTGACTATCGTGAGATGCTCAAGGAGAAGGACCTGGACATCGTCCTGATCGCCACACCCGACCACTGGCACGCCCTGCCCATGATCGCGGCGGTCGAGGCCGGGGCGGACGTGTACGTGCAGAAGCCGATCAGCGTGGACGTGGCCGAGGGTGCTGCGATGCTGGCCGCCGCCCGCCGCACCCAGCGCGTGGTCCAGGTTGGCACGCAACGCAAGAGCACGCCGCACCTGATCGATGCCAAGAAGAACGTCGTCGAGGCCGGCCTGCTGGGCAAAATCAGCCACGTGGAGATGTGCTGCTACTACCACATGCGGGCCAACGGCAACCCGCCGGTCCAGCCGGTCCCCGACCACCTCGACTATGAGATGTGGACCGGCCCGGCGCCGCTCCGGCCGTACGACGGCATCCCCCACGTGCGCTGGTGGCGGACGTTCACCGAGTACGGCAACGGCATCACCGGCGACATGTGCGTGCACATGTTCGATACTGTCCGCTGGATGCTGGGCCTGGGCTGGCCGAAGCGAATCACCTCGGTCGGCGGGATCCTGGTCCAGAAGGAAGGCAAGTCCAACATCTCCGACACTCAGACGGCCACCTTCGAGTACGACGGCCTGACTTGCGCGTGGACCCACCGCACCTGGGGCAATCCGACCGACCCGAAGTACCCCTGGGCCCTGTTCCTCTACGGCGACAAGGGTACTCTCAAGGCCAGCACCATGAGCTACGACTTCTACCCGGAGGGAAAGAACGAGCCGTCGATTCACAAGGACTGCGTCTTCGAGAAGGAACAGTACCCCGAGGACGTCAACGAGAAGGCCATTGAGCTCAACGCGGCCCCGGCCACACGCCTGCACATGAAGGACTTCCTCGCGGCCATCGCCTCGCGCGGCAAGCCGGTGGCCGACATCGAGGAGGGCCACATCTCGACCGCCTCGTGCATCCTGGCCAACCTGTCCATGAAGCTTGACCGCCCGCTGACCTGGGATGCCAGGGCCGGCAAGGTCGTGGGCGACGACGAGGCCAACGGCTGGCTCAAGCGGCCGTATCGGAGGCCTTGGGTGCATCCGGCGGAGAAGGCCTAGGTGGCGGAAGCGGCAAGTCACCAAATTGAGCGGCCGCCGGGGACCGCCGGCAAGCTGAGCCCCAGCTCCGGGTTCTCGACGGCTCATAATGCGGCTACCGCCTCAACACCCGGCGGTCGAGGCCGCCGGGGCGGAGTGGGGAGGCACGGCCCCGAGGGGCTGTCGCGTTTCAATATCTTGATCGGGAAAATACGCCAAGGTAAGGTGGCTGCGGTGGTGTGGAACCGTCGTACCGTTCGAGAGGAGCTAATCATGTCCGGACCAGGCCGATGCTGTGGCGGGCGCTGCCGAGCGCCGATGTCGACCGAAATGAGCCGCCGCGAGTTCATGGAGAAGCTGACCGCGGGCGTCGCGGCCCTGGCCTTGGCCGAGGAGTACACCCGGGCCGAGGACCTGATGGAGAAGTCGCTCGCTCTGCCGGCCAAGCTCACCGGCTCGCGGACCTATCCCCTGACCCCGGCACGGATCTACAAGGGCAAGAACCTCGAAGCGGTCGCCATGCCGATCGGCGGCATCGGCACCGGCAGCATCTGGTTGAACGGACAGGGCGAGCTGGGCGTCTGGCAGATCTTCAACAACTTCACCGAGAACCGCATCCCGGACAGCTTCTTCGCGGTTCGGACGCGAGACAAGGGCGGCAAGGTGGTCACGCGCGTGCTCCAGACCACTGAGGACGGATCACTCAAGCCGGTCGAATCGCTGGAGTACGAGGGCGGCTATCCCATCGCCCGGCTGACCTTCCGCGACCCGACCCTGCCGATCGACGTGCAGCTCGAAGCGGCGAATCCGATGATCCCCCTGGACGCCGCCAACTCATCGATCCCCTGCGCGATCTTCCGACTGACCGCCAAGAACACCGGCCAAGACGCGGTCGAGGCGGCCTTCTTCGCCGCGATGCAGAACGCGGTCGGCGGCGGTGGCGACGGCGGTATTCGGGGCGCGAAATCCGGGAAATACGGCGGAAATCGCAACCGTGTGGTCCGCGATAGGGGCCTGGTGAGCGTGGCGATGGATAAATCGGCCGATCCGGTGGTGTCCGGCCCGGTCAAGGTCCGCGACGCCAAGGGCCTCGAGGTCGCAGGCAAGGAGATGCTGTGGCTGACCGGCGCGTCGAGCCTCACGCGACAGATCACCGAGCCGCTCGCCCGGGTCGCGTCCGACGGCGGCATCGTCCTGGTCGACGGCGTGTCCAGCGATTTCTTCGACAACCTGGCCAAGCTCCGCTCCGCCGCCCGTGATTTCGCCTCGGTGGCGACGGTCTTCGAGGACTTCGAGAAGGACACGTACGAGGGCTGGACGGTCAACGGCGCCGCGTTCGGCAGCGGCCCCTCCCGCGGCACCGAGGCGGGCCAGCAGAAGGTGAGTGGTTTCACCGGCAAGCGACTGATCAACACGTTCCTGGGCGGCGATGCCACCCAGGGCACGGCCACCTCCAAGCCCTTCAAGATCGAACGCCGCTACATCGGCTTCCTCATCGGCGGCGGGCAGCACCCCAAGGAAACCTGCATCAACCTGCTGGTGGACAAGAAGGTGGTTCGCACCGCCACCGGCAAGAACAACGAAGCCCTGGACGCCGCCAGCTGGGATGTCGGCGATCTCAAGGGCAAAGAGGCGGTCATCGAGGTCGTCGATCGCCGATCCGACGCCTGGGGCCACATCAACGTGGACCGGATCATCTTCTCCGACGTCCCGCCGGAGGCCCTCCTGAGCGAGAACAGCTCCGCAGCCACGGTCGCCAAGGCCATCGGCGTGACCTTCAAGGGCGCCGAGGAGGCGAGCCTGGCGGCCGGCAAAGGCGCGGTCCTGACCAAGGACGCTCCCGACACGCTCCAGGCCCCTACCACTGAATGGAGCGTCTCGCGCTACACGCGCCTCAGCGGTTACGCCGTCGAGCAGGGATACCGCGTCCTGACGACAACGCCGGGCGGCGATCCCCTGGTCATCGAAGGATCGCTCGGCAAGGGGCGCATCATTCTGGCCCTGGCCCCGGGGCTGCCCTGGAGCTTCGGCAGCGCCCTCCTGGCCACCGCACGTCCCAAACCACTCAAGGCCGGTGAGCGGATGGTGCCTGGCGACACCGGCTGGGGAACCATGGCCCTGACGGCCTTCGACCCCACTGCGGCCGCACTGCCCGCCTGGACGTACGGGGAAGAACTCACCGCATTCATGGCGAACCCGGCAAGGGTTGCCGACAAGGAGGCCGTGAGCAAGGCCGGCGAGACGATCAACGCCGCCCTCGGGGTTCCCTTCACACTCCAGGCCGGCGAGTCCCGCACGGTGACCTTCGCCATCACCTGGCACTTCCCCAACGTGCGGCGTTTCCAGCATGCAGGGAACCTCTACACCCGGCGCTGGGCCGACGCCTCCGCTGTCGCCGGTTACCTGGCCACGAACCTCGACGCACTCTGGGAGCGAACCCGGCTCTATCACCAGACCGTTTATCAGTCCAACCTGCCCGAGGAATTCATCGATGCCATGACCTCGCAGGTCGCCATCCTCCGCGGCCCGACCTGCTTCTGGTCGGAGGACGGGTACTTCGGCGGTTTTGAAGGTAGCTACGGCTGCTGCCCGCTCAACTGCACGCACGTCTGGAACTACGCCCAGACCCACGCCCGGCTGTTCCCGACCGTCGGACAGAACATGCGGGTCTCCAATTTCGTCACCTTCCTGCATGCCAACGGGCAGACGTCGCACCGCGAGCACGGGCCGCACGACGCCTTCATCGACGGGCACTGCGCGTGCATCGAGGCTGCCCTTCGCGAGTACCAGCTCAGCCCGGACAGGAAGTTCCTCGATCAGGTCTGGCCGGGCGTCAAGAAGGCCGTGGACTGGATCGTTCAGGCCATCGACAAGAACAGGCAAGGCATGCCCCACGGGCATCAGTGGAATACGTACGATACGGCCGTCTCCGGCGAGAACACGTTCATCGGCTCGCAGTATCTGGCCGCACTGGCCGCCGGCGAGAAGATGGCCCTGATCATGAACGACACTGCGAGCGCCGAGCGCTGGCGGCAGGTCCGCGAAGCGGGGATGAAGAATCAGAACGAGAAGTTGTGGAACGGCGAATACTATATCCAGACCCCCGAAGCCAAACCGGCCCACGACTACAACACCGGTTGCCACGCCGATCAGCTCCTCGGCCAGTGGTGGGCCCACATGCTTGGGTTGGGTTACCTGTTCCCGGCAGACCGGGTCAAGAGCGCCCTTACCGCGATCGCCAAGCACAACTTCCGCGAGAAGCTCGAAGGCTTCAAGCAGACCCCGCGGCGGTACGTGCCCGATGACGAGGGCGGGCTGATCATCTGCACCTGGCCCAAGGGCGGGCGGCCTGACCCCTTCATTCTCTACGCGGACGAGGTCTGGACCGGCATCGAGTACGCCGCCGCCGGGGCGATGGTCTACGAGGGCTTGATCGACGACGCGAGAAAGATCGTGGGCATGGCGCGAAGCCGGTATGACGGCCGGCGCCGTGACGGCCTCAACTCGGGCCCGGGCGGCAATCCCTACAACGAGCTGGAGTGTGGCAAATTCTACGCCCGAGCGATGAGCTCGTGGTCGCTCCTGATCGCCAGCCAGGGACTCGTGCTCGATGGGCCGAAGGGCATTCTTGGCTTCAAGCCCAGGTGGCAACCGGAGGACCATCGCTCGTTCTACACCGCTCCCGAAGGTTGGGGCCTGTTCGTGCAGCAGCGCAAGGACAAGGAGCAGACCGCCCGCATCGAGGTTCGCCACGGGCGATTGAAGGTCAACGAGCTGGTCCTCGCCGTGGCGGACACGACCAAGACCAGGGCCACCGTGACCGTCGCGGGCCAGCCGGTCGCCGCCAAGGTGCAGCAGACCGGGACCGATGTTCGGCTCGTTCTGGAGAAGGAACTGGCCGTCACAGAAGGCTCGGCGATCGAGGTCACCCTGCGCCAGGCATAGCAGCCCGTCCGCTCCAATCACCCGGGCAGGTGGTTTTCGAGGCGAAGCGGCGGGTTTCGCCTGCTGCCGAGCCGAGCACTCGACAGGCTTCTCAAGCGGACCTCGTCGCGAAACGCCGAGGTTCAGTGGTTGCAGCACCGCCGTCGATGGCACACTCCGCCGCACCCGGCTACCATAGTCGTCATCAGAAAGGCAGGTTGGGTCATGGCCTGGATTCGCGCCATTCCGGCGGCGGCGGCTGTACTGTCGATGAGTTGCGGAATCCGGATCGCCGTCGCCGCGGCCGACGCCGGCGTCATCCATGTCGCCGCCGACAAAGGCAACGATGCCTGGTCCGGCGCACTGGCCGCGCCGCAAGCGGGAACCACGGACGGCCCCCTGGCAACCGTCCAGGCGGCGGTCGAGGCGGCCAGGAAGCTGGGCACCTCTGCCCCGAGACGGATTGTCCTCGCGGCGGGCGACTACTTCCTCGGCGGTCCCATCTCGCTCGATCACCGCGACTCCGGCCTCACCCTCGAGGCCGCGCCGAACTCCAGGGTCACACTCTGCGGCGGCCGTCGTGTCACCGGCTGGAAGCCGGACGGCGATCGGTTCTGGGCGGCCGACGTTCCCGAGGTCGCTCGGAAGAAGTGGGACTTTCGCATGCTCGTGGTCAACGGCCGCCTCTGCCCGCGGGCCAGGCTGCCGGGGGCGGGCACGTTCACGCACGTGACGAAGTTCGACGTACCCTGGATGAGCACCACCGGCGGCGGCTGGAAACGCAAGCCCACGGCCGCGGAACTCACCACCATACAGTATCGACCGGATGATCTCGGCCCGTCGCTCGATCCGGCCAACGCCGAGTTGACCGTCTACCACATGTGGGACGAGTCCATGGTCGGGCTGGCCGGGATCGACCGTGACAGCCACACGCTGACGTTCGCCAATCCGGCCGGCCATCCCCCCGGGGCGTTCGGCGTGCAGAAGTACGTGGTCCAGAACGTCCGCGAGGGAATGACCTCGCCCGGACAGTGGTACCTGGATCGAACCGCAGGTAAAGTAGTCTACTGGCCGTTGCCCGGCGAGGACATGCATCACGCGGAGGTCCTGGCCCCGGCCATGGAGTCGATTATCCGAGTCAACGGCCGCCCGGACGCACCGGCCAGGGACATCACCCTCCGCGGACTGACCCTGTCGATCACCCACACGCCGCTGGTGGCCGGTGGCTTCGGGGCCGGCGCTTTCCAGGGCGCGGCGACCCTCCAGATGGCCGAGAACTGCCGGCTGGAGGGCCTGACCATCACCAACGTGGCGGGCCAGGGCATCAAGGCCTACGGGGCCAGGAAACTGCGGATCGAGCGCTGCCTGATCCATCAGACCGGGGCCTGCGGCGCCACTCTCCAGGCTACCGACGGCCTCTTCGCCAACAACCACGTGCATCACATCGGGCGGATCTACCCCAGCGCCATCGCGGTGTGGGTTGGCGGCGACAGGGACGGCGGCATCGAGGTCAGTCATAACGAGATCCACGACGTGCCTTACTCGGCCGTCGACGCCGGGGGCAACGATCATCGCATCGAGCACAACCTCATCTACCACGCCATGCAGGAGCTGCACGATGGAGCCGGCATCTACATCGGCTTCTGCAAGCGGATCGTGCTCCGCGGCAACTTCATCCGCGACATCGAGGATACCGGGGGCTACGGCGCGTCGGCCTACTACCTTGACGAACAAGCCGAGGACTGTCTGGTGGAGGGCAACCTCGCTCTGCGTGTGGCGACGCCGTCACACAACCACATGGCGCGCAAGAACACGCTCCGCAACAATGTGTTCGTCTGCGACGGCCCGGCCCGGATTACCCTCCCCAAGTCGTCGGACTTCTGCTTCGAGAACAACGTCATCCACGCCAAGGGCAGGATTACCTTCACCCACGCTGGAGCGATCACCACGGCCAGGCACAACGTCCTGTTCAGTGCCGAGGGCGGCGTGAAGATGGAAACCATGAAGGACTACCAGACAACCGGCGAGTTGAAGATAGAATCGGGCGACAGCTGGCTGCTGGCGGACCCGATGCTGACCGGGTACGAGAAGGGCAAGGTCACTTTCGCGAAGGACTCGCCGGCCCTGAAGCGAGGCATCCACCCCATCGACGTCAGCGCCGCGGGACGGAAGGCGATCCCGCAGCCGGAAGACGGATCTGCGGATCGCGAGTGAGGGCTCGCACAACTTGTCGCCTTGTGAGAAGGATAGCGTATGCCGGTCGTGCCCAGGATCGACGCGATCGAGATCGGCGCCTGCCGGTGGGTCAACATCAAGCCCTGTCGCGCCGGCGGGCTTACCCCAGCACTGAGAATTCATGACCTCTTTTTTGAGGCGGGCGTTCCTTGCTGGGTCGGCGGCATGCTCGAGTCTGCCCTCGGGGCCCGCCATTGCATGGCCATGGCCTCGCTGCCCAACATCAAGTATCCCTCCGACATCTTCCCCAGCAGTCGGTTCTTCCGGAAAGACATGGCTCGCCCGGAGATCGTGCTCTCCGGCCCGTCGCAGGTCACTCTGCCCGACGCCCCCGGTGTCGGGGCCGAACCCGATCCGACGGAACTCGAACGCCTCACCGTCGAAAGAGCCTCCCTCGCGGTCGAACGCCGCCCGGAACCAGGAGACGCCTGATCCAACGCCGAGGGGTGTGACCCATGCCCTGGCGGGCGACCACCTCGGCTTCTGGCCGTCCATATCCCCTCCCGCCCGACTCAGAGATTCTCTATACCGGACCTTCCGCCCCGCTGCCGTCGTGACCTGCCGCCCAGGGCCGGTCACAGGTCCGGAGAAAATGCGCCCAGACTGCCCTTCGTGCCCGGCCGGACCGCCAAATTCCTTGACTTGGACCCCGTGCGCGCGGTACATAGGAGAGTAGATTTGCAGCTGAGCGCGGAGCGGCGCGACGCCGCCCCCATCCTGAGAATTGCCTAGGCACGAGAGGGTGCGAAGAGCAGAAGCCGTAACCCAGGAAACCATGTTCGGGGGTGACAAGGACCGATCGTCCTATCTCTGGACCGTCCATTTCGGGATTCGCTCCTGACTCATGCGCCCCTTGACCGTGGCCAGATCGGGGTAAAGCACAAACCTCGCAAAGAAGGCGGGGCCATATCTACAAACGGAAGGAGGAAGTTATGCGCTCCAGGGGTACGCGGATCCAGATCAGTCGGTTTCGTTTGGCGTGCGGCGCCGCCGCCCTCATGCTGGCCGTCCCGCTCGGCGGTAACGCACAGCTCATTTCCTACGTGACCGACATCAGTTCGGACGCACCGGTTCTGAACGGGGTCACCACCCAGCGGGAGAACGACCTCGGCTACTATGCCGCCCTTCCCCCGGTGGATCCGGGCATCGTGGTTTTCGGGGAGGACGTTCCCTGCTTTACGGACCGCACCCACGAATACAACGGCCCGAGATTCAGCTCGGCCACCGGCCTGCTCTCCACGACCGGCGACACGATTGGCATCATGCCGCCTTACCTGGTGGGCGGCGAGTACGTCGCCTCCCTCAACACCAACCGGGACAACCCCGCGCCGTTCGGCATCAACGTGACCATCGGGGCACAGAACGTCACCGCTTACCTCCTCATTGACAACCGGAATGGCAACAGCGGCTACACGCTTCCCCCGGCGTTGGGCAGCGGCGGCACCGGGCTACTGCCCTGGGTGGCCGACGACGGCTGGGTCCAGGTGAACACCGGCCTGTCGCCGAACGGCCAGCCGGACTTCGTCGCCTACGACGAGGGTTCGTCGATCACCGACTTCTCGGCTCGACCCCATGCGACCACCCCGGGAGGCCTGGCGTATGGCCCGGGCGAAGGACTCAACCAGTTCGCGACCGTCTACCGGAAGGACTTCAGCGCCGGTTCGGTGATCAACCTGAAGGAGCAGGCCACGGGTAACAACATGTACGGCCTGGTCGTGGTGCCGAATCCCCGAGCAGCGGTCTGCGCGCTGCTCGTGTCACCCTCCTTCACTTCGGCACAGGGCTTCGCCGGCAACCCCAACCCGGCGGGCTCGCCCATCACACTGACGGCCTACGGCGACGCCGGCCCGGTCTCCTACACCGCCCAGGAGATGATCGACGCCACGACACCCGGAAACGTGAGCTGGATCTCGCTCAGCAAGACGTCGCCGGCCAGCCCGCTGGCCCCCGGCGCAACCGACACGGTGACCGTCAACTACACCATCTCCGGCCTGTCGCCCGGCGCCTACGCGGCGTACGTGCAGATCACCAGCACCTGTTCTCCGGCCACGACGCATCTGGTCAGGGTGAACCTGACCCTCCTGGATGCGACCAAGCTGATCCTTTCGGTGACCGATTCCGGCTCGGACGGGCCGATCACCAACGGCGGCATATACAGCTCCCAGCGGGAGAACGACCAGGCCGGCGTTGTCGTCCCCTTCGGCGAGGAAGTGTTCTGCTACACGGACCGTACTCACCAATACAAGGGTGCCGTGTTCACGGCCGCCGGCAATCTGACCTTCTCGACCGGTGATCCCGCGGCGGGCAGTATCGTCGCCGGATTACCCACTTACCTGACCGTGCCCGGCAGCGAGTACGTCAGCACCCGCAATGACAACAAGGACAACACCTCGTTCCAGATGGAGGTCACGCTCAACCAGCAGGATGTCACCGCCTACCTGCTGGTGGACAACCGCACGGGCGATAACATCAACACCAACCCCGCGGTCGTCGGGCCGGCCAGCCTGGGCTGGATGCTCAGCGAAGGGTGGCGCCGGATGAACACCTGGGACTATCCCAACCGCGCCCAGCTTCCGGCCCGAAACGCGCAGCCCGACTACGTCGGGATCGACGAAGGCGGCTCGATCGCGGACTTCACGCTCCGGGCGACCACTCCCGCGAATCTGGTTCCTGGACCGGGCAAGAGCGTGCAGAATGCCTACGTGATCTACCGCAAGGAGTTCCTGGCCGGGGAAGTGATCACCTTGAAGTCGGGTTCTTCGTTCGGCGGCAACATGTACGGAATGGTGGTCACGCCGAGGGCCGCATGCGACCTCTCCATCCCCACCGAGACGCTGGCCGTCGGCCTGCCTGACGGCACCAGTCCGGCCCCGATCACGCACACCATCGATAACGTGGGTGCGGCCAATCTGCCGGCCACCTACACGGTCGCCGAATGTGACGCCAATCTCAACGCGTACGACTGGGACTGGCTCACCCTGGACAAGGCCGGTGGCACGGTTCCCGGCGGCGGCAGCGACACGCTGACCCTCAGCTTCGACGCCACCGGTCTTCCGGCCGGCAGGTACACGGCCTACGTCAAGTTCGTCGATAGCTGCGGCCGAACAACGGTCCACACGGTGACCCTGGCGATCGGGGCCATCACCTACGTCTCGATCTTCAATTCCGACGGGGCGCCCGGCGGCATCGGGCCCACCGCCCAGCGCGAGAACGACTTCGCCAACACGGTGGTGTATTTCACCGATTACGTCTTCGCCCTGATCGACCGCAATCACAGGTACATGGGGGCGAGGTTCGACGCGGCGGGAACGCTGAACAACACCGGCAGTGTTCGCCCCGGCCTGCCGTCCTACCTGCTCGGCGGTGAGTATGTATCCACTCTCCAGTCCAACCGCGACAACGCCACGGTACAACTCAACGTGACCGTCGCCTCCGATGTCCTGGCCTATCTCTTGATCGACAATCGCGTCGGTGATGCCACCGCCACCAACACCGATCCGCCCACGCTCGGCAGCGGCACGACCGGGGCCCTGCCCTGGGTGGCAAACGACGGATGGCTGCAACTCGATACCGGGCTCTCGCCCGACAGGAATGGCTTGCGGCAGCCGGATTTCATCGGCATCGACGAGGGCAGCACGCCGGCCAACATCACCTTGCGCGGAACGGGTGGCCTGGACACGAACCCCAATCAGTACTCCACCGTCTACCGACAGGCCTTCACCGCCGGCTCGACCATCACCCTCAGGGAGCAGAATGCAGGCAACTACAACATGTACGGCCTGGTCGTCGTCCCCCAGGTGCCCTGCCGGCTCACGGTGACGCCCACCGCCACCACCGCCACCGGCATCGAGTCCGGCTCGAAGCCGGCCAACGCGACGGTCACGATCACGAACACCGGGGTGGCGGGAGATCCGACCTCGTACACGGTAACCGTGCTGGACGAGAACAAGGTGCCGGCGACGGTAGGCTGGCTCTCGATCGACAAGACCGCGCCGGCCCAGCCGATTCCCGGTGGCCAAAGCGACGCCCTGACGCTCAGCTTCGACACGACCGGCCTGTCGATGGGCGACTATGTCGCCTATCTGCGGCTGATCGATAGCTGCTCGCCGGCCAAGACGATGCTCCACAAGATCACGCTCGCGGTTCAGCCGCCCGATCTGCGTTTGCCGCAGCGGATGGCCCCCAATGGCATGTATGTCGAGCGGGTCGGGAGCATGACCTGGGATGAGGCCCGGGTGCATTACACGGCCAACTACCAGGGCAACCTGCCCACCTTCCACGGGGCCACCGGCGACTGGAAGCCTCCGACCGACCGGTATGTCGGCACGGTCATCGGCAGCCACGCCGACATGTGGTTGCCGGGCACCGACGCCGACGGGGTCAGTTCGCTGGACGGCGTCAACCTGGGTACGCTCCTGGGCACGGCCGAGGGCATTTTCAAGTGGCTGGATGGCAGTGCGGTGCCGACGGGCGATGTCGGCTCCGGCGGCCTCTGGAACACGGGCGAGCCCAACGACTACGAGGCCGGCGTGCCCGGCGAGGACGGAATGGAGATCTACGCCGGCGGCGTGTGGAATGACGACGGCACCGGACCTACCCTGGGCGCACAGGACGCCACCGTGCAGCCCTACTACCTGCTGTACGACAACGTCGATCTGACCGGGCAGGGCACGTTCAAGGTCTTCTACCGGCCCGGCACGACCGCCAGTCTGGCCGAGGCCATCACCCTTCTGCAGGGTCCGGCCGTGGTCGGGGATGCCCAGGGTCGGTACTACGCGATCAGCATGGGCGATCCGGGCGCCGGCGGCGGCGGCAACGGAAGCGGCGGCGGATGGCGTGACTGGCCCAAGGTGCCTTGGCCGACCGATGATCCGGCGGTCAACACCCTGGACGACGACAACTTCGTCAGTCGGTCCATCGGCGTGCTGGTGATTCCCGAGGCCGGGTCTTACACCTTCGTGGTCGCCCACGATGACGACTGCCAGTTCACGATCGGGACCCAACTGGAGATCGGGGGAGCCTGCGATCCATCGAGCCCGGTCTGTGTCCAGTCGCAGCTGGCCGGGGCCACCGTTCACTCGGTGCTCGTGACCTTCCCTGCGCCGGGCGAATACCCGATCGAGCTCATCCAGCGGGAAGGGACCGGTTCCTCCTACCTGCAGCTGTTCGCCGCTCGGGGTGATGAGACCACCTCCTTCAATCGGGGTTACCGGCAGGTGTTCCGGCTGGTGGGTGACGTGTTGGGTGGCGGACTGGCGGTCAAGACGCCGGTTGATGTCTGCGGCGCCGTGTTTGCCGATCGGGACGGTGACAGCGATGTGGACCAGGCCGATTTCGGGCAGTTCCAGGTCTGCTTCAGCGGCAGCGGCTTCAGCGCCCCCGCCGAATGCGCTTGCCTGGACCGCGACGGCGAGAACGCTGCGGGAGACGGCGACATTGACGCGGTGGACCTGCAGGCGTTCATGAACTGCTACACGGGTCCGGCGATCGTCTGGTCCCAGGCGTTTCGGCCGGACTGTGTGGCCGAGCGTCCTTAGGCGATCTGTACCTCCAACGGGGGGGCGGGGCTGGGGCCGGTCCTCGGCCGAGCCCTTGGCCAACGGATGGCATGCCGCACTCGATTCGGACAGGCGGTCGTGCCGGCTTGATCCGGCCGCGGCCGGTTCGGGACGAGCGGAGGCGCGCGGCGGGGTGATGATCCCAGGGGCCGGGGTCCTGGCCGCGACGACCCGGTGTATGTGGGCGACCAGGTCGGCGGTGGGGGTATAATAGGTGTGGGCGCGGCGCCGTCCGGCAGTTGGATGGCGGCGGGGCCACTGTCGCGGAGACAACGTCGATGGATTTAAGGGTGGCTGGCCGTGTCGGCTTCCGGCTATCACTGCTCGTGGTTGGAGCTTGCGTCGCCTGCGGACATCCGGCCCTGGCATCGGGCGAGGCGTGTTCTGCCTGCGAGGCGACCGGCGACCAGAGGATTGACGCGGCGGACCTGGACGTTTTCGTCGGCTGCGTGACCGGTCCGGCGTTGGGGCCACCCGCCGCCTCCTGCGGCTTCGCCGATCTGGACCAGGACGGCGACGTGGACCAGGTCGATTTCGGCTTGTTCCAGAACTGCTTCGGCCTGGATATCGGACCGAGTGCCGTGTTCATCAGCGAGTTCATGGCCGAGGACAACCGTGTCCTGCCCGATGACCACGGCGACTGGTCCGACTGGATCGAAATCTACAACTCCGGCTCCTCCGCCGTCAACCTGGGGGGCTGGTATCTCACCGACGATCCTGCCGTTGCAACCAAATGGCGGTTTCCGGAGGTAGAGCTCGAGGCTTTCAAGCACCTGGTCGTCTTCGCGTCGGGACAGAACCGAGTCGGCCTCAACGGCGAGCTGCACACCAACTTCCAGCTCGATGCCAGTGGCGAGTACCTTGCACTGGTCAAACCGGACGGCCTGGTTGTTGCCTCGGCCTTTGCCCCGGCGTACCCCAAGCAGAAGGCCCGGGCCTCGTACGGCTTGCGCGCCGAGACGCTGCCGACGGCCATCCAGCTGATCGGGCCGGGGGCCGCCTGCCGCTACCTGGTGCCCGCGTCCAACCTGGGCCTGGCCTGGACAGCCACGGACTATCCGGCGGAAAGCGCCTGGACGCAGGCCCACACCGGCATCGGGTACGAGCGCAACAGCGCCGGCACCTACGACCCGCTGATCGCCTCCGACGGAGACGTCGAGCCGCTGATCTACAACCAGTCCAAGTTCACCATCTACATCCGCATCCCCTTCACGGTGGACCATCCTCTCACGGTGACCAAGCTGACCCTCAAGATGAAGTACGACGACGCGTTCGCGGTCTACCTGAACGGCACCTTCCTGCTGAAGACGTCGAACGCGGCGGACACGCTGACGTTCAACTCGAGGGCCAAGAGCTCACACGCCGCGCTGCCCGGCATCTACGACGAGTTCGACATCACCGCGCTGGCCGGCGCCCTCCGGGCGGGCCAGAACGTGCTGGCCGTCCATGGCATGAACTACAGCTCGAGCGACCTGGACCTGAGTTCGGACCTGATCTTCATGCCCGAGCTGTGGGTGCAGGGTGCCAGTGAGGGCGAGTACCAGGCGGGTGAGTTCCGGTACTTCTCGCCGGCGAGCCCGAAGGCCATGAACGGGTCGGGTTACGCGGGCTACGTGGCCGACACCAAGTTCGACATCAATCGCGGCTTCTACGATACTCCGGTCGCGGTCCAGATCACCACGGAGACGCCCGGGGCCACGATCCGCTACACCACGGACGGCAGCCCGGTAAGCGAGACGACCGGGACGGTGTATGCCGGTCCGGTTGCGATCGGCACCACCACGACTCTGCGGGCCGCGGCGTTCAAGGCCGATCATCTGCCGACCAACACTGACACCCACACCTACCTCTTTCCCAGTGCGGTGATTCAGCAACCCGCCCTCCCGGCGGGATTCCCCGACCACTGGGGCAACGACCCGTCCTTGCCCGTTGCCGGCGCGAGCGATACCTGGGTTCCCGCCGACTACCAGATGGATCCGCGGGTGGTCACCGACTCCCGTTACAGCGGCGAGCTGATGGCTGCTCTGACCGCCCTGCCCTCGATGTCGCTGGTGATGCCCACCTCGGACTGGTTTGACCCGAGGGTTGGCATCTACTCGAACAAGTTGGACGAAGGCCTTGCCTGGGAGCGCCCGGTCTCCGCGGAACTGATCTATCCGGACGGGCGGGTGGGTTTCCAGGCTGATTGTGGCGTCCGCATCCAGGGCGGCACCAGCACTGCCAACTACAGCCCCACGTTGTGGAAATGCATGAAGCAGTCGATGCGGCTGCTGTTCAAGGACAACTACGGGCCGCCGAAGCTGCGGTTCCCGCTGTACGCGGACTCGCGGGTTCAGGAGTTCAACACCCTGGTGCTGGACGCGCACATGAACAACAGCTGGGTGCATTCGTCGGACTCCAGCCAGCGCCGGAGGGGCGATTACGCCCGCGATGCCTGGATGGCCAACATGCAGACCGCGATGGGCACGGTCGGTCCACACAACATCTTCGTCCACCTGTATATCAACGGCCTGTACTGGGGCGTCTACGAGCTCCACGAGAAGCCCGACGAGGACTTCGGCGCCGACTACTTCGGCGGCTCGCCGGAGGACTACGACGTCCTCAAACACCAGTACTACACCATCGTCAACGGCGACAACACGGCCTACCGGGCGATGATGACTCTGGCCGACTCCGGCCTGGCGGACAGCGCCAGGTATGAAACCCTGCAGCAGCAGTACCTCGATCTTGACTGGTTCATCGATTACATGTTGCTCAACTTCTACGCCGGCAACAGCGACTGGGCCCACCAGAACTGGTATGTCTGCCGCAGTCGGCAACCGGGGGGGCTGTTCCGATACCTCAGCTGGGATGCCGAACACGTCATCGAAGACAGTGTCAGCTACGTTGGCAAGATGGACGCGGATGACTCCGGCGCGCTCGGTCCCACCCACCTTCACCAGAGGCTGATGGCGAACGCCGAGTACCGGCTGCGGTTTGCGGATCACGTTCATCGGCACATGTTCAATGGCGGGGTGTTGTCCATTGATCCGGCCAATCCGGTCTGGACGCCGGACCATCCGGAGCGCAACCGTCCCGCCGCCTACTACAAGGAGCGAAGCAACAGCATCCAGTCGGCGGTGATCATGGAGTCCGCGCGCTGGGGCGACATTGCCCGACCAACCCAGCCGTACACCCGGGACGTGGAGTGGCTCACCGAGCAGAACCGGCTGGTGAACACCTACTTTCCGGCCCGGTGGAATGTCATGAAGCAGGCCCTGGAGAGCCGGGGGCTGTATCCGACCTTGAGCCCGCCGGTGTTCAGCCAGCATGGCGGGGCTTACTCGCCCGGTTTCCAGCTGACGATGACCGGACCGGGGGACATCTGGTTCACGCGGGACGGTACCGATCCGCGTCTACCCGGTGGCGAGGCCAACGGGGAGGCGATGATCTACACTGGCCCGGTCTCGCTGACGGGCACGGTGCGGGTGAAGGCCCGGACACTGTCCGGGGCCACGTGGAGCGCCGTGAACGAAGCCCTGTTCGCTCCGGCGGGTCTGCCGACGATTCGGATCACGGAGATCATGTACCATCCGCCCGCCGGCGGCTCGTTCGATGAAGACGAATACGAGTATCTCGAGATCCAGAACATAGGAACCTTAGCCCTCCAGTTAGAAGGAGTCGCCCTAAGTGGCGGGATCGAGTTTGTGTTCCCAAGTCTGACCCTGGGGCCGGGCGGGTTCATTGTCGTGGTTGAGAACCTGGCCGCCTTCGCGGAGCGTTACGGAGCCACCGCCACGGTGGCCGGTCAGTACACCGGGAAGCTCAAGAACAGCAGCGACGCGGTGCGGCTTTGCGATGCGGTCGGCCAAGTGATCCACGATTTCATCTTCAGCGAGAACTGGTATCCTTCGACGGACGGGCTGGGTTACTCGCTGTGCATCCGGGACGCGGAGGGCGATCTGTCGACGTGGGGCGACCCGGTGCATTGGCGGGCGAGCACGGCCGTTCTGGGGACCCCGGGCAGAGCCGAGCCGTGACCGGTTTCGGACCCTGGCGGGCCAATCGCTCCAGCGTCGGTGCTGATGGTCGGGGCGAGGTGAGGCGGCGGTGGTCGTTGGGGTGTGGGCTGAAATGCCCGGCGCCAAACGAAGCCAATGAGACACCGCGTCGATCAATTGTAAGTTGATTTCTAGTATAGATTTATAGTGTTTCGGGCACAAGCCGGCGTTCTCCGGTTGGGTACCATCGAAGCAAGACGGATGGGTGTACCGTCGTTGCGGGCAGGGCCCTTGCGCCTCACTTTCGGGGCGCTGTCATTGCGGGAGGCACGCTTGTTCAGCGTCGCGGGGCTGCTGCACGAGCATGGCGATCCCGGTTCAAGAACGTGGCGTGTGTACCGCGGAGGGTTGTTGAGCCGGTCGGGGCGAGGCAAGGGAGGAAGAGGTGCGGGTGGCCTGGTGTCGGTCACGGCTGTGGCCGAGGCCGGAGCTCGATCGTCTCCTTGATGGCGGAGGCGTGGACATTGATGGCCAAGTCCAGGCGTTGGCAGAAGGTCGCCGACTGGCAAACGGTCTTGAGTTCTTCGTTGAGCCCATACTGGCCATCGCTCTTGTTCCACGGCAGGCGTGCTGCCCGGGGGGAGCATCTACTTGCTTTGGTCAAGATGTCCGGTGAATTAACGTCAGGTGGTGGGTTTGGAGGGTCGGCGATGGGCCATGCGGTTCATTTTGAGGACCATGAGGCCGGCTGTTCCGAGGAATACCAAGGTGAAGGGATCGGGCAGGCCGTTGTGTCGGGGGCGTGGACGGGTGGTACTGGCGGGCGGGGTGGAGGCGACGTTGGCTGCCGTACGGGGCGTGGCCGCCCGGGCCAGGGCGGGGCCTGGTGAGCCGCCGGGAGCCCATTCCCTAAAGGCTCCCAGGGCGGCCAATCCCAGGCAGAAGGCTGCTATGGCCGCGGTCAGCGACCCACCCACCTTGGCCTGCCTTCGTGTTCGTCCGACCATCGTGCTCCCTTGCGACCGGCCGTGTCGGGAATGGCCCCGGTCGCGGCCGTCCGATGTCAACTTCCTGAGGGGAATGTCGAATTCAAATCACGGCTGGGCCAATGGGGTGGCGTGACGGGTGGTCCGATATGGTTTATCATGCCCGGTATCCGGGAGGGTCGGCCCGGTGGAACTTACTTGCAGTGAAGGAGTTGCGCATGCCCAAGGGTCGGTCGAGCCAATCGTCGATACCTCGTCGCGATTTTCTGAAGAAATCCGTAGCCACGGCGGGGGCGATCGGAGCCTCGGGGACGGCGGGCTGCGAGGACAGTGGTGGAGCCGCGGGTGGTCGGGCGGCTCAGGATCGGGCGGCGGGGCTGTTTGCCCAGGTCACGGGGGGGCACCGGTACAACAGTGTCTATACCGGCGAGCATCTTGACCGCGTGGCCTTCCCGATGGGTGGGATGGGTGGGGGCATGGTTTGTCTGGAGGGTGCGGGCGGCTTTTCGCACGTATCGCTGCGTAACCAGCCGGAGGTGTTCAATGATCCGTTCATGTTCGCGGCCGTCTGCGTGAAGGATCAGCCGAACACCGCTCGGGTGCTGGAGGGACCGCTGGCGAAGTGGAAGTTGTTTGGTTTACCCGGCTCGGGCAACGGGCTGGGGGGCAAGACGTACGGTCTGCCGAGATTCGGGTCGGCGACGTTTCTGGCGCGGTTTCCGTTTGCGAAGATCGAGCTCACGGACGACGAGGTACCGCTGGGGGTGGAGATCACCGGCTGGAGCCCGTTCATTCCCGGGGATGCGGACAACTCGAGTTTGCCGGTAGCCGGTCTGGAGTATCGGTTCAGGAATCCGACGAAGCGGGTGATCGAGGCGGTGTTCTCGTTCAACGCCAAGAACTTCCTGGCGAGCGATAACAAGCTCGCCCGGGGCACGAAAGCGGCCCAAGGGGGTTTCACCGTTTACCAGGAAGGCAGCGACGAGGAGCCATGGGCGGGCTCGGCCTTCTGCGCCGCGGTGACGGATCCGGCGGTGAAGGTCAACCTTGCCTGGTTCCGGGGTGGCTGGTTCGACCCGTACACGATCTGCTGGAAGGACATCGAGGAAGGGGCCTGTTACGATCGGCCGGCGCCGAAGGAAGGTGATCCGGCGCCCGGTGCCAGCCTGTTTGTGCCCTTCACTGTGGCTGCCGGCAAGGACAAGACGATCGTGCTGGAGTTCAGCTGGTACTCCGGCAGGAGCAACCTGCGGATCGGCAAGAACACCCCGGAGGAGGAGAAGTCGGCTGCCAAGCTGACGTATTCCCCCTGGTATTCCGGGCGGTTTGCGAACGTCGAGGCCGTGGCCAGGTACTGGCGGGAGAACTACGACTCGCTCCGCCAGAGGAGTGCCCAGTTCAGTGAGTGTTTCTATGACTCGACGCTGCCTGCGGAGGTCATCGAGGCGGTCGCTGCCAATCTGACCATTCTCAAGTCGCCGACCGTGCTGCGCCAGACGGACGGGCGTTTATGGGCCTGGGAGGGCTGCGGCGACAACAAAGGCTGCTGTCACGGATCCTGCACGCACGTGTGGAACTATGCCCAGGCTCTGCCGCACCTGTTCCCGGCGCTCGAGCGGACGCTGCGTGAGACCGAGTTCAACGTGACCCAGGCGAGCACCGGGCACCAGACCTTCCGCGTCTCGCTGCCCATCCGCCAGCCCGAACACGGTTTTCACGCCGCGTCCGACGGCCAGCTGGGCGGGATCATGAAGGTCTACCGGGAGTGGCGAGTCGGCGGCGACACCGACTGGCTGGGCAAGCTGTGGCCGAAGGTCAAGTCCAGTCTGGACTACTGTATTGCCACCTGGGACCCGGGCCGCAAAGGGATTCTCGAGGAGCCGCACCACAACACCTACGACATCGAGTTCTGGGGCCCGGACGGCATGTGTACCAGCTTCTATCTAGGGGCGCTGGCGGCGGTGATCAAGATGGGCAAGGCGCTGGGCGAGGAGAACAAGCTTTACGCCGAGCTGTTTGAGAAAGGCGTGAAGGTTACCGAGACGGAGCTGTTCAACGGCGAGTACTTCATTCAGAAGGTCCAATGGGAGGGCCTGAAGGCCAAGAGCCCGCTGGAAGTTCAGACGATGCAGGGCGGCTACACGCCGGAGGCCCTCGAGCTGCTGAAAAAGGAAGGGCCGAAGTACCAGTACGGCACGGGATGCCTGTCGGACGGCGTTCTCGGGGCCTGGATCGCGATGGCCTGCCATGTGGGCGAGATCCTGGACCGCAAGAAGGTTGCCAGCCACCTGAAGGCCGTGCACCGCTACAACCTGAAGCGCAGTCTGGTGGAGCACGCCAATCCGCAGCGTCCGACTTTCGCGGCGGGCACTGACGGCGGTCTGCTGCTATGCACCTGGCCGAAGGGTGGGGCATTGAGTCTGCCGTTTGTTTACAGCAACGAGGTCTGGACGGGCATTGAGTACCAAGCGGCCTCGCACATGATGATGGTGGGGCTGGTTGAAGAGGGGCTCGACGTCGTTCGCATCGCCCGCGACCGTTACGACGGGCGGGTTCGCAACCCGTTCAATGAATACGAGTGCGGGCACTGGTATGCCCGGGCGATGTCGAGCTACGGTCTGTTGCAGGGGCTGACCGGCGTGCGTTATGACGCGGTGGAGAAGGTGCTGTACATCGAGCCGAGCATCCGGGGCGACTTCCGGGCCTTTGTGGCGACCGCGACCGGCTATGGTACGGTGGTGGTCAAGAAGGGCAAGGCGACGCTGGAGGTCAAGACGGGTCGCATCGAGGTCAAGGAGACCCGGTACACGCCCAAGGCGTGAGCGGTGCTGGTGACGCGCAGGGTTGAGACGTTGCGACGGTGACTGAGTTGGGGAGTTCGCACATGAGAGTGATCCGGTCTGCGGGGCTGCGGGCCTTGTGCCTTATCCTGGGCGCCTGCTTCGGCTGCCAAGCCCCGCCGCAGCCCATCGGGCCGACCTTCGAGCGAGTATCCGTTTCGCAGAAGGAGGACTTTGAATCGCTTTGGCAGACGGCCAGCGAGGCGTTGCGTCACCACTGGTTCCAGATCGACCGGGAGGACCGGGCGAGCGGGGTTCTGAGCACCCACCCGGAGACCAGCGCCCAGGGCTTGGAGTTCTGGCGCCAGCAACCGAGGCCGGCGTACTACTGGACCGAGGCGAATCTGCAGACCATTCAAAGGAAGGCCACGGTCCAGATCACCCCGGTGGATTCGCAGGGCGAATACAGCATCGACGTGAAGGTTGAGCGGTTCCGCCTGCGGCTGGAAGAGCGGCAGATCGACAACCCGGCGGCGGCCCTGCGGCTCTACAGTGCCGAAGCGCCGACCATGTCGGGGCAGATGGTTCGGCCCAGTCAGCAGATGCAGTGGATTCCGCTGGGGCGTGATGAGACCCTGGAACAGACCATCCTGGGTGAGATTCTGCAGCGTTTCGGCCGCCCGACGACGGTCACGACCGCCGCGGAGACCGCGCCGAGCTGACGAGAGGGCGGTCATCGAGTCTGATGTTCTCGTTTTCCATTTGGTGGTGTTGCCTCGCTTGCCCGTGTCACTGAGCGCCGATAGACTTCAAGCATCCTGCGAAGCGATGAGCGAGACGAATCCGACTCGTCAGGGTGCATTCTCCGATGCTTGATCTCATTCAGCACTTCAAGGAACGGGCCGCATCCTATGACCAGGCGGAGTGGGTCCATGATCCGGGGGTCATGGCGGTCACGCTCGACTTTCTGGGCCTGGCCGCGGGCCAGCGGATTCTGGACGTGGGTGCCGGCACGGGGGCGGTGCTGGCGGCCGCGTTGGCGGCGTGTCCGTCGCTCGGTCCATGCGTCGCTGTTGATCTCTCGCGAGAGATGCTGGCCCAGATCCGGGATTCCCGCATCCTGACGTGCGGTGGTGATGCCGAGGCACTGCCGATTCTCGACGGTTTCTTCGATGCCGTGGCATGCCGGCAGAGTCTGCATTATGTCGAGGATCTGGATCAGTGTCTGAGGGAGATCCGCCGGGTGCTGGCCGCCACCGGCATTCTGCTGGTCGGGCAGATGACTCCGTTTGGCGAAGCCGACGAGGAGTGGTGGAAAGTGATCGTCAAGACCCGCCAGCCGCTGCGGCGACGCTGTCTGACGCTGCACGAACTGCTGGTTGCCCTGATGCGTACCGACTTTGTGGTGGTGCGGATCGTGCAGATTCGAGCGACGGAATCGCTCAATGCCTGGCTCGAGCGTTACCAGCGTTCTGCCAGCCAGGTCGAGGAGGTTCGGCGCCTTCATTTAGAGGCTCCGGCCGCGTACAAGGAGCTGCATCGTTTTCGGCACGTGGAGGGGGACACGCTGGTGGACAACTGCTGGACGTTTGTCCGGGCGGGCAAGTCGTTGCCGCAGCCCAAGGCCGCGGTGTATCTGGCGGGCGGGGCGGCAGACGGGGCCCGGTGAGTGTTCCGAGTCGCTGATTGGGGTGGGTACCGGGTTGGGCGGGCTCACTCCCGGAGCGGCGCCGTGCCGGGGGGAAGGGGACGAATGGCATGGGTATGACCCGCAGGGAGGTCTTGGGCGCGAGCATGGCCGCGGCTGGGTGGCTGGCGGGGCCACGGCGCGCCGCCGGCCGGTGGGGTGCCATTCCGGATCGACTGGATCGACAGGTCGTGGTTCGCCGACACAATCCTGTGGTTCAGCGGGTTGATCCTTTTTCGGCCCTCAGCGTGGGCAACGGCGAGTTTGCCTTCACGAGCGACGTGACTGGCCTGCAGACCTTTCCCGACGCGTACCGCAAGGATTTCCCGCTCTGCACCGTCGCTCACTGGGGATGGCACACGGGGCCGTTGCCGGCGGGCGTGCGGCCGACCGACATTCGCTACAAGGCGTACGACACCTACGGACGGCCGGTGGGCTACCTGACCGAGGCCAAGGGCCAGGAGCCGCTGTTCAACTGGCTGCGAGAGAATCCTCACCGGCTTCATCTGGGCGAGATCGGCTTCGAGTTGAGGAAGGCGGACGGATCGCACGCGGGGGTTGGCGACCTGAAAGAGATCCGGCAGGTGCTGGATCTGTGGACGGGCATTTTGGACAGCCGCTTTGAGCTCGAGGGTTGGCCGGTTCACGTTCAGAGCTGCTGCCACCCCGAGCATGACCTGCTGGCCGTACGGGTGGAGTCTCCCTTGCTGGCTGCCGGTCGCGTAGGCGTGCGGCTGGCCTTCCCCTACGGTTCGCCGGCGGTGGACATGGCGGACTGGGCCGTGCCGCACCGTCATCAGACGCGGTGTACCCGAGGGAGGCACCGTGCCGATTTCCGGCGGACGTTGGACAGTGACCGGTACTTCGTGCGGCTGGAGTGGTCGGAAGGGCGGCTGGAGGAGCGGGGCGAGCACGAATATGTGCTGAGCGGAGCGACGGAGGGGTGGCTGGAGTTTGTGTGCTGGTTTGGGGGCCGGGCCTGGACCGAGGATCTACCCCGTGTGTCGCAGGCCCGGCAAGCCAGTGCCGCCCACTGGGAGCGGTTCTGGAGTGAGGGAGGGGCGATCGACCTGGGCGGCTGCACGGACTCACGGGCGCCGGAGCTCGAAAGGCGGATCGTCCTCTCGCAATACAACACGGCTCTGCACTGTGCCGGCTCCCTGCCCTCGGCGGAGACGGGGTTGCTGTTCAACAGTTGGTACGGCAAGTTTCACCTGGAGATGCACTGGTGGCACAGCGTGCACTTTGCGGCGTGGAATCGTTTCGCGTGTTTTGAGAGGAGCATGGGGTACTACCGGCGGATTCTGTCCGAGGCCAAGGAGACTGCCCGGCGGCAGGGTTATCGGGGAGCGCGCTGGCCGAAGATGGTGGGTCCTGCGGGCAAGGATTCGCCCTCGGGGGTGGGGCCGTTGCTGATCTGGCAGCAGCCGCACCCGATCTTCTATGCAGAACTGTGCCATCGTCAGCGTCCGACGCGACAGACGCTGGAGCAATGGCGGGAGGTCGTCTTTGAGAGTGCTGAGTTCATGGCCTCATTCGCGGTTCGGGACTCCAGTCACGGGTGGTATTCCCTGGGTCCGCCGCTGAAGACGGTCAGCGAGAACACCGACCCGCTCAGAACGCGGAACCCCACGTTCGAACTGGCCTACTGGCGGTTTGGTCTGCGGGTAGCCCAGGCGTGGCGGGAGCGACTCGGGTTGGGTCGCGAGCCGGGTTGGGACGCCGTACTTGCGGGGCTTGCCCCCCTTCCGGTTCAGGACGGGCGGTACCTGATGCAGGAAGGGATGGTTGACACGTACACGACATGGAACTGGGAGCATCCGGCCCTGCTGGGTATTTGCGGTATGCTGCCCGGGGACGGGGTGGATGCGGTGATCATGCGCTCGACCCTTAAGAGGGTTTTAGAAGTCTGGCGGTGGGAGCGTTGCTGGGGCTGGGATTTTCCCCTGGCGGCCATGGCCGCCGCCCGTGCCGGGGAACCCGAGCTCGCGGTTGGAGTCCTGCTGATGGATGCGGCCAAGAACCGCTATCATCCCAACGGTCACAATTATCAGCGTCCCGGCCTGACCGCGTACCTGCCCGGGAACGGGGGCTTGCTGGCCGCGGTTGCGATGATGGCCGCCGGCTGGGAGGGCCGTTTGGGCCAGCCGGGGCCAGGATTTCCCAGCAACGGTCGATGGGACGTGCGTTGCGAGCGGTTGGACTCCTGGATGTAGAAGGCTTTGGGCGGGCTGGTATCGGACAGGGCCGGGCCGACTTCAGAGGATGGGCCGAACATGGGAGTGACGCCAGAGCGATCATGGAACGTGCTTTTGATTCTGGCGGGGATGGGTTTTCCGGCTTGGGCCGCGGATGAGCCGCCGAGCGAGTGGATGGAGCCCTCCACGGGCCACCGGGTGATTCGCCTCTCGCGTGAACCGGGCACCGCGAGTCTCTATTTTCACCAGAACGGCTACACGGCTTCGGGAGACAAGCTGGTGGTTTCGGTGCCTGGAGGGCTGGCCGCGATCGACCTTCAGACGCTTCGGATTGAGCCGGTGGTGGAGGGGCGTGTGAGCCAGGTTGTCGTTGGCCGGAAGAGCCGGCAGGTGTATTACCTGCGCGGCGGGGGCGTGTATGCCACGCATCTCGACACCCGTGCGACGCGGCAGATTGCCCGATTTCCGGTGGGGCTACGACCCGGCTCGGGTTTAGCGGTCAACAGCGACGAGACGCTGCTGGCCGGCAGTTGCACGGAAGCCGGGGCCAAGCCTGTGGACACGAGGCCGGCGGGGACGCGGCCTGCGGGGCCGAGGAGCAGTCTGGAGGCGCGCTGGGCCGCCCGCGTGCCGATGCGTCTGTACACGATGGACACTCGAACGGGCGAGTTGAAGACCTTCCACCCCAGCAACGACTGGCTCAACCACGTGCAGTTCTCGCCGACGGACCCGGGGCTGATGATGTTCTGCCACGAAGGGCCCTGGCACAAGGTGGATCGCATCTGGACCATTCGCACCGACGGCGCCGGTCTGAGGAAGATCCACACCCGTGCGATGGACATGGAGATTGCGGGACACGAGTTTTTCAGTCCCGACGGCAAGATCATCTGGTACGACCTGCAGACGCCGCGTTCGCGGGTTTTCTGGCTGGCCGGCCTGGTGCTGGCGACCGGCGAACAGATCCGGCACAAGGTAGGGCGCGAGCACTGGTCGGTGCACTACAACGTTTCTCCGGACGGCCGGTTGTTCGCAGGCGATGGTGGGGGTCCCAGGAGCGTTGCCGCCCCGGGGCATGGTCAGTGGATCTACCTGTTGACGCCCAAGGACGGCGAGCTCCAGGCTGAGCGGCTGGTGGATCTGGCCAAGCACGACTATGCGTTGGAGCCGAACGTCAGTTTCACACCCGATGGCCGGTGGATCGTTTTCCGGTCGAACATGCACGGGGCGACCCATGTCTACGCCGTGGAGGTGAAGGCTTCGCGGTAGCCGGGTTTGCGCTGCCCCGAGGGTTTTCCGGGTGCTTGGTCCGGGGTCTGCCCGGTGACGGACGGATCAACACGTTGGACATGACCGTCATCCGCAACAACATTGGCGGGAAGAGTGCCACATGTCCACCTTCCAGGTGAGCGAGCAGGCGCTAGGACTGAGCCTGCCTGCGTTGGCAGCCGAACGAAGGGGCGACGTTCAAGCAGGCGACGGCAGTGACTCCTACCTGGTCGGCAGCACACCGGCAGGCGCTGGTCTGGAAGTCAGGGGCAATGTAACCCGCTTGGCTCCGCGCGAGGGCTGGTAGGCCCTGGGCCCTTCCAGCGTCCATTCCAGCGGGTCAAGGCACATCTGCCGTTTGCTGCGTTCGGCATTCCAGGAGTGGTAGACGATGAACCAGGTCTTGTTGTCCGGCCCGAGAATCACGCCGTTGTGCCCCGGGCCGATCAAGTTACCGGGGATGCTCTTGAGCACGGCCGGGCCATGGAGGTCCGCGGCATCCCGGAACGGTCCCGTCACGGAGTCGGAAATCGCGAAGCCGACGCCATAGCCAGGCGTTTGCCAGTTTCCACCGGAGTAGAAGCAGTAGTACCGCCGGTCATGGAAGAGCACGGCCGGGCCTTCAACCGTGTGCCAGTCGAACACCCGGCCGTACATCTTGCGATGGCGCTCGTAGATTTGCCAATCCGCGACGGCCCGCAGCACCGTCTTGATCGGGCCGGTGGTTGAGATCATGTCGTCCTCGAGTTGGGCGACGGCCAACGCGGTGCCGACGCGTTCATCGAGGAAGTCCTTGGCGAAGAACAGGTACCATTTCCCGGATTGGGGATCCCGGAAGGGATTTCCGTCGATCGTAAACGGTTCGTCGGGGAAGAGGATTCTGCCCGTGTCCTTAAACGGACCGGTCGGGTTTTCGGAGACAGCGACTCGCATTTTTCCGTCGCCGGCGTAGTAGAGGAAATACCGGCCTCCGCGTTCGGCGACTTCCGGCGCCCAGTAGTCCTTTATCTTGGGGGCCGCCACCGTTTCCATGGCATTGCCGACGAACTCCCATCGGGCAAAGTCCTTGGAATGCAACACCGGGAACTGTTTGCCGCCCAGTTCCTTTCCGGTTCCGTAAGCGTAGTACTCGCCTCGCGTCTTGATCACCTGCGGGTCGGCCAGGTAGCCGTCCCAAACCGGGTTGTGGTATTCCATCGTCAGGGCCTTGCCGGCGGGGCTGTCCTCGGCATTGGCTGCGGGGATGACGAAAGCAGCAGCGAGCAGGAGCCAACGTCCGACCTGAGCCAACCGCGGTGCGCGAGTGCAGCTGGTCTTCAACACCATGCCCTCCCGTCTGACAGTGTCACACAGATCCCCATGAATTGCCCGCAACGATCGAACGGCGTCACGGCGACCATTTCACGCTTTCCGGAAGTCTATCACGGCCAGTGGGCGGTGAAAACCGCGTGTTTGGACGGCCGCATAGATCAGTTTGGCGGCGCAGCGGGTGCCGCCCGCGATCGGGCTTCAGTATGCGAGCGGAGCACGCTCACGGTGCCGGTCGCTTCAGGGCCCAGTGCACGGCGTTGACCAGGAGTCGGCGAAACGGCGGCTGCTCGAAGTCGGTGGGGAAGCCCAGCGAGGTGTAGAACACCCGGCTGGAGCCGCACATCCGGGTCCAAGCGACGGGCTCGGTCTTGTCTGCGGCCGATCCCGTCAGCAGCACGGTGGCGTGCGGATCGCCCAACGGCTTCACCAGGTACAGTGAACCATCCGCGTGCCACCTGTCCGGCCTGACGTCCTTGAGAACGGGGTGTCGGGTCGCGTCGGATACCACGGTCACCTCGGTACCGGAAGCCTCCGGCCCGTAGCCGCGGTTTTCGCAGCCCAGCACTTGCGGGACGAACTCCCACCATTTGTCATGACCTGCGGCCACATCCCCTTGCACGGAGAACGCGTGGTTGGCCGTGCGGATCCCGATCAGCGGCCGGCCCGCCTCCAGATGGGATCGTATCCACGCGAGTTGCTCCGAGGGCAGAGCTCGGCGACGGAAGAAGATGACGACCAGGTCAGCCTCTCGAATAGCCTCCAGGCCGGGGAACCGGAATGCCTGTGGTTCACCCTCGCCCCGGATCACCGTGCACTTGAATCCGCACTCCTTCTGGAGGACGTCGGCAAAACGGGGGATGGTCTCATGGGCCTTGTAGTTGCTGGGGTCCTCGCTGACCAGGAAAACGATCGAGGGTGTTGGTTTGTCGGCCGGCCGGCTGGCCGCACTGGGCGACTCTGCCGTGCAGCCGAAGCAGACCGACAGGACGACCACGGATGCAAACGTTCTCATGCTGAATCTCTCCTCAGCAGTCGCGGGGTTTCGGGACAGGACTCAGCCGAGTCCATTCACATGCCAGCCATCGCGGTAGGCGCGGCGAAGGTACTTGTTAGCCTCCGGCTTGTTGGTGAACTGCAGCCCCTTGGCGTCCCAGATCAGTTTCTCCATCGGGAAACGGTTGACCACCGTGCCCATCAGCACGCTCTCGGTCAGGAGGCCGGAGTAGGTGAACGGCGTCGTGGTTTTTCCCTTGCCCAGGCAGGCATCGATGAACTGGTGATAGTGATCGACCTCGCGTCCCTTGACCGGGCCGACCTGTTTATTGAACTGTTCGGCAGGGCCCTTCAGTTCATTCCCGGGCAGAAGCTGGGGCGAGCCGGAATGCGGCAGGAACATGTAACCCTTTTCACCCACCAACATCGAACCGTCTTCGGGGAGTTCCTTGCTCTGGTCAATTGGCCAGCTGCTCTTGGCATCGACAGGGCCCGTATCGTACCAGTAGTAGTCGATATCGCCGGTGGTGTATTTTGTCCCGGGGAAGTGGTATTGCACCTTGTTGTTGGGGGCGAAGGTTTCCTCGTAGGGGGGGCTTCGGTGGCTCATGACCCACATCGGTGAAGTCAGCTCCAAGGCGGTGAATACGACGTCCATCATGTGGCCGCCCATATCGCCATGGGCACCGCCGCCGAAATCATGCCAGCGGCGCCAGAACCGGGTGTGGTAGATGTCCTTGACGTAAGGCCGTTCGGGGGCCACGCCCAGCCAGAGGTTCCACTCCAGCGAATCGGGGACTGTGTCCACGTGATCGGGGCGGCGTCGCATCGGGGGATTGGTAACGGCGCCGGTGTAATGATACCTGACGATATCCCACGAGTGCACCTCCTTGACCTTGCCGATGATCCCGAACTGGATCATTGCCACTGCGGTACGGTATCCCCCGCTTGAATGAGTCTGAACGCCCATCTGGGTCACCAGCTCAGGCCTGCGGGCCGCCTCCTCGGCGAGCCGGCGCGACTCGTATATGCTGTGCGTCAGGGGTTTCTGGCAGTAGACGTGCTTGCCCATTTGCATTGCCGTCATCGAGATTGGCGCGTGCATGTGGTTGGGGACCGTAGCGTTGATGGAGTCAATCCGGTCACGTTCTTTTTCCAGCATTTCCCGCCAATCGCGGTACCGTCTTGCCTTGGGGTAGAGCTTGGCCGCCTCTTCCAGGTAGTTCCGGTCGACATCGCAAAGAGCTACGATCTCGATGCCGGGGTGGCTTGTGAGCGCGGCCAAGTCCTCGGCACCTCGTCTACCCACCCCGATGGACGCATGGCGCAGTTTGCGGTCGTTTCCGGCGTGGGCTTGGCCGGTGAAGATCAGGGGACCGACCGCTCCGGCCACCGCGGCCTGCTTGATGAACGTTCGTCGCGTTGTTCTCGCTGTTCTCATTGGGAATCCTCCACAGAGTAACGGTGTCCCTCAAATACGCCGACTCGCCGGTCCCGGGCGCGAGACGGCGGGCGGTGATATGGCGGCGGATCAGCAGGGCGACTCGGAGGCACCTTGGGATGAGCGCCGTTCTGACAGCCCCCTTCCCGGCATGCTGGCTGAGGTGGTGATGGGTGATGCCGTCCGGCATCCGGGTCGACTCCTGGTTGCCAGTGATTTCAAGTTGACATGATAGCGGTTTCGTCTCTGACCTCAATGGGGATTGACTCGCGGTGGTTCCATGCGACCGGCGGTCGTCTCGGCCGACCTGACGTTGCGACGCCAGCTTCACAGGCCCTGCACGACCGAATCTGCTTCACACGTCGAGAGACTCTTCGCGCGCCGGCCCACTGACAGAGGAGTCCTATTCCGTTCCCGGGGGCGGGTGGAACGTCACTGGGTGCCCCATGGACCCGGGCTGCGCCGTGCTGCCCGGGGGCGGATTTGCGCCGGGATGATGCCGCAGGTGCCTTCTCCGAACGCGGTCCTCGCGGAGCGCGCCCGGCGATGAATCACTTTCGCGTTGGGGGCTCGCCCTTGATTCTTGGGCCTGCCACTCCCAATGTTCCGAGGGAGGAGGTAGAATAGCACCCGATGCGACGAGGTCCGGTTCAGCTTTTACTGGTCGCCGCGTTCGCCGGCGGCGTTGGGCAAGCCCTCGCCGAGGGCTGGAAGGTTGGCACGGCCAAGGTCAATATCACGCCGCGGCAACCGATATGGCTGGCTGGCTACGCCAGCCGCAAGCACCCGGCTGAGGGGACGTTGCACCCCCTATGGGCGAAGGCCCTGGCGATCGAGGATGGCTCGGGGCGGCGTGCGGTGATTGTGACGGCGGACGTTTGCGCGTTCTCCAAGGTCATGTACGAGGCCATGTACGCGCAGATTCAGCGGCGTTACGGTCTCGAACGATCCCAGGTTGCCATCACCTGCACGCACACGCACACGGGTCCGGTGATTCGCGAATCGCTCATGGCCTGCTACCCCCTTGATGAGGAGCAGGCGGCCCTGATCGACACGTACTCCCAGGAGATTGAAGGCACGATTGTCCGGGCGATCGGTGAGGCCCTGGATCGCAGGGCGCCGGCGGCTCTCTGGGCCGGCGAGGGCACTGCGGCTTTTGCGGTGAACCGCCGCAACAATCGCGAGGCGGACGTGCCGAGGCTGCTGGAGCAGGGTGCGGTCTTGAAGGGGCCGAATGATCACAGTCTGCCCGTGCTGGCGGTCCGCGGCGAGGACGGCCAGTTGCGGGCGGTTCTGTTCGGTTACGCCTGCCATGCCACGGTCCTCGATACGTATCGGTGGTCTGGCGACTATCCCGGCTTTGCCCAGCTTGCCCTGGAGAAGCATCATCCGGAGGCCATGGCGATGTTCTGGGCGGGCTGCGGGGCCGACCAGAATCCGCTGCCTCGGCGGTCGGTGGCGTTGTGTGAGAAGTACGGCAATATGCTCGCCGCCGGCGTGGAGGACGTCCTCCGCCATCCGATGCGGGCGGTCGATCCCACTCTGCGGACCGCCTTCGAGTTCGTGACGCTGGATTATGAGAGGCACCCCACGGTGGCGGAGCTGGAGGCCACTGCGAAGAAGGAGGGGCTCTTTGGCCGCTGGGCGAAGGCGATGCTCGGGCAGGTGCGGGCGGGCAAGTCGTTTGCGAAGGGGTATCCGTATCCTGTCGAGGCGTGGCAGCTCGGCGGGGAGCAGTTGTGGATCATTCTCGGCGGCGAGGTGGTGGTGGACTACGGGCTTCGCTTCAAGGGTACGTACGGGAAGGGCACGTGGGTCACGGCATACGCGAACGACACCATGGGATACATCCCCTCGCGGCGGGTCTGGGAGGAGGGAGGCTATGAGGCCACCAGCCTCGAGGAGTACGGGCACCCCGCCACCCGCTGGGCGAAGGATGTGGAGGAGCGGGTGTCGGCGGCCGTGAGTCGGGTCGTTGAAGCGGTCGGCAGGTGAGTCGCGGTCCGGGCGGCGCCATCTGTGACCGAGCACGGTGCGGCGGGCCCGACTTCACGTATTTCAGGCGGCGGATGGGTAGCTCCGAGACAGCTGCTCGGGGGCTACCGATTTGCTGTCGGCGAAGAGGTTGTGCGGGGCGTCGTCGAATCGCCTCCGGCTCGGGGCGAGGTCCCGACGACGCCGGCTCATTCCTTCTCCGGGCACAGCCAAGCAGGCAGTCTGGTGCCCGCCCTGCCCAGCCGGGAAGGGTATTGACCTGACCCAATACGAAGTAGTGGCGTCTGCAAACGCCGTATCTGAGCGACTTTGCAGACGCCTGGGGAGCAGGGAACCGGGGGCGCGTCGGCACTTTGTCCATGGTGATTGACGGCGTCAGAACCTGTCGCTAGGATGAGGCACAATGTCCACATAGCGGCGTGTGCGTTTTGCACGGGGTCCAGACTTGGCGTGCCGTGAGGGGCGGTGGTCAACGTCCTTTGGGCACGTTTCCGGATCCTTCGCGCCATTGCTCCATCATCTCTCGAGCAGGAGTCGCGAGCGCTGCGAAGGCGGTGCCGGGATGAGAATCCGCAGGCTACGCTACGAGGTTCTTGTCGCACAGCGAGCCCTGATGGCTTTCTGCCGAGCGGGCTTGCGTCAGCTGATCATCACTCTGGGAAAGTGTCGCCCACGCTCTGAGGAGCTGGTGGAGCTGCCGTTCCGCGGCCTGATTCCGCGGGGGGTGCGTTTGGTGGGAGGCAGTCGCGAAGGAGGACCAATGATGGGTTCGTTCTTGCGTCTTCGTGCGGCCCGCGCTTTTACTCTGATTGAAGTCCTGGTCGTGGTCGCCATCATTGCGGTGCTCCTGGCGATTCTCATTCCCTCGCTGAACCGGGTCAGGGCCCAGGGCCGCACGGTCAAGTGCCAGACCCATGAGCGACAGTTCGGCGTGGCGGCCAACGTGTTTGTCGCCGAACACAGGAGCCGTATTCTGCGGGCCTTTGGCACCTACAACGTACCGGTGGGCGCGAACCTGTACAACTGGGTGAACCACGTTGCACGTCTGATGGGTGACAAGCGAGCCCGGGACGGCGCCTACATCACTGAACTGGTGGAGAAGTACGAGGTTTTTCAGTGTCCGGAGCGCACCATAACGCACCCTGATGATCGGTTCTTGGATTATGCGATCAACGGTCTGGATCACCGTGGTCCCCTGACGCGTGCCGGAATCCCGGATCCCGTGGGGGGGATGTGGATAGAAGTTGAGGGTGTTTCCAGGATCGACCTGTGGAAACAGCCGTCGCGAGTGATTTACATCATGGACGGCGCATCGGAACTGGAGAACCCGGACCTGGCCGCGGCCCGCAGGAGCCATGAGCCCACCGCGTTTGACGTCTGGCATGCCGGGCACCTTCCGGTTTACGGGGAGGACCGGATTGGGGAGCGGGCGAGACCGCGGTCGGCATTGCAGATGCATCCACGCGGCTCGAGTGCGGTGTTCGTGGACGGTCATGTCGAGCAGGTTCGGCCGCCAGCCCGACCGGGGGGGGCGAAGGACCCCGCCGACTACATTTGCCAGTGGTACATGAAGAAGTTTGGTGTCGAGCGTGCATCCACGGAACAGCCGGTGATCAAGGCGATCATGGGTGCCCCTTACGGGTCGGGCTGGGAATCGTGGTACTACCGGATCAGCGTGGGCGACCCATTTTACAGGCCGTGAGCCACAGTGGTTTCGCGCCCGGCGGATGCCGGTGGTGTGCCATTCCTCCAAGGCAGGAGTCGGAACGTCGTTTTCAGGGATCATTGTTTTCTCGGAGGTGAATCATGAAGCGCACAGGGACCTTATTGGGTTGTGTCGTGGCGGCCGGGCTGATGGTCGGGAGTCCTGGCGGCGCGTTCGGCGTCAACGTGTGGCTTTCGTTCGAGGGTGATGGGGCTGCGGGTCCGGCGACGGACAAGCTGATTGGCGACGGTGGCCAGGATGCGGTGGTCTATCCGGACTCAGTGATTGCGGCGGATTTCCCGATCTTCGGCGGGCAATCGCTGAACGCCCCAAGTGCCACCCAGACGTTCAACGGTCTGCAGTTTGAGGGTCTTTCCGGTGACATGGGGCCGCAGGTGACGTTCGCCCTTCACGTCCGGAACGTGCCTGCCGGCCGGCGGAAGCTGTTCTCCAACTATGACGGGCAGTATGGGAACGCGGGGATCGAGTGGGTGTTCGACTCCGCCGGTCAAAACGCGGACGGCGTGGCCACGTGGCTTTACGTGCTGGATCCCGCGAGCGCCTCCGGGGCGGAGTGGGACATTGCCCGAGGCGCCTTTGACATCAGTGCGGACGGCCAGGTCCATCATATCGCCGCCACGTTTGACCGTGGTGTGGTGAAGATCTTCCTGGATGGCAACGAGCTGCCCGGAAGCTGGTACCAGGGAGCCGAGCCCTGGTTCGAGCGCTTCAGCCTGAAGGGCAACCCCCTGCGGTTCGGCGAAGATGATCCGCCGACCGACGAGAGCAACACCCCGTTTCTGGGCTACGCCGACGACCTCCTGATCCTGGACCGGGCTCTGTCGCAGGCGGAGATCCAGGCGCTTGCCAGCCAGGGCGCCGCCGCGTTCATGGAGCTTTCGGGAGCATGCTGTCTGCCGTCGAGTTCGTGCGCGGACGGCACGACGCAGAGCAGCTGTCTGGCCCAAGGCGGGATCTGGAAAGGCCCGGATTCGATCTGCGCGAATGTGACCTGTGAACCACCGGTCGGGGCCTGCTGTTTCGACAACGGCACGTGCAGCGATCTGACCGAGAACGAATGCCTGGCTCAATCGGGAAGCTGGAACACGAGCGCCACCTGCGATCAGAACCCTTGTCCACCTGCTGGGGCCTGTTGTTTCGACGACGGCACATGCAGCGACCTGGTGGAGAGTGTTTGCGTTGCGCAGAGCGGCCACTGGACGGCGGGAGCCACGTGTGCCCAGAATCCCTGCCCGCCGGGCGGGGCTTGCTGCTACACGAACGGGGTGTGCGTCCAGCTGACCGAAAGCGTATGCCAGAGCACTCGCGGCCAGTGGAGCGGGGCCGGTTCGGATTGCGCCTCAACCACCTGCTCGACTTTTGCTCCCCAGATCTGGCTGTCCTTCGAGGGTGATGCGGAGACGGGCCCGGCCACGGACAAGCTGACCGACGACGGGGCTCAGAACGCGGCCGTGTTCAACGCCCCGGCTCCGCCGCTGCCGGCGGTCCTGGTCACGGATGCCGAGGCGGTCTTTGGGACGTCGCTCAAGAACACGGCGCTGATGAGTCTCCCGCTCCCGGGGACGCAGAACCTGGGCGAGAAGTTCACCCTGGCGGTGAGTCTCAAGCAGGTCGCGCCCGGCGAGATTCACCTGTTCACCAACCACGACGGTGGGTCTATGGACCAGGAGTTTCTGGTGACGATCGACGCCGATGGCAGCATTCCCTGGAATCCCACGATTGGGATCGCAGCCGAGTGGCAGTCGGATCCGGGCAATCCGAGCACCTACTTTCTGGCCGGAGCCCCAGCGATGGCCAGCTGGGCGAACAGCGACACACCCCACCATGTGGCCTGGACGTTCGAAAGGAAGACGGTCAATGAGACGGACGGCATGGAGGTGAAGATCTACTTCGATGGTGCCATGGTGGGCGATGCTTTCTGGGCGGGCGTGACCGGCATGCCGGGTCGGATCGGCGATCTTCTGTACGGGGAGGACTACCCGCCGAGCGTGGCGAACAGCGAACTGGTGGGCACGTCCGATGACATTCTGGTCCTGCGTCGAGTGCTGACCGCGGATCAGATTGCCACCCTGGCGGCCAGCGGGGCGGCGAGCCTGAACCTGACCGAGCAAGCAGCTGGGGAGATCCTCTACACGATGGAAGGGGATACACTCCCGCCGATCACCGACAAGCTGGTCCAGATCGGGGCGCAGGACACTGCCGTTCCTGTTCCGAGTCCCCTGGGATCGATCATCACCGACGGGTTGCCGATTCTTGGCCTGCAGTCCCTGCACGCTCTGAACGACGCCCTGCCGTTCAACGGGCTGGAGTTCCCCGAGGTGCGCTACCTGGGAGCCCAGGCGACGCTGGCGGTGCACGTTCGGGAGGTGCCCTCGGGTCGGCGGAAGTTGTTCTCCAGCTACAATGGCGACTACACCACTCCGGTGATTGAATGGGTGTTCGATTCCGGCGGACAGCAGGCGGACGGGATGGCGATGTGGGTTGTGGTGTCGGATCCGGTAAACGGGCCTCCTTTCTACGAGTTTGACGTTCCTTCGGGGGCGTTCAATATCAGCGCGGACGCGCAGGTTCACCACATCGCGATGACCTACGACCGCGGCGATCTGAAGGTCTACTTGGACGGCAACAAGCTGCCCGGCGGCTGGGTAGGGGCCGGGGGCGCGCCGCCCGCGACCATGGTCCTCAACCTGACGCACGAGCTGCGTTTCGGCGAGGACCAGGCAGGAACGAACTCGAACAACAATCCTTTCCTCGGCTACGCTGACGACATCCTGATTCTGCCTCAGGCTCTGGACGGGGCGGAGATGCAGTACCTAGCCAAGTTCGGCGTCGAGGCGCTGCTGGTGACCCTGGGCAAGAAGTACGCGGACTTTGACAACGACGGGGACGTGGATTTGGCGGACTTCGAGTCCTTCCAGAGCTGTTTCACCGGCGCGGCGGTTCCGCTGGGCGACCCGACAGGGGCGTGTTCGGGGGCCGATTTCGACGAGGATGGGGACGTGGACCAGACCGATTTTGGGATCTGGCAGTTATGTTTCAGCGGAGAGGGCATTCACGCCACCGCCGACTGCACGCGCAGGCCGTGACGGGGAGACGATCGCTGAGGGCCTGAGGGGGCGTATCACCGCCACGCTCAGGCAGTCGTCTGCGCTGCTGCTGCGGCATGGTCTTCCCGCTTCTCCCGAGCGAGCCCGGCGTGGACTAGGCGCAAACCTTGGACCTGCCGATGGCCGGGCCTTATGCTCGCCTCCATCCCCAAGGGGCGCGGAATGAATGGCCGTCTTGCGTGCGGGACACTGCGAGCGTCCATCCACGTGGACCAGGTCAGCGGAAGGAGCCATGCGATGCGTGAGCAGACCGACACCCACGGGGTGCGAGGCAGCCGGCGTGGTTTTTTGAAGGCGGCTGGCACGCTGGCTGTGGGCCTGACCCAATGGCGCAAATCCGCGGCAGCTTCCTCGGCGACGTTGCCGGACGGGGGAGATTCACCGCGAGAACCGCTGAGAATCGCCCTCTTCCAGGCCGATGTGACCCCGCCGCTGGGCAGCCCGCTGTGTGAGGCTCTGGTCAAGCCGGCCAGGAGGATCGTCGATCCGCTTTCGGCTCGGGGGGTGATTCTGCTGACCGGTGAGAAACCGATTGTTCTGTGTGCGATTGACTGGACATCCATTCTGAACGGCGGTTACCGGGTCTGGCGGGAAGTCTTGGCACAGGCGGCGGGCACGACGCCTGATCGGGTGGCGGTTCATACGCTGCATCAACACGATGCCCCGAGTGTGGACTTTGATATTGAGGGACTGCTAGCTCCCCGCGGCTTGAGCGGCCGCACGTTCGACGTAGCCTGGGCCCGGGCCGCGGTTGCTCGGGTTGGGGAGGTCGTGTCGAGGAGTCTTGACCAGCCGCGACGGGTGACGCACCTGGGGCTCGGGCAGGCGAAGGTGGATCGTGTCGCGTCAAACCGGCGGGTCCTGGGTCCCGACGGGAAGGTTCTCTACGCGCGCATGAGTGCCTGCACGGATCCGGCCGCCCGAGCTGCACCGGAGGGCACCGTCGATCCAGACGTCAAGTTGATCAGCTTCTGGGACGGTGATGTGCCGCTGGTGTCGATGACCTATTACGCAACTCACCCCCAGAGTTTCTATGGTCGCGGGGCGGTGAGTGCGGACTTTGTGGGCTTGGCACGGGCGCTTCGCGAGGCGACGGTGCCGGAGGCGGCGCATGTGCATTTCAATGGGGCCGGGGGGAACCTGGCCGCCAGCAAGTATAACGATGGCGCCCCGAGCCGCCGGTTCGAGCTGGCCGGCCGGCTGGCGGACGGCATGGCTCGGGCATGGGACAGCATGAAGAAGCAGGCCATCGGCGCGCAGGATGTCGGTTGGCGGGTACTGCCGGTGAAGTTCCCGATCCGCAGAGATCTTGACGAAGCGAAGTGCCTGAGCGTCCTGGACAATCCGAACGAGAAACTGGTCGAACGAGTGGTGGTTGCCAGCGAGCTGATCTGGATTCGCCGGTGCGCCCGGGGTGATATGCTCGACCTCTCACGGCTGCGCCTGGGTAGCGCCGACGTGCTGCACATGCCTGGTGAGCTGTTCGTCGAGTACCAGCTCGCCGCCGCGGCCATGCGACCGGATCGGTTTGTCTGCATGGCGGCGTACGGTGACTGCACGGTGCAGTATGTCGGCACAGAGATCGCATACCGCCAGGGCGGCTACGAGACCGGGCGGTGGTCGCGTGTCGCCCCGGAGACTGAGCAGGTGCTGATGGCGGCCATGCGGACGCTGCTTGGGTGAGACTCTCGCAGTGTCGCAGTGAGCAGCGCGGGGCCTGTGAGAGGCCTGAGTATGGACGGCTTTGACCAGCTTGAAGCCCCCTGAGGATGGATCACCCCATCCCAGACGACACTGCGGACGCTGGCGATACAACCTGCAGGGCATTCACTTGAGCCGCTGCCCAGAGTGTGGAGCAGCATTGCCCTGCCCGTGAATGGCATCCAGATGGCCATCGAAGGGAATCGTCCTTGACCAGCATGTGCATTCACAAGAGGGTCGGCACAGCCGGTCGGGAGCCCCCCGGTCGCCGGATCTGCGCGGTCCAGGCTCTCGACCCGCCGGCCGAGGACGTCGCCGGCTCAGTATGGTGGCAGAAGACGGCGCACCCCATGGGTCAGCACAACTGCCAGGAACACCAAGTTGCGCGGGAGGCTGGCATGGCATCCAGGACACTACTCCCTGGTTGGTACGTATATGCGGTGATCGCGGCGATGGCGATGCTGCTAGCCTCCGAGGCTAGCGTGCTCGAGGCGGCCGCCGAGCGGGCCCCCCGACCGAACATGGTGCTCATTCTGGCCGACGACATGGGCTTCTCCGACATCGGCTGCTACGGCGGGGAAATTACCACGCCGAATCTGGATCGCTTGGCGCAGGGCGGGTTGCGGCTGACGCAGTTGTACAGCACCGGTCGATGCTGGCCGACGCGGGCCTGCCTGATGACCGGCTACTACGCCCAGCAGGTCAACCGCGACCCGGCCGGGCAGCGTCCCGGATGGGCGGTCCTCCTGCCCCAGCTGCTCAAGCCAGCCGGCTATCGCAGCTACCATTCGGGCAAGTGGCACCTGGACGGCAAGGTGCTGGACGGCGGATTCGACCGCTCCTACCACTTCGAGGACTGGAATCGCTACTTCACGCCCACGGCCCATTTTCTCGACGATCAGCAGGCTCCGCCGGTCAAGCCGGGCGACGGTTACTACGCCACGACCGCCTTCGCCCAGCGGGCCGTTGAGTTCCTTTCCGAACACGATGCCAAGCATCACGGCGAGCCGTTCTTCCTCTACTTGGCGTTCATCGCTCCGCACTTCCCGCTGCACGCTTTGCCTGAGGACATCGCCAGGTATCGCGACCGCTACCTGGAGGGCTGGGAGGCCATTCGCCGAGCCCGGTGGCAGAAGCTGTGCGCGGCCGGGATCGTGGACTGCGCACTGTCGGCCAGAGATCCGGCCTTCACGCCGCGCTATCTCAAGCCCACTCTCCTCAAGCAGATCGGCCCCGGCGAAGTAGAACGCGCGGTCGCGTGGGATTCGCTGACGCCCAACCAGCGGCGGCTGCAGGCCACGAAGATGGCTATCCATGCGGCCATGGTCGATCGGCTCGACCAGGAAGTCGGACGGGTGCTCGGGCAGATCCGCAAGATGGGAGCCTGGGACAACACCCTGATCGTCTTCCTCTCGGACAATGGGGCGGACGCCACGCTGATGGTGCGGGGTGATGGGCACGATCGCGCGGCCAATCCCGGCTCGGCGGCCTCGTTCCTCTGCCTGGGGCCGGGCTGGGCGACCGTATCCAATGCCCCGTTTCGCCGGCACAAGATCTGGGTTCACGAAGGGGGCATCTCCACGCCGGGGATCCTGCATTGGCCGGCAGGGATTCGAGCCGGCGGACAATTGCGCCACTCGCCGGTGCACATCATTGACCTGGTGCCGACCTTTCTCGAACTAGCCGGCGTGACTCCGCCGAAGGAGTGGAGCGGACAAGCTCGTCCGCCGTTGCCGGGCAGAAGCCTGACGCCGCTGTTCGCGCAGGATGCCGCGATCCCGCACGAGTGCCTCTTCTGGAGCCACGAGGGAAACCGGGCCCTCCGAGTCGGCGACTGGAAGCTGGTCTCCGAGTCAGACGGCGGAGGCGTCTGGGAACTCTACGATTTGAAGACGGACCGAATTGAGTCGCACGATCTGGCCGCCGTCGAGCCCGAGCGCGTGCGAGAGATGTCAGCGCTCTGGGAGCGGCTCAATCGCGAGTACGCACAGCAGGCTGGGAACTCGCCGTCCCGGTCGGCTCAGAGTCAGCCGCGATGAGGCACTCTTGATGGAGTGAGTGCGGGGCGTGCTTTCCGCTGGTCTGTCACCATGGTACGTGGTCACAACGGGGCTAGTGGTCAGTCATCGGTCATTCTTCTGGTTGCTGACGCCGCCTTCAGCCTTGTCGGCCCCCACAGCCCAGATCGTGGGCGGGTCCTGACCCGCAGATTCATCCCTGACTGACCACTAGTTCTTGCGTTTGATCTGTGCCATTCTCATACGTTCATGATCCTGTCACAAGCCACCGGGGTTTGGCTAGTCTGTCTGCAGGGCAACCGGGCCATGACCCATTGCAGGGTGGGGCCGCAGTATCGCCAGTGCACAACACGTCCTTAGAGAAGAGCCATATCCCGCGTAGCCAGCCCTGGTGCAAATCTGCAGCCTGGCGGGTATAATCTGTGAGCGCGGCCTGTGGGGCCGCCCAGATACCGAAGAAATGGACCTTGCCCCGGATCTTCTTGCCATGGTCCATTGGGGTGGGCGGTCAATGGGAAGGTGGGGTAGGGCTTATGCGGTTTCTTGCGTGGACGAGATGATCTCACCATGGCAAGCAACCTTCAGGCTCCGAGCCGAGTAGAAACAGCGGCGAAGGGAGTACGCCACCGAAGGCGGTTGTCGTCGAGGCTGTCGTTGAGGGAAATGCTGTGGGCGGCTACCGCATGTAACTTCATTATTGACAATATGTTGGCGGCGTAGCTCAGTTGGTTAGAGCATGGGATTCATAAACCCAAGGTCACTGGTTCGAGTCCAGTCGCCGCTAATGCACATAAGTCACGCCGAACGCTTGGTTTAGCGAACCTGCCTATGTGGGGCAGTGCGGCTCGGAGGTCCGACCCAAAACGGTATATACCGTTTTGGCGATGATCGAAGGAGCAAGCACATGCCCGCACTTGTTCGGCAGCATCCATCTTACCGACTTCACAAGCCATCGGGTCAGGCCGTCCTCACCCTGGATGGAGAGGACCACTACCTCGGAAAGTACGGCACGGCCGAGAGCCGGGCAGAGTATGATCGCCTGCTCGCTCTGTGGCTGGTCAACGGCCGACGACTGCCGCAACCCGGCGGTAGCTCTCCCGATCTCACGGTCGACGAACTGATTGTGGCCTACTGGGAGTTCGCCAGACGTTACTACGTCAAGAATGGTCGGCCCACGGACGAGCAGGCGGGGATTCGGCTCGCCTTTCGACCGTTGGCCAAGCTCTTCGGGGCCACACAAGCTTCCGAGTTCAGCCCGCTTCGCCTCAAGACGGTAAGGTCCGCGATGATCGCCAAGGGCTGGTGCAGATCGAACGTCAATAAGAACGTGGGGAGGATCAAGCGGCTCTTTGGGTGGGGCGTTGAAAACGAGCTTGTGCCTCCTGCGGTTATCCATGGTCTCAGGGCTGTGAAGGGCCTGGCGAAAGGCAGGAGTGAATACCATGGCGCTGCTGATCGTCCGCCGGTCCGGCCGATTGCCGAGGATAGGGTGAACGCGATACGTCCGTATACCTCCCCGCAGGTCTGGGCGATGATTCAGGTACAGCTTCTGACTGGATGTCGGCCGGGGGAGGTTGTTGAAATGCGCGGCTGTGACTTGGACGCGAGCGGGAACGTAGCGGTTCAGGCTGAAGGCCGGCATCAAAGGTGCATCCAAACCGCCGGTCTCTGCTTGCACCAGGCCATCGAGCGCTTCCAGTAGACCGGGCATTGCTGCCAGGTCCATGGGCTCCGCCTGAATGACCGGTGACCGGCTTTCGGCCAGCATCTGCCGAACTCGTTCCCGCAGTTCTCGCTTGCGTTCCCGGCATTCGGCCATCTTTTGCCGGAAGTACTCGGCATCGAAGACCAAGCCGTCAAATAGAAACCGTGAGGCCACATCGTGGCCGCATCGGCCGCACTGGTACCGCCGAATCTTCAGTTCCGGTCTTCCGCCGCAGGCTTCGCACTGCTGGAATGCCATTGTCGGGTCAAATACCTGCTCACAGGCCAGGCACCGGCAGCGGCCTGGCGTAACCATCTCCAGGCTGCCCTTGCACTCGGGGCATTCGTGGGCCGAGAGCATCACCTCGTAGTAGAACGTCCTCGCCCGGGTCACGAACTGCTCCACCGCCGCAGCCATGCAGAACGCCTGGCTCACGATGTCCAGCGGTTCGTATTCTCCGTTCATAAGGCCACTCAGCCTCGGCTACTTACTACCGAGGCTGGGGGCGTCTTATCCATCGCAGGTTTCTGGCCCGCGGGCTTCTCGATCGTGGGCTTCTGGTTCCGCGGCGTGAACTTCCGGCCGCAGTCCCTGCAGCGCCGGATTCGGCGTTTACCCAGACTCTTCGTGACTCTCGTTCCCTTCGAC